>Ga0210396_10003444_pt1 | contig 15752 bp, 14 predicted proteins | sample IncBWH17OmetaG_FD_155466 | JGI IMG/M metagenome (GOLD analysis project Ga0210396, IMG submission 155466) | Forest soil microbial communities from Barre Woods Harvard Forest LTER site, Petersham, Massachusetts, United States - Inc-BW-H-17-O ... | reverse complement strand
GTTGGCGACGCGGTGTCGCTGCTGCCACGCGATCTGGGTCCGGGCACGTCGACGTCGACTGCAGCCGGCGCGCTGGCGTCGGCGGTGGGCATCAGCTGGACGTCGGAGCTGTTGACGGTCACCGGTGTCGATCCCGCCGGACCGGTGAGCGTGCAGCCGAATTCGCTGGTGACCTGGGGAACGGTTGTCCCGGTCGACGGCTCGGGCCCGCACGTCGAAGCACCGGCGCCGGCGCAGGTTAGCGAGACGGCGCCACCGGTCACGGTCAACGACTTGAAAGGCGTCAGCGCGCAGGCGGCCAAGCTGACCGAATGGCTCAAGCTCGCGCTCGACGAACCGCACCTACTGCAAACCCTGGGTGCCGGAACCAATTTGGGAGTGCTGGTGTCGGGCCCGGCCGGTGTCGGCAAGACCACGCTGGTGCGCGCCGTCTGCGCGAGCCGCAGGCTGGTGGAGCTCGACGGCCCGGAGGTGGGCGCGCTGGCCGCCGACGACCGGCTCAAGCGGGTCACCTCCGCTGCGGCGGCAATTCGCGACGGCGGCGGAGTGCTGCTGATCGCCGACATCGACGCGCTGCTACCCGCCACTGCCGAGCCGGTCGCGACGCTGATCTTGGCCGAACTGCGTAACACTGTCGCGGCCGCGCGGGTCGCGCTGATCGTCACATCGGCGGTGCCGGAGAACCTCGACCCGCGGATGCGCGCCCCGGACCTCTGCGACCGCGAGCTGGTACTCGGGCTGCCCGACGCGGCCACCCGCACGGCCCTGTTACAAGGATTGCTGAAGCCGGTGCCCACCGGGGATCTTGACTTACACGAGATCGCCGATCGTACACCGGGTTTCGTGGTCGCCGATCTTGCCGCCCTGGTGCGTGAGGCGGCCTTGCGCGCCGCCGCCAGGGCCAGCTCCGACGGCACGCCGCCGAAGCTGACCCAGGACGACTTGCTCGGTGCGCTGACCGTGATCAGGCCGCTGTCCCGCTCAGCCGCGGTCGAGGTGACGCTCGGGTCGATCACGCTCGACGACGTCGGCGACATGGCCGCCACCAAGCAGGCCCTGACCGAAGCGGTGCTGTGGCCGCTGCAGCATCCCGACACCTTTGCCCGGCTCGGTGTTGAGCCGCCGCGCGGGGTCCTGCTGTACGGGCCGCCGGGATGCGGCAAAACCTTTGTGGTGCGCGCACTGGCCAGCACCGGACGGCTGTCGGTGCATGCCGTCAAAGGCTCTGAGCTGATGGACAAATGGGTCGGCTCCTCGGAAAAGGCAGTTCGCGAACTGTTCGGCCGGGCCCGCGATTCCGCGCCGTCACTGGTATTTCTCGACGAGATCGACGCGCTGACACCGCGGCGCGGGCAGAGCTTCGACTCCGGTGTCACCGACCGGGTGGTGGCCGCGCTGCTGACCGAGCTCGACGGCATCGAGCCGATGCGCGACGTGGTGGTGATCGGGGCCACCAACCGGCCGGACCTCATCGACCCGGGGCTGTTGCGTCCCGGTCGGCTGGAGAAGTTGGTGTTCGTCGAACCGCCCGACGCCGACGCGCGCCTGGATATCCTGCGCACCGCGGGCAAGTCGGTGCCGCTGCGCGACGTCGACCTGGCCGCCCTCGCGGCCGACCTGGACGGATATAGCGCCGCCGATTGCGTGGCACTGCTGCGCGAGGCCGCGCTAACCGCGATGCGGCGCTCGGTCGACGCCGCTGAAATCACCGCCGCCGACGTCGCCGCCGCACGCGAAACCGTCCGTCCCTCACTGGATCCCGCGCAGCTGGCCTCGCTACGCGCCTTCGCCGCGGAACGGTGACGCTCATATATCGCGGTGGTAGTAGAAACTGGGCTGGTCTTGTCCCGCCTCCGTGTCGGTGTAGCCGTGGCGTTCGTAGAAGCGGCGGGCGTCGGTGTCTGCGCCGTCGACGGCGATTTCGACCAGCCGGCCGCCGCGCTCACGGATGATCGATTCCACCGCGGCTAAAAGCGCCGAGCCGATCCCGCGTCCGCGTACTGCGGGTGCGACGTAGAGCTCGTCCACGAGGCCGACGGGGCCGTCGAACCAGACGTTGGGACGCAACGTCAGCAGTGCGACGGCGACAGCGGGATCGCCTGCGAGCACGGCGATTACGTCGGTGCCGGTAAGCAGGTGGCGCAGTCGGGTGGCCAACACCGCCGGTCCCGGCGTCGGCGTGTGGAATTCCCGGTTGAATGCGTCCAGTAACCCGGCCACGGTCGCGGCGTCTGTCGGCGTAGCCACTCGCGGCGAAGAGGGATTCATATGCGCGAGTATGGACGATCCGCGCCGCGGCTGTTTTGGTGAGGCGGTGTACCGGGAATTTCGCCCTGACCAACGGCTTGCGCCCTTCGTGGAATGCGGCTGGCTGCGCTCGGGGTCGGCGACTCCGTCGCTACGCGTGATCCCCGACGGTTGTGTGGACGTTTTCGTGACCGCGCAGGGCGACGTCACGATCGCCGGTCCCGCCCACACCTTCTACGACCTGCCCGCTGGGGCACCGGCTCGCGGCTCCACGTGCGCGTGTTGTTCGAAGGCCCGCGGCTGGTCGCTCGTGCGCTGGCGCTGGGCGACTTGGTGATGATGCGAAAACAGCTGATCACCGTGAAGTCGCTGGCCGAGCGCGAGGCCGCCGCCATCCGCTGGTCGCTTGAACCGTGCGGCCCGTTCGCTCGTCACGATCTGTAACCAGGTCGGCTATTAACACCCGTGGTCCGAATCTATCCCACCTTCGAGGAGAAGAGCCCATGAACAGCGAGCCGCCGGGATGATCACGGCACAGCAGCCTCCGCGGATCGGTTTCTTGGAATTCCGCGATGTCGTGCAGACGACACGGGTCATGTTGCTGGCCATCGTGGCGTCGATGGTCGTCTTCCTCGATGGCACCGCCGTGAATGTTGCCCTGCCGGCCACGGCGCGTGACCTTGGCGGGGGAATGTGCACACAGCAATGGGTCGTCGACGGCTACCTGCTGGCGGTCGCAGCCATGGTTCTGCCCGGTGGTGCCATCTCCGATCGGTTCGGGCGAGTACCGGTGATGCGCTGCGGCCTGGCGGTTTTTGCAGCGGGCTCGGTGCTGGCGGCCACGGCGGGCACCCCGGCGATGCTGATCGCCGGGCGCCTCGTCCAGGGGTTGGGCGGGGCGTTTCTCGTGCCCGGCTCGCTCGCGCTGATCAACTCGTCGTTCGAGCGCGCGGACCGTCCCGCCGCAATCGGATCCTGGACGGCCTGGACCGGCATCGCGTTTGCGCTCGGACCACTGCTGGGGGGACTGACCGTGGACTTCCTGGGCTGGCGCTGGATCTACATTTTGTCGGCGATCCCGGTGGCCATAGGTTTTGCGATGACGTTTTGGCTTCGCCGGATGCCCGGGCCCTCGGAACGCCCACGCGTCGATGTCGCAGGCGCCGCACTATCGGCGGTCGGACTGGCCGCTACGGTGTATGCACTGATCGAACAGGGTCGTCCCACCCGGGGGTGGGACGACCCTCGGGTCAGGGTTGCGTTGGTGGTGGGGATCGCGGCATTGCTGGCGTTCGTGGCATGGCAGCGCCGCGCGCCCCACCCGATGGTGCCGCGAGGCCTGTTCACGAGGCGCAATTTCACCGGAGCCAACCTGGTCACCGCGTTCGTCTACGGCGGCATCACGATGGGCTCGTTGGCCATTGCGCTGTACCTCATCGAGGTCGCCGGATACTCGGCCACCGCTGCGGGTCTGATTACCTTGCCCAGCCCCGTCATGTCGTTGCTGTTCGCCCGCGGCGTCGGCGGACTGGCGGCGCGGATCGGACCTCGGATTTTCCTGATGACGGGTCCGGCGCTGGCCGGGTTGGGACTGCTGCTCATCCGTCCCTCCGCGCACGGATTCCACATCCTCACCGACATGCTGCCAGGCAGGATTGTGCTGGCCATCGGAATGGTCCTTGCCGTCACGCCCCTGACCGCGGTCAATCTGTCCGCCGTTAAGGCCGCGCAAAGCGGAATCGCCGCCGCGATCCAGAACGCGACGGGGCGGACCTCTGCTCTGATCGCGGTGGCCTGCGTGGGATTGATTACCGCCAACAGGCTGACCGATGCCAGCTTCACCCGGCTGCTCCAGGTCAGCGCCCTGCTGTTTTTCATCGGCACCGTCATCGGCGGCTTCGCCATCAGAAACTCGGTCGTTCGCGCTGAGCCGGTTCCCGTTGAAGTCCCCGCCCCCGTGCCGCAGTCGGCGTCGAGCGCGCCATCTCCGAATACGGTTTGAGCGCAACCCTTTCCGCAAAAGCCCTCCGGGTGTTCGCCGACGGCTTTCCGCACTCAGAGCGCACTCGGTATTTTGCAGTTACCTGCAATCTTGCGTATGACTGCATGAATGGTCTACCATGACCCGAATGACAGTCACGGAAAAGACGACGCGGTCGGTGACCGAATTCATGGACGACCCGATCAGCTTCTTCGGCCAGTCCTATACCCAGATGCACAGCATCGACCGCGGCGAGCTCGAAGCGCTGCAACGACAAGCCATGGGCATCCGCTTTCAGCAGCACCGTGCGAACATCGAAATGCTGCGCAAGCTGGCGGACCGGCTCGGGATCACGGCGCTCAACGAATTCGATGATGTTGTGCCGCTGTTCTTCTCGCACACCGCCTTCAAGTCATACCCCGCGGCACTGGTCGACAAGAAGCGGTTCGACCTTATGACCAAGTGGCTGGACAAGCTGACCAGCTATGACTTGTCCGACGTCGACACCGCCTGCTGCAGCGGGATCGACGAGTGGATCGACCGCCTCGACGCGCAGACTCCGCTGGAGGTGATCACCTCCAGCGGCACCACCGGCACCATCTCGATCCTGCCCAAAGACAAGCACGGCGCCGTACAAGGCATGACGCTGTGGAAGATCTGCCTGTTCCAAACCTTCGGGCAAGAACCGACCGAGGCCGAGCTCAATCCCGTAGTGGATGTCGTGTGGCCCAACTTCGCCAACGGCAAGCTCGGTCATCTGCGCATTGCCAACATGATCAAGCGCGGCTTCACCGGCGGCGACGAGAGCAAATTCCACGCGCTCTACCCGGGCGCGGTCGACACCGACCTGATGTTCCTGGCCTCCAAGATGCGCGCGGCAGCGTCCCGCGGGGAACTCGATCGGCTCGAGATCGACCCGGTACTCGCCGCTCGCAAGGACGAGTTCATCGCCATGCAGGCGCGTCAGGCCCAGGACCTGGAGGCGTTCTTCAGCCGGCTCACCGACCAGCTGCGCGGCAAGCGGGTGTTCATGACCAGTGCCTTCCACCAGATGTACGACATCGCCAAGGCGGGTCTCGACCGCGGAGTGCGTAATGTTTTCGCCCCGGACTCGGCGATCCTCACCGGCGGCGGCATGAAAGGCGTTGTGCTACCGGATGATTTCATGGACGTCATCAAGGACTTCCTGGGTGTCGACCGCATCCAGGTCGGTTACGGCTTCTCCGAGTCCAGCACCTTTCACTGGGGTTGCAGCGAGGGCCGCTACCACGTCGCGCCCTGGGTCATTCCGTTCGTGCTCGATCCCGAAACCAGCGAGCCGCTACCCCGCACCGGTGTGCAGACGGGCCGCGCGGCCGTCTACGACATCTTGCTACGCGCCCACTGGGGCGGCGTCATCTCTGGCGACGAGGTCACGATCAACTGGGACCTGAAGTGTCCGTGTGGTCAGGCCAGCGTTGCCTTCGAGCCGGAGATCATGCGCTACAGCGAGAAGCAGGGTGTGGAAGACGACCGGATCACTTGCGCTGCAACACATGAGGTGCACAACGAGGCTGTGAACTTCATGAAGGGACTGGATCTGTGATCGCTTACACCGTCCCGCTGTTCCTGCGGGGCGAAGTCATCACCGAGGACATGGTTGCCTTCGATACCCGCGTCGGCGCCGCACAGTTCCAGGCACCGGACATGAGCAAGTATGTCGAGCGGCTGCCGCTCAAGAGCCCGGCAGAGATGAGCGACCTCTACGAGTTGAGCTTCGACGAGATCCTCGATGTGCTCGAGGCGCTCGGCGACGCGCTGGACTTCGACACCAACACGCACCTGCAGGAGGCCTATGAAGCCTCGCTGGTGGCCAACGTGCTGCCGCCGGAAATGATGCAGAACAGCTATCGCGTTCTGCAGCCGTTGTTTTCCCGGGATAATGTCACCGAAATCGCCGACAGCCAGGTCGGCCTGGACTACCTCAACGGATGGGTCCCGCACACCTTGCACGACGGCCGCGAACTGCGGGTGCGCGCCTTCGGATCCCGAGTGCTGCATATCCCCGCCGGCAACGGTGGATTGGTCTCGGCGGTGACCATCTTGCGATCGGTGATCACCCGCTCGGACGTGATCATCAAGGCGCCGTCCAATGATCCACTGACCGCGGTCGCCATCGCCCGCACGTTGGCTGACGTCGCGCCGAACCACCCGATCACCAGGCATCTGGCGGTTGGGTATTGGAAAGGCGGCGATCTGGCTGTCGAGGAAGCCCTCTACCAACCTCAGCACATCGAAAAGATTGTGGCGTGGGGCGGGCTGGCGTCGGTCAAGCACGTAACCCGTTACATCCAGCCCGGTTTGGAACTGATTGCGCTGGACCCCAAGCGCAGCGCCACCATCATCGGCCACGAGGCTTTCGATGACGACGACACGATGCGCGAAGTGGCCCGTCGCGCCGCGACCGACATCGGCGTCGCGAACCAGGAGGGGTGCGCCAACGCACGAGTCATCTACGTGCTCAGCGGGACCGACGCCGACGGTCTTGCCAAGGCGAACCGGCTCGGCGAATTGATCTATCGTGAGCTGGTCTCGCTGCCCGCCATCATCAGCACCCCACCGCGCTACCCCAACCGTGAGCTGCTCGACCACGTGGAGGCCTCACGAATGACCGAGGACTTTTATCGCGTGATCGGCGGCGAGCAGCGGGAGGGGGCGATCGTCGTCTCCCAGTTTGACGAGCCCGTCGATTATTCACCGATGCTGTCCGGGCGGGTCGCCAATATCGTGCCGGTGGACAGCATCGACAAGGTCACCGCCGCGGTGAACGCCTACACTCAGACCATCGGCATCTACCCCGAGTCCCTTAAACGCCAGCTGCGAGACACGTTGCCGCTGTTCGGCGCTCAACGGCTGACCAGCCTGGGCTACGCGTGCAACGTGGCGATCGCCGCGCCCCAGGACGCCATCGAGCCGATCAGGCGAATGTGCAAGTGGGTCGTCGACGAGGAATGCGAGGCAGGCGTCGTCATCCCGCTGTGGAAGCTCACACCCGCATGACCGAATCCCGCAGTGCCCTGGACATGGTTGAGGGCATTGACCTATCCGGCAAGGTGTGTGTGATCACCGGGGCCTCGTCGGGGTTGGGCCGCGAATCGGCGCGTGCGCTGGCCGCCGCGGGCGCGCAGGTGATCCTGGCCGCACGCAACACCGACGCGTTGGCCGAGACGACCCGCTGGATCCAAGCCGAGGTACCCGACGCGCGAACCTCGACGGTGCATCTCGACCTCACCTCGCTGGCCAGCGTGCGCACCGCGGCCACCGAGATCCGCGAGACCACGTCGGCGATTCATATCTTGATGAACAACGCCGGCGTCATGTTCACGCCCTTCAGCCGCACTCGGGATGGCTTCGAAATCCAAATCGGCACCAATCATTTCGGGCACTTCGCACTCACCCGACTGCTCACTCCGCAGCTCGCCGCCGCGCAGGGCGCTCGGCTGGTCATCCTCTCCTCCGGGGGCCACGCGCTGGGCGACGTCGACTTCGACGATCCCAACTGGGAGCGTCGCGAGTACGACAAGTTCGTCGCCTATGGCGCGTCCAAGACCGCGAACGTCCTGCACGCTAAAGAAGCCGACCGCCGCCTACAGGAGTTGGGAATCCGTGCTTATGCCGTTCACCCCGGCACGGTGGCCACCTCGCTGGCTCGGTACATGTCGAGATCCGACTTCTCTCAGCTGCGCAAATTTGCCGTCGCCAATAGCGCCGGACGCGGCGAATCATCCGATGGTTACCTGGATTTCACCACGCCCGACTACGGCGCGGCCACCCAGGTCTGGGCCGCGGTGAGCCCGGAACTCGCCGACCAGGGCGGGCTCTACCTCGAAGACTGCGGCATCAGCGAAACGCTTGCACCCTATGCACACGACGCCGAGCACGCTGCGGACTTGTGGGCTCTCTCCGAGAAGCTGTGTGCGGCAACATGAACAGACACGAACGGCGAAAGCTCGAGGTGCGCGAGAAGATCCTCGCTGCGGCCTTCGATCTGTTTCTCGCCCAAGGCGCTGCGGCCACCACCATCGAAGAGATCTGCGAGCGCGCCGACGTAGCCAATCGAACGTTCTTCAACCACTTCGCCACCCGTCAGGACATGATCCGCGCCTTAGCGGAGCGGCGACTGGTCAACCTGCACGACGTGTTCTTCGATCGCGGCGACGAGGCAATTCCGGCCCGCCTTATCGGTGTGTTCGACGACATCGCGGCGGCGCTAGGCCAATCCGGCGACACCTATCGCGAGCTGATCGGAGAAATGCTGGCCACCAGCGGCTACGGCATCCAGCGCGGATTCAACCTGCACGACACCTTCGTCGAACTCGTCAAGGAAGGCGTCGCCCGCGGCGAGGTCAGCACCCGACACGACGTGGAAACGTTGGCCGACATCATCGTTGGTGCGCTGTCCGGCGGAATCGTCAACTGGACGGTCGACCGGACCTATTCGCTGGAGACCAATCTGCACAGTCTCGGTATCGCGCTGGCAGAGTTACTCAAGGCTTGAGGCGAGCGCCCTCGGCGTCGTCTCCGTCGAACCGAATGCGCAGCAGTGCCTGACTCTGCGCCGCGGTGACGAACAGTTCGTCGCAGCCTTCGCCGCCAATGCAGATATTGGTAGGCAGCGATCCGGCCGGCAACCCGACCTGCCCGATACGCCGACCCGCCGCGTCGACGATGTCGATCCGGTCAGCCCCGGTAAGTGCCACCCAGTAGTCGCCCCGGGCGCTGACAGCCATGCCGTCGGGCCAGCCGTTGACGAATGTATGCACAAGGTCCGGTGCACCGTACGCACCGGCGTCGTAGGACAGTAGCTGTGACGACAGCGTCGCTGTCACAAGCAATTTCGACCCGTCGGGATCGAAGCCCAGCCCGTTGATGAACACCGGTCCGTCGTCGAGGATCTGTCGGGTTTCACCAGAGGCGACGTCGGTGGCATAGACGTGGCCCGGTGGCCCGGCATCGGGAGTGCTGATGTCAAACTCCCCGCGAGTGTCAGTGATCCACAGCCGCCCGTCCGGACCGAACGTCAGATCGTTCGGGGCGCCCAGTCCCTCGACGAGATAGTCAACCTGCGTGCCGCTGATCACTTGGACGCCCGCTTCGGCGGAACCGCTTGCGCCCCAGGCGCCGCCGTTCTGCGCCACGTATAACGTGCCGTCGGCGCCGCGCGCCAGGCCGTTGGGCCCACCGCCGGTGTCGATGCGTTCCAACGGACCACCGGACGGGTCGACGATGTAGACGCAGCCATGGCTGATAGAGGTCAGCGCTACGCGTCCATCCGGGAGCCACACCGGGCCCTCGGTGAACCCGAGCCCGTCTGCGATCACGTCGATATGCATGCTCACGACTCCGGCTCCGGTGATGGCAGGGGCGTCCAGTCGGCCGACAGCCGCGAACTGAACCGCGGCGACCGCCGATCGAGGAAGGCGGCGACTCCTTCACGGGCATCGTCGGTACCCATCACGCGATGGTGCAGCTGCGTTTCCAGCGACGCAACCTGTCTCGGGGTGTAGCGGTTGATCGCGCTGTCCCACAGCAGTCGCTTGGACAACGCCGCCGACATCGGCGCCACATTGGTCGCGATGTCGCGGGCCATCTCCACGGCGTGCTCGAGCACCTGCCCGGTGGGCAGTGCCCTACCGGCGATACCGAGCGCGACGGCCTCGGCCCCATCGAAGGTGCGTCCGGTGAGCAACACCTCGGCGGCCACTCCCAGGTTTGTCAGCTGTGCCAGTGTCCAGTGCGACATGCAGTCCGGTATCACTCCCCGACGAACTTGCACCACAGCGTATTTCGCGTCTTCGGCGACGATGCGGATATCCGCCTGCAGGGCGATGGTCAGGCCGATGCCAATCGCGTGGCCGTTGAGTGCGGCGATCACCGGCTTGCGCAATTCGAAGGCGGCCGGGTCGATCGGCGATGCGGAGAAGCCGGTGTCGTCGGTCGGGGCGTCGAATGGCGAGGCGCTGCCCGAGAAATCCGCACCGGCGCAGAACGCCCGGCCCGCACCGGTGACCACGATGGCCCGGACGTCGTCGTCCTCGTCGCAGTCCCGGTATGCCCGGCTCAGCAGCGCGCCCATGTCCGCGGTGTAGGCGTTGAGATGCTCGGGGCGGTTGAGCGTGACCACCGCCACACCCGCGTCGACGTCAACCAGCACATCGGTGCCCACGCGTCGAAGTACACCACGCCACCTCGGCTAAGCGCATGGTTTGCAACTTCATTAGCCTGGTTTTATGGCGCGGACTCACGACGACAGCTGGGACATCACCGAGAGCGTCGGTGCGACGGCGCTTGGTGTGGCGATGGCGCGCGCCGCTGAGTCCGATTGCGACTGTCCCCTCTTCACCGACCGCTATGCGCAGTTCTTCATCGACGCGGCAACCGAGCGTGGCTGGGATTCGTCTGGCGTCGCCAAACGACTGCCGATCATGCGGGGCTACGCCGCCGCGCGCACCAAGTGGTTCGACGAGTTCTTCATCGCCGCCGGCGCCGGCGGCATCGATCAGGCCGTGATTCTGGCCGCCGGCCTCGACGCCCGGGCCTGGCGGCTGCCGTGGGTCAACGGCAGCGTCGTTTATGAGATTGACCAACCGCAGGTGCTGGCCTTCAAGGCTGAGACGCTGGCCGCACGGGGTGTTCGGCCCACAGTCCGGTCGCAGGCAGTGCCGATTGATCTGCGGTCGGATTGGCCGACGGCGTTGCGCGACGCCGGATTTGATCCGTCGGCGCCGACGGCGTGGTCCGCTGAAGGACTGCTGCCTTACTTGCCGGCAACCGGACAAGATCTGTTGTTCGAGCGGATCGACACGCTCAGCGCCCGTGACAGCCGGATCGGCGTCGACGCCCTCAGCCCGAGCTTCTTCGACCCGGAATACCTCGAGCGGCGCCGCCAATATTTACGCGGGGACGGGCCCGACATTCCCGATCTGTGGTTCATCGAGGAACGCACCGACCTGAAGACATGGCTGGCCGGACGAGGCTGGGCGGTCACCTGGATCGAGGCGCCGAAGCTGATGGAACGCCACGACCGGCCGCCCGCACCCGGGCAGGAAGATCTCGCACCGCGCAGCGTGTTGATCGAGGGCCGGCTGAACATCAGCAGGGGCCTCGGCTAGCGGATCACTCGGAAAGCTGGAATTCGACCACCGCCGCAACGGAATCCACCGCTTCGCTCAGCGCGGAGAGTCGCTCGGCGGCCGACGGCGCGGCCAGTACAGAGTAGCGGTCTGCCGCGCCGATCGGGACGCGCGCCGCCAACGCATACAGCCGCGCCCCGGAATCAACCGTGTCAGCGGCGGTACCCAGCAGCACATCCCGATCAGGCAACGAGAAGTCGCGGGCCGCTGCGATCCGCTCGAACAACGCCATCACCCGGTCTTCGAGCTCCTCCAGTTGGTCGGCAGTCACCGGTTCGCCTGGCTCGTCCGGCCAGGCCTGCACCATGGCGCGCGGGTAGGGATCGTCGGGCAACCAATCGCACACCCGGATCCGTTCGCCCGTCCGGCAGCGCAGCACGAATCGCCCTGAGCCGGCGAGGTCCACGCAGTCGGTGATCCTCGCAACCGTCCCGACGTCGCAGCGCACATCGCCGCCGCCGACCTCGCGGCCGTGCGAGATCAGCACGACGCCGAAACGAGGATCGTCGTCGCGCATGCAGTCCCGGATCAGCGCGGTGTAGCGAGGTTCGAAGATTTGCATCGGCAGATCCTCGTCGGGCAGCAGCGCCGACTGGAGTGGGAACATCGCCATCGGAAGGGCTGTCGCCATTAGATATCCAGCTCACCGATCAGCGCGTCGACAACGGCGCGCAGGTCTCCGTCGTGCTCTTCGGCGACCCGCCGCTGTCGCTGATACGACGCGCCCAGCCGCCCGATATCGGCAACCGAGGCCAGCTCGTCGGCGCACTGCAGCGATTTCGCGACCGGCTCCAGCCGGTTCAACAGGTCGGACACGTCATCGGTGACCAACCGTTCATTGCTTTCGGCGTCGAGAATGATCACCGCATCGAGCCCGTAACGTGCTGCGCGCCATTTGTTTTCCTGAACATGCCAGGGCGGCATGGTCGGCAGAGGCTCACCGGCATCGAGGCGCCGGTCAAGGTCGACGATCAAGCAATGCGTCAACGCCACCAATGCGCCGAGCTCGCGGAGGTTGGACACACCGTCGCAGATCCGCACCTCGAGAGTGCCGAGATGCGGCGAAGGCCTGATATCCCAGCGTATCTCGTCCATATGATCGATGATGCCGGTCTTTTTCTGGTCGTAGACGAAACCTTCGAACTGCGCCCAGGACTGAAAGTGGAAAGGCAACCCGGCGGTGGGTAACTGCTGAAACATCATCGCCCGATTGCTCGCGTAGCCGGTGTCCTCCCCACCCCACCAGGGTGACGACGCCGACAGCGCCAGCAGGTGCGGGTAGTAGTTGAGCAGTGCCGTCATAATCGGCATCACCTTGTGCGCCGAGGAGATCCCGACGTGGACGTGCACGCCCCAGATCAGCATCTGCCGGCCCCACCATTGGGTGCGCTTGATCAGCTCGGCGTAACGCGGTGCGTCGGTGAGCTTTTGGGTGGACCACCGCGCGAACGGGTGCGTGCCCGCGCAGAACAGCTCCATGCCGCGGTCCCGGACAATCCGACGGGCCGGCGTCAGCGTCTCGCGCAAATCCTCCATCGCCTGCCCGGTGCAGTCGCACACACCGCTGACCACCTCGACGGTGTTTCGCAGCAATTCCTTGTGCACGCGCGGGTTTTCGCCGATCTCGGCGATGACAGCCGTGGCTTCGTTGCTCAGGTCGCGGGTCTGCGCGTCGACGAGCGCGAACTCCCACTCCACCCCGATCGTCGGCCGGGGTGAGCCGTCGAAGTCGATATGGGCACTTGCCCTACCGGTCGGCCCGCTAGCCGGCACCAATGACACCGCACGCCACCCGCTTGCCAGCGTCACCGGTGGACATCGTCGTCTGGTCGGGGCCTGGTGCTCCGTTTGCCTGGGTGTAGCGATCCCCCGGGATGTTGCCGAAATTGTCGGCTCCCGCGTGAATCATGATCGAGGTCCCCTGGCCGGCCAACAGCTGGTCCTTGGTGAACGCGTCGGTCGTCGTCACCAACAACGCTGCGCCGTCCTCGCGGACTTCCAGCGAGGTCAGGTCGCCGCTCGAGGGCTCGCCCTGATGCCCCGGCGCCTGGAAATGCCCTCCGGCGGAAAGGAAGTCGCCCGGCGCACCCCCGGTGGGGGCAACCGAGTTGGCCTCACACTTGCCCACCGAGTGGATGTGTACGCCATGGAATCCCGGCGCCAGCGCGCCCCGTCCCGTCGTCTCGAGGGTGATCGTCACGTAGCCGTCGGCGAACTCGAATTTGGCCGTCGCCACCTTGGCACCCCCAGGCGCGATCAGCTGGGTGGTCAGGCTTTCCGGACCCACCGGCCCACCCTTGTGCTGCGACTCCGACGGCGACGGCGATCCGGTCCAGATCGCCGGCGTAGTTCCGGGTGAGGTCGCCGGTGGCTGGTTCGGTTTGCACGAGCTCAACAGCGTGACCGAAGCCGCGAGCGGAACCAATGCGGAGACGGCGGCAACTTTGCGACGGGTGGCGGGCTTAACCATGTGAAGAGCCTATCCCGGCGACTATGCGGCCCGGAACGGGCCGAGGAGGTGCGTGATCATCAACCTCAGCCCGGCGACGATGCGGCGCGGCGGCGACATAGTCGAATGTATGTCCGACAATCGACGTCGTCGCCGGAGGTGATCGCCCGGTTCGACGAGCTCTTCGAGCGGCACTATCCATCGACCACGCCGGAGTCGGCCGCCCTGCTGGGTCGGATCTGCGCGTCGTGGCGGACCGAGAACCAGGCTGCGGCGGCGTCATTGGCGGCGATGGGGGAATTGTTCGGCTACCGCTTGGCGCGCTGCTCCGACACCGAGGACTAGGCGATCGACACCGAGGAGCCGGCCGCCGCGGAACTGGCCGCGGCGCTGCGGATCATCCAGGGGTTGGCCGCAAGCCGGCTGCGTTATGCCCGGGCCATGCGCGAGCGGCTACCGGCGGTGGCCGATGTCTTTAAGTACACGACGCGATTAATCAAATCTCGGCCGCCCTGGACGAGCCCCGACTAGAGGATATTCAGCCACACTCACAAGACGTTATTGCAGTCAATACATGAGTGGGGACCAGCTGAACTCCACGCTTTGCTAGCGCTCCTCGGGCCAGTAGCCTTGCGCGTCAAGGCCATCATCCCAATCGTCCCAAGTGTCGTGGCGTCGGTCGCGAGGCCGGATGATGCGGCGGCGCAACTCCAGCAACAGTTCCTCGGTGGAGGCGCGGGATAGTGCGTCGGTGGTGTAGGCATGGGTTCGAGGGGTGGGCGTGGTGGGGCGCAGCTTAACCACCAACTCTTTGGGTTCTCCGCCGGCCAGGACGGTGTCGATGCTGCCGGGTGCCCAGCCGAGCTTGTTTTCCAGCATGGCGTAGGTGCCGGGACTGGCCTTGCGCACGCCGTTTTCGATGTCGGAGAGGGTGCGCACAGTGAACTGCAGGCTGTTGGCGAAGTCGGTGCGGTTGCGGTAGCCCAGCGCGACGCGCCTGCTCACGATGTGGTGGCCGAGCTGTTCCAGGGAATGTCGGTCCACGAAGCGATCATGACGCACCGCGGGTGGCAATGTCGAGTAACCACGCCCATTTTGTTCGTTCTGTTGCACAAATAAGTGGAAACTATTTCCGTGGCACTCCGGCGAGATCGGCCCTGACCTGGGTAATCGTGTCCCAGAACAGTTCCTCGACCTTCTCCCGCGACAGGCCCACCACCTCCACTTTGGGCACGCCCGCCAGCTCACGGCGCACCAGCTTGGCCTCGGGTAGGGCCTCGCCGGTCCACCATTCCTGGCGGATGTCGAAGTCATCGAAGCGCTCACCCTCGCGAGTGTGCCGCAGCTGACCTCGGCGCTTACTCGCCGGCACGCGCGCCCACCACTCCGCCCGCCAATACGGACCGTCGTAGGCCCCCGGCGGGGCACCGGTCTCCCATTCCTCCACCTGAACAGGCTCAACAGGGGCAATACCGTTGTAGTCCTGCGCGAACCCGTAGGCCTGGTCACCGTCGAGGTAGACCCGCTCGATGCGGTAGGTGTCGCCGCTGCCCGCGGTGACCACGTACACCGTCGTCATCGACACCTCCAGTATCTGCTGGTGCTGGACCTCAAGTCTCCCACCACCTGCGAAGCCACGTCCGACAAACCGCTGGTCACGCTTGGGCAACCGGCGTAGCTCTACCGCGGGTTGTCATCGTGGTCGCCGTGTGAGCGGAATCATACGGAAATGCTTTCCATATTTTTGACAAAATTGCTTCTTATTTCCTACCGTTGCAAACACGCCGAACCGTGCCCTGGGCGGCGAGGGGCATCCAGGGCGCGGTTCGGCGCCGCCGTCGTCAACGATCACCACGCAACAAAAGGGGAACCGTCATGAAGAAGATGATCGTCGGCGGCCTAG
>Ga0210396_10003443_pt1 | contig 15753 bp, 17 predicted proteins | sample IncBWH17OmetaG_FD_155466 | JGI IMG/M metagenome (GOLD analysis project Ga0210396, IMG submission 155466) | Forest soil microbial communities from Barre Woods Harvard Forest LTER site, Petersham, Massachusetts, United States - Inc-BW-H-17-O ... | reverse complement strand
TGAATATCCAACCTTGCCGCGTTTCGGCCCACTCCCTGGCCGACCACTCGCCATTCCCCTCGCCCTTCTTCGGGAGCAGACGAAGGCTGTCGGCGACCAACCCAAGCGAGCCAAGAACACCTGAACGCTGGTCGTGCGCCGTTGGGTTGATCAGATGAGCATGCTCCGTCCCTTTCAGTCTTCGGTCGATTTCCTGCGGGTCTGACATCCACTTCACTAACTCCTCCGGTGTGGGGCCATAGGCCATCAGGAAGGCGAATATCTTCTGGGGGGACTCGATGAAGAACTCACCCTTTCTGTCTTGCGGCGGCTGGAACAGCGAGACCGCCAGAGCCTTCGCCTCGGAGCGGCGGCGCAGTTCTTCCGACGGTCCCCAATACGGGCAACGCTTATCGAGGGGATTCAGGATCACATCGCCTCTCTTCGGATCGTAGAAGCGCCGGACGAAGTCCCGTGCTGGGTCGTAGATGATCGCGGAATCGCCCCGATGTTTTATCTGGCGAAGGATCTGGAGAAGGATCACGGTCTTGCCCCCGCCAGTATCGGCGATGATCTGCATATGCTGAGCCTCGGCTCGTTTCGGTATGCGGATCATCGCTTTCATCTTGTCGGTCTTGATCCCTATGCCATCTCCTTCGACCCTGAGGTTGAATTCCTTCGGCGTCAGCATCTCGGGGCCTCTCAGTCGTCGTCCGTACCTCAGCTGTTTCCGTCGTCGTACGTCCTTGGCGATAGAGAACGGGAGTTGGATGACCAGTGACGCGAGACCAAAAAGCAGGGGAAGCTCGTAGAGGTCCGAAAGGGTATCGCCGCCGTAAACCGCACTTTTGAGGTAAGCACTTAGGCGCGCATCGATATAGCTCTGCTTCGGTCCGAGGTAAAGGAGAACGTAACCGCGCTGCAAGGCGGGCCGCGAGAGCACAAGCGGAATGGGTTTTCCGCCCGGTTCCGGCGTCTTGCCGTCCATCACGTCGGCGTTCATTGCCAGACGGGGCGCCATTCCGCGAGCGCCCACCATGAGCATCCGGTAGCTGTCTTGGCGGCCCGTTCCGATTGCTCCGGCGATGCTAGATCGTATATAGATCGGCGTGTAGAAACGCTGTAGCGAGTTGTTGCCAAACCTGAACCGGCAGTAGAGAAACAGCCCGGTCAAAACGACTGCCATGAATACCGCGCCATATGTGTAAATCGGGCTGTGCGGTGGCCAGATCATTGTTTCCTTGCGTCCCCACTTTGTTGTTGCCATTGCTTATTTCCTTTCGCCGGGAGCAGCCAACTTGGCGGCTAGCTGGTGCTTCGCACCGCTGATTTCATCGAGCAGTTTGTCGAACGCCTCCGGCGTGAGTCTCTGGCCTGCGGCCAGGGGCCGCAGTACGTTTACGAGGAGCAAGCGAACCCCGAGAATCTCGGCCAGCGACGGGTCTTTCGCCGACGCTCCGTGCAGCTCCCGGAGGATCACATCGCGTATCCATTCCCCGCGTGCAAGCCCCTGCGACCTGGCAAACTCAGTGACTCTCCCCCGCTCCTCTTTCGTTAGCTTCGTGGTCACAGGGAAGACGCGATTTAGAGTGTGATCGGCCTCAGAACTCGCGTCTGGTTTGGCTTTCAAAATTGCCATGATCCCTCGGATTTCATAGGTGCACCCAAGTGCACCTCAAATCTGTATGTCCTTGAAACCGCTGTAAGTGCACCGTGGTGCACCTGCGCGACCCTTTCAGGGATGGAGTGTCAAAATTCTTCCGGTGCGAAGCACCGTTTTGGCAGCAGCACGAAATTGACGGTGGGATCACGCCTTTACCGCACGCACAGAAGGCGTGGACTCCATGCCGGCTACAAGCTTCTTTGCAGGCTCCGCTGTCGCACCATTGCTCGGGCCTTTGCGGACACGCAGAGTCGACGCAACCTGCGTGGCTTGCGGCGTCTTGAGAAAGTCCTGGAAGTCACGGTCCTTCGCGAAGACATAATTGAGCGCCTTATCCACAACATCGTCTGCCGATGCCTGGATGAAGGCGGCGTACTGATCGACCTGTGTGGCTGTGACCTCATCGAGCCGAACAGAAGCACAGATGTGGCGGACTTGGTTGATCTCAAGCAGTGGCATGTTTGTTCTCCTTTTATAGGTAGTGAAATTAAGCAATCTTTCTGTGGGCAACGGCGCTAGGCTCCCCACGTTGGACCTCGAATACCGGCTCGATCAGGAAGCGTTTCGCGTCGCGGTCGTATCCCCGAAGCGCTAATACTTCGCGGAGGATGCGGCGCCCCGGCTGCCGCTCGACATGGACGACCAAATCAACTGCTTCTCCGATCTCGGCTTCGGTGTCGGAGAAAGTCGTTTGCGCGTGGTGTCGCATAACCAGATTGGCGAAGCGCCGGAGGGCCTTCTCGGCTGAGTTCGCATGGATGGTGGCCAGCGAACCGGCATGGCCTGTGTTGAAGGAATCGAGTAGGGTCCGGGCTTCGATTCCACGCACTTCGCCCAGGATGATCCGGTCCGGTCTCCAGCGGAGAGCGGACTTCAAAAGGTCGTCGAATGAGATGTTGGCTTTGAACGTATCGGTCTGGCATTCGACTGCCAGAATGTTCGGCTTTTGGATGTGAAGCTCCGAGGTATCTTCGATGACGACGATGCGATCCTGTTCGGGAATAAAATCAGCAAGAATCCGGAGCAGCGTGGTTTTTCCGGTCCCGGTTCCTCCACTGATAAGCAGTGTCTTTCCACTGCGAATTTGCTCTGCTAGGAAGTCCGCAAGAGGGCGGGTCAGTGTGCCACGGCTAATGAGGTCATCGACTGTGTAATGGCGGCTGGTGAACTTCCGGATTGTCAGGGCAGGTGAGGGGCGCACAACGGGAGGGATTACTGCAGCAAGGCGGCTCCCATCTGGCAGTTGGGCGTTCAGGAGTGGGTTATCTTCGTCGAGTTTCTTACCGAGCTGATTGGCAATGACTTCAAGGCCAGTGCGCAGTTTGCCGGCGTCGAAGGAAATGGTCTTTTCTTGGCGGATAATTCCGTCGCGTTCGTACCACCATGAGGCATCGGGATTGCCCATGATTTCGCTGATGCTTTCGTCCAGCAACAGCGGCTCAATCGGTCGAAGGAATGGCAGGATCAATTCGAAGCTCATAGGGGGAACCTCACAGCGATGGAAGCCCAGCGGATAGCCGGGCTTCCGAGAGTGAAGAGCAAGGGCTTATGCAACCGTTTCCTCCTGCGGCACTTCATCGTGATCCTGATCTTCTGGGGCGGCCTTTTCGGCGCGGTCCAGCTTCAGGATCGAAGCGACCCGAATTTCCCAGACACGCTGCTTCGTGTCCGTCTTCTTGCTCTCGTATTCCCGGCTTCGCAGTTCGCCTTCCACCTGGATATGTGCGCCTTTGGTGAGCGTCTTGGCGAACTCCGAGAGCTTGCCGAAGACTACGCAGCGGTGCCATTCGGTGTGCGAGATGTATTTGTCGTCCTTCTTGTAGGAGGACTTGGTTGCCAGCGAGAGGGTGGTAAAGCTGCCGTTGTTGGCGGTGCGAGCTTCTGGGTTGCTGCCGAGGAAGCCGATGAGGGTTACTTTGTTCTGGTACATAAGAGTGTCTCCGTTTTATTGAATTCGCCCGTTGTTGCTCGGGTCACACTGGGCGAAGCTTAGCGAGTGGGCCCGGCTCCCAAGTGCCGAAGGTCTGCTTTCTGGGAGGGGCCCGAAAGAAGTTTGAGAGGCGTACTTTGCCGTGGTTCTTAAACTTGTTTTGGGAGGAACCGAGACTCCGAAGGGGCGCAGAATGCGAAGCAGAAGACCGAGTGCCGCCGGGCGCCGGAAAGGCCCCGAAGCTGTGACCGAGCAAGAGACGGGATACATAACGGCAGACACGCTCCAGAGCAAAGTTGTCATCTGCACACTGGCTGCGGAAGTTCACCGCAAGTGCAGCTAGATTCGAGCTGGCATATCCGCCGCAAGAGGGGCGCAATTCGTCACCGTAGTTGCGCGTCGAAAAGCTCTTGTTCGCCGACTGCACCGGACACGAGGACAGGTGGGAAAAGCTAGGCGGATTAGCAGCATGAAAGGACATGAATAAGCCTCTCGGCAGGTCGATGAATCCCTAACTGAATGCCTGGTCGGCCCGGAAGCGCACGATGGTCAGACCGAGGGGGTTCACGGCAAGCTCATTGTTTTTCACATTCTCGCGAAAGACATAGGTGACGCTGGCTGTCCATCGCTCCCGCTTGAGTTCGGAATGATCCGCGGGGTTGGTGTACACCTTCTCAAACTCGATGCGTGCCGAATATGGCGACAGTCTCAGGTCGTCAAGGATCACGTTCTTGATCTCGACATCGACATACGGCAAACTGCTGTCTTTCACGTAATTCTGAATGCTGTTGTCCTTGCGTTCCTGGTCGATCACAGCGCGTTGCACATCGCTATTGAGGAAGTAGAGCGACTGCGTTTGATCACGTTCGATCGTGAAGCGATTCCGGCTGAAATACAGTTCCGCCCAGCGGGTAAGGTAATACTTGTTCTCCGCTTCTTGCGGGCGATACTGAAAGTTCCGATAGTCAATCGCTTCCGCGTGACCCACGTCGTTAATGCGCACGATCATTGGGTGTATGTTGGCGAGCGCTTGCTGACTCTTGAAGGTGAGTGCCGCCAGCGCGATACAGACGCCGGCGAGCACAAGAACGGTCACCTTCAAATAGGTATTCATCACCAGCGGATCGCCGTACTGTTCCAGATACCGCTCCGCAGCTCGGGTGATTTCGGATGATGGCTTTGTGCTGCTCATGAATGAATGCCTCTTGGTTAGATCGCCCTGAGAATTGCCGCCGTGATCATCCCGCCCATTCCGCCGCCATGGCCGCCGGACGATCCGGAGAAGATGGTCATGGCAGGAATCTTGAAGAGGATGTAGATGTTGACCAGTACTAGCAAGATCAGCAACGGAAGCTCCTGCACCATGTTGCCGGGATCGGAGAAGTTGACCAGCTCCGTGTAATACTGCGCGAGCAGGTGTGCCAGGATGCTCAGGACGGCGGCGGCGAGCACCTTATAGAAGCAGAACCCAATGAATGCCCGGAGCCATCCCCAGAACAGAAACTCCAGCTTGTCAAAGACAAGAAACGGGATGAATACGGGACCGAGGAGGCCAATGACTGCGCTGGCGATTGCTCCATATGCGACGATGGCGCTGACCACGGCGGAGAAGGTGGCAATCAGGACTTGAATAATGACGTACACGATGGCGTAGTAGGGATTCATCAGAGCTTTCACCATGCCGGGACCGCTCGTGGCCTGAGCCTGATTCAGCGTGTTCTGGATACTCGTGATGCTGTCGCTGCCGATGACCGAGACAAGGTACTGCGCACCGCCGTTGATAAAGCCGCGGAAGGATTGGCCAACACCTGGGATGCTGCTGTCGTAGAATCGCACGAGGGTATAGGCGAAGGTGATCAGCATGAAGAAGCTGAGGAACTTCCCCATGTGGAAACCCTGGCCTCCGTGGGTGGAGGCGAGCGATTCCTGCACCCCAAACCAGACGAGCATGATGGTCGCGAGCGCGATGCACATGCGAACCCCCAAAGCATCGATTGTGGGCGACGCTGTGGCGGTCAGCGCGTCACATCCCTGGGTGATCCAATTCAGCACTCCCATACATCACCTCGCGCGGGTAAATCGACGATCAATAGGTCAGGGCTTGTGCGCCACCGTTGTAGGCCGACGCAACGTGTGTCTGATAGGTGCTCGCGTAGTTCGCAGTGTCCTGGAATCCCGCCTTTAGTGCGTCCTGCTGTTGTTTCTGGGCCACGATCTGTTGAAGCGCAAGATTGGCGTTGATCTGGTTGGCATCCTGCATAGTCCGCAACTGCAGAAGCAAAGCCTGGTTGATGCGTTGAAGCTCCGCCATGATGGTCTGCTGGCTTGGATCTTGGGTTTGTGTCGCAGCTTCCAGATTGGCGATGTCGGTCTGTCTTGCCGTCTGATTGGCCCGGATCGTTCCAAGCATTTCGAGATTGTTCGTCAGTACAGAATCGTTGATATCGACCGTGGCGCCCTGTGCGCCAATCTGTTGCTGCCCGGAGGTGCTGAAACTGCCGTAGCCCGGAATCATATTGTTGGTGCGGGGAACGCTCACTTGTTGGTAGGCGGCTGAAGCTCCATTTCCAGTGTTGGCGGAGTTGACCCAGCCTGCCGAGTTGCCGTAGGTATTCGAGATCTGTTGGAGCATTCGCAGGTTCGTCGTCGGCGAGAGAAATCGTGAATAAAGCATCCGCGGCGCAAGGATCATCTGGTGGTCGAGGTTGTACTGCTGCTTGACCTGGTTGTAGGTTTGGAGTGCCGTGCTGGCGATCTTGACGGTGTTGGAGAAAATCTGCTGGCCGTTCTCGATCTGTTGCACCTGGTTGCTGATGGACTGCTCTTCGTGCTCGATCTGGGTGATGGCGTGGGCCGACTGCGTGGGATCGAACACAATCCCCGACCCGAACTGCGCGTGCGCGAGGGTGCCGGGCACGATAGACAACATTGCGGCGAGGGTGAGAGTAATTCGTTTCATGGGGAAGTCTCCTTATTGGGTAATCAGTGCTTCTTGTTTTTTTCGAGTTTGTTAGCGTCTTGCTCTCCCATCCGGCAGACCTCAGCCGAGGTACCCGAACGAAGACACTGCTGAAATGCCTTGCACACTTCGTCCGAATCCGCCGGATCGCACGCAACCTGCTTCTTGCATCCGGGTAAGACAACCAGAGTGGCGAGCAATGCAACGACTACGATGATTCTGTGCATATCGGCTCCTTCAAAACGTCTGCGGAATAGTGTGGTTCGAGTACGCAGGAAGAAGCAAGTCCTGCGTGAAATACACTTTCACGCGGTGGCCCTCGCGAGTCGTGATAGTCGGCGGTATCTGTATGAAGCGGTCAAGGATCGTGGTGGCAGACTGTGAAACACTGCCCGCCGCCCCGTTGGTGAATGCCTGGGAACCGCTCGTCGTAATGGTGCCTCCACCCTGCGTGATCTCGCTGGCTCCAGCAATCACACCCAAAGCTATTGAGGTACCGAAGATTTGCAGGTAGTGGTTATTAACTTTGTCTTTCAGCCCTTCCTGTCCGATCTGATCGAGCCCCTGGAACTGGTCGAGATCGACGGAGTAACCGTCCGGCATAAGCAAGCGGTGAAAAACTACGGCCATCCGCCGTTGTTGGCCGAAGCCGGCCGCTCCAATCTTCTTTGCCTCGCCTAAAACAACCGTTCCCTCGGGAATGATGACGTGTTGATGATCGTGCGAATACAGCGGATTTGACACGAGGACTTTAACCGGTCCTACGGCGTCTCCATCCAGACGATTCATAAGAACAGTGTCGAGAACTGAGCCCTCGTAGACGAGATAGGGCTGACCGACGGCCGAATCGATATTGGCCTCCAGTGGGCGCTTATAACCTCCTGGCGGGTCCTCCTGTTTTCCTTCGGCTGGTGGCGAGACGAGACTGCTGCTTGTCTGCCGTTCGGCAGAGCCATATTCGGCGGGCATCGTCTGGCCTTGCTGTTGTTGTTGCGGTGGATCGGCAGAGCGGGAGTACACAAGATTGGAAGCGAAACGTGAGTTGTCAGCGCGCTCGCGTTCCTTCGCAGCGATCAACTGTGCCTGCTGTTGCACAGGCGTGAGTTGCATCTGCGTGTTGCCCTGCTGCGCTTGCGGGCAGGGCTGGCCCGGAACGCAGGGAATGTCAGCGCCGTTCGGTCCATAGGCCGCGGCTGCGGATCGCTGCTGGGGCGTCGCAGACGCAAGCGCCGGATCTCCCAATGCCGCAGCGGCCATTGTTGCCTGCTGTTCTTTCTGACGTTCGGCCTGAAGCTGGTTCTTCAATTCCTGCACGTTGTTGTCGGTGTTGTCCTGCAACGTTGGTTGCGGTGGTTGCCCTTTGACGCTGGCCTGTTGTCCGGGCGTCTTCTTGCCGGATGAGCTGAAGAGCGCTGCCACAATCACCAGCAATGCCGCACCCAGATAAACGAACGTCTTAAGGTTCTTCTGCAAGACCCCTTTTGGCAGTTCCAGGTTGCGGCGCAACGTTGGCTCGGCTTGCGGCTCTGGGTGGGAAGCAAAAGCGTTTTCGGTCATGACGGTGATCCCTTGCGCGTAAATTCCATCCGCTTCTTGCCCAGCTCCACATATCCGCTGTCCATGATCTTCGGGATGATGTACGTTCCTTCCCGGAGATCGTAGGTGACGAGGTTAGGCTTGCCGTCCTTCATTTCGTACACGCTGAACTTTTCCGGTGCATTGGTCTTGATGTAGGTAAACCTGTCATCGTGATAGATCGACTGAATATTGAAAGGCGCTTCGTTCGGTTTATAGACATAATCGAACTTGAGGTGTGTCGGATAGGCGCTCTTGTACTCATCGACTGCCTGTTCAACGTGCGATTGGAGAGCGGCAAGCTGCTGCCGCGACTGCTCCAATTGTGCAGCGGGTACAAACTTCGGAGGGCCGCTCGCGGCCACGATTGCGCTGCGGTCGCCGGGTTCGACGATCACCTTGAGGTCAGGAGTGGTGGTGGTGGACCCCGAGATGTCCTGTAGTGTGAAACTGTAGATGTTCCCCTTGTCCGTAATCAGATTCAAATTAGAGCTGATGCCTGGTTTTGCCGGATGCACAAAACAAAAGTTGCCAACTACATCCACGATCCAGAAGTCCTTGTCGCCCGTGGCGGCTTCCATGATTTTCTCAGTCGTGGGCAGTTCGATAAGGGTTGTGTACTTCACCTTGGCGCGGATGGGAATGATGTCCTGTGAGTGATACTGGACAGTGCGCGCAGAGTCCTGGGCGAAAGCACCGATGGAAGAAAAACCCAAAGCGCAATTGACGACGAATTTCAGATGCCGCATAGAGCTCTCCTTAGCGGTTGTTGTTCGAAGTTGATACGGCCAGCGCGCGCGGCCGGAACGGATGGTCTTCTGCGAGATGGCGAAGGCCATCCGCAATATCGAAGCGGTCGAAATATTCCTGTTTCTTGAGGTTGTCGCGAGCATTGTTCGTCGCCATCCAGTGGGAGACCGAATCGACGTTCAAGTGCACTTTCTTGGAGGTCTGCGCCTTGCGAATCAGCATTTGGCCCGGTGGAACAAGGCCGTCGATAAGGTCCAGTTCCGTGTCGTTCAGATGAAAGGCCTCGCGGTAAACTTCCCGGTTCATGTCCGGGTTGGCCAGAAAGATCTTTGTTGGACAGCTCTCGGCAACGATCGCCAACATCCCGGATTCCTCAAGCTCTTTGATGGATTGCGTCGCCAGGATCATGGCCGCTTTGTGCTTGCGCCATGTTTTCTGCGCCTGCACGACATAATTGCGGATCGTCTCGTTCTTGATGAAGAGCCACGCCTCGTCGAGCAGGAAGAACTTGGGTATGCGGAGATTCTTGGGGTCAGTGATTTCATTCGATGCCCGGTGCAAAACGTAGAACAGCAGTGGCTCCAAGACTTCCGGCGCATCGTTCCAACCGTGGAAATTGAACGTCTGAAAGCTTTTGAACGAAAGTGTGTCCTCGGCGTTGTCGAAGAGGAAGCCGTACTGTCCACCACGGGTCCAGCGGTGTAGGCGCTCCTTCAACTCGCCGATGATGTTCCCAAAATTCGAAATCGTGCGCTGGTTCGGCTCCAACACATAGATGCGTTCGATCGCATCCCACAATCGGCGTTCCTCCTTGAAGTCGATCCGGTAACGTTGCTCGTTACCCTCAATCAGCACGCGGAAGAAGCTGAAGAGAAACTGCATGTTCTCTTTGGTCTGAGGCAGCGAGAAGGGGTTGATGGTGAAGTCCCGCGCTTCTTGACCCACATTGAGATACGAACCCTTGAATATCGTCGTAAGCGACTGGAAGCTGCCGCCGATATCAAAGATGAAAGTTAGCGGCTTGTACTTCTGCGCGTTCTGCAGCAGAAAAACGCAGAGATACGACTTGCCACTGCCTGTCATCCCGAGAATCAGAGTATGGGCAATGTCGCGGGTGTGCAGGTTAAGGAAGTATGGCGTGCTGTTGTCGGTTTCGACGACTGCCATGTACTCCGCGCCGAGATGTTCGTTCGTCTTTTCGCCGGTGTGGATCGTAAAGAGGAACGAAAGGTCGGCGTAATTCGTGTTCAGCAGATACAGATTGCGGAGGTTGAGCGCATAGTTGCCCGGCACAGTGGCGAAATAAGCGTTCAGCTGGTTGTAGGTTTCCACGAACAGATTGCCGTCGGCGTTGGTGAAGACGCCAGTAAATTCCGCCACGAGCTGATCGAGTTCCGTTCGTGAGCGGCCATACAGCACAATCGTGAGCGAGAAGTCGCCGAGCGATTGACCGTCACCCAGGGCGCGCAAGCAATCGCCAAGGTTTTCGATATCAGCCTGTTTGGACTCGTCCACGAGCACGTCACGTGGGTTCGTCTTGGTTGCGTCGTTACCCATCTGCGAGACGAATCCCGTCTTTGACATATTGAAGTGGCGTCGGCGCTTGTTCACCTCTTTGCGAGCCTTGTCCGCGGGGAGCGGCGTCCACTCCGTGGCGACATAAAAGTTGCCCGTAATCTTCAGCAGCGCGTCCAGTACCAGGGGCCTCGTTTCGGTGACGGCCTCTTTCATCGTCAGCACACGGACGATGTGATCGCCTACCCGTAGATGATCGCGTTCGGCTTCGATGTCGGAGTTAACCACCTGATAGTCGACAAACTGCGTGGACTGCGGCCTCCCGGCAACACGCCAGTCGTCGTAATTGAGCAAGCGGCGGAAGAATGTGAATTGTCCTTGTTGATTTAAGATCTCGATTTGCATGAAATCTGCGAGCTGCCGAGCAAATGCCTGTACGTGCTGATCGAGCCGTTGAAGATCGCGCTCGATATGCGTCCGCAACAACTTCTTCATGCTGTCGTTGGTGAACTGCGATTTGAGTTCGGCAATCGCGCCGTCTGGATCTCGTAACAGTCGCGCGAGCGCCGTGCCGACGCCGGTCTTCGACCGGGCGCCTTCGAGCACGATGCAGTAGACAATTTCAACCTGATAAAGATGGTCGCGCTTCGCTTCAAAGAACTTCCGTCGCTGGTCAATAGCCGCTTCGACGATGGGGTCATCATATGTTGCGAACGGTATGTCGGGACGGTTCGATTTGAAGAGGTATTGGTAAACATGGAAGCCTGGGCCAAAGGCTTTGAGCGCCGCTTCCAACCGCTTCACCGCATACTCCTGCTGCGAGCGGTCGAGACTTTCGTAGTCCACGCCGGGAACGCTGAGAATCATGCCGACATCACCACTTTTGGTAAGGAAGGCCGTCTCGTTCCAGAAGCCATAGAGGTTGATGTGGTCGTTGAGAGCCGCACTCTCTTTCCAGGGCTTGATGACTTTATCGACACGCAGCATCACACTACCTCCACGCGGGGGACTTGCTGCTTCGCTGCGTCATAGCGCAGCTTGTAGCGTTCGGACTTTGCGAGGATGCGGAGGAAGGCCGGATCGCTGTTCGTGACCCAATGGCCGAAGGCAAAGCCGCCAATGAAGACGGCGATACCGGCGAGGATGGAATTGAAAAGGTTGAAGGTGCCTGCTGCTCCGACGCAGACGAAGTAGAAAAGGGTGCGTTCCACCCCCAAGTAGGTGAGAGGTTTGTGAAGGCTCTTGAAGACTCGATTTGTGCGATGTTTCTGCGGTGGTTTGTCGGGCATAAGTTCCTCGTTCCAGGCGCTGGTTGAAAGTGGCGTTATACACCCCAGAGCCAACTCAGGACATTCACAGCAAGAACTGCAATGCCCGTTCCGGCGGCAACGCCCGCGAGCGCCTTTTTTGCACCGGGTTCCCCGTGCGCGAAGCCGTAGCCGCCAATCACGATTGCAACCAGACTTGCAACCTTCGCGACAGTGCCCGTGAAAAGGGCTTGTATGGCGTTAAACCCGGTGTCGAACGGCGAACCCTGTGCCATCGCGGCCATGGGCATCACAAGAAGAAGGGCGAGAAGAGTGGCGGCTGGACGCGCCCACTTCGACCGACGAATCGTCTCAATTCGGCGGATGATATGGACTTGGAACCAACGTGGCATATGCACCTCCAGCAGCCGTTCAAAGTGGCTGCTTCTGGCGCAAAGCTAACTTCACTCAATCGCGCTGTCCAATGAATGTTCGGCGGATAGCTATTCCTGGCAGGAATAGCTGGGGAAATTTGAAGTGTATTGGGTTTTTGGTGGGCCGTTCTAGGCAGGATCTACATAACTTTCTGTTTGCCGACGATTCTTTCAGGATGCAAAATTGAATATTGATGCGCTGTTTCAAAACGCTCTGGGAACCGGGCTAGTTGGTCACAATGGAAGACCTTTGAAGGACAACGAAAAGGCGCGACAAATCTACGGCGATCCGACGGTGCTCAAAAAGTGCCGCGCCGATAAGAAGTTTGCCTATGTCGTGGCTCTCGCACGAGCGGTGAACGCCTTGAATTCGGCGCATTCGTTAATGATGAGTACAACGGGCAAGGACACGTCAGCGGCAATCCGTGACCGGATGAATTCGTATTTCTTCGTTTCAGGAATTCTTTATGAGGCCCTGAAATTGATCCGCGCCATGAATACGGTTTTCGCCGGGGACAAAAGCTTTGAAAGCAGTCTGCGCCTTATCCTCAAAGACGCCTCCGGTCAAGCGTTAGAACAGATGCACTTGAAGTCGGTAAGGCACGGCGGGGTGTTCCATTTTCTTCCTGATCGGTTTGCCGAGGCCATCGCGAAGACTCCGATGACTGAGTGCGTATTCGCTTCTACTCTTGGAGAGCAGAAAGGTAACATCCACTACACATTTGCCGATCTGATCACCGCCGAGATTGGGGTAGGCACGAGACTGGATGACAACGTGGTGGTCACACAAATGATGGAAAAGACGCTGGAACTCGTCAAGCAATTCGTAGATCATTCTGAAAACTTTATAGCGGATCAGCTCAACGGGTGGGGATTCCAGGTCCTTCCTGTTGCACCTGCCTCACCGGGAAATCCACCACGAGATTGAAAATTCGCTTCCACACAAATTCCGGCGTCCGCCCATTAGACCGTAGCAGGGAGAGTAGGTGCTTCTGCCTTTTCTAGCGTGGTTTCCATGCCAGAAGTTTCCACCACCGGTAGCGAGAATCCAATCGCCGGGCGTGGTGTTCCCTCCTGATAGCATGTCTTAATAACATCCACGATATAGTCGTAAAGCTTTGCACGTTCGTTCTGGTCGTTGAGATCAACCAGCCGTGGTTTGTTCCGAGCCACTTCTACAAGGGCTTTTCCGTCGGAATCGGTTACACCAAATCCGCAAAATACCCAGCCCAGTACGCCCAACTTTACTTGCAGGCCAAAACGCCAGCTCTGGCTTTCTTCATCAAACTTCATCGCACCTGCTGCTTCAAACTGGTACCCGTCTTCTGCATCTTCAAAAACCCGTTCAGCTGCCCATCCGTTCCATCGCAGCATCCTTAGCTGGCCCTTCGGAATCCCGCAGTAAGAAGCGAAGTTGTGTTTCATCAGTGCTCCGTACTGCAAGCAGCGTTGATGGCGCGCCCGAAACAATCGCTCGCCTGCAGCAGCCGCTTCTTTGATTTCATCGTATTTGCTCATTGCACAGGTCCGTCCCGCCATCCCTCTTCAATTTTCGCTGATGAAAGCATCATTCACGGGCTGAAGAATGAAAGCGCGCACCGAATCGGCCTATTCCAACGAACGCGATTTCCGATCCCATGGGCCGACTTTTCAACAAGGAAAATTGTATGATAATTGTACGATGGAGAGGGCTGTATAGACCTTTTGGCACTTTAGTCCCTTCGTTGAATCAGTAAGTTGCAGATTCTAAAGGTGGATGAAAGGTTCGACTCCCGTCGCCTCCACCAGTAACGTATTTATTATCAATGATTTACTGACACATTTTAACTTCGTACAATAAGTTTCTGCGCCAGATCTCGTGCAGGGTCATTCTTTTCGCACGTACAAATCAATCGAATGATCGTCTTCAGTGGAGGGAGATCACGGTTAGACATATTGCGGCACGTAAACGGAATCCAATTTTTTGATAAACCACTTTTGCGCCATTCTCAGACTTGACATGAAGAAAAGGAGTCTTTCCCGCCGCCAGAATCTGAGCTGCGAGAAACGTCGTTAGGTCCCGCGCATATCCGCGGCCGCGAAATTCAGGATGAGTGCACACCGCGCTGATTTCCGTGCATTCAGTGGATCGTAATCGCTCGCCAGCCATTGCGACCAATCGCCCATCGCTCGCGCGTATTCCGAAGTAGCTTCCCATCTGGATGGTTTGCGGCGAGAAGGGGCCTGGCTCGGTGGCAGCGGTGAGTTCTAGCATTTCGGGAACGTCCGTCGTACCGAGTGGAAGCGGCACGACAGGCGGTGGCGCTAGTGAAGCCTCACAGATCATCTGGTCGATCCACCGAGAGCGGTCGACTTGCCAGTCGGCGGGCACGTCGAGGGGACTGGCGGTAAATAGGGCGACGTGCTCGCCGGGACTCACTAGCCGGTGTAAATCCGCGAACGCGTCATTCGTGGGATGAAGCAAAGCTGCCAGCGGTGAAACATCCGGCGGATATCGTCGCGCGAGGCCGTGTGAGCGGGCGAGGAGCCGGTGTTCCGTTGTCAGCGCAAACCAGATCGGGTTGTCGAGAGACTCTAACATGCGTTGCGCGTGATCGTCTTTCACAGGGTCGCTTTCATGGCTGCTCTCATCGCGTCAGGGATGCCCCACAACGTGCAGGTGGGATTTGGCGGCGTTTATAGTTGGAATATTCATGATGCCGACCTTTTTCTCCCTTTAGCCCAGCCACTCAATGAGGAGTTGGTTCAGCCGGTTGGGCGCGTCCAACGGAATCCAATGGCTGGCGTCATCAATCTGCTCGTAACGCCACCGTGCTTTCACGAATTGCCCAGACATCTTCATGCGTTCGCCGTCGAGGTAGTGATCGTTTGAGGACCAGATCCCGAGAGTTGGAGCTTCCACGGGCGGCAGTTTGCGTGGCGACTCCGGCAGGCGCGGCGCGACGTTCGCCCGGTACCAGTTGAGCGATGCCTTTAGAGCATCTGGTCGGGACAGATCAGAGATGTAACGTTCGATATCACCATTGCCTCGGAGCATTTCCCGGAACAGAGCCCAGTTGTCGCGCTGCAGCCACGCCTCCGCAATTCCTTCGAACTGGAAAAACAGCATGTACCAGGCCATCTCCCGCTGCCGCAACGTAAATGGCGCAAGTGGGTGTGGGACCGAAAGAACGACAAGCCTGCGAACGCGATTCGGGTGGGTAGCAGCCGTGAGCCACGCCACAGCGGATCCCCAGTCATGAGCAACAATGTCCGCTTTGTCGATACCTAGCGTGTCGAGAATACCGACCAAATCGGCGACGGCGTTGTGCAGGGAATATGCGGCCACTCCTTCTGGCCGATCGGAGCGCCCGAAGCCACGTTGGTCCGGTGTGATGGCGCGGAAGCCATTCGCGACAAGGAATGGAATCTGGTTGCGCCAAAGATACGAAGAGTCCGGCCACCCATGTAGCAAGACCACCGGCTTGCCGCTGCCCTGGTCTTCTACATGAAGGGAAACGGCGTCTCGCGCAATATGATGCTCCGTATACCGAGGCGTCGATGGACTTGCCGGAACCAGTTGACTTTCACGTTCGAGACTTCCGCCAAACGTGGCTTTTGGAAGGGCAGCAGCGGCTGCCAGTACACCACCAAACCCGAAAATGAACGAACGACGGGAATTGGCGGATTTTGGCTTACTGTGGTCGTTCATCTGCCCTTCT
>Ga0210396_10003442_pt1 | contig 15754 bp, 17 predicted proteins | sample IncBWH17OmetaG_FD_155466 | JGI IMG/M metagenome (GOLD analysis project Ga0210396, IMG submission 155466) | Forest soil microbial communities from Barre Woods Harvard Forest LTER site, Petersham, Massachusetts, United States - Inc-BW-H-17-O ... | reverse complement strand
GCCGACCGTCCTGGTGGAGTCAAGCGACGCCGGGAGCAGAACATCGATATCAGGGTGATTCAGGTACTGCTCGGTCATACCAAACTCGAGACAACGGCGCTCTACACCCGCGTCGCCAGCAACACCATTCGCGAGGTCATGAGCCCGCTGGACCGCCTCACGCCCCTGACGCCCAAGAAGAATGAGCCCAGGGACACGCCACCGGCCTAAGCACCACGCAGGTGGCGCATCCAAGGTTGGAGGTGGCGGATATTTTCCGCCACCATGGACCGGCATGGCGTCAAGCCAATGCCGGCCATGTGAGCCTCCAGCAGTTGAAGGTGATGTCGGCGATCGAGAGCTGCCGCGCGGCAGCCTTCGGGCGGCCATGTCGCGCGCTGCGAGGACTGCGCCTATACGACCATCGCCTACAAGTCCTGCCGCAACCGGCACTGCCCGAAGTGCCAGGGCGCTGCCGCAAAGGAATGGCTCGCCGCGCGCGAGGCCGACCTGTTGCCGGTGCCGTTATGTGCTGTCGCCATTTATGTGCTGTTCGGCTCTCGAGCGCCTGTCGGTGGCCCTCGCGTTCGGTTTTGAGACCACATAACTAATCACTACAGCGATCTGAGAAAGTTCATCAGTTCACGATTGTCGCGCCAATGCCCGACGCGTTTTGAACCTTTAATCTCGCAATGAGCGAGAGCCTTGGCCTTCATTTCCAGGTCCACCTCGGCGTAGATGTTCGTTGTTGTCAGTGAGACGTGGCCAAGCCAGGCGCGGATCGTATTGATGTCGACGCCAGCTCGTAGCAAATGAGTTGCCGTCGTGTGTCGAATGGAGTGGGGGCTCACGCGCTTTGCCGCCAGGGAAGGAAATTGCTCTGCGACTTGCATGGCATAGCGTTCGACCATCTGATAGATACCGGAGCGGGTAATAGGCTGCTGACGACGATTGAGAAACACTCTCTCAGTTGGGGCGCGGTTGTCGATTAAAGCTTTCATCTGCTCCACCGTCTCAGGCCAGAGGGGGCAGCGGCGAAGCTTGCTGCCTTTGCCGCGAATACTGACCGAGGAGTAATCCTGCGTGCGGGCCGCCAGATCTAAGTCGCCAACCAAAAGCTGTGCTGCTTCGTCCGCTCGGGCGCCGGTATTGTACAGAAATAGCAAGAGCAAATAGTCTCGGCGCCCCTGAGCTGAGCGTTTGTCGGGGGCTTTCAAAAGACCATCCATCTCTGGCTTTTCCAGATATGGAACCGGCTGCTGACTTGCCTTTTTGAATGGAATGGATCGAAGCTCCCCGGACCAACCGATGTGCTCCGGACTATGGAGCGCTACGAACCGGGCGAAGGAGTGAACAGCCGCCAAGCGTTGGTTGCGGGTGGCAATACCGCAGCCTCTGGTTTGCTCCAGATCGGCAAGGAAAGAACGCACGTTCTCGGGGCCCAAATCGGTCACCGAAAGCTGCTCGATGGGCTTGTGCAACTTGGCACTGGCAAACGGAATCAAGAGCGCGAGGGTGTCCCGATAGCTGTGTTGCGTATTGCGAGACAAATTCCGTTCGCTGACAAGATGTTCCAGGAGGAAGCGGCGAATCCATGGACCGAGTAGAATGGTATTATTCATTGGTGCTTTCCCCCATGGCATACCGCTCGAAGCGCCGGCAGGCTTGCTGCAGGAGCGCCGGCGTCATCGTCAGGTATTTCTGCGTCGAACTGAGATTGATGTGTCCCAAGTAGGTAGATAACTTTGGGAGCAGCGGCGTTACGTTCGCTCCTGCTTCGTAGGCCGCAACAACACGGTTCACGCAGAAGGAGTGCCGAAGATCGTGGAGACGAGGCTGGTAACGAGCGCTACCTCCGCGGCGGATGCCTGCGTGTTCGCGGAGCTGGCGGAATGACTGCTGAAGTGTAGGAATCTTTAGCTGCTTTCCCTTTCGTCCGATGAAGAACGGAGCATCTGGCATCACCGGGTGACCGGCGCCGCGCCGGGTCGTTGCAAACTGTGTCATCGCCTGTTGCAGGTGGGCGCCAATGGGTACAAGCCGCGACTTATAAAACTTGCTTTCCCGGATCAGCAGCACGGCCTCTGCTAAGTCGACATCTCCTATTCGCAACGAGAGTGCTTCGCTAATTCGCAATCCGGCCCCATATAGCAATAACAGGATGGCCCGAAACGTGTGCGGCTCCAGCAGAATATGGATTTTTCGGTAAGTATTTGTCGCTTCTAAAAGTCGTCGAACATCGTCATGGGTGTAAATATATGGGACGAATTGCGGAGATATTTTTGGGATCGTCATTGGCAGTGGCGCTGAGCTCACGTGACCACGGCTGATCGCATACTGGTAGAAACGCATCAACGAGGAATGCTTTTCATACCAATAGCAAGTAGTGGGGCGACCAAGGAAGGCGAGCACACTGTCGCTAGCGACGTCCTCTATCTCGATCTCGCTGCCAACGGCGCGGTTGAACGCCCGAAGCAAGTGCTGGCGCCCGAAGTTCCGGCCCATGGATTGTTGAAGGGCGACATAGTCGGCGATAACATCACGCAACTTCACAGCAATCCTCCCAAGCTAAACTCCGCAACTTCTCGCAGGCCAACGAGATCGACCTTTGCATAGACGCTGGTTGACTTGGGGTTCTGATGGCCCAGATGGTCGCCGATCTCCTTCAGCGACAGACCTTGCGCCAGAAGACGTGTTGCACAGGCATGACGGAGCGAATGCGGCCCCTGATGTCGTACGGAAAGCTTCAGCGGACGTAGGCGATCACTGACCACCTTCCAAAGCGCAGAGCGGCTCAGAGGACTATATGGAGCACGCAACGTGAGAAAGACGTGCCGAGAAGGATGTTGTAACCTGACTTCTTGCAGATAGTGGCGGATTGCCTCACCTACCGTCGGTGCCAGAGGAAACTGTTGGACCGTACGTGGCTTCGGTCGAGTAATATGGATCACCTCCCGATCCCAGTCCAAGTCCTTCAACTGTAGGCGTTGGACCTCCCCTGATCGCAATCCGTAAACTGCAAATAGCATCAAAATGGCGCGGTCGCGGATATCTCGACAGCAATCACTGGAGGTGTTCTCCAATAGCTGTCGGACGACCTCCCAGGGCGGTCCACAAGGAATCAACTCATGCTGATAAACGCGTGGTGCCATGATCGCTGCCGCCAAGCCCTGCCGACACCAACCCTTTCTCTCCGCGTATCGAAGGAATGCGCGCAAGGAAGCGGCGTAGAACCCGACACTGGCGCGGCAACATCCATCGCGGCGCAGTTTTTGCGCGATCGCCTCGTCGACCTGCCGGATCGAGAGATCACTCAGTCGATCGCTACTTGGGCAATGGCGAGCAAGAAACCTTCGGACGTGACCGCATTCGCCGCGGATGGTCATCGGCGAAAGGCCCTTGTCGTGCTCCATGGAGGAGGCAAACTCGTCGATGAGAATCTGATACCAGGCGGTGGGCGGCGCTTGTAGGCGGCCCAAGAACCGCAGCCACCGCGTAGCCGTCGAGATGAAGTGTCTTTTGATCTTCTTGGCGTTTTTTAATCTATGGTGGCTGGGTTGGCGGTACGCCCACCGATGAGCTGCCACTTCGACGTCTTCCGATCGGACCTCCCCCTCAGGCAGCAGCTGAAGCTGGTCGATGACGACGAGAAGTTCACGTGCCACTCGCCGCAGAGTTCCCCGCGGGCTGCCGCACTCCCGACAATGCTGAAGAAAGCAGATACGTGCATCGAGGAGCGGCGCTAATTGGTGTCGCGCGACCGAGTCCCGACAAGTGAATAGCAAATCAAACACGTCAAACCTCCCCGAAATTGATGGTCAAGGGGTTCGACTATCCGAAAAAATTTATGTTCTTTGAGGCACGAAGTAAGCGCTGAACAGCCCTGCGATTTTGCGCCGAACAGCACATAAATGGCGACAGCACATAACGGCACAAATGTTCTGCAGAACATTTGTGCCGTACTATCACGTGGTGTTCACGTTGCCTGCGGCCATCGCCGACATCGCCTACCAAAACAAGGCTGTGGTCTACGACCTGCTGTTCAAAGTCTCGGCCGAGACCATGCTGACGATCGCCGCGGATCCCAGGCGTCTGGGTGCCCGAAAGCGCTCTCTCACGCAGAAGCCTTGGCGACCGGGAACGCCCTCACCCGGAAATGACTCCGCATCCCAAGCTCGCTCAGCGTCGGTTGGTGTCCAAAAAGTCGAGTATAGAGTCCGATACCTCGCCGAACTCAACGTAGCGTCGGCGCAACTCGTCGGCGATGTCCATGGTCACGTCACGGGACCAGCCCTCGAAGGTGTTGAAGGCAACAATGCGGACCGGATGCCCATACTGGCCCTCCACTAAGTCGCGGATCAGCGTCTCGCGATCAGCGCTGTCCGCGTCAGTCTCGCTCCAGGAGCAACCGATCCGGCTCCCGAGGTCATTGAGCACAAGGTAGGTGTCTTGGTCGGCCCCATGAGGCACGATTGATGGTGAGGTACGCATGACGAGCTCCGCGACCATCACCCGTCGAGATGATCGAAGTGAATAATCCTGGGCGTGGGTGACCTGCCGGTCAGTTCACAATTTGTCACACGAACGCAGCGGACGGAGATACGGCCCCGCCCCAGGTCCGAGGGCAAGGCGGGGCCGCATCGTCGGGTCACAAGCGCCGATCGGGTCAGCCAGTCACTTCCTCGATAAGCGGACGATCTCAGAGCCCGCCCGGGCAGCTCCTTCGGGCCAACAGGCTTGGCCTGCTATAACAGAGGCCGCCAACGGCCTTACTGCTTTTCGGAGATCCAAGACGTGTCGCCACACTCACACCGGAACATATGGAAGGTCCGACCCACCGTCGGGTCCAACATGCTGGTGGCGAAGCGAGGTAGCTTGCCGCACCGAGTGCAGGGCGGGCAGATCGGCGTTTGCGATTTTTCCATCAACGAGCAAAGTGCTGATTTGGGCCACGGCGCAAGCCAAAATCAACTTAGGACATTTGGGGTCAAACACGGACAGTACGCGTAGGAACAGATTGGCCACCCAGAACCTTTGCTGACGGCGGCCCGTTGTGGGTCACGAGCCGTAATACTTGCGGCGAAAGTCGCCTCTGACGGGAGACCTCAACGCGACCCGCTAGATTTGTTGCGATGGGCTAGGCGACATTTGCGAAAACGCAAAAGGTTCGCCAACTGAGGCGGCCTTACTTTCCTTCCTCATTGACGATTGCCGTCAGGTTCTCAAGTTGGTGCGCCAGAGTTGTCCAACTACGTGAAATGCCCAAAAGCCCAATGGATCGGCGGGCTGAGATCTTCTGATCCTTGCCCAGGATTTGGTATTCTGCAGCGTATGTTTTACATTGTTGGATTTTTTCCGCCTGGCACTCCGTTGTGAGGCCAGAGCCTATGCTCGTTACATCACAGAGTATGTGCACGAGTGGACGCAGCGCAAATCGGTATACTGCGTCATTTGGACACATCATCCAGTTCATGGCGCTGTCATTTAACCGGGTGTGCAACATCGGCAGGTAAGGCGACATTCGCGAAAACGCAAGAGGTTCGCCACCTGAGGCGGCCTTGGCTTATTTGGGCGGCTGCGAGCCCGGAGACGTGATCCACTCGGCCATGTGAGCTACCATTTCATCTTCCCGGGCCTTCCTTAACAGGCCTTCCCGTGTTGGGCCGGGGGGTAGCTTTTTGGCCTCCTCTCGCAATCGCTTAGCTTCCTCGGCGAGACGTTCTTCCAGAGAGAGTGTATGTTTGATCCGGCGGCGACGCTGCATGATACCACCTCGTGCTTACGGGTCCTAGCCGTGAGTATTCTCCGGGAACGCCACTCGCTCGACCGTTATAGAGATTTTGCCACGGCAAAATTGGGGTACTGTTCTGTTTTGAACACTCCCCGATCACTATCTTCGTCGGGCCGAAGGAGGGGTTTTATCGGGAAAGCAGCAAAGAATGGGTTCAATCCCAAAGTGTTTCTCGCCAAGGTAGGGACCGGGAAAACGATATCGAAACACCACAAGGATCAAACCATTTTCGTCCGAGGCGATGTCGCGGATACTTCTTCTACATTCAAGGTCAAAATCGTCGTCATGTCTGAGCGAGAAGGAAACGGTTGTGGCAGTTCTGGAGCCCGATCAGTAAGGTGATGTTGAGAAGAGCTTCAAGAATAGCCGGTGAACAGTGTTCACTTTGCAAATTTATTCCCCGCTGTCGGCACCCCTCCGGATTTCGGGCGTGTCGTGCAAGACTACGTTCAACAAAGAATTATGGACTTCCAAATGTCCGTTGTAGTCGATGAACCCTAGTTTGCGGAATTTGTTCATGAAACCGCTCACGCGCGACCTGGTGGTGCCGACCATTTCGGCGAGCGTTTCCTGGCTGATTTTCGCGATGACGGGCTCTGGCTTTGCCTCCTTGCCGAAATTCGCCATCAGGAGAAGTAGCCTCGCAAGACGCTTCTCGCTCGAATTGAAAAGCTGATCAACCAAATCCTCCTCGACTCGGGCGTTCCGAGCCAACAGATACGACATGAACACCTCGGAAAACTTTGGCTCGTCATGGAGCACGCGCACGATGGCTGCTTTGTCGAGTCGCATGATGCGGCTTTCGGTCATCGTCTCGGCTGTCGCCAAGCGCCGTGGCTGGGCGGTCAGACAGCCCTCGCCAAAAAAATCCCCCTTCGCATGGATTGCGACGACTGCTTCCTTCCCATGCTCGGAAACAACGCAGACTTTGACCTGGCCTTCCTGAATGTAAAAGACAGAATCCGCCGGATCCCCCTGCAAGAAGACCCTTTTATTCTTTTGATACGTCGATACGGTCCTACCCCCATCCACGGTGGCGAGAAACGTTGCGACAGTGAATGGCGGCTTGCTCTTTGCTTTCACGACAATTCTTCCCGACTATCGTGCCCGAACTCAGCGTCTTGAAAAACCGGTGCGGCCGTGGCCGTGCGTTTTTCTCTCAGCTCATCGGTGCCGGCTGAGGGACGGGACGCCCGGTTGAGATTATGAGCTTGGCTGAAGGTGGTGTCGGTAATGTACATTACCGAAACGGCTCGAAAGTCTTTTTAGGTATACGTCTTGGGAAGGTGAAAAGCGACGCGCGCCCGGACCAATTGGTAGCATTCACAAGATGCTTCCGTGAGACCCTGCCGATTGAGAATCGTGACCTGCCGTCGGCCGCGTTCAATCAAACCAACACGTTCCAGCTCCTTCGCGGCGTTCGTGATGGTTGGTCTTTGGACACCCAGCATTTCGGCCAGCAGGTTATGGGTGATCGGCAGTGCGTCGTCATCAGCGCGGTCGCGCATCATCAGCAGCCAACGCGCCAGTCGCTCCTTGAGGCTGTGCGCACCGTTGCAGGCTACAGACACCATGACCTGTTCGAGAAATGCCTGAACGTAAGCGAACATGAGACCTCGGAAGGACGGCATTGATTGCATGGCTTGCGCAAACGCAACGCGTGACATCCTTGCGGCGCTTCCCGGGATTTGAACCAGCAACTGGACAGAGGAACTCTTTGCACCGAAGACGGCCTGCATGCCCGTGCAGCCCTCCCTTCCGATCGTTGCCATCTCAATGACATGGCCGTCCGCGTAAACCGCAACTACCGAAACGACCCCGCCGTCGGGGAAGAAGACATAATCGAGCGAACTGTCAGCATTCATGAGAACTTGCTCGCGTTGGCAGCGAATGTGTTCGAGCTCCGGCATAAGCCTCTTGAGATTGCGCGAGGGCAGAGCAAGCAAAAGCCGATTGCCGGGCCATTTTGATGAAACGTTCATACCCTTAAACCGCGTCTGGTTCGCGTTAGTTCCAAGAGGCTGGGTCGGACGCGAGTCTATGATCCCTCCGTTCAACGCGACGAGACTAGACATGTCTGTAAAGGGTCAAGGGCTGACCATCCGAGAGGGGCAGCTGTTGGTGCCAAAGGGGACATCGAACGTTGGGCCAAAGCTGTCGGAATCAAAAGGGCTCGAAGTTTCCAGAGTTTCCTATTGGCCTCGTGAGCTGTGCCGCGTGATGTGTAGCGCCTGCATCAACTGGTCAGGACCCCAATGATTTCCCAAAGAGTTCGATCGAGCGAGCCTACTTTCTTCATAATGCCTGCTTTTCATTGAAAAATGCTTGCTGCTTATCCCACTCAATCGGAAACGGCTTTAGGAGATCCGCAAGTGCGAGGTCTGCCTGCTGTTGGCCCGAAAGGAGCGCTTCGATTATGGCCGGTGACAGCAGCGTTAGCCGAAGGACGCGGCCGAGATAGGCCTCGTTGATGTGTTCTGCCTTCGCTAGGTCACGTACCGTTCGGTAGATTTTTGATTCCAACATGCTGCGCCAGCGATGCGCGCGGACCAGAGCCTTGACGATCGTGCTATCGACCCGGGGTGGGGGTGGTATCCAGGGCGCCGCGTCTGCAGGCGTGACCACTTTCTTTCGGCCTCCTTGACGGCGCAGAGAGATTGGAATGCTTACGATCATCATGCGGCCGTCGCGGCTCAACGTGGGACGTCCAAATTGACCGATGCTGATAGCAGCGGATCTCGTCATTCAGCGGCCTGTTCAAATGAGGTTGTCGTCCGAAGTTCGCTGTAAAGGGACGTTAAGCCATCGATCTTCAAGGTCAGATCCAGAGCGTCAGGCTTAAGGTCTGCCCGTTCAACGAGCAGCTCGACGATCCGGGCCTGTTCAGCCGGAAACAGCTCGTTCCAAAGTTGCTCGAATTCCATGAGCGCATTGCGGACGTCGCTTTCGGTTATCTCTCGGTCCTGCTTCCGAGTGGCGCGCCAAGTCTGGACAATGACTTCGGGCGTTTGCAACAGCGTACGGACTTGGTCGAGAACGATGCGCTCGATCTCAGCAGCTGGCACTTGCCGAACCGGGCAGGCGGTCTCGCCGCGTTTCAATGCGGTCTGGCTCACGTAGTACCGGTAGAGCTTGCCGGATTTGCGGGTATGGGTCGGTGACATCGCCGCGCCATCGGGTCCGAAAAGAAGACTTTTGAGTAACGCAGGCGTCTGTGTTCTGGTGCTCGCCGCGCGCTTGCGAGGGCCTTGCTGCAGGATGGCGTGCACCTGGTCCCAGAGCTTTCGGTCGATGATCGCCTCATGTTCGCCAGGGTACGACGTGCCCTTGTGGACGGCTTCGCCGATATAAACTCTGTTGTTCAACAGCTTATAGAGGACACCCTTATCGAGCACATGGCCGTACCGATTGGTGGCGCCGGCCGCCACGAGTTCCCGGGCCAGGAGGGTTGCAGACTTCAGCTGGACGAACCGCCGAAAGATCGAGCGAACCCGTTCGGCATCTGCCTCGTGGATAATCAGTTTGCGGTCGCGAACCTCGTAGCCGAGAGGCGTCCATCCGCCCATCCACTTACCCCGCTTGCGGGAAGCAGCGACCTTGTCTCGGATACGCTCCCCGATCACTTCCCGCTCAAATTGGGCGAAGGTCACGAGGATGTTGAGTGCCATGCGCCCATGGCATCCTTCGTGTTGAACGATTGGGTGACGGAGACGAAGGTGGTGCTGTGGCGCTCGAACAGCTCGACAAGGTTCAGGAAGTCGAGCATCGACCGGGAAAGCCGGTCGATCTTGTAGACGACGATGACGTCGATCTTTCCGGCCCGCACGTCGTCCAGGAGCCGCTTTAGCGCAGGACGCTCAAGCGTGCCTCCCGAGAAGCCGCCATCATCGTAACGGTCCCGAACCAGAACCCACCCCTCGGCCCGCTGGCTCGCGATGTAGGCTTCGCAAGACTCCCACTGGGCATCCAGCGAGTTGAAGTCCATGTCCAGGCCTTCTTCGCTGGATTTGCGTGTGTATACGGCGCAACGAAGCTTGTGGATGTCTGACCGGCTGCGCCCGTCCAGCGCCCCACGGCCCGCGGCAAGGCCGACGGAAGGCTTGTCGCGGCCGGGTGATCGACGGACGGTCATTTCCGGCCCTGCTGGTTCTTGAGGCCGAAGAAGACCCAGCCGTTCCACTTCGTCCCGGTAATCTGGCGAGCAACGGAAGAAAGGGATTTGTAGGGCCGACCCTGATACTCAAAGTCTTCGCCGCGCACCGTGACGCAGTGCTCAACCCCCTGCCAGTGAGCGCGTCGTTGAAGCTGACCGCCTCGAGGGAGACCTGCTTGGAATGCCCACCAAAGCGGACGCCGGCCGACCACTCTGAATTGACAAGGTGCATGCCCTAGTCCGTCCCATCTCGGATTTTTGGGGTCACGTTCGATTAGGAACGAACCTTGGTCGCTGATTGTTGATTCTGCGCTGCAACACTTCTTGGATTGTCCGGATTTCTTGTACGCATCAATGAGTGCATATGATGACCGCAGCCTACCTTAAGACACGCTCGCCAAAAAACCTCTCCGAGAAGGGGCGCACGAATGCTCAAGCGCATCCTTATGTCGTGGCTGTAGCTGCAATCGTCGGAGCTTTGGCGTTATCGGCCCTGGTGAACCGCCGCCTGGCCAAGAATGCTGAAAGCGAAAACCCTCCCGCTGGTCAATTCCTGGAAATAAACGGCGTCCGGCTCCACTATGTCGAACGTGGCTCGGGCGTGCCGTTGGTCCTGCTGCACGGCAACGGCAGCATGATCCAGGATTTTGAATCCAGCGGCTTGATCGATTTAGCCGCCCCAAATTATCGTGTCATCGCTTTCGATCGTCCCGGCTTTGGCCATAGCGATCGGCCGCGAAACGTGGTCTGGACACCGGGAGCACAGGCCGAGCTGATTCATGGCGCTCTCCGGCGGCTGGAGGTCTCACACGCAATCGTCTTGGGGCACTCGTGGGGCGCTTCTGTCGCAGTCGCCCTGGCGCTCAAATATCCGAGCTTGGTCCAAGGCCTGGTTCTTGCCTCCGGATATTACTATCCGACGTTGCGTCCTGACCTAGTTGCTTTACCCGTTGCGGCTCCTTTAGTGGGGGACGTCTTGGCCCACACCCTAACACCAATTGCAAGCCGGGTGATGTGGCCGTTCGTGATGGCCAAGATGTTCGGTCCGCGGTCCGTGCCAAAGAAGTTCGAGGGCTTTCCGAAGGAAATGGCTCTTCGTCCTTCGCAGATTCGTGCGTCAGCCGCGGAGTCCGCGCTTATGATTCCGGACGCATTTCAGTTCCGCAACGAGTACGCAGATCTGAAGATGCCGGTCGTCATCGTTGCCGGTGACGAGGACCGGTTGATTGACACTGATGCGCAATCGGAACGTTTGCACCGCGAACTGACCCAGAGCAGGTTTCACCGCGTTCCCCGGACCGGCCATATGGTTCATCAGACTGCGACCGCTGTCGTGATGTCAGCGATCAACGAAGTGTCCGAGGGACCCGGGTTGGCCCCTGGGAGCCTCTCGACCAAGCAAGCGGGGCCTTATGCTTCGCATTCGACAACCAGCTAAGAGGCAATCCGCGCAATCGCGAACTCTCCATGAAGTGTATTGGTCTATTTGGCTATCAAACTGGCGTCCGGAACCATCTCCACGCTTTCTTCGTGGCACGGACAATTATGTAGAGAGCGGCGGATGTTCAATTCCTTCATGATGTTGGCGATCGAAGCAAATGGTGTGATTGCGCTGCGGATGATGAAGCTGATGCGCGGTGGCAGAAAGGCCCGGCGCGAAGCTGAGCTAATGGTCAGGGAAAAGATACATGCAGGTTTGGAAGCGACCGCCCATCTATTGGCTGGTGCTTCGAGCGAAGAGATAGTTCATCGATACCGACGGCATGTCGCGAAAAATGCGAAACGACTGGGGCGAGTCAATTCGGGCCGAAGCCAAGTCCGCTCGCATAAGCGGGCACGCCGCACTCGGAAGTAGCGCTGCAAACGATATCGGACTTGTCGCCATCCGGGTTCATGTAGAGCTTCTATGTTCTTCCGATAGGAACGTTCCGCCGCAACGCCTGTTGTCGTTCTAAAAAAAGACCGTTTTAGTCGATCCTCGCATGCTTGGAGTGTCAAATGAGCAAACGTAAGCCAGCAACGGCGGCAAAACGCGTCCACACCTCGAAAAAAGTAACCCAAAAGGCCCAGCGGGCGGCTCAGGCCGTTGTCAGAAGCTCGATAGCCAGACGCGCGCCAGCGGCAGACTCGACTAAATCGCCCCCCGAGCGTCAGAGCGACGCTGACCAGGAAGCTCACCTTGTTGATAGTCCGGCTATGGTCTTACAGGACGACTCCAAACAGACGATGACGGATACCGAGCCAAAGAGAGAGCTTGATTTTTCTTCAGCCATGGCAAGCGCAGGTGCCTATCAAGCAAAGCTGCTGGAAATGGCACAAGCCAACATGAAATTGGCTTTGGAATTCGCTCAGAGGCTTGCTTGGATGAGGTCGCCCCTTGAATTTCCCAGCGTCATTGCAGAATTCACGACCAAGCGAATCGACATGTTCCGGAAACATTCGAAAGAAATGACTGAATTCACCATCAAGCGGTGAGATCGCGACCGCCCAAACTGCAGATTGAGTCTTTGACCAATTCAGGCGGCGCTTTGTTGATGGCCGTCGTGACAAGAAGCGCTGGCAGGCCTGTTCCAGAAGAACAACGCAAACTATCTTGTGTCTGCGGGCACGATCTTGAGGCCGGCGCTCGTCAGCGCCTCGACAACGCACTTTGCAATTCGCAGGGCTTCGTCGGAATCCACCCGTTTGTCCGGATGGTCTCCGCGGGCTTCGCATATTGCCGCAGCAATTATCGAATTCACCTGGTACGAATCGGTCATGGGAGTCTCAATTTGGCTGGAGCATAGCGCGATGACGTTGCTGCTCGGTGTCGGATGCATCCACTTTGGAAATCGTCCGCGGAGCCGAAAAGGATATCCGTTCTCCTTTCACCGGCGGGCGATACGGGTTTTATCCTTCGAGGACGTGCCCCAGAGCTTTCAGCGGGCGTACCCGATCACTGACGATCTTCAGGATGGCCAGCATTGGAACGGCCAGGATCGCGCCGGGCATGCCCCACATCCAGAACCAGAACACCAGCGTCAGGATGATTAGAACGGGGTCAACGTGAAGCGCCGCGCAACCAGCATCGGCGTCAGCGTTTCACCCTCGACGAGATGTAAGCCGAAGTAGAGCGCTGGCGGCAGCAGGGCCGACCACAAGTTGTCGAAGCTCAGCATTCCGGCGAGGAGAAAGATACCGGTTCCAAGCAGCGGCCCCAGAATCGGAATGTAGTTGAGCAAGAAAGCCACGGCTCCCCACAAGAGGGGATCTCCAAGCCCGCAAAGGTACATCGCAGCCGCGGTCCCGATCCCCACCGCAGCATTCATGGCGGTGATCGTCGCCAGATATGCGGATATGTCTGCCTCGATCTGTTGAGAAATGTCGCCGGCTTGCCGCTTGTTGCTGAAGTTCGGTAGGACCTCGACCATGCGTCGAAGGGAGATTTCGCCTGACACCAAGAGAAAATAGAGCACCAGAATCGTCGTAAACAGGCCGTCAAGGACTGCACGAATAGTGCCCCTGTCAGGCCGAGATCGCGGCGAACCGCAATTGTGGCACCCTCCTTGCCGGGAGCGTCGGCGACTTGCTCGGCCTGTTGGATGGCCTTTTGGAACATTTGGATTGGGTCCTTCAAGACCACAAGGTGTGACTCGAGACGAGGTATGCCTTCCGGCAACCTCTCCGCCCAAGTCCTGGCTGGTACTGACAATGCCGCTACAAGACCCACAATCGATCCAACAACGAGCAGGATCGCCAGGAGTGCTCCCAAGGCTCTGGGCAAATGTACACGCTCCAGGAGACGCACCGCGGGTTGAAGAAGGAGCTGCAATACGAAGGCTAGCACGACGGGAAGGATGATCGAGCTTGCCACGTAGACCGCCGCCAGGACGGCCAATGTGAACAGACTTCCGAGAAAGAACGTCTGCGGATTCGACGGCAGGGGCATCTCGATCTCATCGACCGCCTCCGTTTGCACCCCATTGGGTTCCGACGGGCGAGCATCCCTGACCGGTGACGACGGGGGGCGCTGCGGCGGCGTTGAGAGAGAAACCACGTTGTTCTCCACTCGGATGTGAGCACGTCCTCGCATCGGACGTGAACCGGTCTGCCCGCTTCGCGGGCGAAGGAGATAGCTAATCAAGCGGATAGGGCGCATGCTGTTCCAAGTGAACACGCCGGCGCGGGGCTGTTTGCGTAGGGCAGGGCGGGATGACACTCCGCTGTCGGCGAGAAAGGCGACAGAGAATGTTGTCTCTTAGCCTCGAGCCGAACGACGCAATGACGTTCCGACATCAGCTGTTGGGGCGATGACGGGACATAGCATTGGCCCCAACCGGTGCTTATGACCCGCACGGGACTGGGCTCTGTTAGGAGACCGCCCCGCTGCCTGAGGGACTCGCAGAAATTCCTTCTGTAGCGAGCACTGCGCACGGCATTGCCAGCCGCGCGCAGGCTTCGTTGACCCCGCGCTAACCTAGTGCCCCGCTTCTGCATGCTCGATAGGTGCGGGCATCTTCGCGACGGACATCAGCGTGCGCGCGACCTGGTTCAGGAGCTGATCAGCATTTTCCTCTTCGGCCAGCGACTTCGATAAAAGCGCGACGACAGCACTATGCCGAAGCTGCTGGGCGAGAGTCCTCGCGGTGGCATAGCCGGAAATTTCATAATGTTCGACGCGCTGCGCAGCGCCGATCAGCGCAAGGTCGGCGGGGACGTCATCCTTTTCCTCGCCTTCAGCCATCACTTCCTGGCCTTCGTCAATGAGGCCAAGCATGCCCTTGCAGGCCTTGGAGCGCGCGGTCTCTCCGAGCAGGGAAAAACACTCGTTCAACCGTTCCACTTGTTCTTCGGTCTCAACGAGATGCTGTTCGAACAATTGCTGCAATTGGTCAAAGCGCGCCGCCCTGGCCATTTTCGGGAGCGCCTTAGTGAGCTGCTTCTCCGCGTGGAGGATGTCGCGCAGCTCGTGGACGAGAAGTTCCTGAATGCCATCGGGGGCTGTCGGCGGCGAACTCTCAGTTTTGATCGCAGCAGGGGGCTCCGCGGGACGCTCGGGAAGAAGGGCGGGCGATGCCATAAACTCCCAGTCACCACCTTCATTCCAGGGCCCGCGCGTATCAATCTCGCCCTCATCGCCCGTACCGGTCGAGTCGTTAAAGAACTGGTTTACGAGACCGGGCGTGGGCGCAATCTTGCCGATGGAGAACGCTGGCTTCTTCATGCTCTCGAGCGCCGCGGCGAACGCCTTCATATGCGTGATTTCGCGCGTCATGAGAAATTGCAATGCGTCCTTGCTGCCCGCATCGTCGCAGAAATTAATGAGACGCTCATAAACAATTTTCGCGCGCGCTTCGGCCGCGATGTTACTGCGCAAATCGACGTCCAGCTCGCCGGTGATTTTCAGGTAGTCGGCCGTCCATGGATTACCTTGTGAGTTGCAAAGATTGACGCCTCCGCCGCCTGCGATCGCAATCAGGGGGTCGGCCTCGGCCTTTTGCCGATCAAACTTCATCGGCTTCAGATGCATCCGAGCCAGACAGCCGACAATTTCAAGATGACTCAATTCTTCGGTACCTATGTCCATCAGCAGATCCTTGCGCTCTGCGTCCTCGCAGTTCAATCCCTGGATTGAATACTGCATGGCCGCGGCTAGCTCGCCGTTGGCGCCACCAAATTGCTCAAGCAGCATGTTGCCAAAACGGGGATCGGGTTCGTCGACGCGCACGGTGTACATGAGTTTCTTGACGTGATGATACATGACGGCCTCGGGGACTGGAGGGGAGTAAAGTTCAAGTGCCGTGCCGGCCACTTCGTTCCTACGCGCCGCGCGGCGATCAGTGCCGAGCTCG
>Ga0210396_10003441_pt1 | contig 15757 bp, 16 predicted proteins | sample IncBWH17OmetaG_FD_155466 | JGI IMG/M metagenome (GOLD analysis project Ga0210396, IMG submission 155466) | Forest soil microbial communities from Barre Woods Harvard Forest LTER site, Petersham, Massachusetts, United States - Inc-BW-H-17-O ... | reverse complement strand
ACAATATAGGCCGTACCTTTCTCCGCCAGCGCGAACAACCGCGTATAGACCACCGCCACCAGACCGGTGAGCAAACTCGCGATCCAGAACGGTATGGCCTGCAACAAGTTGTGCCTGAATTTTTCGTTTCGCATCCGGTCGAAACCCATCTTCCCCATCAAACGCAAACGGCCGATTATCGTCATATTGTCGTAATTATCAATAAAGCCCTGCAAAGATAGTTCCCTTCACGCGCACCGGCTCTTTTCTAATGACATTCTAATATCTGCTTATTTTATTGTCCCCCTTGCCTTTATAAATTAAAATGTCTATTTTGCCAACCGCTGTAATACAGCACCGGAAAACTTTAACCCATCCAACCTGAATGAAGATCCTCCGACAACGGCCAACATTCTTCCATGGACGAATGAAACCTTTCGGCAACGTCACCGATTGGCAAGGGAAATTTCAGGCGGGAAAAGTGGTTTCCACACAATCTTTCGAATGGATCAAAGCCATCGGGTTAACCACCGGGATGGACGACTACGAAAAGAGAAAACTGAGTATCTTCAACCAGCTCAATTTCCTCCAGCTCGTCACCGGCATCGTGGCCCCCATCGCCGGCGCCATCGGCAACCGGCATTTTCCGCTGATCGCATGGTTCGTCGCCTGTCTGCCCCCGCTGATCAGTGTCCTCGTCCTGGCCCTGAATGCCCGCCGGCAATACGACCTCGCCAAGATCGCCTATTTCGTCCTCTATCCCTTTACCACCAGCGTGGTCTATATCTGGGGTATCAATATGGGCGTGGAGCTGTCCTTCATCCTCTATGGCATTCTCTCCGTGTTCTTCATCCAGGACATCAGCCAGATGCTGTTCGCCCTCGGCATGTCGATGGTCAGCTATTTCGTGCTGGCCGTGGTCTGTTCGAACTATACCTATCAGCTGGCCTCCGCCAGCCTCTTTTTCTATCTGTTCAACCAGCTGTTGGCGATCGTCTTCATCTTCTATGGTCTCTTCCTGATCAAAAGAGAGAACACCGGCTACCAGCAAAGTATCCTCCAGCAAAAAGAGGAGATCTACGCCAGCGGCATCCTCCTGCAAAAACAAACCGACGAGCTCACGCAATTGAATGCGTTCAAGAACCGCCTCTTCTCCATCATCGCCCATGACCTCAAATCCCCGATCTATGCGCTGCGCAATCTCTTCCGCAACATGCAGCAATACGATCTGCCTGCAAACGAGATCAAGGAGATGGTGCCGGAAGTCGTCAGCGAGCTGACCCATACCACCAACCTCATGGAGAACGTCCTGCATTGGGCCCGTAGCCAGATGCAGGCGGATACTGTCAAACCGCAGATGATCGACGTCCCGGGATTGATGACGGAGGTGATCCGGCTCCTGCGGCTGCAGGCCGACGCGAAGTTCATTCGCGTAACCCTCCAGGCCGATGTCTCCGTGGTGGCGTATGCTGATCGGGATATGATCCACCTCATCCTCCGCAACCTGCTTTCCAACGCCATCAAGTATACGCCGGACAAAGGCGCCATCGACGTCGGCACCTACCGCACGGAAACGGCTGTCGCCATCTTTGTCCGCGACACCGGCACGGGCATCTCGCCCGAAGCCCTCGAAAAGATCCGCGAAAGCAATTTCTACTCGACTAAAGGGACCGCCGGCGAAGCGGGCACCGGCCTCGGCCTCATGCTTTGCAAGGAATTCATCGTGCGCAACGGCGGCACGCTACAGATCGACAGCCTCCCGGGCAAAGGCAGCACCTTCACCTTTACCCTCCCCTCCGGCGAAGAGGCCATGCATATTCCACAAACATAACCGACCGCCCAAATCGCCGCATACCGTGTATTCCACCCCGCGCGCATTCGTGAAACATTGTGGAACAGTGGACAGATTTATTTTGACGGTATGCCGCCTTTTGTAATTTCATAAAAAATAATTTATGGGACAAGTACATGTATCTATAGCTCTGATTAACCCTTTTGACGTAGAAGATGCCCGCCGTATGATCATAGACCCCGAGGATATCCGCCAGATCACCGTCAGCGCCCTTGTCGATACGGGCTGTCTTATGATGGCCATCAACGAAAATATCCAGCAATACCTGCAATTACCGGTCACCGATTACAAGCGCGTGGAATTGGCCGATGGCAAGATCTTGGAGCGCCCTATTGTTGGCCCGCTGATGGTCCGCTGCATGGGTGAGGCTGCGCATTGCAGCGCCGTTGTTTTGCCGGAAGACTCCGAGCCATTGCTGGGAGCCATCCCGCTGGAAGAAATGAATCTCATCATCGACTCGCAGCGACAAGAGCTTATACCCAACACCAAGCTGCAACGGATATGAAGAATACGAATTCTCAGCTAACTTTGCGCTCATGAAACTCCTCCTCTGGTCCATCGGCAAAGAACACGAACCCTACGTGAAACCCGGCGTCGAAGACTTCACCCGGCGCCTCACCCGCTATTATCCCACGGAGTGGTCCCTGATCCCTCCGCCCAAAGCCGCGGCCACCCTTAGCCCCGCCGCAACGAAAAAAAAAGAAGCAGAGATCATCCTCGGCCAGCTCGGCAAAGACGATTTCCTGATAGCCCTCGACGAACGCGGCCAGCAACTCTCCTCCGAAAAACTGGCCGCCTTTATCCAGACACGCGCCAACGGCAGCGTAAAGAACCTCGTCTTCCTCATCGGCGGAGCCTTCGGACTCGACAACGCTGTCCTGGACCGCGCCGACTTCAAATGGTCGCTCTCACAGCTAACCCTGCCCCACCAGCTGGTGCGGCTCATCCTCGCGGAACAACTCTATCGCGCATGCACCATCCTGCGCAATGAAAAATACCATCATGCCTAAAATCACGTATCTTTAAAAAAAATTTTGAATGTACAGCTTCACGGTAAGCATCATTGTCCTGACCTGCATCGTATCCTTTCTCTCTTTTAACAATTACAAGATAACAGACGCCCTGATCTTCTGGCCCCCCGCCATCAGCATAAAACACCAATATTGGCGCTTCCTCACCTGCGGACTGATCCACGCCGATTTCATGCACCTGGCTTTCAATATGTTCACCCTCTTCTTTTTTGGGAAAGCGCTCGAGAACTATTACATGGGCATCCTCGGTCTGCAACATTATTATTTTCTCATCCTCTACATTTCCGCCATCATCGTAGCCAATATCCCCACCTATTTCAAACGCCGCGATGACTATAACTACCGCAGCCTCGGAGCCTCCGGCGCCGTCGTCGCCGTACAATTCGCCTTCATCCTCATCGACCCATGGGCTAAACTCTGGGTCTGGGGCATCCCGATGCCCTCGATCCTCTTCGTGATCCTCTTCCTGGCCTATACGATCTATATGGGTAAACGCGGCGGCGACAACGTCAACCATGACGCCCACCTCTGGGGCGCCATCTATGGTGTACTCTTTACCATCGCCGCCCGGCCGGAAGCGGCGTCGATGTTCATCGAACAGATAAAACATCCCCGGTTCTAAACACCGCGCCCGACACGGCCAGCGGCTTAAGCAGGTTCCCACCCGATCCGCAGCACCTCCTTCGTCCCGGCGCCCAGCCGGAAACGGTCGTCGATCCGCATCCCGACGACCCAAACGATCTTCTTATCCATCTCCACCACCCAAACCTTTTCCTTCTGCACCACCGACAACTTATTATCGATGAAAAACCGGGCTAACTTCTTCTTCTTGCGCATCCCCAACGGATAAAAATAATCCCCTGTCTTCCAGGGACGCAATAACAAGGGGAACCGCACCGCCGACGCATCCAGCAACGCCACCCGCGGCCCCTGATCCAATCCTCCTGCCTTCTCCACCGCCAACCGCTGCATCTGCAATACCCCGCCCGCAAACGCCACCCTCGTATCCCCGTCCTCCACCAACACATTCGTCGCCGCCCTCGTCTCCAACGGTGAGATGATCAGCCAATTCCGGTTCTTCAACACCCGATGCGTAGAACCGGCGACATACCGCCCGCTGGCGCTATCCAACAACTCCCGGCAAGCCTCCGCCTGCTGCGGCGAAAACCCATAAGGCATCAAGATCTCATACAACAACGTCCCCAACGCCTCACTTTCCAGCAATTTCAGCACGGGAATGTGTACCTCGTTCCCTTTAAATTCCAATAATTTTTTCTTCCGCGTTTCCACCGCCTGCCGGTAAAGCACCTCGATCTCCCGGAAACGGCCCAGACTGGCATTCAGATTTTCCAACACTCCCGGATACGCCTGCTCGATCACCGGGATCACCTGGTGCCGGAAATAATTACGGGTATAGTTGTCCGAAGCATTAGAGCTGTCCTCGACCCATCGCAACTTGCGTTCAACGGCGTAATCCCGGATCGCCTCCCGCGTCGCAAACAACAAGGGCCGGACGATCTCCTGGTGCCTGGGCAACATCCCCCGCATCCCCGCGACACCGGTGCCTCTGAAGAAATTCATCAGCAACGTCTCGATATTGTCATCCCGGTGATGCCCCGTAACAATATACCGCAGCCCCTTATTCGCCAATACCTGTGAGAACCACGCATACCGCAGTTCCCTGGCCGCCACCTGTATCGAGATACGGCGATTCCCTGCATACCCTTCCGTGTCGAAATGTTCCACGATCGCATTCCGTCCATACGACGACGCCAGCCGCCGGACAAACTTCTCATCCCGCCAGCTCTCCTCTCCCCGCAACCAAAAATTGCAATGCGCCACCTCGATAGCATACCCCCCCCGGCTACACAGATCCAAAAGGACCACAGAATCCAATCCCCCACTGACGGCCAGCAACAACCGGTCCGTGGCAGCAAAAAGCTTCTCTTTCAAAATATATTCCTGAAACGCGGAAAAGAGGTCCATCCGGCAAATCTACAAAAGCTCATCATAAGCCGTCTGTAATTCATTATACGCTCTCCGCTCCCCCGCCGCCTTCGCCGCGGCCATCCCCTTCTCATACCACTCCATGGCCAATCTCACCTCACCCATCCCCTCGAGCAATTTCCCCAGCTGATAATACGAACCCACCGCCCCGGGATCTTTCGTCAACACCTCCTCCAATAACCGCCGCGCGGTCGCGACCTCGCCGATCTTTATATACTCCAGCGCCAGTGCATGCCTGACAAACGGATCGTCGGGCTCGGCCAGCAGAAATTCCTTCAATTTTTCGATCCTGTCCATATCCGCGAAATTTTTTTAATCAAATACTACCGTATGTTAGTTACAACACTTATCTTTGGGTTAGTTGCATAAACAACCTTGTTCAATAACCTTCAAAACCAATGAGTAATGAAGATCTTAGTTTGCATCAGCAAGACGCCGGACACAACGGCGAAAATAGCCTTTACCAATAACAATACGAAATTCGCAGGCGATGGGGTTCAATGGATCATCAACCCCTACGACGAATGGTATGCCCTGGTGCGCGCCATCGAATTGAAGGAAAAAGATCCTTCGGCCGTCGTCCATCTCGTGACCGTGGGCGCCGTCGATACCGAACCCATTATCCGCAAGGCCCTGGCCATCGGTGGTGACGAAGCGATCCGTGTCAACGCCGACAGTCATGATCCTTATTATATCGCGACCCAGATCGCCAATGTAGCGCGTCAGGGCGGTTATGACCTGATCTTTACGGGGAAAGAAACGATCGACTATAACGGCTCGGCCATTGGCGGTATGGTTGCGGAACTTCTCGACCTGCCGTATATCTCCCTGGCTACGAAATTCGATCTCAACGGCTCCACGGCAACGGTCATCCGCGAGGTCGAAGGCGGCGAAGAGACCGATGAGGTTGCCCTTCCTGCCGTCGTAAGCTGTCAAAAAGGCGTCGCCGAACAACGCATCCCCAACATGAAGGGTATTATGAGCGCCCGTACCAAACCACTCAAAGTGGTGGAACCCTCCGCCGCGGAGCCGTTGACGAGCATCGTCTCGTTCGAGCTGCCGCCCGCTAAAGCCGGTGTGAAGCTCGTTCCCGCCGACAACCCGGCCGAACTCATCCGCCTTCTCCACGAAGAAGCACGGGTATTCTAATCATCCATCACAAACATATTGCTATGTCAGTATACATCTTCATCGACCATACGCAGGGACACGTTAAAAAATCTTCGCTCGAAGCCCTGAGCTATGGCGCAGCCCTCGCGACCCAGCTCGGCACAACCGCGGAAGGTATCCTGCTGGGCACCATCGCCTCCGACCCCGCCGCCCTTGGAAAATATGGGATCAAAAAGATCCATCATGCCGCGCAGGAAAACCTCAACGCACTCGACGCCCAGGTCTATGCCCGGATAATCGCCGACACCGTGGCCCCTTCCGGTGAAGGCGTCCTCGTCTTTTCCAACAATGTCACCGGCAAAGCCGTAGCCCCGCGCGTCGCCGTCCGCCTCAAAGCCGGTCTCGTCTCCGGCGCCATCGCCCTGCCCGATACGGCCAGCGGGTTCGTGGTGAAAAAGACCGTCTTCTCCGGCAAGGCTTTCGCCAACATCGGCATCGATACCCCCTTTAAAGTCATCGCCCTCAACCCCAATGCCTATACGGTTAAAGAAGGGGAAGGCATAGCCGAGGTTGTCCCGCTGACCGCCGCCGCCCCCGCACCAAAGGTCAAGGTCGTGTCATCGAAAACCGCCAGCGGCGAAGTCCCGCTCACGGAAGCAGAACTGGTCGTGAGCGGCGGTCGTGGTCTCAAAGGCCCCGAGAACTGGGGCATGATCGAAGAACTGGCCCACCTCCTGGGCGCTGCGACGGCGTGTAGCAGGCCGGTTGCCGACGCCCACTGGCGCCCCCACAACGAACACGTAGGGCAAACCGGCATCGCCATCGCCCCCAATCTCTATATCGCCATCGGCATTTCCGGGGCCATCCAGCACCTTGCCGGAGTGAACCGGAGCAAGGTTATCGTTGTTATCAACAAAGATCCGGAGGCACCCTTCTTTAAAGCCGCCGACTACGGTATCGTAGGCGATGCGTTCGAAGTGGTGCCTAAAATGATCGAGGCAGTAAAACGACTTAAAAACCCTTCCTCCTAGAGGAAGGGTTTTTTATGAAAAATCCACTATTTTCGCATAATATTTTATGAAGAAGATCGAATTGGAAATAGTAGCCTTGTCACATAGTATAACACAAACCCATTCCTATGCGGTTGTGCTGGGCGAAGTCAACGGATTGCGACGCTTACCCATTGTGATCGGAGGTTTTGAGGCTCAGGCTATTGCCGTAGCCCTGGAGAAAATGCACCCCAGCCGCCCTCTGACCCACGACCTGATGAAAAACTTCATGAGCGCGTTCACCATCGACCTCCAGGAGATCATCATCTGCGATCTCCAGGAAGGCATCTTCTATTCCAAGCTGGTCTGCGTTAGCGAACATGATACCGTAGAGATCGACTCCCGCACCAGCGACGCACTCGCTCTCGCCGTCCGGTTCGGCTGCCCCATCTTCACCTACGAACATATTCTCGATAGCGCCGGTATACTCATGGAAGACAGCTCCTCCAAAAAGAAAAAGACCTCGGCCACAGCCACCGTCTCCACTACGGAAGGCGGCGGCCGGGAAGACCTGAAAGCACTTTCCATGGACGACCTGACCTCCCTGCTTAACGAAGTGCTCGAACAAGAGGACTATATCCGCGCCATCGCCATCCGCGACGAAATCAACAGCCGGCGCAGAATCAGGTGAGCCGCCAATCCCATGCTATTCTTTCCCAACTGTAAGATCAACCTCGGGCTCCGCATCCTTCGCCGCCGCCCCGATGGCTACCACGACCTGGAAACGATCTTCTACCCCCTGCCGCTCAAAGACGTCCTCGAATCCCAACCCATCCTAAATGGGTTGTTTCCGCTTTTTTCCTCCTATGGCCTTCCCATCCCCGGCGACCCCGGCACCAACCTTTGCCTGAAAGCCTGGCACCTGCTCAAAAAAGACTTCCCCACCCTCCCCGCAGTACACCTGCACCTCCTCAAAAATATCCCCATCGGCGCCGGCCTCGGCGGCGGCTCCGCCGACGGCGCCCGGACCCTCCAGACCCTCAACACCCAATTCCATCTCGGCCTCAGCCAGCAACAACTCCTGGATTACGCCGCACAGCTCGGCAGCGACTGCCCCTTCTTTATCCTCAATACCCCCTGCCGCGGCCGCGGCCGCGGCGAACAACTCCAGCCGATAACCCTCGACCTCAGCGCTTATACATTCGGCCTCGTCGACCCCGGCATCCACATCAGCACCGCCCGGGCCTTCTCCCTTTGCACCCCCGCCGAAAACCGCACCCCGCTGACAGCCATCATCAGCCAACCCATCGAGACCTGGCCCGGCGCCCTCCAAAACGATTTCGAAACCCCGGTATTCCAACTCCACCCCGAACTCAAAAAAATAAAAGACGTCCTCTACGCCCACGGCGCGCTCTACGCCTCCCTCACGGGCAGCGGCTCCAGCTTCTTCGGCATCTTCCCAAAAGACCAGGCACCCGCCACTTCCCCCTTCCATATAAACTATATTTATCGTATCTTGCCATAAGTGAACACGCCTCAACACATAGCATTCCTGGCAGCCAATCTCGATCTCCTCGATCATTGTTGCTGACGATATCGCCCCATAGCTATCTCATTTTCAATTTTTAACCACTTCTATCTCGCTTTTATATGCATGCCCCGCACATCCCCCACATCCCGGCCTCTCCAAGCGATCTGTCGCTCCAATACCTGGAACTGGAAGAAAAATATGGCGCACATAACTACCATCCCATCCCCGTAGTCCTCACCCGGGGCGCCGGCGTCTACGTATGGGATGTCGACGGCCGCCGTTATTTCGACTGCCTCAGCGGCTATTCCGCCGTCAACCAGGGACATTGCCACCCCCGGATCGTCGGCGCCCTTATGGAGCAGGCCGGCAGACTGACCCTGACCTCCCGGGCCTTCCATAGCGACGTCCTGGGCGAATATGCCCGGTACATCACCGAATATTTCGGCTACGACAAAGTGCTGCCGATGAACACCGGCGTGGAAGCCGTGGAGACCGCACTCAAACTCTGCCGTCGCTGGGGCTACCAGGTCAAGGGCATCCCCCCAGGGAAGGCTAAGATCATCGTCTGCGCCGGTAATTTCCACGGACGCACGATTACCGTGATCTCCTTTAGCACCGATCCCGATTCCAATAGCCGGTTTGGACCCTATACCCCCGGTTTTATCATCATCCCTTATAACGATACCGCAGCCCTGGCCCGAGCCCTGGAAGACCCGCAGGTGGCCGGCTTCCTGGTAGAACCCATCCAGGGCGAAGCAGGTGTCGTCGTCCCCGATGCCGGCTATCTCCGCCAGGCTAAAGCCCTCTGCCAAAACGCCAATGTCCTCTTCCTGGGCGACGAGATCCAAACCGGTCTCGGCCGTACCGGCAAGATGCTCGCCTGCGACTACGAGTCCGTTCGTCCCGATGTACTCATCCTCGGCAAGGCCCTCAGCGGCGGCATGCTCCCCGTTTCCGCCGTCCTCGCCGACGACCCCATTATGCTGACCATCCGCCCCGGCGAACATGGCTCTACCTATGGCGGCAACCCGCTTGCCTGCAAGGTGGCCATCGCCGCCCTCGAAGTGCTAAAAGATGAACAGCTCGCCGAAAATGCCGCCATCCTTGGCGACCTCTTCCGCAACGAGATCAAAAGGCTGCACTCACCCCATATCGATGAAGTACGCGGCAAAGGCCTCCTTAACGCGATCGTCATCCGCCATCCCCGCGCCGACGCCGCATGGGAGCTCTGCCTCGCCCTGAAAGAACATGGCCTGCTCGCGAAACCGACCCATGGCGATAAGATCCGGCTGGCGCCGCCACTCGTGATCACCCGTGAACAATTGCTGGAATGCGTAGACATCGTCCGCGAGAGCCTGAATGTGTTGGATCGTTGATTCGTGCCGGATCGGTAAAAACCGTATTTTTACCCCATGCACGACATCGCTACTCCCCACGACCACCATGTCGAACAACATATGCGCAGCTCCGAGATCCTCACGGATATCGTCATCGGCATGTCGGACGGCCTTACCGTACCTTTTGCCCTCGCCGCCGGTCTGAGCGCCGCCGTTGGCAACAACCATCTCAACCTCATCTGGATCGCCGGTATAGCAGAGATCGCCGCGGGTTCCATCGCCATGGGACTGGGAGGCTATCTCGCCGGTAAAACGGAAATGGACCATTATAACGCCGAGCTGCGCCGCGAATATGACGAAGTGGAACACGTCCCCGACCGCGAACGCGATGAAGTCCGGGAATTCTTCTCCAATCTTGGCCTGAGCCGCGAAGTACAAGACCAGGCCGTAGAGGAGATGACAAAAGACAAGGATAAATGGGTGGATTTTATGATGAAGTACGAGCTGGGCCTGGACAAACCGGACCCGCAACGCGCACGCAAAAGCGCTTTCAACATCGGATTCTCCTATGTCGTAGGCGGTCTCATCCCCCTGAGCCCCTATTTCTTCGTGAGCGATGGTTTTACGGGACTCAAGATCTCCGCCCTCATCACCCTCTGCTGTCTTTTTATCTTCGGCTATTTTAAAAGCCGGATGACGGGCGTCAACCCCATTAGCGGCGCCATCCGCGTGATGGTCATCGGCGCCCTGGCCGCGGGCTGTGCCTTCGCCGTCGCCCGCCTCATTCAGGCGTAGACCCGGTTTTCACCGGCAGCTTTGGCGCCAGACTGGCGATCATCACGATCACCGCACCGCCCAAAACGAGAAAGATGCCTATCCTTCTGCCCGGACAAATCCCCTGATAACAGGCCGTATACAACACATACGACTTGAAACTCCAGGCAAGCAGGACCGCCGCCGTAAAGATATTCGCCCGCTTGGCCCAGAGACGCGGAATAAGAAAAAAGATGATCGCGACAACCCCCAAAACCAGCAACACCTTCCCCGGCCGCCCATACCGGTTCTGCTCGGAAAAAAATCCCGTAAAATCTTTATTCAGATCCGGAAAATAAGCCCAGGGCAAAAAACAGCCGGCTACCACCAGCAGCACCGCTGCGATGCCGATCCATTGCGAATACTTCATTCCGCGAATATACGGCAGGAGCGCGCTCTTTTTCAACCTTCTCCCAACCTTCCGCCTCCTAAAACCCGTTTAGCCGGTTATGGAAAGACGCCTGTCCCGCCTTTTATTCCTTTTCATCTATGCTTCCCCTGCCCTCCTCAACGCCCAGGAATGCTCCTACCCACTTGGTCTCGCCACCACTAAGGACTACTGCCTCGGATCATCCCTCTTCCTCAGCTCCGCCCACGCCTTGAAAAAGATCGTCTGGTACCATGACGGCCGGCCCGTGGACTCCGTCATCGCCACACAATCTCTCGACACCATCGGCACCGCGGCCGCCCTGAATATCTTCATGGAAAGCATCTGCATCGACGACCAGGGTACCCTTTATGCATTCGATGCCGGCAATTATGCGATCAAAGCGTTCAAACCCGGCAATACCGGCGGCGAGATCGTGGCCGGCGGACACGGACAAGGTTCCCAGTCCAATCAGACCTTTGGTACCGAAACGATCTTCGTCGACGGCCAGGGCGAGATCTATGAAGCCGATATGAACAATCTGCGGGTTCAAAAATGGCAGCCTGGCGCGCCCTCCGGCACCACCCTGTTCAACTGTAATGAAGGCTATTTTTTATTCGCCCCCAACGCGACACTGTTCGACTGCGAAGGGAATACGTTTATGAGCAGTCTCAAAGATTCCACCCTCCAGGAATTTTCAGCCGGCACCACCTCGCCAATAACGCTCACTCCTCTCCCTCCGCTATATAGCGGCATAGATGCATTGGAACTCCAACTACGCAAAGACCAGGCGGGAAATATTCTACTGCTGGACGGCGCACCCAATACCGTATGGCGCTGGACCCCCGGGAACCGTTCGTGGAAGGTCTTGGCCGGCGCTTACGATCCGATCCCCGGCACCGACCAGCCGGACCTGGTCGACGATTTCTGGGCGGACGGTGACGACACGGTCTATCTACTCAGCGCATTGACTAACCGGCTGGTCAAATATGCGCCCGGTGCCACCACCGGCACCACGCTGATCAGAGGCAGCACCGGTGGTTTCTCCTATCCCCTGTGCGTAGCCAGGGATAATAAAGGCGATTTTTTTATCGGTTCCCAGGAAGAGCACACCGTCCTGAAATTCAAAATGACTTCCACCATCGACACGACCTTCACGCCTACCGAAACCGGCCAATATTACGCTGTCGTGAAAGACATGCTCGGCTATTCCAAAACCACCGATACGGTTTACTTTAATATTTCACAGACCGGTTCACCTTCCGTCAACATCACGGCCACTACTACCAGCGCCCCGGTGTGCACCCCCATAACCTTTACCGCCCAAATCGCTAACGCCGGCCCCGACCCCGGTCTGCAATGGGAAGTCAGCGGTGTCAAAGTCGGCGCCGACAGCCCTACCTATTCTAACAACCTCTTCGCCGACAGCGATCGCGTCTACTGTATCCTCTCCGCCCCCGCAGGCTGCACCGGCAACCTTATTACCGACACGTCCAATATCCTTACCCTCCACATCGACCCGCAAGGCTCCGCCACCGTAGCCATCAACGCATCCGACACCGCTATCTGTGAGGGAAGCCCCGTGGTTTTCCTTGCCACCGTTACTAACGGCTCCATCCAACCGACCTTTCAATGGCTGCTCAACGGCCTGCCCATCCCCGGCGACGATACCGCCGCCTACCATACCGACAGCCTGGCAAACGGCAATGTCATCACCTGTCTCATTACCAGCGACAATGCCTGCGGCCTGGCCAAATCCAATAGCATCCCGATCCTCGTAAGCGCACCGCCCTCCATAGCACCCAACCAGACCCTTTCCATCCGCTATGGGCAAAGCGTTACGCTCGATCCCATCGTCACCGGAAATATCCTTTCCTGGCTTTGGACGCCCGGCGCAAGCCTCTCCGATAGCACCATCCCCGACCCCGTCGCCGCCCCCACAACAACCACCGACTACAAGCTCAAGGTCGTCTCCGCAGGCTGTGGCGCGGACAGCGGCTATATCCTCGTGGACGTCTATACTCCCCTGAACATCCCAAATGCCTTTACCCCCAATGGCGACGGTCATAACGACATCCTGTATGTGCTCGGCGGCCCCCTTGGCAGCCGGATCGAAGATTTCTCGGTCTTCAACCGCTGGGGAGCATCGGTCTTCCACGCACACGACGCCACCCCCGGCGACCCCTCCGCCGGTTGGAACGGATATCTGCACGGCCAGCCCGCCCCCCCGGATACTTACGTATACCAGGTTGTGATGCGCTTTAGCGACGGCAGCCGGCAGATATACAAAGGCACCGTGATCCTTATCCGGTAAAATCGTATATTCAAGTACCAAAACACGACTACACATGAAGAAAACTCCTACAGCCGGCCTGCCAGGCCTCGGCATCTGTCTATGCTTCCTCTCCCTCACCACCAACGCTCAAAAAACCTACGACAGCTCCTTCATCGAAAACCTGAAACAACAGGCCATCATCTCCGTCGCCTCCCACGAGAAAGGCATACAGGAGATGGTCGACCAGATCTTCAGCTATGGCGAACTGGGCTTCCAGGAATTCGAGACCTCGAAATACCTGACGGCCTTCCTCACAAAAAATGGATTCACCGTGGAGAAAGGGGTCTCCGGCATCCCCACCGCCTGGATGGCCCGCTGGGGCAGCGGCAGCCCTGTGATCGCCCTCGGCAGCGATATCGACTGCATCCCCAAAGCCTCCCAGAAACCGGGCGAAGCCTTCAAAGACCCCATCGTGGAGGGAGCGCCCGGTCACGGCGAAGGCCATAACTCGGGCCAGTCCGTGATCATCTTCGCAGCGCTCGCCGTAAAAGAAGAGATGGAAAAGAATCATATTCCCGGTACCATCATCATCTGGCCGGGCATTGCCGAAGAACTCCTGGGAAGCAAGGCCTGGTATATCCGCGACGGCTATTTTAAAACCGTCGACGCCTGTATCTTTACGCATGTGGGGACGGAGTGGGATTGCAATTACGGCGACCCGGGCATGAACGGCCTGGTATCCGTAAAATTCTCCTTCGACGGCGAAGCCGCCCACGCCGCAGGCGCACCCTGGCGCGGCAAAAGCGCTCTCGACGCCGTAGAGCTCATGGACGTAGGCTGGAACTTCAAACGCGAACACCTCAAACCTACCCAACGCTCCCACTATGTGATCGTCGACGGCGGTGACCAACCCAACGTCGTGCCCTCCAAAGCCGCCGTCTGGTACTACTTCCGCGAACGCAACTACGATGACATCGCCTCCATGTATGCCGCCGGCATCAATATCGCCAAAGGCGCCGCGTTGATGACGGATACGAAAGTCTCCTGGCAGATCGAAGGCACCGCGTGGCCCGGCCATTTCAACAAGGCCCTCGCCCAGGCGATGTACGCCAATATCAAACGCATCGGCTATCCGCAATGGACAGACGCCGACCAACAGCTGGCGCTTGCCGTACAAAAGCTGGTGGAAGCACCCGCGACGGACTTCGAAGGCAGACCCATCCACGGCCTTCGCACGGCCCTGGATACCCTCAAAGGCTCTGTGCCCTTTTCCTGGGGCGGCGGCTCCGACGATATCGCCGATATCTCCTGGAATGTGCCGACCATCGATCTCTACTACCCCGCCAATATCCCCGGTACCAAGGGCCACCACTGGGCCGACGCCATCGCCATGGCCACTCCGATCGCCCACAAAGGCTGCGTGGCCGGCGCCAAGGCTACCGCCATGACCCTCATCGACCTCTTCACCCGTCCCGACGTGCTGACCCAGGCCAAAGATTATTTTACCAATGTCCAGACCAAGGAGGTGAAGTACAAACCCTTTATCACCAAAGACGATCCTCCGGCGATCCATCTCAACAAGGAAACCATGGAGAAATACCGCGAACAGATGCGGAAATATTATTACGATCCGTCAAAATATAAGACCTACCTGGAGCAGTTGGGGATCACCTATCCCACCCTTACTAAATAGGTTTCTTCCGTTTATATAAAAACAAATTCCATTTCTCCTCCGCCACGCCGGCCTTATCCATCTCGGCGCGCGCCAACGTAAAAAAGAGATCGGATAGCCTGTTAATATACTCGGGAATATAGTCGTCGACCGTATCCTCTTTCATCAGCGTCACTAACAGTCGCTCGCCCCGCCGCATCTGCGTCCGGACCATTTGACACAAGGCCGAGACCTCATTGCCCCCGGGCAAAAGGAAATAGTCTGAAGCGGTGGTCATCGCCCCTTCCAGCTCGTCGATCCACTGTTCGCAAAAAGCGGCGCCCTCCATCGGCCTGGGATTCGTATTCTCTTTTTTGCAATCCGAAGGCCGGGCCAGATGCGACATCATATCCATCATGTCCTTCTGTATCCGGTGAAGATTGGGCTGCCACTCATGCCCCGCCCCCAATTTCACCCGCAACAACCCGATGGTGCTGTTGACCTCGTCCAGCGTGCCATAACAATTCACGCGGACATCATCTTTGTACACCCGCTTGCCTCCAAACAAACCCGTCATCCCCTTATCGCCTTTCCTGGTATATATTTTCATGTGCCGATTTTTCTGACCACCGAATCACGGTCCTTCCGCCGCTCCCACTCCAACAGCTCCAGCTCCGGCCGCGTATAAAAACCATCGGTATACCCGATACACAGATACGCCACCAGCTTCGACTCCGCCGAAGCCCCCACGATCACCTTCACCTTCTCCGGGTCCAGGATCGACACCCAGCCCACACAGACATTCAGCGCCCGCA
>Ga0210396_10003440_pt1 | contig 15758 bp, 13 predicted proteins | sample IncBWH17OmetaG_FD_155466 | JGI IMG/M metagenome (GOLD analysis project Ga0210396, IMG submission 155466) | Forest soil microbial communities from Barre Woods Harvard Forest LTER site, Petersham, Massachusetts, United States - Inc-BW-H-17-O ... | reverse complement strand
TCGCTTGGGCCGCGGCCTCGAGAAAGGGAACCTCGTCGCTGATGGTGACGCCGTCGGGCGTGCGCTGCATCGTGAATGCCGAGAGCGTGTCGACGACGTTCGCGTACATCACCACAGTGTCGGTGTCGACCATCGTGCACACCGTGTCCAGGTGCATCTGCGCGCGCTTCTGGGCGATCGGCACGGCAAGCACCGTGTTCGCAAGGTCGTCGTCAAAAAGGCTGCGCGCCAACGCTTCCGCGCCGGCCGGGGTGGTCCGCTCGCCCACCCCGACGGCGAGCACACCTGGAGCGAGCAACAGCACGTCACCACCCTCGACCGGAGCGGTGCGCGATTCATACGCCCGCCGGACACCGGTGAACCGCGGGTGGTGGGCATAGATCAGGTCGGTGAGCGACGCCTCGCGCACCCGCGCCGGCAGCGCCAGCGAGGGGATCACTATCCGCGGCCCGATCCATATCGACGAATCACGGGTGAAGACCAGGTTCGGCAGTGGCTCGATGACGAAATCCGCCCCATGGTGCATGCGAAGCACCAACGACACGTCGGTCCGGGTGTCTGACGGCAACTCGTTGAACGTCATGCCGGCCATCAAGACATGAGCCAACGTGACCGGGTCGAGACCACGGAGATAGGCCGAAAGCTCTTGTGCCAACGGCGCTCCGAGCCGGCGTGCGTCGACGGCCGAGGCGACCCCCTGCATCCGGGCGGCCCCGCTGTGATTGAGCGCTTCGGTCAGCAGGTCGGACAGCAGCAGCACTTCCACGCCGCGGGAACGCAGCAGCTCGGCGAACTCGTCGTGTTCCTCCTGCGCGCGCCTGACCCAGGGCAGCCCGTCGAATAGCAGCTGGTCGCTGTTGCGCGGGTTGAGTCGTCGCAACTCGGCGCCGGGTCGGTGCAGGATGGCGACCCGTAGCGCTCTCACCTCGGAATCGGTGCCCAGCTCGGCAGCACTCACACCTAGAACGGTAGCGGCTGGGAAGATCGGTCCCGTTTTGTCGAACGAATGTGCGATAGACTGGGCGACCGTGGGGATTGCGGTCCAGGATTCGCTTTTTCAGCACATCGAGCGGCGGCAACTGGGTGAGGGCGCCTTCATCGAGATCCGCGCCGGCTGGCTCACGGATGCCGATGGACTGCTCGACGCGCTGCTGTCGGCGGTGCCGTGGCGTGCCGAACGCCGCCAGATGTACGACCGCGTGGTCGACGTGCCGCGGCTGGTGAGTTTCCACGACCTGACAATCGAAGATCCCCCGCATCCGCTGCTGGCGCGGCTGCGCCGGCGGCTCAACGACATCTACGCCGGCGAACTGGGTGAGCCGTTCACTACCGTCGGATTGTGTTGCTACCGCGACGGCTCCGACAGTGTGGCCTGGCATGGCGACACCATCGGCCGCAGCAGCTCTGAGGACACCATGGTGGCGATTGTCAGCCTCGGCGCCACCCGCACCTTCGCGTTGCGCCGGCGTGGCGGCGGCCCTTCGTTGCGACTACCGCTGGCGCACGGGGATCTGCTGGTGATGGGCGGATCATGCCAGCGCACTTGGGAGCACGCGGTCCCCAAGACGTCCGCGCCCGCAGGTCCGCGGGTCAGCATCCAGTTCCGGCCACGCGACGTGCGCTAGCTCGGTCAGCTCCGGACCGCGCCCACCGCCTTGACGAGCAGGTCGCGGGCATGTTGCGTGTCGACCTTCGCCACTGGCTGATTCGGGACGACAAGCGGATTGGCGATGACGATCACCTGATAATCGCCGAACTGAGCGGAGTAGTCGTAGAGCTCGCCGGTGTGGGCTCCTCCGCCGAATATCGCCTGAAGGACGCGGTGTATGCCCTGGGTGTGCGCCAGGTCGATGTGCGGGGCGTCGATCACCTCGATGGCGCCGCGCACCTGAGCCCCGGAGAACGCCACCTTGCTGCATTCCGACCCCGGGTCGTTGATCGGCACCTCCTTGGAGGTCTCCACGGCGATGACGACGTACCGGAGGCCGTTGCCCTCGGCGGATACCGCGGCCATATTGCCCTGCAGGTCCGGCGGCATGTCCGGCCCGACCGCCGTTTTCGCACAGTTGGCGGGATCGAACGTCAGCCCCTCGGGCAGCTTGCGTGCGGCCAGCAACTTGGGATCGATGGCCCTCTCACTGATGTCGGTGACTTTGAACTCAGGGCCGAAGCTCGACTTGACGTCGGCCACCTTGGCGATTTCCACCTTTGTTGAGGAGACATTCGGGTCCGATGAGCACCCGGCGAGCAAGCACACAGCTGCGGTCGCGAGCACCACCTTCAACACCGTGGCCAATCTACCCAACGGCAGATGCTCAGCTGCGTAACGTGGACACCGTTTTGACCAGCAGATCGGCGGCGAATTGCGGTGGCAGCGCCGGGTGCACCGAGCCGGGGTCGGTGGTCAATGTGGTGAATGCGTAGTAGCTGCCCAAATAGGCGGTGAATGTGTATGCCCGCGAATCGATTTCGGTGCCGGACTCGACGGATGTCCGGACGTCGGCCACCATGCCGAGGGTTTCGGCGCCGTCGACGCGCGGGGCGTCGGTGAGGTGGACGCTGACGGTGGTTCGCCCGGCCATCATGGTCCACTGCCCACATGCGGCGACAACGTCGTGGTCCAGGGCGAACGGCTCTGGTGGCTCGGGCAATCCCGGCAAAGAAACCACCACCGCGTCGACGATGCCGCCCGAACCTGACCCGGATACCCCCTGCGCCGATTGGTCACGTCCATTGCCGGGGTCGGCGAGTACCGCGCATCGTGGCGGCTTGGCAGTCGCGCCCGCTTCAAGCCTCCAGATCGCCCGGGGCGAGGCGGCGCTGGGGATGCCGGTGGTCACCTCGTAGTCGGGCGGCAGCTCGCGACCGACCCTCTTGATGTTGGCGGGGTTCACTGTGCCATGAGCCGATGACGATTTCGTGGGCGCGGGCTGACCCGGTCCGTGCGGGGGCGCGGTCGGCTGAGCGCATGCAGCCGCCAGCAGCGTCACCGGGCCAATCCAGAACGGCCGCATGCTCGTTCATATCACGCTCACCCGGCGGTTGCAGACTGCTTGGCTCCTCGGTCTTGCCAGAAGTCCCTCGACAATTCGCGTCGCCGTGCACGCGCGTCTCGGTCGGTGAAGTCGGCGATGCCCGTCGTACCCGAAAACGGCGTGATCGGGACTTCGAACGCAAGTGCACCTGAGATGTGCAGGTCGGCGCCCTTGTTCATGATGAACTTGGTGCGCCGCACCGTGAGCGGGTGCTTCCTCAGCATCACCTGGCACAGTGCCTCGACCTCGGCGGTGAGGTTCTCGGGCGCGACGACTCGGTTGACGAGGTCGTAGTGCTCCGCGGTCGCGGCGTCGAACAACGCGCCAATCAGATTCCACTCCTTGGCCTTACGTCGCCCGGCGAATCGCGGCAGCCGCGATGTGCCACCCCAGCCCGGGGTGATGTCCCAATCGATCTCGGGCATGCCCCACCGGGACCGATCGGTGGCGATGACGAAATCGCACACCAGCGTCAGTTCCAGCCCACCGCCAGTGCAGACCCCGTCGACGGCGGCGATCGTGATCGGGGTCAAGTCCTCGATAATCTGCACGGTCTCCTGGTAGAGCCGCACCTGCCAGTAGGCGTCGTCGGGTTCCCAGGTGTTGAACTCGGCGATGTCATCGCCGGCACAGAACGTGTCGCCCGCTCCGCGCAGGATGAGGATGCGGCAGTCGCGGTCGTCGCGAACCTGCCGAACAGCTTGGTTCAGTTCATCGGAGAGCGCCCGATCGAGGGCGTTGTGCTTGTGCGGCCGGTTCAGCGTGATCGTCGTGATCGGGCCTGATCGCTCAAACAGCAGGTTCTGGTAGTCGGGCATCGTTGCTCCCTCTGCTGGGCCAGTTACTTGCGTAACGAGACTTTAGCGATTGCAGTCTCGTTGTGCAAGTAACAACGGATATCCTTAGCGGTATGCGCGCAATCTCGGGGCCGGCAGTGCTGGACTGCTCGGTGTTCGGTGCGGTCGAGACCATTGGCGACGCGTGGTCATGGATGGTGTTGAGCGCGGCGATCATTGATGGCATCAGCCGGTTTGACGGATTCCAGCGCCGGCTGGGCATCGCGCGGTCGACGCTGAGCGCGCGGCTGTCCCGCCTCTGCGCGAACGGGCTGATGGAGCGCCACGAGCAGGAGTACCGCCTCACCGAAATGGGCGACGACTTCCTCGCCTGCGTGATGACCGCGATGGCCTGGGCCGAGCGGTGGTGCAACGACGAGGATGGCGAGGTGCGGGTGCGAGCATCCCACCGCGGGTGTGCCGGTCGGATCCACGGCGAACTGCGCTGTGGGGAGTGCCGCGCGTTGGTGCACGCGCGCGACGTGAGCTTTGACCGACGGCCTAGCCCGATGGCCGAGCTGCCGCTGCGACGTCAGCGGACACCGGATCTGGAGCTGTTGCAGCGCGTGTGCCCCAGTTCGGTGGCAGCGACGCTGCAGGTGACGGGTGACCGGTGGAGCGCACTGCTGATTCGCGAATCATTTTACGGGTCAACACGATTCGACGAGTTTCAGCAGCGCTTGAGCATCGCCACGAACATCCTCACCCAGCGCCTGCGGCGTCTTGTCGACCGTGGCATCCTCACCAGGACCGCCTACCGGGAGCGACCCGCCCGCCACGAATACCGGCTCACCGAGAAGGGTCTGGATCTTTACCCGGTGCCGTTGTCGATGCTGGCGTGGGGCAACCGCTGGGTCTTCGGTGACCGGCCTCCGGTGCGGCTCACCCACGAGAAATGCCACCGCCTGCTGACACCGATTCTGACCTGCAGCGCATGCGCAGAACCAATCTCGCGTGCCGACATTGCGTTCTCGGCATCAGCAATAGATTCCAATGAGACCCACGGCGGGAACATAATTAACCGTCGCCGCTGTTAGCCCACTGCCTCGATCACCTGGCGGGCAACGCGTTTGATCTGGTCAGCCATGTCACGCCCGAAGACCAGGTCACGCCGACGGGGCACATCAATGACCGTGGTAATCACCCCGACGTCTTCGCGCTCCCACACCGCGCCGTAATGGTCCATGATCGCGCGCATCGGCGCATTCTCGGAAAGCATTCGCGCAGAGAATCTTTCGACTCCGTCGAGCTTGGCTGCGATGGACAGCGCGCCGATCAGAAAGCTCCCGATGCCCCGGCCCTGATAGGCGTCGCCTACGGTGAACGCGATCTCGGCGACCGTTGGATCGTTCTGGTCACGAACAAAGCGCGCATCGGCCACCGGGTCGCTCCCGTCGGTCACCACCCACACGAAGTGGTCGACGTAGTCGACCTCCGCCAGGTAGTGCATCAATGCGGGGGTGGGCGCGCGAGCCGTCATGAACCGCCGATACAGTGTCTCGCTGGAAAAGTGGACGTGTCCGTGCACGGTCCGCTCCCTGTCGCCGGGAAGAACCGGGCGCAGGAGCAGGTCTGTTCCGTCGCGAACCCTTATCGGGATCGGCGTGATGAAAGCGGCCATCCGCTGGCGCACCGTGGCCAGCAGTCGCGGCATGACCCCGGGGATTTGCACCATCCGCGCGAAGGCGTCCTTGTCGCCGATCCAGCCGGTCAGCGGTTCGGTCGTGGTTACCGTCGCGATCCGCGGGATTTGGCGCAGCAGGGCGATCTCTCCGATGATCTCGCCAGGAGACGCCTGTCCGATGGACACCACGCCTTTTCTACCGACGCGCTTGATCTCGGCGGTACCCGACGAGATGAGCAGGAAAGAAACCGCCTGCTCGCCCTGCTGCATCAGCACTTGGTCGGCAGCGGTCCGCAGCGGCTCGACGCTCGCCGCTAACGGCATCAAGTCCTCGACCGGGCATCCCTCGAAGATGTCCATCGTCGCGAGTTCTTTCGCGCGGGCGCCGATCAATTCGGTCACTGCGACATCCCGGAATCGCACCGCATTCCGGCGACTTCGAGTGACCGCATTGCCATGAGCTGCCCCCTGTGTTGCCGGCGGATGGTGCTCAGGGTATGAGGTGCGTTCCGGCCGCGGCAAGGATGCCACAGTTACGCGTACGGGTTGGCCGGCGCGTCGACACGTGTAACCGTGACGGCATCGAGCGTCGGGATGGGCGCGCCGCTCTTCACCCTGCCCTCGACCCGCAGCCAGGTGTTGTCAGCGAACCGAGGGGCACCGCCGCCGGCAGGACCGCGTAGATGGATGCGAGCCAGTTGGGCATCGGCGGCACAACAGAAGATGACGATGCGCGCAAGATCCATGCCGTCCCGTTCATTGAGGACGAAACCGGTAATGGTGACCAACCGGTTCGTCAACGATCCCGAGGAGTCATGGGCTGACCGCACCAGCACCTCCGGCAGCGACAGTTCGGGAGCCCGTCCCGGCGGCAGCGGGGGAAACGCATGGCGCAGCGCGTCACTCGACGCGCTTGTTGCCGAACGCGCGGCCGCCTGCGGCCGCAACGCCGGGGGCGTCACAAAGATCAGCAGCACGACGGGCACGACAAGCAACCAGACCACACCGGTGCGGTGGGAATGGTCTCCCTGGTGATCGGGGTCTTGGTCGTGCCCGCCATGCCCCGGTCCGCCGCGACGGATGTCCGCGACGATCGCCACCAGCGCCAGCCCAACCAGGAGAACGGCGGTGGCTGCCAGCCAGGGCAGAAGCGCGGGTTTGACGTAGCGGGTGAACACGCCGGTATACGTGATCAACCCGATGCTCAGCCCCACCAGCAGCAGGAGGGTGTTCTCGGTTTCGCGTTTCATGCCGAACCGCCGAGCAACAGCACGCCGGCCACGGTCGCAATCGCGGTGGCCACCACCAAGGTGGCGGGGGCAAACCGGGCGGCGAACGCGCGCCCGAACATGCCGGACTGCATTGCCAGCAGCTTGACGTCGACGGCGGGCCCGACCACCAAGAACACCAGCCGAGGCACCAGCGGGACCATCGTCAGGCTGGAGGCCACGAACGCGTCGGCCTCCGAGCAGATCGCCAGCGACACCGCCAGCGCCGCCATAACGACGACACCGACGACCAGGTGCGAGACCACGCGCTCCAAGACGCCGGGGGGCACCAGAACGTGCAGCGCCGCCGCGGCGGCAGCCCCGACCACCAAATACGCCGCCGCCTGCAGAAAGTCGTGACGGGCCGCCTCGCAGAACACCAGCCACTTGGATCCCGTCCCCGGACCATGAAGCGCATTCGGCGGTAGCCGGCGCGTAATCCACTCGGCGCGCCCCCAACGTGACCACACCCAACCCATCGTCACAGCGGTCAGCAATGACGCGCCCACCCTGGCAATGACCATCTTCGGCTGACCGGGGAACGCAACGGCCGTCGCGACCACCACCACCGGATTGATGGCGGGGGCTGCGAGCATAAACGTCAACGCCGCCGCCCCTGCCGCCCCACCATCGCCGAACAGACGTCGCGCCACCGGTACCGACCCGCACTCGCACCCAGGCAGCGCCGCCCCCGCTAATCCGGCGGCAAGGACCGCCGTCTCGCTGCGGCGGGGCAGCCACCGCACCAGCCGCTCGGGTGGCACAAACACCGCGATGAGTCCGCTGACCACCACACCCAATCCCAGAAAGGGCAGGGCCTGGACGAAAACCGCGCAGAACACCGTGCCCGCGGTCGCCAACATGGCGTTGCCCGCCACGCCCGCGCGCAGCCACGCTCCCGAGACCGCGAAAGCCACCAAGCAAAAGACGAGCACTTCCATGGACCCGACGCGCAGTCCGCGCGCGGCCCTCATCGGCGCCACCGGGCTAGACGGATCTCATGGACTGGAATGAAAATGATTATCACTGCCGGCAGAGCGGCGTCCGTACCCAGGGCCCCGACACGGCCGTGCGGCCCGTTAGCCTGACTGCAGGTCGCTCAAAGCCGCTCAATGAAAGCCTCAACGAAAGCGATGGAATAAGCCCGGAATCCGGTCGAGTCGACCCGCGCTGCTCAACGAGAGCACGGTGCTGCGGCACCGTTTCCTTGGCGCGTTAGGTGAATCAACAAATTCTCCTGTTGCGACGTTTGCTCAGGGCGGCCGTGAACAGCCGGTTCGCCGGGACTGTGGACGAACGGCTGTGGCGCCTGATCTCCTGCTACGCTGCCCGCGGACTCACCCGCCGCGCCGAGTTGCGAGGCGCGCCGGCTCTGCAGCTGTCAAATGCACAACGATTGCTCAATGTACCGGTCAAACCCGTCCAGCCGGATTTTTCTCTGGCCATTAATCAAGACGGCGACTATCCTTATTCCAGGTCGAATGCACGCGATTACCTTTCGTGGGTGGTACTTATGCAAATATATCGACGCCAGGACTGACCCGACACAAAGTCCGCCAGCCCCACACGTATCCCTAGCGAATGTTCAGCGAATTTTTCGATCCCGCATTAGACTTTCATGCCGAGTTACTCGCCGGAGCGTCCCGAGAATTGCGTTTGCGAGATCCTAGGCGTGATGAGCTGTGATCCGAACCGAACTGATCCCGTTGCCCTGCAACAGAAAAGCCTCAGCCTAGTTCTGTACGGACCGATGCAACCGACACCGCCTGCGCTCGATTAGACGTTCAGTGTCTCGTTTTGGAGAGGACTCGAAGAAGCTTCGATCTGACTCTGAGATTAAAGCCTGCAAAGATCGAAACTTGCATAGTCGCGTGTGGATCTAAGGGGATTCGAACCCTGGACCTACTCCATACGAACGATCCCGAGTCCGCCAACGCTGAGTTTGCAGTGCTACGAACATGCAGTTCACAGGGTTGGTTCAGACGGTGGTTAAAAGTTGCCGCTGACTCCACTGCGGACTGGCTGGTGGTGTGCCCCGCCCAGCAAATAGACAGCTTCCGGAGGGCCAGCACCGCCAGCCGACGTTCAACTGAGACGATCACAGGCCATTTGCGAAGTCGTCCTGTGCGGTTTGTGCAGCACAATGCCGGCCGTCGGGAATTGAATGTGCGAGGTGTCCCGAGTTTGCCGCATTGACGAAGTGTTTTTTTCGGCTCGGCCGAGCGCCGCCCTGGTCTTGAGCTTGTTGTGATTTGTAAATATGCTACTCTCGGTCTGCTGCTGTTTCCATTCTTTGGGTCTGGATTTCGCGATAAGAAAGGGCGAAGGAATGGCTATTGGGGATGGCGATGACATAGTGTCTGTAAAAGCATATAAATCCATCCTGTACGTACTCAAGGCGCTGGATTAACAAACTGGAAGTCGGCGCCCCGATCGCAAAGGACGCCAATGACTGTTATCTCGCTGGAAGCCACAGGTCTCGACGGATTCCGTCTTGAGCAAGCCCTTAGCTGGCATGATCCGGACATCGACTGCACGTTGGTGATTTCTCAACCGTCGACGGATCGCGACCTGTGGACCGAGTATGCAGCCGGCGCGCAGCGCAGCTACCGCAAACATGGTGTCGAGTGCACTCTCGACGATGACGCGCTGCGCACCGGGGCCGACACCGTCATGTTCTGCGTCGTGATCGATCGCGCCGAAAAGATAGTGGCGGGTGTGCGCGCCAAGGGCCCGCTGGGGTCGGCCGAAGACTCGCATGCGGTCGTCGAGTGGGCGGGACAACCCGGGCAAGAGGCTGTCCGCAATATGATCAACGACCGCGTGCCGTTCGGCGTCCTCGAGTTCAAGTCGGCATGGGCAACCGACGATCCGGATCGGAGTCCTGGCATCACCACCGCTATGGCTCGCATCGCTTTCCCCATGATGGCTCTACTCGACGTTCAATTTTGCATGGCCACAGCCGCGACCTACGCATTGAACCGGTGGCGCACGTCTGGCGGGGTGTTGGCAGGGATTCCCGCGACGCCCTACCCCGACGAACGTTACCAAACCAAGATGATGTGGTGGAACCGGCGCGATTTCGTCAACTATGCGGAACCAGAGCAGGTTGGCAAGATCCTCATGGAGACAAACCAACTGACACAAGAGTTTTACCGCCGCTATGAGACCGAAGCGCGTCAGTTGGTTGAAGCGTGACTGTAGACGCCGTGCAGCGTGATTCAGTAGCGCATCATTAACGCGGCTGCAGCCCAGCGCGAGTGGAGGTCCCCCGCGGCGATGTGCCGATCCCGCGGTTGTTCGATGTAGACGAATCGTCACGTTGCGAATCTCCCACGGTGGAGAAATCCATTGGTACGACGCGCCTGCCGAGCAGCGACTCCATTGCCGCGCTATCCAGCGGACGGGACAGCAGAAATCCCTGCGCGTGCGTGCATCCGACAGCAAGCAGTGCTCTGGCCGCGCTTACGGTCTCGACGCCCTCGGCCACAACGTAGAGTCCGAAGGCGTTCGCCAGGGCCACGACCGACTGCACGATCGCCAGGTCACTCGCATTAGCGCCAAGATCACGGACAAATCCTCTGTCGATCTTGAGCGCATCGACTGGAAGCGATTTCAAATATGCCAGCGCACTGTAGCCGGTACCGAAGTCATCGATGGCGATCTTTACGCCGATGTCCTTCAATCGGGTGAGCGTTTTGCGCGTGGCATCGATGTCCGCCACCACGACTCTTTCGGTGATCTCTAGACATATCGCACCCGGATCGAGACCGAACTCGTCGAGGGTTGCGGCAACCGTGTCGACAATTCCGTCCGCAACGAGTTGCACGGGTGAGACGTTGATACTCAGCACAACATCTTGGCCCACGCCGCGTGATTGCCAGAGCCCGAACTGCGCACAGGCTGAGCGCATTACGAGACGGCCGAGTTTTCCCGCCAGGTTGATCGATTCGATTACGTCGATGAACGAATCAGGCATTAGTAGCCCACGAGTCGGGTGTTGCCACCGGACGAGCGCCTCCATGCCCAGGACCTCACCGGTCTCCATGTTGAACGCTGGCAGGTAATGCAGTACCAGCTCGGCGTTCCTGCTATCAAGGGTCTCTTGCAGGCGCAGTTCGATGTCGTTGCGGATAGTTTCCTTTGCGGCCATCTCCGGGCTGAAAACTGCGACTTTTGCCCCGCCCGAACTCTTGGCCGACCGGGTGGCCAGATCGGCTCGGCTTAGAAGGTCGGAGGTGGTGTCGTGCCCTGGTACGCCCGTGGCGACGCCGATGCTGACGGTACGGGCGAGCATTTCGCCGTCGATCACGACTTGCTTGTGAACATTACTCTGCAGCCGCAGAGCGAAATCCGCGGCGCTGTCGACAGTCATCGGCGCGGCTGGCGCAACGACGAACTCGTCACCGCCGAAGCGGGCGATGACAGCGGGAATGTCAACGGCCTGGCGCAGCAGCTCGGCGAAGGCCTTGATGAATCGGTTGCCGGCATTCTGACCGAAGTGGTCATTTATTACCTTCAGGCGGTCCAAATCAAGGAACAAAAGCGATAGTGGGCCTGGCCTACCCGCTGCCAGTCGCTCGTCGAGCTCGATTATCAGCGTTCTGCGGTTCAGCAGGCCGGTGAGGTCGTCGTGCTCAGCCAGGTAGAGGACGCGCTCTTCCGCGACGATGCGGGCCTGCAGCTGAGCGAATAGTGTGGCGATCGCCTGTAGCGCATTCAGCTCCTCCGGCAACCATTCCCGGTCACCGAACTTGATGAAGCCGAGGCCACCGGTGGTGAGGTCGCCGGAAAGCAGTGGAACGCCCGCGAGGGAAATCTGAGGAACGCCCGTTCCCTCCTCGATAGAACGTTGATAGTCGGCGTTCGCAGGCTCGGGACGCAAAACGTAGGGCTCCTTGTAGCTTTCGAGCAGCGCGAAGACCGAGTCGGCGTCGGCGAAATACACCACGCCGATCGGGTCGGGGTCGGGGACGTTCTCGCGTGGCGGCCATTCCGCGATGAGCACTGTCGCATGGATGGTGTGGTCGTTGTGACGCAGAAAACCGGTGTCCACCCCGAAGTGGCTAACCAAATCGCGGAGCACCTGTTGACTGATCGCGGCAGAGTTGCCTACGGTGGCCGCCATCAACGCGGCGGCTGCCGCCGTCACCAAGTCATCCAGCGAACCCGACATTATCTATACGTTAGCTGGTGTTGGCTCTACAGCAATCTGACGCGCTCGACATTGCGACGGCTCCGCACCGAAGCCGGGCCGGCCACAGCGAATCGCAGCACAAGGACAGGCGATACGTCGGCGGGTATATGGACGAGCTGCCGGAACTCTTGCTGCAGGTCGCCCAGCTCGTCGGCGAAGGGCGTCGACACCTCGGTGCGATCTTCGGCGTCCCCGGCGTAGAGGAAGACCGGCGAGATGGGGTGCACAGCTAACCCGCGCTGCTCTGCGGTAATCCACACCGCCTCAACAGCGGATCCGCCGCGCGCGTAGTCGGTCAAGGTTCCCCCGGCAACCGAAATAACGGCCACCGCAGAGCTCGCCAAGACGCGACGCCGAGTGTCCTCACCCAACGCGGCGCCAGCATTCCACTGCGCCAGGTGAGCCATCACGTCTGGGCGCTTCAAGATGTCGGCCACGGCGAGATCCTCGCGGTCGAGTTCGAGGCTGAGCACGTCGATACCGGTGTCCGGAGACGGATTACCGGGCCAGCGTACCTCGGAAACCATTTCAGCATGCAGCTGGGGCGTCAGGTAGCGGGTGCGGTCGGCGGCGGCGAAAATCGTTGCCGCACGGGCGATGTCGTCGGGCTCGGTGATGAGGGACAGTTGGGCTCCGTCGCGCGCTGCGATGGTATGTAGCAGTTCAATCGTGTAGGCAGGAATCGGCCGCGGCGTCCCAACGCGGCGGTTGGTTCCACGCGCCAGCATGGGTTCATAGAGTGCGGCGAGTTCAGGATCATCACCGGCACGCAGGTGCAGCGTCGCCTGCAACGGCACACCGCCGACGTCATTCAGCAGGCTCACCGGCCCCAACAAGTGTTGGGCGGCAGCGGCTACCTTGGCGTTGAAGAGGGCAGCTCCGAGCGCGACCGCACTGCCGCGGAACCCGACGTCCATCGTCGACGTGTGCTCGGGCGCAAGCCGGATGGTGATGACATCCGGCCCGGCCTCTATCCGCCAGGGCTGCGCGTTGCCGCCGGACGGCGCCCGAATAGCGGCTGCGGCGATGACGCCCGATACTCCCGGCAGCGCGGGATCTGAACGCTCGGCTGACGGCGGGGGGCGATCCCTGGCCATCTCCGGCTCGTCGAGCCGATTGAGCGCTGCGCCGACATCGAGCCGAATCCGGCCGGAGCGGAGGTCTTCGCCCAATCCGAGTCTGCGCACTGCCTCGGCAATCGCGGTCGCTCCCAGTACAACGTCACTGGAGACCTGCGGCCACGTCGACAATGTGCGGTCGATTTCCACCGCGGACGCCGCGCCCCGGGGTGACAACTGCTCGGCCTCTAGGAAGCCCAGCATGTGTGGAAGCTTTTCCCGGCTACTCATGCCGGAAAGCAACGCGACATCCAACTCGCCCAGTAGGCCGTGCAAAATCGGGCGCTGCGGCTCCAGGTCGAAACGTTCCACATCCAACAGGCCCCGGTCGCTCGTTGCCATCAGCACCGGAATCCGGCGGGCGCGGGCACGCTCCCGCAGGATGGCCTTCATGTCCAACGAATCGCATTCCTCGACAACGATATCCAGTCCGTCGAGAAACTCGTCCACGGTGTCGACGGTCAGCCCGACGTCCAGCACCCGGACGAGGAGGTATGGGTCGAGCTCAGCGATCCTGCGAGCAGCCACCTTGGCCTTGTTCAGCCCGAGATCCAGGACGGTCGCCGGCACCCGGTTGAGATTAGAAAGCTCAATGCGATCGAAATCCGCCAGCCGAAGCTCGCCGCACAAGCCCTGCGCAGCCAGGGTGTGCGCGATGACATGCCCGCCGCTCAAACCGACGACACCGATGCACAGGGTGGCGAGCCGGGCCTGCTCGTCGGCAGTGATCATGTTCCTGTTGCGGTCCAATCGGACCGCACGAAATGCCCGCGGAGCCAGCACTGTTACCACGGTCCGCCGCCAGGGGTAATACGCCCACCCGCAGGGTTCGGCAACCAGCTTCGGATCGGGTGGCGGCCGAAGCCTCCGCAATTCCTCGAGTTGTTCTTCGTGATGGTCGATGAATTCGATGGCCGGATCGGCGCGCAGCTGCTCCAATACCGCATTGTCTGTGGGGTCTCCGGCGTCGAGAACTCGAGCGGTGCAGGAAATTATGGTCATCTCCTCGGTCGTCAGCGGCGCCGATAAATGCGTGCCCAGGTCGGACCGCCTGCCATCATCGTGAACAGTGCCGCCAACGGGGACTCATCCTCCAGGAAATATAGCTTGGCGCGCCGAATGAACGTGGCCAGGCCCGAGGTGGCCTCCAGCACTGCGAAATGATCGTCGATGCACGACGGCCGGGCCCGAATGGGATGTACTGCCAGCGGTCGCGACCAGCCGAAGTGGTTGATGCCGCCTGATCATCATCGCGACATCGCGAGATCGCCAGAGGCTTCCGCGGCATCCTGAAACTGGCTCGATACTCGAGGCCGATGTGCTTGAATCCGTTGAGACCTCCACACCGCAGCAATTGAGGCACCGTGGCACGCAGGCTTGATCATGTCGTGAGCTCCATCGCCGCCCAACTGATGGATGCGACCGCGTCCACTGCTGCCGAGGCCAGCCCGCGGGTGCTGGCGAACCTCGTCGAGCAATTCCACGCGGACGCCGCCTTCTTGCGCTACAACGACCACAACATCCGGGCCTCGAAGTTAGTCGCGGAATGGCCGCCGCGGCCCAACCGTCCAGACCCGGATCCCCTCGAGCTTGTCCATTTCGCCAGCGCCGACCCTGTCTTCGCCTACTGCGCGCACGGCAAGGAACCGATCGTGATCCAGTTGGACCCGGCGAACGATATCTACCGGGCGTACCGGGGTCAGACCGCGGAAAGGCGCCGCGTCGCGTCGCCCTCGGTCGCCCTCGCACCGCTGGTTTCGAGGGGGCTGACGACCGGCATACTCGGCTTCATCAAATTCGCGGGCGACACGGCGTGGAAGCCAAAGCAGATGGCGACGCTCGGGGCGATCGCGCCCATGTTTGCCGGGTTCCAGTTCCGCATCGCCACCGAAGAAAGGCTTCGCCACCTGGCCGAGCATGATGATTTGACCGGTTTGCACACTCGTCGATCGGTTGTTGCGCACCTTTCCGCCAGACTCGCGGCGGGATGCCCCGGACCCGTCGCGGTCTTGTATCTCGACCTCGACCGACTGAAGTCGATCAACGATTACTTCGGCCACAACGCCGGTGATCGGTACCTCCAGCTATTCGCCGAACGGCTTCAGGCGAGCTTGGGAGATCTGGGCGTGATCGGCCGGCATGGCGGGGACGAGTTCCTCGTCATTCCGGGCCAGGCGATGCCAATCGAGATCGCGGAATCACTCGCGCACCGGCTTCGGACGACGTTGTGCGCTTCCCTGAAGATCGGCGAGGATGTGATCACTCCCTCCGTCAGCATCGGGGTGGCGGTGGGCAGGCCGGGGCGCGACGACACCGCGGATCTGCTCCGTCGCGCCGACGGGGCTGTGCTGACGGCCAAGCGCGCGGGCGGCAACCAAGTCACGCTGTCCACCGATGACATGTCCCTCAAAAGTGCCTTCCGCAACGATATCGAGCTCCATCTGCAAGCGGGCATCGACAGCGATGCTCTGCTGCTGCGTTACCTGCCCGAAGTCGACTTGCTGACCGGCGCGATCCTGGGGGCCGAGGCGCTGGTCCGTTGGCGGCACCCGACGCGCGGGCTGCTGCTGCCGGATTCGTTCATCGGGGTAGCCGAATCGACCAACCTCGCCGGAGAGTTGGGCCGATGGGTGATGCGAAGCGCCTGCGCCGAATTCAGCCGGTGGCGATCCAACGGGGT
>Ga0210396_10003439_pt1 | contig 15759 bp, 14 predicted proteins | sample IncBWH17OmetaG_FD_155466 | JGI IMG/M metagenome (GOLD analysis project Ga0210396, IMG submission 155466) | Forest soil microbial communities from Barre Woods Harvard Forest LTER site, Petersham, Massachusetts, United States - Inc-BW-H-17-O ... | reverse complement strand
CGCGCTCCAAGAAAAAGGAGTGAAGATTTATGGGGTCAGCGTTGACACAGTCGAAGACCAAAAAAAGTTTGCGGATATCGATCATCTTCCTTTTCAGCTCTTGGCTGATCCCGACAAGAAGATAATCGCGGCTTTTGGCGTACCATTGCTGAAGAACGCATTCGCCAGCCGGCAAGCCTACCTATTTAAGGATGGGAAGTTGATCTGGTTCGACACCAAGGCGAGCACGGATGCGCAGGCAGCAGATGTGCTGAAAGTTTTGGCGAGGCCGTCGTGACGAGCGCCTGCTCGTCTAGAGGAGCCAGGAGCTAGAATCTAGGAGCTAGGAGAGGCGATTGGTGTATCGAAGCGCCAGGGGTAGAGACATGCTCGGGGCGTGGCCATGAATAGGACCTATGTGACTTATGGGACTGATATGAACTGATCCATCGGCCGAATAGGTCCCATAATTCGTATCCGGTATTAGCGCTCCTCCTAGCTCCTAGATTCTGGCTCCTAGCTCCTCAAAATGAGGAGGTCCTCATTTCCCGAGTCTCTCAATCATCTGCTTCGCCAACTTCGGCCCGATGCCGCTCTCTTCGTGCTTGAAGTAAATAAACGTTTCCTTCCATTGACCCTGTTGGGCTTCGGTAAATTTCGCCCAGCGATCGATGTCGGCCGGTTGGTAATCTTCGCGCCTTAGCCTGAGGTAACCGAAATTAGCGGTGGCAATCTGGGGGGCGGCAAAGTCGCTGCTTTCCGCGATGCAGAGGGCGGCGTTGTGTTTTCGTAGAAGAGCGAAAATCGAGTCATCAAACCAGCTTTCATGGCGAAACTCGAAGGCGGCTTGAATGCTCTCAGGGAACGGACTCAAGAAGTCGGTGAAGAGCGGAAGGTCCATCTTGAAGGTCGGAGGCAGTTGGAACAGGATCGGGCCAAGCTTGGTGCCTAGATCCCCGATGACACCAAAGAAATAGTTCAGGGTGTCCGCGCAATCTTTGAGTTTTGACCAGTGCGTGATTTTCTGCGGGGCCTTTAAGCCAAACTTAAAGCCGTCTGTGGTTGCCTGATACCAGCCTTCGATCGTCTTCGGACTCGGGATCCGATGGAAAGAATAGTTAACCTCGGTGGTCCGGAATTGCTCCGCATAAAAGCTGAGCATTTTCGCAGTCGCCAATTTCTCGGGATAAAAGGTACCTCGCCAGGCGGGGTATTGATAACCGGACGTGCCGACGAATGGGTCCATGTGGAGATAATCGGAAAGGAGTGAGGGGAGTTCAAGCTTTGGTAGGGCGAGGCTCCCGAAAGGCTGATGGCGCTAGCGAAGCTTCTGGCATTAAACCCGCAAATAAAACGCTACTATGCCGTTAAGTGCGCCGAGCCGTGGTCTAGCGCTTGGTCACGGCTCGGCGCATCAATCGGCCGAACAAAAGGTTTTGGCGGCGAAATTCCGGCAACTCTGTGAAAAGGGTGGCGTCTTTCGGGAGCCTCGCCCTACCAATTTAGCCCTCCGCTATCTTCGCAGCGGTCCGGCGGATTGCTGAATACATCGCAACGATCACAATCACAAAGGCAAGGCCGCCTAGGATCGTGGACGGGAACGAGAAATCATCGCCGACTACGGCGAGCGGGGTTTCGCGGCTGGTGCCAACGATCAGGGCGGCTAGAAGCACTCCGAACAAGCTTTCTCCCACGATCAATCCGGATGCGAGCAATACACCGAGGCGTTTGGCGATGGGTTCGTACGGCTTGCCGGAGACCCCACGCTCGTAAAGCCAACCGATGATCGCTCCTAGAATAATCGGCGTTGTAGTCGTGAGTGGTAGATAAATTCCAATCCCGATAGAAAGAGGTGGCAGACGCAACTTGCCGGCCAGACCTAGCATTTCGTCGACAACGATCAAGACTGTACCAACCGCTGCTCCGATTCCGATGAGCCCCCATTCTAATCGTCCATCCAAGACTCCTCTTGCCAGGGTCGAGATTAGCGTGGCTTGAGGGGCGGGCAACGGTTGTGAGCTTACCGCGGCGACGTGTGGCGCACCGGCGAATCCGTAGGCTCGGTTAAGTAAATCGAGGATGGGCGGAATCACGACTGCGCCGGCTAAAACGCCGACAACTAAGGAAGCTTGTTGCCGCCAAGGTGTGGCGTTCACGAGTTGGCCTGTCTTCAGGTCTTGCAGGTTGTCGTTTGATATGGTGGCGACGGAGAAAACGATAGCCGTCACGAACAAAGAAAAAGCGACCAGAGCCGACGAACCTTCGGATCCCCGGCCGATCTGAGCGACCAACATCATCAGGAAAGAGGCGCCAATGACCGCCAAAATACCCACCCCGGAGAGCGGACTGTTCGAGGAACCGATAAGGCCCGCCATGTAACCACAGATGGCTGCCACCAGGAATCCAGCAATCACGACGTAAATCACGCCGGTAACCGTCAGCGGGATCAACTTGTCATGCAGTGGGGTTCCTGAGAGAAAGCCGATGAGTAGGACAGCGATGGGCACCACCGCAATGAGACAAATCGCCGCGACGATCGTAATCGGGATGTCTTGATCAGTTCGCGAAAGTGGACCGGTGGCGGCTCGGGAATGTAATGCTTGTTTAAAGGCTGATAACAAACCGAGCCAGATCGGTCTTATCATTTTTGCTAACGTCCAGATAGCGGCGACCCCGATTGTGCCGGCGCCAATTAAGCGGACCTGAGTTTTCCAGACGGCGAGACCAACTTCTGCAGCCGAGCCGTTCGCTGGGTGGAGGGCGGTCAGAATAGGAGTAGCAATTCCCCACGCAATCACTAAACCCACGAGAATGGCGAGTCCGACAGAGAGACCCACTAAATGACCTACGCCGAATAAAGCCAGGGATAATGAGCTCCCGCAGCCGGTCACCGCGGCTCCCATCCGAAAAAATGCCACCAATTGGTCCGCAGAGAGCCGCATTGCGACGACCAGTGAGAAGCCGAAAGAAAGCAACGAACCACTGATAACGGAAATCAATCCGGCGTGGGTTTCTTTTTCGGTTCCGATACTGCCTCCAGCACCAACTTTAAGTACTTCGGCGGCGGCGACCCCTTCCGGGTATGGCAGCGGTGAGTCAACTACCATCGCCCGACGGAGCGGCACGGTATACATCACACCGAGAATGCCACCGACTGCGCAGATGCCGAAGGAAGTCCAGAACGGGAAGCCCGTCCACCAGCCAACCATCACGAGACCGGGCAGCACGAATATGATGGACGAAAGCGTGCCCGCCGCGGATGCGACGGTCTGGACGATGTTGTTTTCTTCGATGGTGGAGTTCTTAAAGAACCGCAGTACTGCCATCGAGATCACTGCGGCGGGGATGGAAGAAGCAAAGGTGAGCCCTACCTTCAGACCCAGATAAACATTTGCCGCTGTAAAAACCAGGGTAATAGCGGCGCCTAAAATAAGCCCACGCAGGGTGAGCTCGACCGGCCTTTCACTGCGTTGCGTCGGTTGGGCCATCTGGCACAACTGCCGAAAAGGGAATGGGGAAGTAAAGGAAAAAAGAATACAACCGCGAATGGACGCGAAGGCAAAGAGAATGCATCCAACCGCAGCCCCGAAATTCTCCGGGGTGAAATTAACGCAGATAGACGTTTGAGATCTATCGCGATGATCTTGCTCCGCCTATCTGCGTATATCTGTCTTCATTTCACCCCGGAGAATTTCGGGGCTGCGGTTGGTACTCTTTTATTCGCGTTCATTCGCGTCCATTCGCGGTTGGTCTTTCTTTTCTCACGTTTTGTGTGTTCTTTTTCGTCATGCTGAATGGCTTCGAATCCCATCTGAATGAGCAAATCAGCTCAATTCGCTCCCAAGGGCTTTATAAGAGAGAACGGTTCCTGAGTACTCCGCAACGCGCTCATATCGGGACGAGCGATGGACGAGAGGTTTTGAATCTTTGTGCGAACAATTACCTTGGGTTGGCGGATCATCCCGAAGTGATTCAGGCCGCCAAAGAGGCGTTGGACCGTTGGGGATTCGGTCTGGCTTCCGTTCGATTTATTTGTGGCACGCAGGAGATCCATAAGGAACTGGAGGCCGCGCTCACTCGATTTCACGGTACGGATGATACGATCCTGTACGGGAGCTGCTTTGACGCCAATGGCGGTCTTTTTGAAACACTGCTCGGGGCTGAGGACGCCGTAATCAGCGACGCGCTAAATCATGCTTCAATTATCGACGGCGTCCGATTGTGCAAAGCGCAGCGGTTCCGTTACCAGCACAATGATATGACGGATCTTGAAGCCAAGCTGGTTGAGACCCAGGCGGCCCGTTTTCGGTTGATCGCGACAGATGGCGTTTTTTCAATGGATGGCACGATCGCGAATCTCAGCGGCATTTGCGATCTGGCGGAAAAATACCAGGCATTAGTGATGGTTGATGAATGTCATGCCGCCGGCTTCCTGGGTAAAACCGGCCGAGGAACGCCCGAACACTGCGGTGTAGAGGGCCGAATTGATATCATTACCGGAACTTTGGGAAAAGCTTTGGGAGGTGGTAGCGGCGGTTACACGACCGGGCGTAAAGCGATCGTCGAGTTGTTGCGCCAGCGTTCCCGGCCATACCTGTTTTCCAACAGTATAACGCCCAGCATTGTGGCGGCCTCTGTGAAAGCGATCGAGATCGTTACGCGCTCAACCGAGCTGCGTGATCGTTTGGAAAATAGCACCCAGTTTTTCCGGAAAGCATTGACTGAGCGCGGGCTCACTATTCGCCCGGGTCAACACCCGATTGTGCCTGTTATGATCGGCGATGCGGCCCTTGCCCAGAAGGTCGCCGATCGGTTGCTCGAACTTGGTCTCTATGTGATTGGATTCTTTTATCCGGTCGTACCGCAAGGCACGGCTCGAATTCGGACCCAGGTCTCAGCCGCTCACACGATGGATGATCTCCGGTTTGCGGTCGATTGTTTCGCCAAAGCAAAACAGGAATTCGGACTCTAGAGGCGGTAGGGCGCTGGGAGCTGAATCCTGAAGGGATGTATCTTAGCGCTTATGGGTTTTAACCCCAGGACACGTTCAAAATAAGGATCCGCTCTGAAGGGGCGGTAGACAAATCTTTCCGCGAGTCATTCTGTGTCTAGGCGTACAAAGGCCCACCCTGCCGCCCTTTTCAGGGCGGGTTCGATACTTGGGGTTAAAACCCCAGGCTTAGTCCTTTCATCCCTTTGGGATAAGTTCTGCGCCCCGTCACTCCGCATCCGTCGCGATCCGCACAATCGTCTGGTTTCCGCTCTGTGATGCGATCTCGATGTCCGCATTTTTGCCGGAGCCGCTGATCAAAAGAGTCTGGGCGTTGTCACTGGTTGCAGTCATGACATGAAATCCTTGTTCTTTTAGGCGTTGTTGATAGAAATCGGCGACATCACTAACTGGTTGATCGACGGTAAGGATCAATTGTTTTCGAGCGCCCACGGTAGCAGTGCTAAGTTCTTTTGCTCCGTCCGGAATCGGCAACCAATCAGGCGCTTTCACCGACTTCTTTTTGGTCTCGGGAGTCGCCTGCGTAGTGGCTCCAGATTTCGAGTTCGAGTCTTGGCCAAACGATATGTCATTGCCGTTCACGGTTAACTGTTTGCCATTGCCGTGAATAGAAATCCCATTGGGCCCAAAGATCGCGCCCAGACCTCCTTGACCGGTATCTTGCGACTGCTTCTTGTCCGGAGAGTTCTCCGGAACCGGCGTCGGAGTCGCCTCGGCTACTTCCTTGTTCGACGGGGCCTGATAAGATTTCGCGCTCATCGAATCCTGGTATCGCACCTGTACTTCGCGGGTGGTGCCGTCTGCCGGAAGGTTCGAGGTGTAGGAAATCAGGTATTGTCCGGCGAGTTGGAGCCCGATCTGGTCGTAAAGATTTTTTAACTCGGACGGGTTCGGGGTTAGGAAATAGCGTCCCCCGGTTGATTGGGCGAAGCCCGCCAGCAAGGCTTCATCAATCTCGGTGCCTATCCCGATGGCATAGATCGGCACATTCACATGTTTTGCGAACTGTAAGACGTCTTGTAGTGAGTGTTTGCTCAACTGCTTACCGACACCGTTATCATCGACGCCGTCGCTCAAAAGAACGACTGCTTTGCGCCCGGGCCGATCTTTCAACAGGTCGACCGAGGTAAATAGCGCGTCATACAGCGCAGTGTTCCCACGTGCTGTGGTAAGTTCAATCGCTTTGCCGGCAGCGCTCCGGTTGGAGGACATCGGGCCCAGTACTTTGACTTGTTGCGCGAAACCGACGACCTGGACGCTGTCAGCCGGCGCTAACAAATCCAGAAAGCTTTTCGCTGCTTGCCGGGTTTCTGCTAATCTCGGCCGCATCGATCCGCTGTTATCAATCGCGATTATAACGGAGAGCGGTGGCAACTGAGATTCCACCGTCAAAGGTTGCTGGTCCACCTCATCTTCACGGACTCGAAAATCAGCAGCGGTTAGTCCCGATTGCGGTTTGCCGCCCTTTAAGACGGTTACAAAGACCTGAACCGATGGGAACTGGTCCATGGCGATCTGATTCAGCACGATCTCGGTTCCGGCAGCGTTTCCTTGGCCTTTAATTTGTACCGAGGAGACTGGCTTTTGATCTTCGGAATGCGCGAGAGCGGCTGCGAAGACGAGCGAACAACAGAGCAGTCGGGTTTTCATGTGAAACATTGGGGGACTCGGATCGACTGACAAACTGCCCTGGACGAGCGGCGCTTTCAAGGAGCTAGGAGCTAGAATCAAGGAGCTAGGAGATGCGGGGAGACTTTTCTGGTTGCGGGCAGCAGCGACCGTTGCGACTAATGTGCTTTCATAGGCCGCTTGGTCTCGGGACCACGGGACAGGTCTAAATTGGACGCGAAGAAATTCTGGACGAGGGACTTGCGATGATAAAATGCGACCGAAGCCCGCGGCTCTCTTAGCTCCTGGCTCCTGGCTCCTGACTCCTAGCTTCCGGCTTCTCCGCAGCCTTCGGTCGTTCCCAAGCTGAGTCGGGGCCGGGCGAAACGGCTCGTTCGGATTCGAACAATTCGTCGAGGGTCTGTACTCTCTTTCGGACCCGACCGAGAAAATCTTTTTCGTCGGTACCATAGTACTCGGCAAGTACCCGGACCGTCTCTTCATCGTATTCTTTGAAAGTGTGCGCGGCACGATAGGCCCGGTAGGCGCCAAAGCCGAGGAGGCGAAGCGCCTCCACACTCATCTCAAGTGACGATTCCAGCGTCTCCCGAAAGATATTCCTCACACCCAGCTTGATTAACCGGTAGGCATGTTCACGGTCGTATGCCCGCACTAGCAAGTTCAGATTTGGGAAGTGCTTTTGAGCCAGTTGTACCAGACCGAGTGAGGCCTCCACGTCGTCAATCGCGATCAGCAATAGCTTAGCTTGAGCGGCCCCGGCGGCGGCCAGCAATTCATGTCTGGTCGCGTCTCCGTAGAATACTTTGAAGCCAATCTTCCGAATCAGATCAACTTGTTCGGGGTCAAAATCTAACACGGTTGTTTTGATGTTCTGAGAGTTCAGTAATCGAGCAACCACCGCGCCGTACCGGCCGACTCCAGCCACAATCACCGGATTGATTTCGTCGATCTCGTCTGGTTGACGCTGACGTAGCCGGCTGGAGAAACGAGGTTGAATCCAGAATTCGTTAGCGGTGAAAAGAAACGGTGCCGCCACCATCGACAAAGCAACTACGGCGATCAGCCGATCACCGAGCCCTTGATCGAATACGCGGTTGTTGACGGCGAACGCAACTAAAACGAAAGCAAATTCGCTGCCTTGAGCTAGGGCCAATGAGAAGGTGAAGTTTTGGCTGTTCTCCAATCGAGAGATTTTGCCGATCCCGTATAACACGGCGGCCTTGATAAGCAGAAGCCCGATAACCAGGCTACCCATCAAAATCGGCTGTGATTGGATCAATGAGAGGTCAATGCTGGCGCCAACCGATACGAAAAACAGTCCAAGCAATAACCCTTTAAATGGCTCGATATCGGCTTCGAGCTCGTGACGGTACTCGCTCTCGGCCAGCACCACGCCCGCGAGGAAGGTGCCGAGCGCGGGCGAGAGTCCTATCAATTGCATGGCCAGAGCGATACCGACCACTAACAACAGAGCGGCTGCCGTGATGATTTCGTGGAGTCGGGTGAGCGCTAACAAATGAAATACAGGGCTGACCAAGAAACGGCCGCCGATAATGATGGCACTGACGGTACCCAGAACCAATAGAACTTGAAACCAAGTGGCGGGATGCGGCGCCGTCGTGGTCGCGGGATGGGCGGCGCCAAGCAACGGCAGCACAGCTAAAATGGGGATCACCGCGAGGTCTTGGAACAACAGAACCGCGACCGAGGTCTGGCCGCCTTTGGTGGTCAACCAGCCCTTCTCGGTAAGCGATTGAACAGCAATCGCGGTTGACGAACCGGAAAGAATTAGGCCGACGGCAATGGCCGGGCCGATGGCCAGGTGAAAGCAGAGCGCGACGACGGCACAGACCACGGCGGTCAGGCCAACTTGCAAGGTTCCGGACCCAAAAATCGGTCCGCGGAGGCGCCACAAAACATTAGGTCGTAGTTCTAATCCGACCAGAAACAACATCATGACGACCCCGAACTGGGCCACGTTCATGACGTCGCCGCCAGCGGCTCCAATGAAGCCAAAAACGTGGGGTCCAATGATGACGCCAGCCAAGAGATATCCCAGCACGGACCCCAGACCTAGTCTTTTAGCAATGGGAACCGAGACAACAGCGGCTGCCAGATAAATGAACGTTTGGAAAAGATAATCTGAAGACTCCATTAATCAGGATGCCGGTAAAAGAGCCATGGCTTGGTTGAGCGTATCTAATTTTATGATCTCAGATACGTCTAACGTGTTATCGCGCAGAGCTTCTAACGCTCGACGGTAGGTTGAGGCGTAGCTGGCAAGCTCGTGCTCGTCGTCCATCCAAAGAACGCCGGGCACAACAAAGGGCGGAAGGTAAGTCATTCCGCAGAGCCGGGCAGTTTGTTCGAATGGCGCCAGCAGTTCGCGTATCGTGAAATAGTTAGAACCACTGCGCTGATAGGCCGAACTCGGACCGCCGGTTGAAATTGCGGTGAGGAATAGCTTCCCATGAAGTCGGGTACCGTTTTTCCCATAAGCGAATCCAAATTCGAGTACCAAGTCCTGCCACTGCTTCAGAATTGCCGGAGAACTATACCAATAAAAAGGGTGCTGAAAGATAATGACGTCGTGCTCAAGGAGCAACGCCTGTTCACGCGCGACATTGATAAGAAATCTTGGATACGCCTCATAGAGGTCGTTGACGGTTACTCCTGGGAGAGATTGAACGTGGGACAATAAAAGGTGGTTGACGCGCGACTTATGAACGGCGGGATGAGCGAAGAGAAGCAGGAGACGGCGTGCGGTCTTAGACATGGGAACCGAGGAGATATACGCTATATTTTCTGATAAAATTTATACTTGTCATAATTCAAAGCCTGGGTCAGTTAGCCGTTGGAAATTCGGTCAAACCGAATTAGATTAGCTCATCCTCATGGAGGTTATGAAAACTAAAACGTTATCGGATTATCCTCTTTTAATCGGCGAACTTCTGCGACGGTCGGAGGTTCGTCGCCGGAAAAGAGAACGCCGCAGGCACTTTTGGTCTTCGGTTAGGCTGACTAAGTAAAGAACTCTTACTTTCAAGGTGTTTGCTTTCGCGATGTCTAGCGAAAGCAATACACCGGGTCACCGCAGTCGGTGGTGTCCAAAACTGCAAGCCGGGAACAGAGAGTGTGTGTCCACTTAAGCTGCGGTTCTCGGAACTGTTGGTGCATGTCCAGGTCATACGGGTGGCCGCATTACAGGTGTTTCTTTTTGATGCTTAACCGCTTTGGCACCTTTTCATCAGCGGAAATCGGGCCACAGCTTACTCAGCGTTCAACGTGTTGATCGCTTCGCGGAGGTGTACGACGTCTTCGAGTTGATGAGCCGCTGATAGTGTCACGCGAAGCCGAGCGGAACCGCGGGGCACAGTCGGAAACCGTACCGCTGGAACCAGGAAGCCCCGTTCCACCAGCTCTTCTGAAAAAGAAAGCGCTTGTTCTTCCGGGCCTACAATGATCGGAACAATTGCGGATCGTGCTCCTTCTGACTTGGGGCGCTTCAATTTGATCGTTAACTCTTCGTGATTGCGCCAGAGGGTGGCGCGCAGCTGATCGCCTGTTCCTGAAGCAATTATACCTAGGCCCTCAATTGCGGCCGCGATAGCGCCTGGCGTAGGCGCTGTGGAATAAATAAACGTGCGGGCGCGATTGATGAGGAGATCCATTAGGGAGGACGGGCCGGCAATGAATCCTCCGCTGGATCCGATCGCTTTACTGAGTGTGCCCAGATGAAGTTCGACTCGGTCGATCAAGCCACACTCAGCGGCTAAGCCCGCCCCGTTCGGACCGAGAACTCCGATTGCGTGTGCCTCATCGAGAAGGAGTGAAGCTTCGAATTCATCCTTGAGATCAACGATCTCGGGCAGAGGGCAAGAATCGCCATCCATGCTAAAGACGGACTCCGTGATAATGAGAATTTTCGCGCCTCTTCTTTTCTCACGGGCCCAGGCCAACAATTCCGATAAGCGTTCCAAGCGGTTGTGCGGATAGACCCGAATTTCTGCGCCACTGAGCCTGGCGCCGTCGATCAAAGAGGCATGTGCGAGCTTATCTAAAATGATCACGTCCCCTTGACCGAAAAGAGCGGGGATGGTGCCGAGCGCGGCTGCATATCCGCTTTCGAAGGTAAGAGCGGCTGGAGTCTGTTTGAAGGCGGCTAACCTTGCTTCCAGTTCTGAATGAATGACCAGGGTACCGGTGATCAAACGCGAGGCGCCGGAGCCGGCCCCAAACCTTTGGGCAGCGTCTGCCGCCGCCATCTTTAGCTTCGGATGTTGAGTAAGGCCGAGATAATCGTTAGAGGCAAAGTTGACCAACGACCTACCTGCGCGCCTAACGCTCGTTCCATTCACCGCATCGATCGTATGCAACTGCCGGTACAATGACCGTTGCTTCAGCTCGGTGATAAGTTCTTCGTAAGACAAGGAGTTCAAGGAGTTCGATTGGTAGGGCGAGGCTCCCGAAAGGCCGGGTGGTTTCGCAGCTGACAGAATGTCGCATCAGAATACAGTCTGTTACAGGGCGGAGCCTGCCGAGTCGTGGTTCGTGCGGGTGACGGCTCGGCGGGTCTATAGGGGCAACCGGGTGAAGGCTAGTCATAGTCGCTTTCTCCGTGCGAAATATGTAAGGTCGTTCGGGAGCCTCGCCCTGCCAAATCGGCTACGGTGTCACCGGAGCCTGCTTCAAGATGCGTTCCATATCCGGATCGGCGGCTGCGCCGAGCGCTCGGGCTCGATAATAATGTCGGCGAGCCAACTCAATAGCAGGAGGCTGGCGCTCGGTGTAAACCATCGCCAGATTGAAGTGAGCCTCGGCATAACTATCGTCCAGCTCAACGGCCTTGCGAAGCTCCTCCTCAGCTGCATCTAACCAGCCGCGCTTTCGCGCTAGCACCCCGAGATACATGTGAGCATGCGCGTTATCCGGTTCGAGATACACAGCTTGGCTGAGCGCGGCCAAGCTAGCTTCCAACTCGCCTTTTCGGAAAGCGATGATCCCGAGGGTTAGCCATGCCTGGGTACCGTCCGGATCTAGATGGACGGCTTTGCGCAAATGTTTTTCTGCGTCGTCGAGCTTGTCGAGGCGATACTCCGCAGCGCCGAGGTTGATCCAGCCTAACGAATAGTTGGGCAGAAGCTCGGTCACTCGGGCAAACGCCTCTTTTGCGTCCTGAAATTGGCCGTCCTGAAATTTAGCTAACCCCTTTTGAAAAGCCTGGCGCACGTCCGGCTCCATTACCGGAGGATTGGCCTGCTCGCTTCGGACGCTGACCGGCCAGAGAAAAATGAACGCGATTACAGCTGAGATCGGTGAGAACAGGAAACTGGAGCGCTTTTTTCCAGGGGAGCCAGGCTCTTCTGTCTTCATTAAGCGGAGGAATAGCAGTTAGCGCCTAGTTTTGACAGCCGGCTCGCAAAGTCGTTCATCGGGCGGGGGCCGTGGAGGGGAGCCGCTTTGGCGCTTGGCATAAGGACCTTGCAATTTTTCTCACATTGCGATTGCCGCCACAACACCATGTTAAACAGGCGGCTCCCGCGAATGGCCACAGCGTATGGTTTTCGCCCGGCGTCTCCGTGCGTAACGGTTATTGATTGCCTTTGCGCGATAGACCTGCCACGCGCTGGGTCGTTCCCGGGAGCCGCCCGTTTAACGCGCTGCGCGGACGACATCCGTCTTGTCACGAATGTCGCGGACCCTTGGGTTACACGCCAAAGCGGCTCCCCTCCAGGTCTGGAGGCGTTGCGACATTCAAATTCCGTTCCCGGCGATCCCGGCGCTGACAGCGTCTTAGTCCCGTCCTAGCTCCCGGGCGCGTTCGGACGCTGCGCGGACCGCGGACATAATGGTGTGGCGGAGGCCCCGGGCCTCTAAGATCTCAATCGCTGCCATGGTTGTTCCGCCGGGGCTCGCCACCATCTCCCGGAGTTCGGCTGGGTGTTTACCCGTTTCTCGGATCATCAGGGCGGATCCAAACACGGTTTGCACCGCCAGCTCCAGAGCGACCTCGCGAGGTAGCCCCATCATTACGCCTCCGTCGGCCAAAGCCTCCACGAAAGTGAACACATAAGCTGGTCCGCTGCCGCTCAGGCCGGTCACCGCATCCAGGGCGGATTCGCGGACGCGATACACGATCCCAACCGCGGAAAATACCTTTTCAGCAATTTCTGCGTCTGCCACGGTGGCGTGATCACCTAAGGCATAGGCAGTTGCGCCCTTGCCGATCAGAGAAGGCGTATTCGGCATTGCTCTGATCACCCGGGTCCGATGACCGGCAGCTTCCTGTAAACGATCGATATTGACCCCGGCAGCGACCGAGATCAGCAATTTTCCGTCCAGATATTGTCTTACGTCTTTAAGGAGCTGGAGCGAGTCGGCCGGCTTCGTACCTAGGACGATGGCCTCAGCCTGATCGACCACGGCGCGAGTAGAAGTGCCATAGCGAATCCCGAGCTTCTCGACGTCTTCGACGGCGGATTCGGGATGGCGATTAACGACGACGATGTCTTCTGGGCGGCAGCAGCCCGCGTTCAACATGCCCTGGATCAGGGCTGAAGCCATCTTACCAAATCCTAGGAATCCGAAGGTCATGAGTGAGATGGAAGTAATCGGTCTGCAGACGGGATGCAAGGGGGGTGTGCCGGGTGTGTGGGATTCTTTGGTGGGGCGAGGCTCCCGAAAGACCGAAAAAGCTGACCGGAGTTTAACGTATTTCGACACCCGAGGTCTATGTTGGGCTAAAACGCGTGCCGAGCCGCTGCTGTGGTATGGCAGCTCCAGGCCGGAACCCGCTATAGACTAACGGCTCGGCCGGTTCTCGTCGTAGCGATATTGCAGCATCTTCCAAACCAGCGGCTTCGCGAAAGCCCGTCCGCGTTTCGAGAGCCTCGCCCCACCAAAGATCACGCTTTACCCTTTACCCTACTTTTTTGAAACCTTGAGGGTCCTTGGTGTGTCTATTTCCAGAGAGCAAGGGAGGGGGTATACGCTGTACCGTTTAGGTTCGACTAAGCGTGATAGTACGGGTACCCTTTGGACGGTTGGGCGCGGTCGAACAGGTCGATTCTATGCATAAACAGGTCGCAGCGCCGCCCTTAGCGGCGATCAAACGAAAGCGTCCGAAATGGCGGCGACGGCTGGTTATAGCCGTATTTCTTTTGGCGGCGGTAGTCGTTGGGTTTTTATTACTTAATAAAGAGAAGCGGGTAACGATCCGGGTGCAGCCGGTGGCGATTCGAGATATTACCCAGACCGTGTCAGCAACTGGAAAAATCCGGCCGGATGTAGAGGTAAAAATTTCACCGGAAGTTGCCGGTGAAATCACTGAGTTGCCGGTGATCGACGGCCAAGAGGTTAAGAAAGGCGATCTGCTGGTGAAAATTCGGCCGGACAATTATATCGCCCAGGTCCGGCAAGCTGAAGCGGGGCTTAGCTCTGCTCAAGCTGATTCTCTTGAGCGTAAGTCGCAGATGCTGAATGACCAGCTCGATTATCATCGTTCGGATGAGCTATTCCAAAAGCGGTTAATATCAGAGACAGATTTTAAGGCGGCGCAAACGAAGAGCCTGATGTCTGATGCGGCTTATGAGTCGTCCTTGCATCGCATTGCAGCTCAACAAAGCTCGCTCGAGCAAGCTAAAGTCCTGTTGGATAAGACGGTGATCTACTCTCCGATCGACGGAACCATCAGCGCACTTAATAGCGAGCTCGGTGAAAGAGTGGTAGCCACGGGCGATTTTGCCGGTACTGAGGTCATGCGCGTTGCAAACCTGGACTCTTTGGAGGCCCGGGTTGACGTCAACGAGAACGATGTTGTGAACGTGAAGCTGGGGGATCCCGTGCGAGTCCACGTTGATGCCTACCCGGGCCACATCTTTCACGGAACGGTTAAGCGAATCGCCAGTACCGCAACGATCCAGAATCAAGGGACCCAACAAGAGGTCACCAATTTTGAAGTCCGCATCCAGGTTACTCATCCAGACTTGCGGGTTCGTCCGGGGATGAGCACAACGGTTGAAATCGAAACGCAGACCGCGCCTCAAGTGACCTCTGTGCCGATTCAATCGGTTACGGTGCGCGACAAAGAGACCGGCAAGACAGCGGACCAGATGAAAGACGAACAGCTTTCCGATCAAGGCGGTGTGGCTACCACCGACTTCGAACGGAAAGAACGTAGGAAACTTGAACGGGTGGTATTTGTGAAGGTAGGAGACACCGTGAAGATGGTCCGGGTCGAAACAGGCATTGCCGATGACAACTATTTGCAGATTATCTCGGGCTTGAAAGCAGGTGATCTCGTGGTTAGCGGCCCGTATACCGCCATTAGTAAGGATTTAAAGGACGGCTCCAAGGTCGAGATCGAGAAACCGCAAGATGCAAAGTAGTCCAGTGATCGGTAGCGCGGTTCCTGTGGTTCGACCAAGAGGAGATGTGGTGATCCGGATCGAAGGGATCACAAAAGAATACGTCATGGGCCAGACCATTATCCAGGCGTTACGGGGGGTCGATCTATTTATTCGTCGAAACGAATATCTGGCGGTGATGGGGCCATCCGGTAGTGGGAAATCGACCCTGATGAATATGCTGGGCTGTCTCGATACTCCGAGTTCGGGCCGATACGAGTTTAACGGCAAAGACGTGGCCAGCATGGAAGACGACGAATTAGCCGAGATCCGGAACCGGGAGATTGGTTTTGTTTTCCAGACGTTCAATCTCCTACCTAGATCGACCAGTCTGCAGAACGTCGAATTGCCATTAATTTATGCGGGAGTTAGCACCGAGGAACGCCAGCGAAGAGCCATAGAAGCTTTGATGGCAGTAGGTCTGGCGGATCGGATGTACCACAAACCGAATGAGCTGTCAGGCGGTCAGCGCCAGCGGGTAGCAATCGCTCGAGCCGTCGTGAATCAGCCGTCAATTATTCTCGCCGACGAGCCTACCGGCAATCTCGATTCACGGACCGGAGAAGAGATCATGGGGCTTTTTGGCAGGCTATACGATAGCGGTCACACCATCGTGATTGTGACTCACGAGGAGGAGATCGCCGAACATGCCCGCCGAGTCGTTCGGTTACGAGATGGCGTCGTCGAGAGTGACGAGTTCAGATAAGCCTGCATCGCTGAAAAATCGCTAACGAT
>Ga0210396_10003438_pt1 | contig 15759 bp, 14 predicted proteins | sample IncBWH17OmetaG_FD_155466 | JGI IMG/M metagenome (GOLD analysis project Ga0210396, IMG submission 155466) | Forest soil microbial communities from Barre Woods Harvard Forest LTER site, Petersham, Massachusetts, United States - Inc-BW-H-17-O ... | reverse complement strand
TCTTCGACAGCGAGTGCACCGCCAGCAGCCCGGTATGGTCGCCGTCGCAGACCGAGGGATGCAGCACCGAGAACGGCTCGGCGTCCCAGCCCAACCCCAGGTAGCACTCGTCGGAAGCCACCACAATGCCACGCTCGCGGGCCCACCCGACGACCTTGCCCAGGTGATCGACGCCCAGTACGCGCCCGGTGGGGTTGCTCGGCGAGTTCAGGTAGAACAATGCCGGGGATTGCGGGCCCAGCTGGGTCAGCGAATCCGCACGCAGCACCTGGGCTCCGGCCAGCCGGGCTCCGACGTCGTACGTCGGATACGCCAGTTCCGGGACCACGACCACGTCAGCGGGGCCCAGGCCCAGCAGGGTCGGCAGCCAGGCAATGAGTTCCTTGGTGCCGATCACCGGCAACACCGCCGCCTCGGTCAGCCCGGTGACGCCGTAGCGGCGGGCCAGCGCGGCCACCACGGACTCGCGCAGCCGCGCGGTGCCGGCGGTGGCCGGGTACCCCGGCGCGGAGCCGGCGGCCGCCAGGGCCTCCTGGATCAGCGGCGCGACCGGATCGACCGGGGTGCCGACGGACAGGTCGACGATGCCGTCGGGATGGGCCTCGGCCAAGGCTTTCGCGTCGGCCAAGGTGTCCCAGGGGAAGACCGGCAGGGTCGCCGACACCAGACGCCGGCCCACGCGGGGCTCATGGAGCACCGGCCCGCTCAGTCCCCTTCGCCCTGCGGCGGCAGGTCCTTGACCACTTGCGGATCGTTCTCGGTCATGCCGACCTTGGCCGCGCCGCCCGGCGATCCCAGCTCGACGAAGAAGTCGGCGTTGATCTGCGTGTACTGGTTCCACTGTTCGGGCACATCGTCTTCGTAGTAGATCGCCTCAACAGGGCAGACCGGCTCACAGGCCCCACAGTCGACACATTCGTCAGGGTGGATGTACAGCATCCGAGCGCCCTCGTATATGCAGTCGACCGGACACTCCTCGATGCATGCCTTGTCCTTGATGTCGACACAGGGTTCGGCGATCGTGTAGGTCACAGACGTCTCCTCAAGGTCTCCTCCATGTAGTGCTCAGTGCGGGCTGCTGTACGCCTCGCCACGGCAGATGCCCGGCTGCTTTTAGGCAAAGCTTTCGATTACTGATACTAGACGTTGCACATACACGTCAACCACTTGGCACACCTGTCACGATGCTTAGTTGTTATGCACCTAGTTGCATACCAGAGCAGCGCGCCGCTTATGCTGCCCGGGTGGCGCTACCCCACGCGATCTTGGTGTCGCTGTGCGAACAAGTCGGCTCGGGCTACGAACTGGCCCGTCGTTTCGATCGCTCCATCGGATATTTCTGGGCCGCCACCCATCAGCAGATCTATCGGACGCTGCGGGTCATGGAAGACGACGGCTGGGTGCACGCGACAAAGGTGGCTCAGCATGGCCGGCCCGACAAGAAGGTCTACACGGTCTCCGAGACGGGCAGGGCCGAGTTGACCCGCTGGATAGCCGAGCCACTCAGTCCGACCAGGCCCGGCCGGGGAAGTGCACTAAGCGACAACAGCACTCGCGACATCGCCGTCAAGCTGCGCGGCGCCGTGTACGGCGATGTTTCCGCCGTGCGGAACCAGATCGCCACATTGCGAGCCGAACGACTCAACGCGCTGGACACTTATCGCGCACTCGAGAAGCGCGCATTCGGAGACACGTCAGCGCTGCGCGGCGCGGCGTTACACCAATATCTGGTGCTGCGCGGCGGCATCCGGGCCGAAGAGAGCGCGATCGACTGGCTCGACGAGGTCGCTCACGCCCTGCAGGGGACAACGTGACGAGTCCCTATCCAAATCTGCTGTCCCCGTTGGATCTTGGCTTCACCACATTGCGCAACCGGGTGGTCATGGGTTCGATGCACACCGGACTGGAAGACCGAGCCCGCCATATCGATCGGCTCGCCGCATACTTCGCCGAACGCGCACGCGGCGGCGTCGGCCTGATCATCACCGGTGGCTACGCACCGAACCGCACCGGCTGGCTGCTGCCGCTCGCCTCGGAAATGGTCTCCGCGGCCGAAGCCCGCCGGCACCGTCGTGTCACCAGCGCCGTCCACGAATCCGGCGCCAAGATCTTGCTGCAGATCCTGCACGCGGGACGCTATGCGTACCATCCACTTTCGGTGAGCGCATCGTCCATCAAGGCGCCGATCAACCCCTTCCGACCACGTGCACTGTCGTCGCGCGGCGTCGAAACGACCATCGCGGATTTCGCCCGCTGCGCGCAGCTGGCCCGCGAGGCCGGCTACGACGGAGTCGAAATCATGGGCAGCGAGGGATATCTGCTCAACCAGTTCCTGGCACCGCGCACCAACAAGCGCACCGATTGCTGGGGTGGCACACCCGCCAACCGCCGCCGCTTCCCAGTGGAAATCGTGCGCCGCACCCGCGCCGCTGTGGGATCCGATTTCATTATCTGTTACCGGATGTCGATGGCCGACTACGTCGAGGACGGCCAGAGTTGGGACGAGGTCGTCACCTTGGCAACCGAATTGGAGGCAGCGGGCGCAACGATCATCAATTCCGGCTTCGGTTGGCACGAGGCGCGGGTGCCGACGATCGTGACCTCCGTGCCCAACGGCGCCTTCGTCGACATCAGCGACGCGCTCGCCGAACACGTCAGCGTCCCTGTGGTGGCGTCCAACCGGATCAACATGCCGCAGGCCGCCGAACAGATCCTGGCCGAGACCAGGGTGCAGCTGGTATCGATGGCCCGGCCACTGCTGAGCGACCCGGAGTGGGTGCTCAAAGCCAAGTCCGATCGCGCGCAAGAGATCAACACCTGCATCGCCTGCAATCAGGCCTGCCTGGACCACGCATTCGCCAAGAAGACGGTGTCGTGTCTGCTCAATCCCCGGGCCGGACACGAGACGCAGCTGGTGTTGTCTCCGACCCGGCGCGCCCGCTCGGTGGCGGTGGCCGGGGCGGGCCCGGCCGGACTGGCTGCGGCGATCAACGCCGCCCAGCGCGGCCACCGGGTGACGCTGTTTGAGGCCAACGATTTCGTCGGCGGCCAGTTCGACCTGGCCCGCCGCATCCCCGGCAAAGAAGAATTCAGCGAAACCATCCGGTACTTCGCGACGATGCTGGACAAGCACGGCGTAGGGGTGCGGCTGGGCACCCGGGTCTGCGCCCAGGAGTTGACCGGCTACGACGTTGTTGTGCTAGCCACCGGGGTGGCACCGCGGGTTCCGGCCATCCCCGGCATTGATCACCCGACGGTATTGACCTACGCCGAGGCGATCACGGGCGCTAAGCCGGTCGGGCAAACCGTGGCGGTTCTCGGCGCAGGGGGCATCGGATTCGACGTCAGCGAACTGCTGGTTACCGATTCTTCGCCAACGCTGGACCTCAGCGCCTGGAAAGCCGAGTGGGGCGCCGCCGATCCACACCAGGCCCGCGGCGCACTGACCGCTCCGCTGCCGGCGCCGCCGGCCCGCGCGGTGTACCTGTTGCAGCGCAGCAAAGGCCCCCAGGGCAAGCGGCTGGGCAAGACCAGTGGGTGGGTGCATCGGGCATCATTGAGAGCCAAAGGCGTGCAACAGCTGTCCGGGGTGAACTACGAGCGGATCAGCGACGACGGCCTGCACATCAGCTTCGGCCCGGACCGGCAGCGCCCACAGCTGCTCAGGGTGGACAGCGTGGTCGTCTGCGCTGGCCAGGAGCCGGTTCGCGACCTTGAGGATGCACTGCGCCGCGACGGCATTGACCCGTTCATTATCGGCGGGGCGGCATTCGCGGCCGAGTTGGACGCCAAGCGCGCCATAAGGCAAGGCACCGAGCTGGCCGCCCGGCTGTAGCCCCGTTTCGCTAACCGTGACCGGCATCACTAAGCCATTGACCTGCATATAGTTACGTTAAGAGTGCGCTGTGCGATAGCCCCGGCGATGGTAGTGCACCCACGGGGCCTGTATCCTTGGCCAATAGACGGCAACCGTTGGGCAGATGTCGTCGCTGTCTATTCGACGGTGCATCGATTGGGGAAGGTGTCCATACATGGTTAGGCTGTCGTTGACTAAATTGGCCGCGGGACTTGGCGGTGTCGGGGTGGCATTGGCGTTGACCGCCGGCGCCGGGATTGCCTCCGCAGATCTGGATGCGATCATCAACACAACCTGCAACTACGGGCAGGTGATGGCAGCGCTCAACGCGACGGATCCGGGAACTGCCGCGCAATTCAACCAATCGCCGGTGGCGCAGTCCTACTTGCGCAACTTCCTGGCCGCGCCGCCGCCTCGGCGCGCGCAGATGGCCCAGCAGATCCAGGCCATGCCGTCGGCCGCCCGGTACCTCGACACCATCCAGCAGGTCGCCGTCGTCTGCAACAACTACTGAGCCTGACCGGCACAGGTTGTTCAGTAGCCACTGAGCAGCTGGCGGACGCGGCCTAAGGTTTCCGGTCCTACGCGGCTACAGATCCGCGCCGGGTCGGCGGGGCGGCGACCCCACAGCAGCAGAACCCGTGCTGCGGCATCGGTTTCCAGCGTGGCTTGTCCCACGGGGTCGACGAACCCGACGGTCGTATGGTCGGCGTCCGCACTGACGAAGACGTCCTCGGTGTCGGGAACTCGCAGCCGAGCCTCGATTCGCTCGCCCGGACCCAGCCCTTTGGCGCCCTTGGCGAGCAACGGACGCCCCACCGCGAAGACGCTGTGGGTCGTCATCCAGGGCTCGGCCAGCGCCGCCCGGAAGGCGGCTTGGATAGCGCAGTCGCCGGTGATGTCCCAGCCGTGCAGAACGAGTTCTTCGCGCATGTGCTCGGCGAACCAGGGCACCTTCATGGTGCGGCCAGTCCACGCGACATCGGTATCGGCCGGAACCTCGTCGGCCGCCGCTGCGACCTCGTTCAGGGTGGCCATCCTGTCCTGCAGCGCCTCCCACAGATCGGCGTCGTTCAGGGCGCGCAGCGGACCCTCTCGTTCCTCGAAACTGCGGGTGCCGACGGGTTCGCCTTCCAGGTGCGCGCCCAGCACCCGGGCGAGTTCCTCGGCGTTTCCGGCTTGATGGGCGACGATGTCGCGCACCGTCCAGGCTTCACACCAGGTGCCGGCGTCGGGGCGGTGCTGCTGCACCGCATCTGCGAAGGGCTGCCATTCCGGGAATCGCTCGTTGTCAATGCGTCGTCCCACGGTTTCGGTATACCCGCAGGCACCGACAAGTAACGAGCGGTTAGGCCGCCAGCGGGGCGTAGGTGGTGGTGCGTTGGCGTGCCGGGCGGCCTATGCCCTCGGCGATCGCGACCAGCTCGGCGACGGTTTTGGCCGACCCGTTTTCCGAACCGGCCATCCGCGAGATGGTTTCCTCCATCAGCGTGCCGCCCAGGTCGTTGGCGCCGCCGTTGAGCATCACTTGCGTGCGCGCAACGCCGAGCTTCACCCAGCTGGTCTGGATGTGCGAGATGCGGCCGTGCAACATGATCCGCGCCAGAGCATGCACCGCCCGGTTGTCCCGATGGCTGGGCCCGGGACGCGCCGCGCCGGCCAGATACAGCGGCGAATTCTGATGCACGAACGGCAACGGCACGAACTCGGTGAACCCGCCGGTCCGGTCCTGGATGTCACGCAGCACATTGAGGTGGGCTACCCAGTGCCGCGGACTGTCGACGTGGCCGTACATCATCGTCGACGACGAGCGCAGACCCACCTCGTGGGCGGTGGTCACGATCTCGATCCACATCGACGTGGGTAGCTTGCCCTTGGTGAGCACCCAGCGCACTTCGTCGTCCAGAATCTCGGCGGCGGTGCCGGGAATGGTGTCAAGCCCGGCCTCGCGCAGGCCGATCAGCCAGTCACGAATGCTCAAGCCGCTCTTGGTCACACCGTTGGCGATCTCCATCGGGGAGAACGCATGCACGTGCATCGACGGCACCCGGGCCTTGACGGCGCGCACCAGATCGGCGTAGCCGGTCACCGGCAGCTCGGGGTCGATGCCGCCCTGCATGCATACTTCGGTGGCACCTGCGACGTGCGCTTCCCACGCGCGGTCGGCGACCTCTTTGGTGGACAACGAGTACGCGTCGGCGTCACCCTTGCGCTGCGCGAACGCGCAGAACCGGCAGCCGGTGTAGCAGATGTTGGTGAAGTTGATGTTGCGGTTCACCACGAAGGTCACGTCGTCGCCGACCGCCTCACGGCGCAACGAATCAGCCAGTGCCGCAACCGCTTCCAGTGCAGGACCGTCAGCGGTCGCCAACGCCAGATACTCATCGTCGGTGCAGCGTGCGGGATCGCGTTCAGCCGACCGCAGCGCGGCAAGCACATCGGTGTCGATGCGCTCCGGGACGTTGACGGCCAGCTCATGCACGTGTGCGCGGATCGATTCCCAATCGCCGAACGCACTGTCGAGATCGCTGCGGGCTTCGGTGTTGCGGCCCTCGGTGTCGATCGACGCGTTGAGGTCAACCCGGCCGGAGGACGCCACGTCGTCGGGTTCCTGCCAGGGCATGCCAACCGGGTTGACGTCGCGAGCCAGGCCGGTGACCGGATCGGCCAGCGCCACAACATGTCCCCGCACCCGCGGGTCGATCCACGCCGCTCCCGCCTGCACATATTTGGGCTGTGCAGTCAACCGCTGCACCAGCTCGTACCCGGCGTCGGCGGTCACCGCGGCCAACTCGTCCAAAGCGGGCCAGGGCCGTTCCGGGTTGACAAAGTCGGGCGTCAGCGGTGAGACACCGCCCCAGTCGTCGATGCCGGCGGCGACCAGCGCCAGGCACTCCTCACGAGACACCAGGTTCGGCGGTGCCTGGATACGCATACCCGGGCCCAGAACCAATCGCGCAACCGCCACCGTTGCCAGGTAATCCTCGATACCCGCGTCGGGTACCGCGGCCATCGCGGTGTGTTCCTTGGCCCGGAAATTCTGCACAATCACTTCTTGAACGTGCCCGAACTCCTTGTGCGACTTGCGAATCGCGTGCAACGTATCGGCGCGTTCGCGCAGCGTCTCGCCGATGCCGACCAGCAGACCGGTAGTAAACGGAATGGACAACCGGCCCGCATCGGTCAACGTGCGCAGCCGCACCGCCGGGTCTTTGTCAGGGCTGCCGTAGTGCGCGAGCCCTTTCGTTTCGAACAGCCGCCGCGACGTCGTCTCCAGCATCATGCCCATCGAGGGCGCCACCGGTTTGAGCCGCGACATCTCCGACCAGCTCATCACGCCGGGGTTCAAGTGCGGCAACAGCCCGGTTTCCTCCAGCACGCGGATCGCCATCGCCCGCACGTAGGACAGCGTGGAGTCATAGCCCCGTTCAGCGAGCCACTCTCGCGCCTCGGCCCAGCGATCTTCCGGCCGGTCGCCGAGGGTGAATAGTGCTTCCTTGCAACCAAGTTCGGCCCCGCGACGGGCAACGTCAAGGATCTCGTCGGGTTCCATGTACATCCCGGCCCCTTGGGCACGCAGCTTGCCCGGGACGGTGACGAAGGTGCAGTAGTGGCAGTTGTCACGGCACAGATGGGTGACCGGGATGAAAACCTTGCGCGAATAGGTGATCGGCAGCCGGCCGTGAGGTCCGCGCCGTCCCGCCGACTCGAGACCCGCGTCGCGCACCCGCGCCGCGCTCGCGCACAAGTCGGCCAGGTCGTCGCCGCGCGCGGTCATCGCCACGGCCGCCTCATCGACGTTCAGCGGGACGCCGTCTCGGGCCCGCCGCAACACCCGCCGCAGCGCAGATGCACTGGCCTTGGGCGGAACGACGGGGCTGGACAGAGCGGTGGGCTCCTGGCCCGGAGTCAGCGGCACGTTGGTGTAACTTCCCCACGATCGAATTTCATCCGCGCTCCAACAAATTGAAACCTTGGCGACCTTGCCACCTTGGCGGAAGCCATATGCGCAACAGTAGCGTCAGGCGGTAACCGGCACGCGCTCGACCATCCCGGCGGCACGGCGGCAAGGCGGATATCCCGCCACCGGTTTGATGCGCATCGGCGCTATTTCGCACTGGCTCGCGCTACCATCCGTTCGGGGCTATCAAGCGATGTTGGCTTGGCGATGGCCGCGCTGTTGCGAACGTGGGGTGGTGTGGGATGTCCTTTATGCCCGCGGCGCCAGAGGCGCTGGTTGCGGCGCCGGAGGCGCTGGTTGCGGCGGCTTCGGATTTAGCCGGCATTGGTTCGTCGCTCAACGCGGCCAATGCGTCCGCGTCGCTCCCGACAACCGGGCTGCTCCCGGCGGGCGCTGATGGGGTGTCGACGCAGCTCGCCACGCTGCTTTCCGCGCATGGGCAGCTGTATCAGCGGCTGAGCGCGCAAGCAGCGGCATTTCACGAGCAGTTCGTAAAGGTTATGACCGCGAGTGCCAACAGGTACGCGACGGCCGAAGCCAACGCCGCACAGACCCTGGTAACTAGGGTGAATGCGCCCGCCGAGGCGATGCTGGGGCACCCGCTGATAGGCGGTGGCGCCAGTACAAGCGCCGGTTCAGTGACAGCTGGGGGCGCGGCCGGCGGCGTCGTGTCCAGCGCCGTGGGCCGCGTCGAAAGCGTGTTGCTGGGCAACAGTGCGGCCGGGCTGATCGGCAGCGGTGGCTCCGGTCTCCTCGGAGGTGGCGGCGGGGCCATCAGTAATGCCGTCAAGAGCGCCCTGCTGCTGGCGCCCACAGGTGGGATCGGTGGCATCGCCGCCTCCGGCGCGCTGCCCAGGCTGTTGTTGAGCATGACCAACGCTGCGGCAGCACCGGCGGCATTCGGATCCGGGTCGATCGCCAACGCCATCGAGAACGCCTACCTCGTCGTCGAGCCTTATGTGCAGTACGGCTTCAACCTGCTGGCGTACGCAGTGGGTTTTGTGCCCTGGGTCGGCTTCCTGGCGCCCCAGATCAACTTCTTCTACAACCTGATCGAGCCCATCGTGCAGAGCGGCCTGTTCAACATCCTCGACTGGCTCAGCGGGATGATCAGCTTCAGCCAAGGGCTGAGCAACTTCTTTGCGGCCACCGCGTCCTCGATCAACTTCTTCATTCAGACCGAGATCAACTGGTTTCTCAGCTTCTTGCCGCCACTGCCGCCGTTCCCGCCGCTTCCGTAGCCGCCCCGTCAGCCGTGCCGGTTGCGCCGCCAGAGCACCCACACCGGCGGCGTAACCCCCGGCACGATCAGCAGCAGAGCTGCGTAGGCCATCAGCCCGTGGCCCCCCAGGATGACGTCATCGGCGGGACCGCCGATGCTGATTGCCCCGACAGTGATTAACCACGTCCACAAGGGCAGCGCTGCGACCCGCGGCGACCTCGTCCATCGCCCGGCGGCCCATACCAGTGCCGCGTTGACCAATCCACTGATCAACCCGCTGATCGGAAAGGGGATAGCGCCGATATAGCAGGGCAGCAGCAGAGCCCCTGCTAATGCAGATAGCACCCCGTCGACAGCCAACAGCGCCAAAACAACGACACGAATTGCGGGATCTGACGCACCGCCATCTTCAACCGACGCGAGGCGTGTTTTGGCCTCGGTCAGGTCGGAACGCTGTCGACTTGCGAGATCACTGAGGAGATTACCCACTGCAAACTGTCGAGTCGGTCCTGCCAATGCTGCAGGTTAGGGTCCAGGTCGGGGTCCATACGAATTCCTTCCGTGGCTGCCTGGGTGGCAGCCTACCGCCTACCGGTTCCATCGAGACCCAGTCCCGCGAGCAGATCTGTTTCCCAACCACGCTCATCGCGATCTCCCGCGGAGCCGACGGCCAGAACATAGTGCTCGTGCCCGAGGATCGGCATCGCCAGATTGTTTGACAGCGCGCAGACCCGGCCAGTCGGGCCGACGATGACTTGGGTGGCGTGCGCGCCGAGCGCCGCCGCCTTGGCGGCCCACGCTTCCGGGCCCGCCTCGACGACCGCGTCGATGTCCTCGTCGGAATATCCGAACGGGAGCTCTTCCAACTGCGGCATTTTCCACTCGCGCCGCAAATCGTCACCATCCAGCGCGTCGTAGGCGGTCTTGAACGCGCTTCTCGCCAAGACCGTCCAGTACAACTTCGGCACCGTCCATGGCTCGCCCGGATAGTCGGCGGTGCCGGCCGCTGCCACCGCCGCGGTCGTGACGGTGTGGGTCTGGACGTGGTCGGGGTGGCCGTAGCCGCCCATAGGGTCGTAGGTCACCACAACATGCGGGCGCTGCTCACGAATGATCGCGACCAGTGCCCCGACTGCCTCGCGCTCGTCGGCGTCGATGAACCTCTGGCGACGCCGTGTCGCGGTGCCCGGCATGCCCGAGTCGCGCCAGCGACCCGCGCCACCCAGGTAAATGGGTGCGCTGATGCCCAGCTCGCGCAATGCCTCGGTGAGCTCGCCGACTCGGTAGCCACCGAGTTGGTCCGCGTGATCGACGGCGAGCTCGGCCCAGCGATCGCCGATGACCTCGCCTTCCTCGCCGAGGGTGCAGGTGACGACATGGACCTGTGCCCCGCGGCCGGCGTAGTGCGCGATGGTGGCGCCATTGTTGAGGCTCTCGTCGTCAGGATGTGCATGCACAAACAGCATCCGTGGCGTCTCGCCCATGGACGCACACTACCCGCAGCGCCGACGCGTCGGCGGTGGTGTATCCGGCCTCAGCAATAGGAACGCCAGCGGCTACTATCGAAAAATGGCGCAGCCCACCCAAGTCGCCGCGAACGCCAACCGGAGCCGTCGGCGAGGCGAAGTACTCGAACGTGCGCTCTACGAGGCCACGTTGGCCGAACTGGCTCACGTCGGTTACGGCGGGCTGACGATGGAAGGGATCGCGGCGCGCGCCCACACCGGGAAGGCGGCGTTGTACCGGCGCTGGGCCTGCAGACATGATCTGGTGCACGCCGCCCTGCGATTCGCTGTGCCGCCATTACCGGATCCGAGGCCCGGCCGGTCCGCGAGGGACAACCTGCTGGCGGTGTTCACCGCGCATCGTGACATCCTGGCCGGAAAAACCGCCTTCCCCAGCCTGGAGATCATGGCGCAGCTCATCCACGAACCCGAACTGCGGGCTATCTTCGCCGACGCCGTAGTGGGCCCTCGTCTGAGCATCGTCGAATCGATCCTGCGAACCGCCGTCGGAAACGGCGACCTCGATCCGGCCACCATCAACCCGATGACCGCGCGAATCGGACCCGCGTTGATCAACCAGCAATTCCTGCTCACCGGAGTGCCGCCGAACCGACGCGAGCTTGCGCTCATCGTTGACACCGTGATCCCGCCCAAGGCACCTGCGGCGCAAGCGAACTAAGCAGCGCGACGAGACGCACAAGTACCCAAAACCAGGCATTTTTGGGTGCTTTTGCGTTCCCCCGCAAGCGGGCGGTGCCCCCAGCTCGCGCTTACGGCCCGGTTTTGATCCATTGGCCGGCGTCGCCGACGATGCCGACCGGTACCGCGCCAGAGAGGCTGACGTTCTGCACGCTCGGGCCGGCGGCGACGATCGTGGTGTCCTGCAGGATCGGCAACACGGTCGACATGTTCCAAAGTCGTGGTTCGACCGCGGTGATCACTTCGTTGATGTTCTTGGAGCCATTGAGGGCCGCATCGATATTCGACTGGATGCTGCGATCGCAGATTCCGGTGAGGTTCGACGGCGCTTGCACCAGCGCGCCGGGCTCGGGCGTGCGGGTGGGCGGCGTCGATGTCGCAGGCTGCGTCGGCGTCGACGAGGCGGTGCCGGGCCCAGCAGGCGGTGTCGCCGCAACGGGTGTCGGCGCATTGGTGGTCGGCACCGGCGTCGACTGCAGCGCGGGGCAGCCGTAACGCGAGGCCAGCAGCGTCGCCAGATTCCCGCCGGCCTGATGCCAGCCCACGATGGCATCCACCTGGTGGTTGTTAAACGCGTCCCGGTACAAGGTCACCGGGTCCAGCGCCAACACGGTCGCGGCGATACCGACGTTGCGCAACTGGTCGGCGGCCGTGTTGGCCACGGCCAGCGAGGTCGGGTCATTCGACGCCACCCCGATGACCAGCGACAGCTGGTTGCCGTCCTTGCTGATCCGGCCCCGGATGACTTCCGGCGGTCCGGTGCTCACCGGTGCGGTCGTCGAATTGGTCGCAGGTGGCAACGGTGAGGCCGGTAACGTCGCAGCGGTGCTCTCGACCTGGAAACCGGCGGCCGAGAACAGCTCCAGCGCCGCCGCCGTGGTCATCTTGGGGGGCGCCGTCGGCTCATAGCCCGGGTCGCTGGGTGAACGGATCTGGGCCTCGTCCAGCGTGACGGTGTTGTCGCTGCCCGCGCCGACCGCGGCGAGCAGGTCGACGTCGAGCAAACCCAAAATCGCCTTGCGGACCTCGGCATCGGCCAGCTTGGGCTCGTTTGCGCGCAGCGTGAGCTGCATGACTCGCGGTGTCACGATCCGGGCGGTCCGCACGTCGGGGATCGCCGACAACTGCGCGAACGCCGTCGACCCGCCATGCACCTGGGCCACCTGGGTGTCGCCATTGCGCACCGAATCGGCCAGCGCGGCCGGCGCGCCGGCGCGGCGGAAGAGGATCAACGCGGGCTTGGCGGGCGGCCCCCAATAGCGGTCATTGCGAGCGATCAGGATTTCGTCGCGCTGCGGGTCGATGTTCTCCACCCGGAACTGCCCGCCGGTGACCGGCAGCGCCCGGGCCAGCCCGGCCGCGAAACCGCCCGGCACGTCCTTGACGATGTGCGCCGGCAGGAGATTGTTGAACAGCTCCTTCCAAGCCGGATAGGGCTGCGCGAAGGTGACGACGGCTTGCTTCCCGCCTTCGAGCGACTGGACACCGGTAATCAGGTCGTATCCGGCCGGATCGACTACCCCTGGCTGGCTGACCATCTGCCGCCACAGGTACCAGAAGTCGTCGGCGCCGATCGGGGCATTGTCGGTCCACTGCGCCTCGGGCCGGATCTTGTAGGTCACCGTGAACGGGTTCTGGTTGGTCACGTCGGCGGACACCAATAGGGTCGGATCCAATTCCCAGCGCGAACCCGTCGGCGAGCTGGGATCGGGCACCGGCCGAAACGCACTCGGCAACACCAGCGCGCTGATCGCCGCGTTCACCGGCGACAGATCGGACAGCAGATGCGGGTTGAACCCGGCGCCGATCGAGTCGATGCCCATGACGATCTGGGTGACCCGCGGCGGCGGTGGCGCTGAGTTGTGCGGCGTATCGGTGCTTTGCGGCGCCGGCGGCGGGTTGACCGTGCACGCTGCCAACGCCAACCCCGCCAGGGACACCACCACGCCGGCCAGCACGAGAAGGCGGCGAGCTCGTCTGGGCACGCCCATCAGGGTATCGAGCAGTTGCCCAGCAACCCGGCCAACCACGCCCGGCTATCCTCGGGCCTTTGCCCGCGCGCGGCTGCGGGCCCGGGAGGTGGCGTCCAACTCGACCTTGCGGACCCGCACGATCGCCGGAGTCACCTCGACACATTCATCGGGCGAGCAGAACTCCATGGCACGTTCCAGGTCGAGCTCGAGCGGCTTGGCCAACGTCTCGATGACATCCGAGGTCGACGACCGCATGTTGGTCAGCTTCTTCTCGCGGGTGACGTTGATATCGAGGTCCTCCGGACGCGGGTTGATTCCGACGACCATGCCCTCGTAGGTGTCCTGGCCGGGGTCGACGAAGAACTGGCCCCGATCGGCGAGTTGAAGAAGTGCGAACGGCGTGATGGTGCCGGACCGGTCGGATACCAGCGACCCGGTGTGGCGGGCTCGGATCTCCCCTGCCCACGGACGGTAACCCTCGAACGTGGCGTTGGCGATGCCGGTGCCGCGGGTGAGGGTGAGGAAGTCGGTACGGAAGCCGATCAGGCCGCGGCTGGGCACGATGAAGTCCATCCGCACCCAGCCCGCGGCATGGTTGGTCATCTCCTCGATGCGGCCCTTGCGGCCGGCCATCAACTGGGTGATCGCCCCGACGAACTCCTCGGGACAGTCGATCGTCATCGCCTCGAACGGCTCGTGCAGCTTGCCGTCGATGGTCTTGGTGACCACCTGCGGCTTGCCGACCGTCAGCTCGAAACCCTCCCGCCGCATCTGTTCGACCAGCACCGCCAGCGCCAGCTCGCCGCGGCCCTGCACCTCCCACGCGTCGGGCCGGTCGATGTCGACCACCCGGATCGAGACGTTGCCGACCAGCTCGGTGTCCAGCCGGTTGCGGACCATGCGCGCGGTCAGCTTGTGACCGGATACCTTGCCCGCCAGCGGCGAGGTGTTGGTGCCGACCGTCACCGAGATGGCCGGCTCGTCGACGGTGATGCGCGGCAGCGCATGGGCATGGTCGGGATCGGCCAGCGTGTCGCCGATCATGATGTCGGGCAGCCCCGCCACGGCGACGATGTCGCCGGCGATCGCCTCGTCGGTGGGACTGCGCTCGACGCCCTCGGTCGCCAGCAATTCGGTGATCTTGGCGTTGGTGATGACGGGCAACCCGTCCACCTCGCGCATCCACGCCACCTGGTGGCCCTTGCGCAGCTTGCCCTTGTAGATGCGGACCAGGGCCAGCCGGCCGAGGAAGGCCGAGGCGTCCAGGTTGGTCACCAACGCCTGCAGCGGCGCCTCTGGGTCCCCGACCGGCGGCGGTATGTGTTCCATCAGCACGTCGAACAGCGGGTCGAGGTTGTCGCCGTTGGGCACCTCGCCGTCGGCGGGTTGCTCGGTGCTTGCGACGCCCGCGCGCCCGGAGGCATACAGCGTAGGCAGGCCCAGCGCGTGCTCGGCGGCCTTCGCAGCTTCGTCGTCGAGGTCGGAGGCGACGTCGAGCAACAGGTCGTGGCTGGCGTGCACGACCTCGGCGATGCGCGCGTCGGGCCGGTCGGTCTTGTTGACGACGAGGATCACCGGCAGGTGGGCGGTCAAGGCCTTGCGCAGCACGAACCGCGTCTGCGGCAGCGGGCCCTCCGACGCGTCGACCAGCAGCAACACCCCGTCCACCATGGACAGCCCGCGCTCCACCTCGCCGCCGAAGTCGGCGTGTCCAGGGGTGTCGATGACATTGATCACAGTCACCGTTCCGTCGCTGTTATGGCGATGCACGGCGGTGTTCTTGGCCAGGATGGTGATGCCCTTCTCCCGCTCCAGGTCACCGCTGTCCATCACGCGGTCCTGCAGATCACCGCGTTCGTGCAGCGCGCCCGACTGCCGCAACATCGCGTCGACCAGGGTGGTCTTGCCATGGTCGACGTGGGCGACGATGGCAACATTGCGGAATGGCACGTCGGTGATTCTGGCAGCGAGAGGCCTCAGATGGCGAACCGAGCGGCCTGCCCGCGCCCAGTCTGCGCCCGGGGCCGACGTTTAGGCCAGCTCGTGACCCTGGGCGAAGAATCGGCGCCCTGACCGCAGTGTCGAGGCAGGACTCCCTCAAAAAGCTTGTGCCAGATCTTTGAGCCAGCCGCGGTCGGCGGGCACCCAGTCGACTTCGTCCAGTTCGTGCGCCGTCACCCAACGCAACGCCTGGTGGTCACGCGCGCAGGGTTCGCCGCGAATCAGGCGCACGCGATATGCCCGCAGTGTGGTCGTGCCGTTCAACGGAATGTCGTCACCCAGGCGCTCGCCCACCGCGACATCGGTGACCTCGAGGCCAAGTTCCTCAGCCAGCTCGCGGGCCAGCGCGTCGCGCTCGGTTTCGCCGGGCCCGACCTTGCCGCCCGGGAGTTCCCAGCGGCCGGCCAGTTCCGGCGGCCGCACCCGTTGCGCCACCAAGAGCGTGGGGCCGGAGATGACCGCTCCGGCGACGACGATCTGGGTCGGCATGGCCAGTGACGGTATACCGTCGGATGTATGGCTGTGTTATTTCGCCGCCAACG
>Ga0210396_10003437_pt1 | contig 15760 bp, 16 predicted proteins | sample IncBWH17OmetaG_FD_155466 | JGI IMG/M metagenome (GOLD analysis project Ga0210396, IMG submission 155466) | Forest soil microbial communities from Barre Woods Harvard Forest LTER site, Petersham, Massachusetts, United States - Inc-BW-H-17-O ... | reverse complement strand
GAGGCCGATTCCGAGCAGCACCGCCGCCGGCTTGTTGGAACGCACGGGGGCAAAATACAGTCGGGGAGGGGCCTCGGCAAGCCGCGCCCGGCGCGCAGGCCTCAGGGGGCGGTCGCGAGGGCTTCGTACAGCAGGCCCCAGCGGATGCCGCGGTCGCTCACGCGCACGGCGTCGGCGCCCGCGGCGGCGGCGATGCGCCGCAGGAGGAGCGCGCCCGCGAGGATGACGTCGGCGCGGCGCGGGTCGAGGCCCACGAGGCGCTCACGCTCGGCCTGTGACGACGCGCGCAGGCGCGCGATCTCGCCGTCGAGCGCCGGCATCTCGAGATCGTAGCCGTGCACGCGCGCGGGATCGTAGGTCGGCAGTCGCAGCGCCATCGCCGCGAGCGAGGTCACGGTGCCCGCGATGCCGATCAGCATCGGGGGCGTCGCCGCGCGCGGCGCGAAGGGCACGGCCGCGAGGGCGCCGTCGACCTGCTGCACGACGGCGTCGACCTCGGCGTCGGTCGCGGGGTCATGGCGCACGTGCGCCTCCGTGAGGCGCACGGAGCCGAGCGGGAGGCTCGCGCTCCACGTGACGGCGCCGCGGTCGGACAGGACGATCTCCGTCGAGCCGCCGCCGATGTCGACGACGACGAGGGCGCCCGCGCGCGCGTCGTCGGGGAACGACGCCGCGGCCGCGCGAAACGTCAGCGCGGCCTCGCGCGCGCCCGCGATGACCTCGACGGGGACGCCGAGGATCTCGGCGGCGGGTCCCAGGAAATCCGCGCCGTTGGGCGCGCGGCGCAGCGCCTCCGTGCCGATGGCCGCGATGCGCGCGCCGTGCTGACGCGCGAGGGCCGCGTAGCCGCGCAGCACGTCGAGCGTGCGGGCGATGCCTTCGGCGCCGAGCGCACCGGCGCTCTGGCCCGTCTGGCCGATGCCGCGGCCGAGGCGCGTGATCTCGGCGCGCTCGTCGAGGACGGTGACGTGTCCCGCGGCGTCGGCGCGCGCGACGAGCAGCAGCGTCGTGTTCGTGCCGACGTCGATCGTCGCGAGGGTCGTCACTGGCGTCGCGGCGCAGGACCCCATGACGGGGACGAGGCGCTGCCGCGCGTGATCTGGACCTCGTGGTGGGTCTCGGGGTTCTGGACCCAAAGGCCGCCGCGGCTCGACGCGTACGCGATGAGGCGGCCGTCGGGCGACCACGTCGGATCGAGGTTCGAGCCCTTGCCCTGCGTGAGGCGATCGATCCGGCCGGTCTTGAAGTCGAGGATGAAGAGATCGAACACGCCGCGCTCGTCGCGTCCCGTGAAGGCGATCTGCGGCTTGTCGGCGCGCGGGCTCCAGCGCGGCGTCTGGTTGTACTTGCCCTGGAACGTGACGCGCTTGGCGGCGCCGCCGCTCGCCGGCATGATGAAGATCTGCGGCGAGCCCTGTCGGTTCGACACGAACGCGAGCTGGCTGCCGTCGGGCGAGAACGACGGCGAGCTGTCGATGGCCGGGTTCGACGTGAGGCGCGACTGCACGGCGCCGTCGGCGCCAATGCGATAGAGCTCGGCGTTGCCCTCGTAGGACATCGTGAGCGCGAGGCCGCGGCCGTCGGGCGCCCAGGCCGCGCCCGTGTTGAGGCCCGGCTGCTTCGACGCGCGGCGGGCGCGCCCGCCGCCCGCCGCGACGATGTACAGGTCGGGGTTGTTGCGCAGGTACGACGTGAACGCGATCTCGCCGCCGCTCGGCGAGAACGCCGGCAACAGGCAGTCGGAGCTCATCTTCGTGACGACCGACGTGCGGGCGCCGTCCATGTCGACGGTCGCGATCTCGTGCGGACCCTTGCCCGACATCGCGAAGGCGATGCGCGAGCCGAACACGCCGGCCTGACCCGTGAAGGATTTGACGATGTCGTTCGCGAACTCGTGGACGGCGTCGCGCACGTCGCCCGCGCGATAGACCTTCGACAGCTGCGCCGTGTCGCCGCGCGCCGTGACGTAGACGCGGCCCTCGATCTGGCCGCCCGCGACGCGCATCTTCACGACGGCCTGGGCTCCCACCTGCGTCCACAGCGGCGACGAGAAGCCGAGGCCCTCGCTCTGCAGCGCCGCGGGGAACGACGTCGGGTCGAGGATCTGGAACAGGCCCGTGACGTCCATGTCCTTCGACAGCGTCTGCGCCGCCGTGCCGCCCTCGTCGCCCTCGGCCCGCGCGACGCCGAGCTTGAGCAGCTCGACGCCCGCGCCCGACAGCGTGACGGCGGGGAGATCTTCGTCGCCGCTCTGCGCGCGCGCGCCGCCGGCGGCGAGCACCGTCGCCAATGCCAAAGCGAAGCCGGCGAGGCCGCTCCTCGTCACTTTACGCACTGCACCCTCATACCACGGACCCCCGGCGGCGGCGGCGGGACCTTGGCCGTCTGCTTCGCGGCGTCGACGCACGCGTCGTCGACGAAGCTGTTGCCCGACGGCTTCGTGAGCCGCACGTCGGCCAGCGTGCCGTCGGCGCCGATGTGAAACGCGATCTCGGGCGGGCTCGCGATCTGGTCGGTGTTGATGCCCGCGGGGAAGTTGTAGCTCTCGTGCAGCAGGCCCACGACCTGCGCCTGGTACGCGTCGCCCGTCTCGTGGCTCGCCGTGCCGAGCTTCGAGCCCGTGAGCGAGCCCTCGTCCGGCTCCTCGGGCACGGCGAGCTGCTCGAGCTTGCGCGCGCGATCGAGCGCGCGCTTGAGGTCCTTCGAGATCGTGGGGTCGTCGGGGCGCGGCGCCTCCTTGGGCGCGGCCTTGGCGTTCGGATCGTCGGCGACCTTGATGGCGTCGGGCGGCGCCGTCGAGCGCTGCGGCTGCGTGAGGCGCGGCAGCCAGAACTTGTCGCGCGGCTTGCCCAGCTTCACGAGCTCGGCGACGACGAAGTCGTGGTTGATGACGAGCGGCGGCTGCGCGCGGTTGTTGGCGACGGCGATCGCGGCGAACAGGCCGCCGTGCAGCGCGAGCGTGATCACCAACCCCGAGAGGTTGCGACCGGACGCCTGCCGTATGCCGTGCCTCGCCACGCCCTACTCCAGCGGATCCGTCACCATGCCGAGCTTGTCGACGCCGGCCTGCTTGACGGCCGCCATGATCTTCACGACGTCGCCGTAGTACAGCATCTTGTCGGCGTGCAGGTAGAGCTCGTGGTCGGCGTTGAGCTTGGCGTTGTTCTTGAGCGTCTTTTCGACGTCGTCCCACGGGATCTGCAGCTTGCCCAGGAACACGCGCTTGTCCTTGGTCACGGTCAGGATGAGCTTGCCCTCGTCGTCGGGGATCGTCTGGGCCTTGGCCTCGGGCAGGTTCACGTCGACACCCGTCTGGATCATGGGCGCCGTCACCATGAAGATGATGAGGAGCACGAGCATGACATCGACGAGCGGCGTGACGTTGATCTCGGTGAGCGAGCCCATGCCCCCGCCGCCGCTGCTCCCCGACGACATCGACATGGCTAGAAGAACCTCCGGCGCACGATGTTGAGGAAGTCGCTCGAGAAGGTCTCCATCTCGGCGGACAGCACGCGGATGCGCCGCGAGAAGTAGTTGTAGGCCATGACGGCCGGGATGGCGGCCATGAGGCCGATCGCCGTCGCGACGAGCGCCTCGGCGATGCCGGGCGCGACGGTCGCGAGGTTCGCGGAGCCCTTCGCGCCGATGTTGCGGAACGAGTTCATGATGCCCCACACCGTGCCGAACAGGCCGATGAACGGCCCGGCGCTCGCCGTCGTGCCCAGCAGCGGCACGCGGCTCTCCATGTCGGTGATGGCCGTCGTGCGCGCGCGATCGAGGGCGCGCTGCACGCTCTCGATGTCGCCCAGCATCTCTTCGTTCGCGGCCTCGGGCGCCTCTTGGCGCCGCTTCTGCAGCTTCGCGAGCTCGGTGTAGCCGGCGCGGAAGACCTCGCCCACGGGCGAGGGCGGCGACGCCTCGCTCAGGCGCCAGATCTCGTCGAGGCGCCCCGTCTTCCAGAACGCGTCCTGGAACTTCGCGGAGCGTGACGCGGCCTTCGACAGGAAGATCGTCTTCGACCCGATGACGAACCACGAGGCCGCCGACATCAAGATCAACAGCGCCAAGACCCCTTTGACGACGGGCGAGGCGTTGAGGATGAGCTCTAGGATGTCGAGGCGCGCTTCACCAGCGCCGGCCTGTAGAATGAGGGGCATCATCGGTCGTCGGCCTCCTGGGCGGTGTCGGGGCCGCAGTTTGACACGACCGGCGACCGTTCTTACCTTCGTTCTTTCCGGGCCATGCTCAACCTTTCAATCGTGCTCGCGACGCTGGGAGTCCTGGCGGGCGGCTGCGTGCAGATCTCGGGCGGCGCCGTCGAGGTCAGCTGGGTCGTGCACGCCAACGGGCGCGCCATCACGGACTGTTCGTGCGCCGACCCGCAGATCGCGAAGGTGCGCATCAACCTCGTGGGGCAGGGCGGCGCGATCCAGGGCACGACGCCGTGCGCGGGCCAGGCCAAGTGCGAGTTCGCCTGCCAACGTCAGACGGGCGCGACGCCGTTCGACATCCCCGAGACGACGGGCGACGAGATGTACGCCGTTTCGGTGGTGGCCGTGGGCACCGACGGGCAGGATCTGCCCCAGGTCCAGGCGCCCGCCCCCATCCTGTACTCTGTCGTTCGCGGCCAGCCCACGGAGGTGGAGGCATTTTTGCTCAACGCCGGCTGCTCGACGGCGTGCAATGGAATGAATAACTCAGGCGTCTGTGAGCGTCCTTGATGCCGCCCCGGCGGGGACTTACTAAGGAGACAGCATGATGAACGACCTGAAGAACGAAAAAGCGCGGCGCTTCCCGCTCCGTGCCGGCCTCCTCGTGGTGGCGATCGGCGCGGTCGCGGCCGCGGGGCTGCTTCAGGGATGCGGCGGCGGTGGGGGGGGCGGGGGCGCCTGCGGCGACGGGGCGATCCAGGTGTCGTGGGACTTCACGGCGGGGTCGACCGGCTGCTTCGCCGGGGACCAGGTCACCGTGCGGGTCGACGACAACAGCATGCTCGTCAACTTCGACTGCGCGGCGGGGAACGGCACCACGCCCGACGTGGAAGGCGGCGTGACTCACACCGTCGACCTCACGCTCTTCGACTCGGGCGGCCAGGTCGTCGCGGGGCCGTCGCCCGCCGCGCTCGTGACGGTCCCGTGCGGGGGCGTCGTCTCAGCCGGGATCTACGATTTCACGGACTGACGGCGCGGCGGTGCAGCCGCCGCTGCCATGAGCTAAGCTTGTCGCGATGACCGACATTCCCCGCAGGCGCGCCGCTCGTCCGCCCTGGATGGACGCGGTGTCGGCGCGCCTCACGCCCACGATCAAGAAGATCGTCGTCGTGCTGTCGTCCACGTTCGCGCTCTACGTCTTCGTGCCCGGCGCGCTCCCGCTGCTCTCTCACCTCGCGCTCGGGCCGAACGTCTTTCGGGGCGAGCCGTGGCAGCTCGTGACGGGCCTCGCGATCGAGCTGCGGCCGCTCACCTTCTTCTTCAACTTGATCGGCCTGTGGTTCACGGGGGCCATGGTCGAGCGCTCGGTGGGGACGCGCCGCTTCGTGACGCTGTTCCTGGGCGCGGGCGTCCTCGGCAACATCGCCGTCGCGGGGACGGCCCACCTCCTCTCGACGTCGCCGGGGCCCGTGGGGTGCTGGCTGGCGGTGCACGCGCTGTTCGTCGCGTTCGCGCGCATCTTCGATCGCCAGGAGATGCAGGTGGCGCCGGGGCTCGTGTTCCGCGCGCGCCAGATCGGCATCTTTTGGGTCGCGTTCGCGCTCGTGGCCTCGGCCGTCGATCGGAACGTGCCCTTCATCGCGGGCATCATCGTCGCGACGCTCGCGGGGTTCTTCCTCGCGGCGCCGGGCGGCCTGCGCGAGGTCTACGGGACGTTCCGGGCGCGCCGACAACGTCAGCGCTACAAGGTGCTCGACGGCGGCCTGCCCGGGCGGCCCAAGGGGCGCGCGCAGAAGTACTGGAACTGACCGCGCGCGCTTTGTCGCCTTTGCTTGCGCGTCTGCGCGCGCTAAGTTAGCTGACGAAATAGCTGGGGGAGCTGAGCGGTCCAGGTGGACCGGCCGGCTGAGAGGCGCGCCCAAAGCGGCACCGCGCGACCCCTGAACCTGATCCGGGTAATGCCGGCGAAGGAAAGCGAGGCACGATGAGCTCGGGACACGGCAATGAGGGCGACGCAGCGAAGGTCGCCCAGAACGGCAACGGCAAGCGCCTCGTCACGATCACGAGCGATCCCGTCGAGGGGCTGACGCCGCTCGGCGAGCTGCCGGCCTCGGAGCGCGTGTACCTGAGCGACGGCGACCTGCGCGTGCCCGTTCGCCGCGTCACGGTCGCCGACGGCGCCGAGCCGCCGCTCGACGTCTACGACACCTCGGGCCCGCGCACGGTCGACCTGCACAAGGGGCTGCCGAAGCTGCGGCAGCCGTGGATTGACCGGCGCGTCGCGCGCGGCGACGTGAACTTCAGCCAGATGCACTACGCGCGCAAGGGCGAGATCACGGAGGAGATGCGCTTCGTCGCGCTGCGCGAGAACGTCGCGCCCGAATTCGTGCGCGACGAGATCGCGCGCGGCCGCGCCATCATCCCCGCGAACATCAAGCACCCCGAGACCGAGCCCATGATCATCGGGCGCAACTTCCTCGTGAAGATCAACGCCAACATCGGCAACTCGGCCGTGACGTCGTCGATCGGCGAGGAGGTCGACAAGCTGCGCTGGTCGACGCGCTGGGGCGCCGACACCGTCATGGATCTGTCGACGGGCGACAACATCCATGAGACGCGTGAGTGGATCGTCCGCAACTCGCCCGTGCCGATCGGCACCGTGCCGATTTACCAGGCGCTCGAGAAGGTCAAGGGCAAGGCCGAGGACCTGACCATCGACATCTTCCTGCAGACGCTCGTCGAGCAGGCCGAGCAGGGCGTGGACTACTTCACGATCCACGCGGGCGTGCTGCTGCGCTACGTGCCGCTCACGGCCCGGCGCACGACGGGCATCGTCTCGCGCGGCGGCTCGATCATGGCGAAGTGGTGCCTGTCGCACCACGAGGAGAACTTCCTCTACACGCACTTCGAGGAGATCTGCGCCGTCATGAAGAAGTACGACGTTTCTTTCAGTCTGGGCGACGGGCTGCGGCCCGGCTGCATCGCCGACGCGAACGACGCCGCGCAGTTCGGCGAGCTCGAGACGCTGGGCGAGCTCACGAAGATCGCGTGGAAGCACGACGTGCAGGTCATGATCGAGGGGCCCGGGCACGTGCCGCTGCACAAGATCCAGGAGAACATGACCAAGCAGCTCACGCTCTGCCACGAGGCGCCGTTCTACACGCTCGGGCCGCTCGTGACCGACATCGCGCCGGGCTACGACCACATCACGTCGGCGATCGGCGCCGCGATCATCGGATCGCAGGGCACGGCCATGCTCTGCTACGTCACGCCGAAGGAGCACCTGGGGCTGCCGAACCGCAAGGACGTCAAGGACGGGGTCATCGCCTACAAGATCGCGGCGCACGCGGCCGACCTCGCGAAGGGGCACCCGGGCGCGCAGCGGCGCGACGACGCGCTCAGCAAGGCCCGCTTCGAGTTTCGCTGGCAGGACCAGTTCAACCTGTCGCTCGATCCGGACACGGCGCGCGAGTTTCACGACGAGACGCTGCCGGCGCCCGCGGCCAAGGGCGCGCACTTCTGCTCGATGTGCGGGCCGCACTTCTGCTCGATGAAGATCACGCAGGACGTGCGCGACTACGCGGCGGCGCAGGGCCTCGCCGAGGACGAGGCGCTCGCGGCGGGGCTGCGCGAGAAGGCCGAGGCGTTCCAGGCCACGGGGCAGAGCCTGTACGCGCCCGCCGCGGACGCGCCGCTCGGTGGGGAGTAGGGCCGGCGTGGCTGACTTCAGGGGACGCGCGCGCGGCGCGCTGACGGCGGCGCTGCTCGGCGCCGCGCTGTCGCTCTCGGGGGCGGGCTGCTCGAACGACGCCGGGCCCGCCGTGCCCGTCGATCCGGCCGTGATGTACGCGCAGAACTGCGCGCGCTGTCACGGCGCCAACGGCCACGGCGACCCCGAGATCAAGAAGACGATGCCGAACGTGCGCGATTTCTCGGACCCGACGTTCCTCGCGAAGGCGCAGACGGATGATCTCGTGCGCACGATCATGGCGGGCAAGGGGCAGATGCCGGCCTTCGGCGCCAGTCTGAGCTTGCCCAAGATGCAGTCGTTGTCGGGATACGTTCGCCGGCTGGGCCGCACGGCGACGCCCTGACGGCCATGAAGTTGCGCGCCGCGCCGTCGGACGCGACACTGTCCTCATGAGGCTGCCGGCCGCCGTCGCGCTCGTGTGTCTGCTGGCCGGCGGCCCGGCCGTCGCGCACGAGCACCACGAGCACCACGTCGACGGGCGCCATCACCTCGAGAAGGCGAACGCGCTCGCGGGCGACGGCAAGTGCGCCGCCGCCGTCAAGGAGTACACGGCGGCCTACGAGAAGCTGCACGACCCGACCGTTTTGTTCAACCGCGCCGAGTGCTACCGCCGGCTCGGCGACAACGCCGCCGCCGCCGCGGACTACCGCGGCTTCCTCGAAGGCTTCCCCGCGGCGCCCAACCGCGCCGAGATCGAGGCGCGCATCGTGACGCTCGAGAAGCCCGCCGCGCCGCCCCCGGCCCGCGCGGCGCGCGGGCCCGCTCAGCCGCCGGTCGCGCGCGCGCCCGCGCCGCCACCACCGGCGCCCGCACCCGCCGCGGCCACGCCCCCGGCGCCCATGCCGTTCTTGCCGCCGCCGCCCGAGGGCGGCGACGCGAAGACGCTCGTCGAGGCGCCGGGCCAGCCCGCGGGCGCCGCGTCGCACGCCGAGGCGCACGAGTCTCATTGGTGGATCTGGGCAACGCTCGCGGTCGTCGCCGTGGGCGGCGGCGTCGCCGGGTACCTCTACTTTCGTCCCAAGGATCCGGCGATCCCGACGACGTCGCTCGGGAACTACAGGTTCTAGATGCTTCGTCGTCGCGCCACGACGTTCGGTCTCTGGTCGCTGCTCGGGCTCGCGCTCGTGCCGGTCGCCTGCAAGCAACCCGACTCGATCCTGCTCATCGAGGTGTCGGGGCCGACGGACATCATGGCGGTTCAGTTCCTCGTCACGATGATGGCGGACGTCCCCGCTGACGCGCGCTCGTTCTACGTGCCCAAGATGCCCCTGTCGGGCGGGCAGACCATCACGCTGCCCGCCAGCTTCACGGTCGCGCTCGACTCCTCGCACACGGGGCCGATCGCGATCTCGATCGAGGCCGTCGACGCCACGGGGTCGCCGCTCGGGGCGGGCAGGACGGCGCAGCAGCACATCGAGCTCGGCGGCCAGACCATCATCCCCGTCGCGCTGACGGACGCGCTGCCGCCCGGCGGCGTCGACGGAGGCACGGACGCCGCGACCGACGCGGGGGGCGCGGGCGCCGTCGGTGGTGACTCCGCCGTCGGTGGCGGGGGCGGTCAAGGCGGGACGGACGGGGGCGACGCCGCGGACGCCCCGTTGGGCTTGGACGCCGCGACCGAGTGAGCCAGGATGGGGGCGGAGCACGCCATGACCATCGCCTTACCGCTCTCGCTGCCGATTCTGCCCGACGCCGACGACTGGCGCTGGCAGCTGCGCAACCGCATCACGACGAAGGACGAGATCGCGGCGCGCCTGCCGCTCACGCCCGACGAGTCCGCGGGGCTCGACGCCGCGCCCGACAATTTTCGCGTGGGCATCACGCCGTACTACTTCTCGCTCATCGACGCCGCGCATCCTGATTGCCCCGTGCGCATGCAGGTCATCCCGCGCGCGCGCGAGCTCGTCAACGAGCCGGGCGATCTCGTCGATCCGCTGGGCGAGGACAGCCACTCGCCCGCGACGGGGATCTTTCACCGCTACCCCGATCGCTGCTTGCTGCTCGCGCTCGACCGCTGCGCGATCTACTGTCGCCACTGCAACCGTCGCCGGCTCGTCGGCAAGGGCGAGGCGCCCATGTCGCGCGAGGATCTCGACGAGGCGCTCGCCTACATCCGCCGCACGCCCGCGATCCGCGACGTGCTCATCTCGGGCGGCGACCCCCTCACGCTCGCGACGTCACGCCTCGAGGAGATCATCAAGGCGCTGCGCGCGATCCCGCACGTCGAGATCATCCGCATCGGCACGCGCGTGCCCGTCGTGCTGCCCATGCGCGTCACCGACGAGCTGTGCGCCATGCTGAAGAAGTACCACCCGCTCTTCATCAACACGCACTTCAACCACCCGAAGGAGCTGACGCCGCTCGCGCGCGCCGCGTGCGAGAAGCTGGCCGACGCCGGCATCCCGCTCGGCAACCAGACCGTGCTCCTGCGCGGCGTGAACTCGTCGGTCAAGGTGCTGCGCAGGCTCTTCACCGAGCTTCTGCGCTGCCGCGTGCGCCCGTACTACCTGTTCCAGGGCGACGTCGCCGCGGGCACGTCGCACCTGCGCACGTCGGTCGAGACGGGCATCGAGATCATGCAGCAGCTGCGCGGCCACATCTCGGGCCTCGCGATCCCGCACCTCGTCATCGACACGCCGGGCGGCATGGGCAAGGTCAGCATCGGCCCCGACTACGTCGTCTCGCGCGGCGCCGACAAGTGGACGCTGCGCAACTACGAGGGCCACCTCGTCGACTATCCGCAGCCGGCCGACAAGGACGCGACCTGCGCCTACGACGAGGTCTACTTCGGCGCCTGAGCCGCCGGCAGCAAACGCGACATGTCGAGATCGAGCTGACTCGCGACGAGCTTGACGAGGGACTGAATGTCCGACGTGGCGAGGCCGCTGGCCTCGCGCAGCCGCGCGATCATCTCTGACTGCACCTTCTCGCGCGCCTCCGCGAGCCAGCGGGACGCCGTCGACTGGCTCACGCCGTACATCTGCCCGACCTGCGCGACCGACAGGCCGCTCACGAGGTGGAGCCGCAGGATGAGCCGGTCCCGCTCCTCGAGCGTGCCGAGCGCGGCCGTCATCGCGGCCTCGAACGCCGCGCGGTACTTCACCTTGAGGATCGCGATCTCTGGGTGCAGCGGGAGCGCGGCGGCGGTCGCCTCGTTGGCGGCGCCCGCGCGGGCGCGGCGCTCGGCCTGCTCGGCGCGGATCGCCGTGACGACCTGACGCTGGGCCACGACGGCGACCCAGCGATCGAGCGGCGCCTGACCGCCGTAGCCCGTGATCTTGGGCGCCTCGGTGGCGCTGCCCACGAGCAGGAGGTGCCGCAGCCGTTGCTCGATCTCGCGGCGCTCGTCTTCGCTCTTCGTCGCGCTCGCGACCGCCGCGCGGAGCCGGTCTCCGCAGCGCGCCTCGAAGCTCTCGGCGGCGCCGGCGACGCCAAGGGTACACGCGGCCGCCAGGAACAGATCCTCGATCAAGAGCGCCTCGAGGGCGGGGCCTTCGGAGGGCTGTCGGGCGGCGACGCGCCCCAGGTGTCCCGCGAAGCTGGCCTCGTCGAGCCTCAGCGAGGGGTGCGCGGCTCTGCCGCGGGCGACCCATCCGTCGAGCCTGTGCGCGAGCTGCTCATCGTCCGCGTCGGGCGGCAGGGAGCCGCCCACCTCGACGAACGCCGCGCAAAAGGCGCCAACCACATCCATGCCGGGACGCTAGCACGCCCCGGGCGACGACCAAGCGACTCAGCCGAGCGCGACGCGGTTGTGGTTGGTGGTGTTGAAGCCGCCGGCCTTGACGGCGGACGTGACCTTGAGGCCGGCGCGGTTGTGGTTGGTGGTGTTGAGGCCGCCAGCCTTGACCGCGGAGGCGACCTTGAGGCCGGCGCGGCTGTGGTTGCTCGTGAGGCCGCCGGCCTTGATGGCGGAGGTGACCTTGAGGCCCATGCGGTTGTGGTTGACGACGGCGAGGCCGCCAGCCTTGACCGCGGAGGCGACCTTGAGGCCGGCGCGGCTGTGGTTGCTCGTGAGGCCGCCGGCCTTGACCGCGGAGGCGACCTTGAGGCCGGCGCGGCTGTGGTTGCTCGTGAGGCCGCCGGCCTTGACGGCGGAGCGAACCTTGAGGCCCGCGCGGTTGTGATTGATGGTGCTGAGGCCGCCAGCCTTGACGGCGGAGGTGACCTTGAGGCCGGCGCGGTTGTGGTTGCTCGTGAGGCCGCCGGCCTTCACGTTCGTCGTCACCTTGAGGCCCGAGGTCTTGATCGCGATGGTCTTCATTTTCATTTTCCTTGTTGGTGTGTGGTGAGCGGCTTCGATGTCTTCCGCTCTCGCCTCTTGGTCGCTTTCGACCTACATCCCATCCGCATTCTCAGACGCGATGCGTTGTTCTTTGCGGTGACAGTTGGCTATGTCATCGGTATCATTGGCGACCTTGGCCGAGGCCGTCACAGCTTGTCCGGACGAAGAGGTGCTCTTGGGGTTCGTCGAGGGCCGTCTCGGCGAGCAACAGCGGGAGTCCGCGGCGCAGCACCTGGATGGCTGCGAGAGCTGCCGCGACGTCGTGTCGGCGGTGGCGCCGGCGCTCCTCACGCGCGCCCAGACGCAGAGCGGATCGCCGTTCGCGGCGGACAGCGCCCTCGCGCGCGGTTCGACGGTGGGCCGTTATGTCGTGCTCGCGCTCGTGGGGCGCGGCGGCATGGGTGAGGTCTACGCCGCGTACGATCCCGAGCTGGATCGGAAGGTCGCCCTCAAGCTGCTGACGACCGGCTGGGTCGACGACGGGGGCGCGGGGCGCGCGCGCCTGCTTCGCGAGGCCAAGGCGATCGCGCGCCTGTCGCATCCGAACGTCGTCGTCGTCCACGACGTGGGCGCGATCGGCGACCAGGTCTTCATCGCGATGGAGTTCGTCGAGGGCCAGACGCTGGCCGACTGGCTCAAGGAGCGGCCCCGTCAGTGGCGCGAGGTGCGCGAGATCTTCATCGCCGCGGGGCGCGCCCTCGCGGCGGCGCACGCTGCGGGGCTCGTGCACCGCGACTTCAAGCCCCACAACGTCATGGTCGGGCGCGACGGCAAGGTGCGCGTCATGGACTTCGGGCTGGCCTCGACGAGCGCTGACGCGCCGGCCGCGAGCGAGGCGCACGGCCTCGACCTCTCCGAGGCTGGCGCGTCCGCGTCCCTGGTGTTGACGCGGACGGGGACCTTGCTCGGGACGCCGGCCTACATGGCGCCGGAGCAGTTTCGGGCCGAGGCCGTCGACCCGCGGACGGATCAGTTCAGCTATTGTGTCGCGCTCCACGAGGCGGTCTTCGGCGAGCGGCCCTTCGCGGGCACGTCTCTCACGGAGATCGCGATGGCCGTCACGCGCGGCACGACGCGAGAGCCGGAGCAGCGGGGCCGCGCCCCCGTGTGGGTGCGCCGGCTCATCCAGCGCGGCTTGCAGCCCGAGCGGGAACGACGGTGGCCGTCGATGGACGAGCTGCTCGCCGTCCTCGAGCACGATCCGGCGCGCGCGCGCCGTCGCTGGCTCGTGGGCGCGGGCGCCGTGCTGTTGCTCGCGGCAGGCATCTTCGGTCAGCGGGTCGCCTCGCGATCGCCGCCCCTGTGCCGCGGGGCCGCCGGGCGGTTGGCCGGCGCGTGGGAGGCCGCGGGCGAAGGCGGCGCGACATCCCGGCGAGAGGCGACGCGAAAGGCGTTCGTGGCGGCGGGCCAAGGGTTCGGCGCCGATACCTGGCAACGCACGGCGCCCATCCTCGACAGGTACGCGCAGCGCTGGGGCGAGCTCTACACGTCGACGTGCGAGGCGACGCAGGTTCGCGGTGAGCAGTCGGCCGAGGTCATGGATCTCAAGATGGGCTGCCTGGATCAGGCCCTCGACAGCGTGCGCTCCTTGACGACCGTCTTCGCGGACGCGGACCGCACGGTCGTCGTCCAGGCCGTCAACGCCGCCTTGGCGCTCCCCGATCTCGATCGCTGCAAGGACACTCAGGCCCTGCGTGCCGTCGTCCCCCTCCCCACGGCGAAGGCGGACCGGACGCGCGTCGATGAGATCAGGCGCGGCAACGCAGAGGCGAAAGCCCTCGATGACACGGGACGGGTCGACGAGGCAAAGCGTCGGCTCGATCGACTCCAACACGACGCAGAGGCTTTGCGCTACTCGCCGGTCATCGCGGAGGTCGCCCTCAACATTGGCCTGCTCGACGCCGAAATGGCCGGCGTACGCGAGAGCGAGGTGCAGATCGAGCGAGCGTTCTGGGGCGCGCTCGAGTCTCGCGAGGACGAGCTCGCGGCGGACGCGGCGGTCATCCTCGCGGGGGTCGTGGGAGACGCGGGCCGCGGCGACGACGAGCGGCGCTGGGAGCGGATGGGCATGGGGTTGCTCGCGCGCATGGGCCCGGGGCACGATCGGACGCGCTCGTGGAACCTCCAAGCTCGGGGCAACCTCGCGCTCACGGAGCGGCGTCTCGGGGACGCTCGCGCCGCTTTCGCCGAAGCGGCGGCGATCAAAACGCGCGTGCTGGGCGCCGAGCACCCCGACGTGGCGCGTTCCCTCGATTCTCTCGGGCAGGTGCTCCTCGAGACCGGCGATCGCGAGGGCGCGCTCGTGCAAAGTCAGCGCGCCATCACGATCTCGGAGGCGGCCTACGGCAAGGACAGCCCGCTCATCGCGTACCTCGTGAGCAACCGGGGCGAGATCCTGAACGCGCTCGGCAGAGCTGCCGAGGCCCTGCGCGACTTTCGACGGTCGATGGACCTGGCGCGTCCCGCCATCGCCGATGACGATGCCTGGTACGGCTATCCGCTGACCGGTCTAGGCAAATCACTCGTCTTGCTCGGTCGTCCCGGCGAAGCCGTCGCACCGCTCGAGCGCGCGCTCAGGCTGCGCGAGAAAGGGGACCGGGTCTGCCAGCGTCTCGGGGAGACGCGCTTCGCGCTCGCGCGGGCGCTCGCGGCGCGCGGCGAGGTTGAAGACCGGGCGCGGGCGCGGCTGATCGGCGCGGGCGCGCGCGACGACTATGCGACCTGCAAGGGATACGATCGTGAGCACGAGGCCGTCGAGCGGTGGCTCGCCGTCGACACGCGGCGCTGACGGGCGGCCGCGACCTTACACCTCGAGGCCGGCGCTCGGGCAGAACGGGGCCAGCGAGCAGCCCTCGCAGTTGGGCTTGCGGGCGAAGCAGACGCGCCGCCCGTGCCAGATGATCTGGTGCGAAAAGCGGATCCAGCTCCCGTGCGGGATGACGGTCATCAGATCTTGCTCGATCTTCTTCACGTCGGACGCGCGCGTGAGGCCGAGGCGCATCGCGAGGCGCTGGACGTGGGTGTCGACGACGATGTTCTCGGCGAGGCCGTACGCCGTGCCGAGGACGACGCCGGCCGTCTTGCGCGCGACACCCGGCAGCTTGACGAGCGCGGCGAGCGTGCGCGGCACCTCGCCGCCGTAGTCCCGCTGGATCATCGCGGCCGTGCCCTTGAGGCTCTTGGCCTTCTGGCGGAAGAAGCCCGTCGTGCGGATGAGCCCCTCGAGCGCGGGCAGCGGCGCCTTCTCCATGGCGTCGGGCGTCGGGTATTTCGCGAACAGCGCAGGCGTCACCATGTTGACGCGATCGTCGGTGCACTGGGCCGACAGGATCGTCGCGCAGACCAGCTGGAACGGTGACTCGCGATCGAGCTCGCAGTCGACGTCGGGGTAGAGATCCTCGAGGCCATCGAGGATCGAGCGCACGCGCTTGGGCTCGGGCGGCCACGGCCCGCGGCGCGGCTTGCGCGTCGCCTTCGTCACGAGCTGCGCCCTGCCGCGCCGAGGCGTCGCGACGGTGGCCCTCGACTTCACCGTCGTCGACTTGGTCTTGGACTTGGTCTTGGGCTTGGCGCGCG
>Ga0210396_10003436_pt1 | contig 15763 bp, 9 predicted proteins | sample IncBWH17OmetaG_FD_155466 | JGI IMG/M metagenome (GOLD analysis project Ga0210396, IMG submission 155466) | Forest soil microbial communities from Barre Woods Harvard Forest LTER site, Petersham, Massachusetts, United States - Inc-BW-H-17-O ... | reverse complement strand
GTTTAACAGCCCCGGTCCCGTGAGGATGTTTCTTCCGGCGTTTCCACGCAGGTTAAAGCATTCCGGAAAAGGTACTCCAGGCGGAGGAACACCTGGCGGGTTGGGATCACAGTTAGCCTGCCAAAAAGCTAGCGAGGGTGCGCTAGGAATGGCAAAACATTCGGTCTTGATGTAATGCGTCGGATTCCCGGGGTTGACCAGCGAACTGCAACCCGGGCCGGTCAGTCGGTTTGGGACATCCCAGGGATCGCTGCTATTTAGTCCCAGCGGGCTACCATCGGTGCCAAAAGTAGCAGTGAACGGCAGTCCATCACTGGCCTTTAAAATTGTGCCCACTTCCCAGCCGTTCGCGGCCCAAGCCAAGGGTACCGATTCATAATGCCGGCGTGGCAACTGCCAGGTTCCGCTGAGTACGAAAACGTGTCCCGCGTTGAAATCGGACGGGGCGCGGTTCAATCGAAGATTGATCCACAAGGGGCTCGAGATCGCGTTGGCAAGTGTATCTCCTGCAATGACGCCGGAACTGGTATCGATGCTTCTGCTCCAGGTATATGAACCTTGCATCTGAAAACCATGGCTCATTCTTTTTGTGATGCCTGCTTCGAGGGCGTCGTAATATGAGTCGCCACGCCAGTTCAAAAATCTTATTGCGCCGGCATTCGGGTTTATAGGCGTGCCACTCCCGATCGGCGTCGGCCACAGATACCCGGCTGATGTGAGAGTTGGAATCACAATGTTTGCGTCGTCAGTACGGAACGGCTGATGCACTCCGCGCGAGCCCACATAACCGACGACTGCGGTGAGGTCCGTGGCCAGCTGTCGCTGGACATTTAGATTCCACTGCATCACATAATTTCGACGGGGCTGGTGTTCGACGTAACCGTACTCCAGAGAGGAAGGCCCGAGAAGGCTAAACGCCCCGCCTGGGAACGATCCTGGGGGAAGGTTTGTGGCGAGTCCGATCTTTGTAAAGGGCGCGGGACGGCCGATGAGAAGTACGAACATATACGGCAGCGGCAAGCTATCGTATTGTCCAAAGGCACCATGTACAACCGTCTTCCCGTCGCGCAGCGGATCCCAAGCAAATCCAACGCGGGGTTCGAAATTTCGAAGGGTCGGATTGGAGAAATAAGGGTTGCCGAGGTGAGGGGTCGGATCGGTGATGTTGTACAAATTCGAGATCTTGCCGTGAATTTCATTGGGAACGGTGGCCATTTCATAACGCAGGCCGATGTTCACCGTGAGGTTGGGACGCAAGCGCCAATCGTCCTGCGCATAAAGGCCGACAATGGTCTGTCGAAGTCCGCGCTCCGAAATCAAGTTCGGAAAAGCTGCTGTGAAAACTTGCGGCATGCCAGTGAGAAAGTCAGAAAGAGAACCAAAGCTGAACGCTCCATTTGCATCCGCGATGGGGAATTCATTAAGTTGCTCTCGCTCGATCGCAGCGCCGAACTTCAGCGAATGAAGTCCCTTGGAGAGGAAGGCGTCATCGTAACCTTGAAACGAATTCCACCGATAGCGGAAATTATCCACCGCGCCGACGCCCCCACCAAAGTTTGCCAGCCCACCCACAAATAGTTTAGCCGCGGCGTGTCCAGGGACCGCGCCTAGTGAGAGATCAGCCGCAGCTGGATTGATCGCGGTCGCTGTCTGCTGACCGTCGCTGGCAACCCGGTTGAAACCGAACCGGACAGAGTTAACCAACGCCGGCCTCAAAACGTGAGTTTCCTCAAGGATGAAGGTTTGGCGGGTCGTCAGATAGCTTGCCAGGACAACGTTGTAGGGATCAGGTTGGGTCTGCGGTGTTTTGTCGAACAGGTAGGTCCCGGATAGATTGTCCTTCTCCGAAAACCTGTGATCGACCCGGCCGGTGAAGAAATTCTCGGATGTGATCTGCTGCTGCTGAACAGTGAAAACCCCCAGATCTCCATTGCCGACGAGCGGCCCATTTGGCAAGGCAAAGAGGCGCAAATACTTCTGCGCCCCGGGGTCGACAGTTACTTGGGTAGGGGTACAGGAAGGAGGGGTGCCAGGGATTGAACAAAGCTGCCCACTACGGGCTGCGGGGGAGGGCACGGTGTTAAATGACGTAACACCCAATGATTGTCGGATTCCTTCGTAATCGCCAAAAACAAAAGTGCGATCTTTGCGGATTGGTCCTCCGGCAGCGGCCCCGAACTGATTACGTTTGAAAGGAGGGATGGTGGTATCAAAAAAATTGCGCGCATCCAGCGCGCTATTCCGCAGAAATTCGTAGACGCTTCCATGAAACCGGTTGGTGCCCGACCGGGTCACAGCGTTGACTACGCCACCAGATGACTTTCCGTATTCTGCCGAGTAGTTGGTGGTCAGAACCGAAAATTCTTGAATCGCGTCCACCCCCAGATTCCCGCCAAGAACGCTGCCAGGGCCGCCATTCGCGTAATCATTGAGGCTGACGCCATCGAGACGATAGTTATTCTGCTGGGGCCGCGCCCCTGAGATTGCCACCTGCGAACCATAACCGCGGTTCACATCCTGGAAAGCATGAGTCTGAACCGAAACTACTCCCGGCTGGAGAGTCGCGAGGTCGGTCCAAGAACGGCCGTTTAGCGGGAGTTCGCGCACGGTCGTGGAACTCACTACGGCGTTGATGGCTGACGTCTCCAGGTCAACGGTCGGGCTAGATCCGGCGACTTGAATTGTTTCGGAGACTTTTCCAACCTTGAGAGAAAGATCCAGCACCCGCGACGCGCCCACCTCCAAGGTAATGCTAGTTTCTATACGGGTTGAAAACCCGGTCGCAGACGCGGTGACGCTATAGTTTCCCGGCAATATATTCGGCATGGAGTAGAAACCGGCGGAGTCCGTCATTGCAATGTGGGTTGCGTCGGTCGCACTGTTCTTGACGGACACAGTGACATTGGGGATCGCGGCACCAGATACGTCTGTCACCACCCCGGAAATGGTCGCTCCGGCCACCTGGGCATGACTGCAAATCGACGTGAGCATTCCCAGTGTCAACCATACAAATGCGATAAGGAATACCGGGATCGCACTTGAATTTCCGGCCCGGACCATTGCGCGACTTCCAAGTTTTCTACCCGCCATAGTTCCACCGTCCTTCAGGTGTACCTTCTAAAGCCTTGCTTCTGTCGCCGAATTGGGAGGAAGCTGAACCCAAGTCCTGTGGAAAACCGTTTGGATCCTGGATCCTTTTATCCACAACGTCTGGTTTTGTCAACTAAAATGTGAATAGTTTGCAATCAAAAGAAGCGTTCCACTCTTCCTGAGATCAAGTGGCCCGATTGGAACTCCATCGTTTTTAATGTTCTTGACGGTCTCAATCGAATTGATTAGACTCGCCGAACTGGATCCTGGATCCCTTTACTAAAAAGGGCTCGGGACGAAGGGTCTCATCGAAGCGAGACTTATCCTAGTCTTCGAAAAAGTTGCCAAGGTTTCTGATAAACGCCGCTCTCAAGGATAGATTTGCCCAACACGGGGCCAAAGAACTCGATCTGCTTACGAACCAGAGTATTTAACAAAGTACGCGATCTAAAAGGAGAAATAGTGTCTGACTACGGACTCATTCCAGTAGATTGGGAAGCGCGGTTTAATCCTCAGCGGATGTTACGTGAACGATTGCAGCGAGCGAAAGACGCACTCAGCAATTCAGATCTTGATGCCTTGTTCGTGTTCCGGACTGAGGATGCTCGATATTTAATGGGGTACCGCCACCATCTCGGTCCTGCTTTCATCATGGGGAACGCGGTTACGGTATTGGCACGGGGTCATGAACCAATTCTCTGGTCGATGGACTTTGAGCACTGCCGGCAGCGTATGCCGTGGCTTAGCCCGGATCAAATTCGCCCGCGTGCGAATTTCCGTGAAAAAATCGGAATGAAACGATGGGCCGAGCAAGTAGAGGGTTTGATCGGGTCGCTTGCAGGCAAGCGTGTCGGCATTGACATTTGGGATATCAACATGGAATGTGCTATCCGTCAGGTATTCCCAGCAACCGAATTCGCCGACGGGTATCAGAGCGTGCTCATGCGGGCTAAGGAGATTAAAACTCAGGACGAAATTCATTGCCTCAAGATTGCGAATGCGATTACGGAGGCGGCGCTGGATCGTGCGCTCGAATTCCTCCGTCCCGGAGTCAAAGAATGTGAAGTGCTGGCTGTTGCCTGGCAGACAATGACGGCGATGGGTAGTGAATGGACACAATGTTCGAACATAATCTGTTCTGGTCCTTATACCGCACCCTATCGTCGCTTCACATCCGATCGCATTATTCGTAATGGTGACCTCGTCATACTCGATATCGGTGCGGGTTATAACGGTTATTGGGGCGATTTAACTCGAACCTGGATTTGCGGAAACGTAAAGCCGACCCCGGAAATGCGCGACCTTCACCAAAAGTGCTACGACGCGCTATTCAATGCCGGAAGCAAGGTGCGGCCCGGAGCGACCAACGCCGAGGTTTTCGCTGCGGCCGACCCGTACGTTCTCGACAGCCTGGGCCACGGCTCCGGCGTAAACCCATGGGAAGCTCCCTACTTCAGCCCTGCCTCAAAGGATTCGCCGGTGGTGCTCAAGGAAGGGATGGCTTTTAATCTTGAGCCGTACGCTGGAAAGCCGGGCATAGGAGGCATCCGGCTCGAGAACGATCACATCGTTACCGCCGATGGCGTCGATATTTACACGACATATCCGTTCGATGAGCGGCTGGTAGACAGACTCCATCCGCTGGATACGACCACGGGCCGCACCAGATAATCTTGCACATGGCACGCCATCCATCAGGCTCCGAGCTGCCTTCCTTTCGTCTCGATGGCCGCCTCGCCGTCGTCACTGGTGCAAGCCAAGGCATTGGCCGCGAGTTTGCTCTTGCGTACCACCGTGCAGGGGCAGAAATCATCTTGGTTAGCCGAAACCAGAAGAAGCTTCTTGAGGTGCAGAGGTCTATTCAAGACGGAGGCGGAAAAGCTCACGTAATTTGTGCAGATCTCAGTCGGATGAAAGACATTCGCTCGCTGGAACGATCCGTGGCCAGACTCATCAAGGGTAGAGAGCTCGCACTAGCGTTGGTGAACTGCGCAGGCTTCGGCTTTACCAAGCCCGCGCTCGATGTCACTGAAGAAGATTGGGACCGGCTGGTCGACCTTCATCTCAAGGGTACGTTCTTTTGCTCTCAATTCTTGGGACGTTTAATGATCGAACGCGGGTACGGAAAAATCATCAATCTTAGTTCCACGTGGTCTGGGAGCACCGACGTTGGTAAGAGTGTCTATGGCGTTGCCAAAGCCGGCGCGTCCTATCTCACTGCTGCGCTTTCCACCGAATGGGCTCCTTTCGGCGTTCGGGTAAATGCCATCGCACCCACGGCGACCTTGACCGAAAATACCAGTCGCGCTCTGAGCGAAGATAGGGCGCGTGCAAAACGACTGCTGAGTCGTATCAGACTTGGGCGGTTCGCGGAACCCTCCGACCTGGTCGGCGCCGCTCTTTTCCTCGCGAGTCCCGCCTCAGATTTTGTCACCGGACACACTCTGTTTGTCGATGGAGGATGGCACGCCGCGAGTTAACTGATCAGCATGTAAGAAATCTCTAAATGATCGAAGACAAAAATCGCGTTCAGTTAGCGGACCCTCGGGAACCGCCCTCATCCGATCGGCCCGGCATTCGCCCAGTGGCGATTGCGATGTATTGCGTGCTCCTGGCTTCCTATGCGGTAAATGCAGCGGATCGCCAGCTTTTTCCGCTTCTTGCCCATGACGTACGTCAGGAATTCGGTTTTTCACTCGCGGACACAGGCCTTCTTGCGACGATTTTCACTATGGGCTTGGCGGTGGCAGGATTGCCGACCGGGTATCTGCTAACACGTTTTTCCCGGAAAATCGTACTCCTGTTGGGCATCGCGATCTTTTCAACTGCCACTGTACTCATCGTGGTCTCGTTCCACTACTGGGACATGCTGATCTATCTGGCCGCCACCGGTATTGGCGAGGCAATGCAGTTAACGGTAATGATAGCCATTGCCGCGAACTACTTTGTGCGGCACCGTGCCGCCGCAATCGGTTCAATGAATGTTTTTTTCGGCATCGGCGCATTCAGCGGCCCAATCTTGGGCAGCATGTTGCTCGCTACTTATCGAAGCTGGCGTGTCCCGATGATCGTATTTGGTCTTGCCGGCTACTTGATGATTGTGTTGATTGCACTAACCGTTCGTCCTTGGTTCAGTGAGACTCATCGCGCCCGGGACGCTCGAGCAGATCTTCGTGGCGCACCTGTCCTCCTGAACAGGAATACGGTGATTCTCACGGTTTTGAGCGTGATTGGCGGTCTCGTTCTTTACGGTTTCACTGGGATGTATCCGACTTATCTTCGCGAAGGACTTCACTATTCACCGAAGATGGCGGGAGTTGTTACCAGCTTCTATGGGGTCGGAGCCCTAACCTCGATTGCCGGCGGGTGGCTGGGTGATCGCTTCTCCCCGAGGGTGGTACTAAGTTCAGCATTCTTCTGCATCGCTGCCCTTGGATACCTCTGTTTCCACGGCTCACATACGATCGTGCCTCAGGCCATTATGACATTCGCATACGGCGCGATTGGCAGCGGCACGCTTTACGTCAATTTAGCCGGCTATCACGTTAAAGCGGTGCGAAGCGGCCTCGCCAGTCGCGCATCGGGTATGTTTGTGACGAGCCTTTACGCCGCTGCCGCCGCTGCCGGCTATCTAATGGGTGGAATTGCTGGCCACGCCGGATGGGCGGTAGCGGGAGAAATTCAGATTTCACTCCTGTCATTAGTAGCGGGGAGCATCGCGTTCGCGCTACGACCCAGCCATATGTCTGTATAGTTGGTGCCGGAAATTGTTACTTCGCGAGTTCGCGATTGATCAGCCCGTAAGGCTTGTCGCCTCTAAGGCAAGCGAGGACCTGCGCAATCGCCCGCGCTTGCAAAGTCTCACGGGCTTCGATGCTCAGCCAAGCTGTGTGCGCTGTAACGACAATCTTGGGGTGTTCTGTTAGAGCGCTTCGCATCGGTGGCACTGCCGATTCTGCGTCCACCACATCAAGGCCGGCGCCGAAAAGTCTCCCAACATCGAGTGCGGCGATGAGTGCAACTTCGTCGATCAATCCACTACGCGCCGTGTTAATGATCGAGGCTGAGCTTTTCATCTTTGCGAACGCGGCTTCCCCGAAGATATGATGTGTTGCCTCATTTAGCGGTGCGTGAAGCGAAATAAAGTCCGAGGATCCTAGCAGGGTATCGAAAGAAACGAGTTCTGCGCCCATCTCGCGACACCGAGCTTCATGCAAATAAGGATCGTAGATCATGACGCGCATGCCAAGTTGCGATACCTTGCCGGCTAAAAGCGAGCCGATTTTCCCGCAGCCCACCAAACCACAAACCTGCCCGCGCAATCGATGCAGGGGTGGCATGTTGGAGATCGCCCACCGCTTTTCCTGGGCCAAAGAAATGGCCGGGATCATTTGGCGGCTAAGCATGAGTAGCAACGCCAGCGCGTGGTCTGAAACTTCGTCAATGCAATAATCTGGAACATTTGCCACCATGATGCCGTGCCGGGTGGCGGCCCCGATGTCAATATTGTCGACCCCAATGCCATAGCGCACGATGATGCGGCAACGCTTCATGGCTGCTATTACCCGCTCTGTGATTGCCGCTCGGGCAGTAAGCACGCCGTCCGCGTCCTTGCACATGCCAACAAGTTGGTCTTCGCTGCCAATTTGACCTACGAAGAGCGTGCCGCCTGATGACTCGACTCCGTGCCTTTCCTGCTCGACATCCGGGAAGCGGTGATCGGTAATAACGACTTTCACTTTCCTCCGTTAAACTGTCTTTCGATAATGATCATTTGATTGGTGGTCCGATGCTATGAAGAGCTACTGCTTATAGATCTACTTTCCCAAGCAACCACCTTCTGGTTCGATTCTCCCAGGCCATCGATTCCCAACCTTACGACATCGCCAGGCTGTAGAAAGATCGGTGGTTTCCTGCCTTGCCCGACACCAGCAGGGGTTCCAGTGCCGATTACATCCCCAGGAAGCAGTGTCATGAACTCACTCACGTAGCTGACAATAGTTGGAACGTCGAAAATCATATCCGATGTATTTCCATCTTGTCGGAGTTCGCCATTCACTCTCAGCCACAAGTGGAGTTGCCCGGCATTGGGCACGTCTTCATGGGTCGCAAGAAAGGGGCCAAGAGGCGCAAAAGTGTCTGCGCTCTTGCCTTTTACCCATTGTCCGCCTCGTTCAAGTTGGAAACTTCGCTCTGAATAATCGTTGAAAACGGTGTAGCCAGCCACAAATTCAAGTGCAGTTTCTTTCGGCACGTAACTGGCTCGCTTGCCGATGATTACAGCCAATTCAGCTTCCCAGTCTAGTTTCAGTCCGTTCCTGGGCATCACAACATTGTCGTTGGGACCACACATGGCCGTGGTGGATTTAAGAAATAAGACTGGTTCTTTCGGTATCTGTCTCCCACTTTCAGTGGCGTGATCACGATAGTTATGTCCGATGCACACGATTTTGCTAGGCCTGGTGATCGGAGGCCCAAGGCGGATGGATGTATCGACTTGGGGTAAGTGCGAGCTGTTTTCTTTCAGCCAACGACTCAGAGAATCAACGCCTCCTGTCGCGAAAAATGCTTCATCGTAATCCGAACAAAAACCAGAAACATCCACTCCATTCCCATCGGAAAGAAACACGCCGGGTCTTTCTTTTCCTTGCTGACCGAATCGATATAACCTCATACGCGCTAGATCGCTCTCCTTAATTTGGTGCACAGGTCGCCACGAACGGAGGTTTGAGGCGGTGGACTAAAGTAAAACGAAGTCAGATCACTTGGTAATCTGCGAGAAAGACAAAGTCAAGATAATTCGCACAACGATGAGTCGTTTTCTAATTCGCGACCTCCTCGCGAAGTGGAGTTTGATTATTGCGAACCCAAGACGCTGTTTGACTCAATAGGGATAGATCGCGTAAATTGCAGTCCAGTGAGCGCCATATTTCGCGCACTTCAAACCTCCATAATAAATTAGCCTTAGCACGAGGTGATCGTTCAATGAGAGCACTTACCAGGGAACCCACGATCTCGAAGCGTGTAGCCATTGAAATTCGCACAGCCATCCTGGACGGGAGCTTGCCTCCCGAGAGTCCTATTCATCAGGAAAAACTTGCGGCCAAACTGGGAGTTTCCCGGGAACCCGTCCGCAAAGCTTTGGTCTTATTGGAGCAAGAGGGATTAGTAAACATCGTCGGGCGCAGTGCTATGGTGACGCCAGTTGACGATCAGTTCATCGCCGAGATTTACGGGTTTCGCGAGGTAGTCGAAGGATACGTTGCTTCGATGGTGGCGGCGCGAAGGGATTACGATCCGATAAAACTTCACGGGATTCTCGCTAGTGGGTATAAATCCGTTGGGACTAAGTCAGTAGACCGCTTGATTGAGTTAGACCAAGCTTTCCACAACGAACTCTATCATGCATCTGGAAATCGGGTAGTGATAGAAGTGATGGAAACACAATGGAATCATATCCACCGGGCGATGATTACAGACCTGTCCATGGATAGTTTTCAGAAACAATCTTGGGACGAGCATGCTGGAATTGTCGATGCCATCCTGAAACGACAAGTGTCTCGCGCCAGAACCTTGGCATCTGCCCATATACGATCGGCCCTAGCTCGCAAAGTTGCCCGGTTGAAAACGCAGCAACAAATTTCCTAGAAATCGACCTTGGCTTCTCGCCGTGTCTCCGGCGTTCTTCGTTAATTTTGCGCGCGCGCACCCTGAACCTTTCCATCCGATTCAGGCCGAGAGCCCACATTTCCACGTCACACCAAGCCCTGCCTCCTCGCCGTTGAGCTGTAAAGCGGAATATTTTAGTTGACAAAGTGGATCGTTGCAGATAAAAGGATCCAGGATCCAAACGCGAATTGTGCATGTCTATAACGGTCGCTCGGCATTCGCCTCGTCGGTTTAGTCGAAGGGATGCCTGGCGGCAGGCGATGAGGACTCGGGCCGGTAGATGATGGCAGGGGAGGAACTACGCTTATGACAGCCCGCCATAACAATGTGAAGAAGGTCGCTCTATTCCTTTTCGCATTTGCGGCTCTGGTAGGGATCATGTCGGTTCGTGTCTTCGCTCAGGTGGCCGGAGCGACAATGACGGGAACGGTGAGCGACTCATCGGGCGCGGTAGTACCAAACGCACACGTTTCCATCCAGAACAGCGCCACTTCGCAGGTCCGAGAAGTCGCCACGGATGCCGCGGGCTTCTACTCGGTGCCCAACCTGTTGCCCGGAAATTATGAAGTCACAGTCACTGCCCCCGGATTTTCCACCCAGGCCCGGTTCGGCATCACCCTAACGGTCGGGGCTGAGCAACAGCTCAATTTCAGGATGCAGGTTGGGCACGTTTCACAAAAAGTCGAGGTGACCGGTGATGCTCCGGCCGTGCAGTTAGCCTCGTCCGTCATCAGTGGCGTCGTCAGCCAAACCGCAGTGGTGGAGTTACCTTTGAACGGGCGTGATTGGACTCAACTCGCAACTCTCCAGCCTGGGGTAAGTTCTGTAGCCTCCATACAAGCGGATACGGGCAGTCACGACAGAGTTCATCGAGGTTACGGGGTGCAATTGGCCATCTCCGGCAACCGTCCCCAGCAGAATAATTACCGGATCGATGGTGTCAGTGTGAACGACTACACGAACGGTGGTCCCGGCAGTGTGGAAGGCTCCGCCCTGGGAGTGGATGCAGTCGAAGAGTTTTCTGTTTTGACGAGCAACTATTCAGCCGAGTATGGCAGAACCTCAGGCGGCGTCATCAATGCCATTACAAAGTCAGGGACGAATCGGTTGCACGGCAACGCATACGAGTTCCTGCGGAACAGCGCGTTGGATGCCCGTAACTATTTTAATCCGCCCAAAATTCCTGAGTTCAAGCGGAACCAATTCGGGGCGTCCTTAGGTGGTCCGATTCACAAGGACCAAACATTCTTTTTCGTCGACTACGAAGGGCTTCGCCAAAACCAGCCCTCAGCACTTTGGTCAACGTTCCCTCGCCAGCACTTCGCAACGGAATACTTTGTTCCATACCCCAACCGGGCACTTGCTCGCCGCACCAGGTTACGGGCTCCCCAAATCCAGACCCGGCAACCGGCATAGACAAATCCGTCTTGCCTTTTCTCGGCCTCTGGAATCTACCTAACCAAGGATTGTTAGGAAACGGAGACACCGGAATTTACGCGTTCACCGCCGCGCACATTACCTCTGAGAACTTCGGTACTGCTCGAGTTGATCATAAGTTTTCGGATAAGGACAGCATCTTTGGCAGCTACGAATATGATGCAGCAGTCTCTACTCAGCCCGATCCGGTTAACGACGTACTGCTGGGAAATACGTCGGGGCGGTCGTTCGTCGCGATCGAAGAGACCCATATTTTCAAACCGCAGCTGATCAATTCCCTTCGGTTTGGTTTTAATCGTTCCCTTCATACTTCCGGTGGCATAAGTGCAATTAATCCGCTGTCGGCAAACCCTGCCTTGGGAGATACCGCAGGGGCTGACAATCCATTAATCGACGTGACGGGACTAACATCAGCCCAAGCAGGTTTGAACCAATTAGACAAGACAAATCTCTATCAAAACTCGTTTCAGGAGTACGATGACGTTTTCCTTGTCAAGGGAAACCACAGTTTGAAGTTTGGCTTCGCTGTAGAGCGGATTCAGTTTAATGCATTTAACTATGTGCCGGCGGCTGATTTCCCTTTTGGCTCGCTGGAAGCATTCCTGACCAACCAGCCGACTTCGCTTCAAGGGGCCATCCCGAGCATACCGTTCCTTCACTTCGGATTTCGGGGAACCATCTTCGGCGGTTACATTCAGGATGACATACGCTTGCGACCAACCCTGACACTCAACTTAGGACTACGCTACGAAATGTCAACGGTGCCTACTGAGGTCCATGGCAGGTTGTCAACTCTGCGCAGCCCTACTGACCCGGTACCTCATCTTGGTAATGGCCTGTTTCAAAATCCAACGCTCCGGAACTTCGCTCCACGAGTTGGTTTTGCCTGGGACCCGTTCGGAAAAGGAAGAACCGCGGTGCGTGGCGGCTTTGGTATGTTCGATGTCCTCCCCCTACCTTTTCTATTAGGACAGTTCGGAATAAATGTTGCTCCGTTCACCGGCAACGGATCGGTAGTTAATTTACCGCCAGGGTCCTTTCCGACGCAGGCATTTAACATCCTGGTCTCCCAAGTTGGAGCTGGTACGGGTTTGGAGTACCCATACGTTCAACCTACGCCCAAGCGTAATTATGTTATGCAGTGGAACCTGAACATCCAGCACGAAGTCACAAACGATCTTACCGCAATGGTCGCTTACGTGGGCTCGCGCGGCGTCCATCAGACATTTCGTGCGGACGATATCAACACCACCCAGCCAACGCTAACTTCCGCTGGCTACCTGTGGCCTTCGCCGATTGGTAGTGGGAAGGTGCTTAACCCGACTGTGGGTCGCATCGACACCATGCAATGGATTAACAATTCATTTTTTGATGCTCTCGAAGTACAGCTAACCAAAAGGATGAGTCGCGGCTTTCAAGTTCAAGGCAGCTATACGTGGGGCAGAGCAATCGATCAGGGCGCTGGGACGGTCGCGAGTGACGCATTTGTAAGTGCCATCCCCAGCTTGTTGTACTTTCTTCCTAAATACCGGCGCGGGCCTGCCGACTTCAACGTTACCCATAACCTAACCGTTAACTATATTTGGAATATTCCCACTTCAAACTCATTTTCTGGGCCCTTGGCATGGGCGACTCGAGGATGGCAGTTAGGTGGAGTCTTCCAGGTTAGGACCGGTTTGCCGTTTACTCCACTGATCGGTGGCGATCCGCTCGGCTTGCTCAACAGCTCCCCATTCGCCTATCCAGATCGTCTGACCGGTCCGGGATGCGGGTCGCCGGTGAATCCTGGCAGCGTGACCAATTACATCAAGCTGGAATGTTTCGCTCTGCCAAAGGCCACACCAGCCATTGCAGCGCAGTGCGTGCCCTTTGGCTTCATCCCGCCTCCGGCTCCTGGCCAGCCGCCCGTAAATCCGGGAGTCGCTGGCACCTGCCAGAATCTCCTTGGCAATGGTGGTCGCAACGAAATCTACGGACCCGGCTTAGTAAACTTGGATTTCTCCGTGCTCAAGGACAACCGAATTAGAGAGAATTTAAATCTGCAGTTCCGTGCAGAATTTTTCAATGTGTTGAATCATTCTAATTTTAATTCCCCCATCGCGAACAGTACGCTTTTCGACCAAACCGGAGCATCGGTTGGTGGTGCAGGAGCACTTGATTCAACGTCAACGTCCAACCGGGAGATCCAGATTGCGCTGAAACTGATTTTTTAGCCGAACGCGGCTTCAGCTCACCATATAATTTTATGGTACGTCCCGGTTGGTTTTGTACCAGCGTGAAACACAGCGAGGCAGTTGTAACTTAGCAATCTAAAACCGAAACACGCACTTATAAGTGGGAGCAATCATTGATAAAGGCCTTGTATTTGCTGGTAGCAGGTTTACTTCTTGGCAGTGCTCTATTTGCTTACTCGAAAGGCCCTCTACCCGCAGCGGCTCTCGCGGGGTTAGTGACCTCAGACGCTGAGGGGCGGATGGAAGGAGTCTTGGTTACTGCCAAGATCGAAAGAGGAAGCAGAAGTGTCACTGTTATCAGCGATGATCAAGGGCGGTACGTTTTCCCGTCAGGGAGATTGCAGCCAGGCGCATACACTCTCACTATCAGGGCAATCGGATACGAGTTATCTGGGCAAGCCACGGCTAAGATCGAATCCGGTAAGACATCCCAATTAGATCTCAAACTGTTGAAGTCGAAGAATCTGGCATCGCAGTTGACCGGTGCGGAGTGGATGGAAAGCATTCCAGGAAACGTGGAGCAGAAGAGAGCCCTGTTTCGATGCGACCAGTGCCACTCGCTCGACACCGTGGTTAACAGTACTCACGATGCCGAGGGTTGGCTTTCCGTGCTACCCCAAATGCAGCTTTTTTGGCTAGGGAACAGCACCATCAATCAGCCATCCCCAGCGCGCCAACGTAAAGCGTTCCCCGTAGACCCCGAGCTGGCAAAATACTTAAGTTCAATCAACCTGAACGACCGGGAATCATTGCCCTATGAACTGAAGACCTTCCCGCGTCCGCGAGGGACGGACACAAGAGTTATTATTACCGAATATGAATTGCCTCGTTCGGGAAGTATGCCCCACGACGTAGCCGTCGATCGCGACGGAAGGATTTGGTACTCAGATTTCTGGAGCCCTGAAATTGGCAGGCTTGATCCGCAGTCGGGCGAAGTAAAGGAATGGAATCTGCCCGAACTTAAGCCCAACCTTCCCAAGTGGTCGCTGGCAATAGAACTCGATAAGGAAGGCAACCCGTGGATCCCGAGGTTTTACCAGGGATGCGCAGCAACGATGTTTGACGTAAAGACAGAAAAGTTTCAGACATGGAGCGCCCCCGCGGAATATAACGACGAACATGCCAGTTGCTCGCACGGCAGTGTTTCGCCCACGGGAACAGTGTGGTTTAGGGATTCACATCGCGACCTCATGTTCGAGCTTGATCCGAAGACAGGCGTGGTTCGGTCGTTTGATTCCTATCCCTCCGCGACCCCGAAATACACTGGCCCCAGCCATCTTTTCTATTTCGGCATTGACGAAAAGTTTGGCGGCGGACAGCAGCCGCATGATACCTACGGAATTGCGGTAGACGCAAAAGGAGATCCAATCTATTGCGATATGGGAGGCAGCACCATCGCGACGATGGAGCACACCACAGGAAAGGTCACGTTATACCCCACTCCAACTCCCAACGCAGCGCCGCGCCGAGGTTCTATCGATTCCGCTGGCCGCTTCTGGTTTGGCGAGTGGATGGCAAGTCAGTTAGGGATGTTCGATCCCAAGACGAAAGAAATTAAGGAATGGCGCCCGCCTACTCCGTGGAGCGGATTATACCGCGCAGTAGCCGACAAGGACGGCGATGTCTGGTCGGGAGGAATGAGCACGGATTACGTCTACCGGCTAAACCCCGCGACTGGTGTTTGGAGGGAGTATCTGCTACCGACGCTCGGAGGAGAGATACGAGATATAAAAGTAGACGATTCAGGAAAATCGGTGAAGGTTTGGGTGCCGCTGGTTCATGCCGGAATAATTGCCGAGATAGAGCCGCTCGATTAATTCCGATGCGTGAAGCGGCAAATTTCGAAGGAGGAGTTTTGTGAAAGTTCAAGGTCCCCGCGGTTCAACTACGTTCTTGGCACTTTTGCTACTCGGCGCTTTCGTCCTCGCTATGGCAGGGGAAAGTGGGTATCACTTACTCAAGAAATATTCGTTCGTGGCAGCCGTAGGTAGCACCAATGAGTATTTTGATTACCTCACGGTCGATTCTGCAGCGCGTCGCGTCTACTTATCACACGGCACGGAAGTTAAAGTGATCGATGCCGACAGCGGCACCGTCGTGGGCAATATGACGGGCTTCAAACAAAACCACGGAATCGCGATAGTTGACGAATTTGGGCGTGGATTTATCACGGACGGGGGGCAGGGCAAGGTGATCATTTTTGATCCCAAAACCCTGAAGGTGACCGGCGAAGCGAAGGCTGACAACGACGCGGATTGCGTTATTTACGATCCCGTGTCCAAGCGCGTCTTCGTCATGAACGGTCACAGCCACAGTGCGACTGTAATCGATGC
>Ga0210396_10003434_pt1 | contig 15764 bp, 8 predicted proteins | sample IncBWH17OmetaG_FD_155466 | JGI IMG/M metagenome (GOLD analysis project Ga0210396, IMG submission 155466) | Forest soil microbial communities from Barre Woods Harvard Forest LTER site, Petersham, Massachusetts, United States - Inc-BW-H-17-O ... | reverse complement strand
GATACCTATCTCCCCCTCCTCACCACCAACGCAATCAACACCCCCATCACAAATCCCCCCACATGCGCCCACAGCGCCACGCCACCATTCGACACCATCCCAAATTGCCCAATCGCCTCCAGAAACTGCAGCGCAAACCAATACCCCAAAATCAAAAACGCCGGCACCGGCAACAGAAAAATGAAAAAGAACGTCAGCACCTTTGCCCGCGGGAACAGCACAATATACGCCCCCATCACCCCGCTGATCGCCCCACTCGCCCCAATCGCCGGTATATGCGAATTCCAATTGAACAGCACATGCAACATCCCCGACCCCACTCCGCACACCAGATAGAACAACAAATAAAAGAAGTGCCCGAACTCGTCCTCCACGTTGTCCCCAAAAATCCACAGGAACAGCATGTTCCCCAGCAGGTGCATCAGCCCGCTATGCAGAAAAATGCTGGTCAGCAACGGATAGAACGCCCAATCCACCGGCGCGTGCCCGGCCAGCGCTGCGGGAATCCGCGCCGGCACCGTAGCGTGCGCCAGCATAAACGCCTGCGCCACTCGCGGCGGCAAACTCACCTGGTACACGAACACCGCAATGTTCGCCAATATCAATCCAATATTTACAAACGGAAACGTCCGAGTAGGGTTGTCATCCTTAAGCGGAATCATCGCGCAGCTCAGCCAATCCTGTAGCTCAGGCCTTCAGGCCTGAGGCCTTCCCATCGCAAGTACACTCTTTGCAATCCGCCGTCAGAGTACCCAACCCAAGCAGAAATAGAAAGCAGTCCCAGCCAACCCCGTCACACCCGCAGCAGGGAAGCGCGCACCACACCCGTAGCTCAGGCCTTTCAGGCCTGAGGCTTTCCCCGACCCTACGCAACTCGATCCGCTCAACCGACCACGTCATTCCGAACGAAGTGAGGAATCCCTGTTTCTTTGCTTTTCCACTCTCACCCATCAAGGCAGGGAACTCCGTGTCCTATAATCCCGAGCCGCCTCGCCACCGAGTTAACATATTATTTTCATGCGCTAACCGCCTCGATTTTCGGCCCTTTTCGCGCCTTTCTTCCCAGGCGTCCGCCGACCAGGTCATCTCGAATGAAGTGAAGAATCCGCCTTCGCAGTAACGGGCCGCACCGCAGCTCTCAGCATCCAGAACCTTCGCGCACTCTGCGGCTCCTCTGTTCCCTCTGGGGTAATCCCTTCTTTCTCCTCGTCCCACCCATCAAAAAATGTCGGCATGCCGACATTTTCCACCGCCCCTCCCCGCCTTCGCATTGCCATGTCTCCACTCGTGTGGTAAGTATTTGTGTTCTGCATTTGCGCGCGATTTCGCGTGAGACTCTTTACCATCCGTCTCTCTCCCGCTGACCTCCGCGCGCCGACAACGCATGCCTGCCCGCGAAACGGAAGCCATCATCTTGAAGACTTTCCCGCTGGGAGAGGCCGACCGCCTGGTTAGTTTTCTCGGGCGTTCTTCGGGTCGCATGCGGGGTGTAGCTTCGGGAGCCCGCCGCATCAAGAACCGCTACGGCTCCACGCTCGAGCTGCTCTCTCATGTGCAGATCTGGTACATCGAGAAGGAAACTCGCGACCTGGTTCGCTTCCAGCAGTGTGAACTGCTCGAATCGTTCAATCGCGCGCAGAGCGATTATGGCCTAAGCACTGGCCTCGCCCTGGTCAGCGAAATCGCGGAACAGGTCCTCCCCGAGCATGAAGTGTCCGAGCCCATGTTTAGGCTCGTTCTGCTCATCGCCAGGGAGATCGAGCGCCGCTCCAGTTGGGCTCTCCCGCTCGCGTATTACGCGTTCTGGACGGTGCGCCTGGCCGGGTGGCTTCCGCGCTTCGATATCTGCTCGGTGTGCCGCAAACCCTTCGAGCAGGAAGACGCGTTTCACTCCTCGCACTACGCCGGGCTCTTCTGTCAAGAGCATCGGCACCCGGGAATGAAGCGGCTGAGCCTTCCAGGTCGTCAGCTCGCGGAGAGTTTTACGCGGGAAGGGCTGCCCAAGTTCGATGCCACGCTAGACGCCGAACCCTTCGTCAGGGAACTGCGCGATGCCGGCTTCAACTGGATCGAGCACCACACCGAACGCAAGCTCAAGTCCCGTGAATTCCTAGACGCGGCCTGAGCAAGAAGCTCCGGCACGGCGGCGGAGCGTTAGTCGGCTTCTGCGGAACCGGAACGATGAACGCCAGAGTGAGGAATGTAGGCAAGCCGCCCACTCGCGTTGTAGCGCCGGCTGCCAGCCGGCACAGCAAAATTGTTCAGCAAGCCGAATCTAAAATGTCGGCATGCCGACCATTTGAAGTAAAACTCGGGGGTTCTGAAGCGCCTGCAGTCGCAGTTAAAGTTACACTCGAAGTGAGATCGGCGCGTTGCAAGTGAACTCAATGTCCGTCCGACTTTTGGATCCTTGAGTTGAAGCAATACTTTATATCAGTTGAAAGTAAAAGTTTAATCGGTAGTTGGGGAAATGCCAGAAGTGAAGTGAAGCTCGAAATAGATTCAAATGAACAACGCTTTTACGTGAAGTGAAGCTTCATATGCATCGCAGCCACTAGAACAGAAACTCTGTATCTATATCAGGCAGATGAAGTGAAGCTTTACATTGCTTCAATGCGACAAGATAAAGGCTCAACCCACACTTCAATGACAAGCAGCAGATTTTGGAGACAACGTGACACCTAAAGTAAAACTTGATACCAAGCCAGCCGGCCTAACCTTTCAAGATCTCATCCTCAAGCTCATGCAATTCTGGGGACGCCAAGCCTGCGTCCTCCAACAACCCTACGACACCGAAGTCGGTGCCGGCACCATGCACCCGGAAACCTTCCTCCGTGTCCTCGGCCCCTCGCCCTATCGCGTCGCCTACGTCCAACCATCGCGCCGCCCCGCTGACGGCCGCTACGGTGAAAATCCCAACCGCCTCTACAAGCACTTTCAGTATCAAGTCGTCCTCAAGCCTTCGCCTGCCGACGTTCAGGCCATCTATCTCCGCAGCCTCGAAGCCATCGGCATCAATCTCCGCGAGCACGACATTCGCTTTGAAGAGGACAATTGGGAATCCCCGACCCTTGGGGCCTGGGGCATTGGCTGGCAAGTCCTTCTCGACGGCTTGGAGATCACCCAGTTCACCTACTTCCAGCAGAGCGGCGGTATCGACCTCGACCCCATCTCCGTCGAGATCACCTATGGCCTCGAGCGCATCTGCGCCTTCCTGCAAAACGTCGAAAGCGTCTACGACATTCGCTGGGTCGAAAGCAAAACCTACGGTGACATCCGCCTGGCGGAAGAACAGCAACTCTCCGAATACAGCTTCGATCGCAGTGACGCCAAGGCCCTGCGCGCTGAGTTCGAACTCCATGAAAAAGAAGCCAAGGAACTCCTGGACGGCTGGAAAAAGCTCGAAGGCAATGTCGGCATGCCGGCCAAAGAAGGGAAGCAGCAGGAGACCAAGCACGTAGCCACGTCCGGCGACCTCTTTGCCGACGGCGCCTTCGGCCATGCGAAAGAGCCGCAAAGCGGTGCCGCACCTCAGAATGTCGGCATGCCGACCAAAGAGCGCACTCGCTATCCGATCCTGGCCGCCTACGACCACTGCCTAAAGTGCTCGCACCTTTTCAATCTGATGGATGCCCGCGGAGTAATCTCCACCACCGAACGCGCCGCGTTAATGGCCCGCGTTCGCACCCTCTCCTGCCGCGCCGCCTCCGCCTACCTGGAACAAACCGGTGGCGCAGCCCCCCGCGCAAGCCGCCCCACCCACGAGGCCCGCTCATGACCCGGCGCACCACTCCACCCCATGTGGAAAATGTCGGCATGCCGACATTCCCGTATTTCGCCCCGACAATTCTCAAGCTCCTCCGCTCCGGAATCGCCACCAGGTTGGTAGCGCCGGCTACCAGCCGGCACAGCACGATCGATGTCCAGCAATCCCGTCTCTGTAAGCAGCCGCAATCTTCTCGCTGCCAGCAGGTTGTTGCCGCCACCACGAAAAATGTCGGCATGCCGACATTCCCAATTCGAAACTCCGAGGTCTGCCCATGAGCGCCGTCAAGAAATCCCCCAAACCCGTCAAACCCAAAAAGCCCGCGCCCCCGAAGCCTCCCAAGAAGTCCGCCCCCTCCGACCTCACCCAGAAGCGCGTCGAACTCCTCTTCGAAATTGGCGCCGAAGAAATTCCCGCCGGCATGCTTCCCAAAGCGGTCGCCGACCTGAAAGCCATCGTCGAGAAGCATCTCATCGCCGAAAATCTCAGCGAAGGCACTACTGTCGAGACTTTTGGCGGACCGCGCCGCCTCACCGCCTGGGTTCGTGGCATCATCGCCAAACAAGCCGACGTCGAAACCGAAATTACCGGCCCGCCGAAGTCCGTGGCCTACGACGCGACCGGCGCACCCACCCGCGCAGCGGTCAGCTTTGCCGAGAAGCAAAACATCCCCCTCCACGAAATTAAATTAGTGCAAACCGCCAAGGGCGAATACCTCGCAGCCAAGGTTACCCGCTACGGCCGCACCGCCCACGATATGCTCACCGGGATTCTCCCCCGCGTGATTCACGACCTGCCCTGGCCGCGCACCATGACCTGGACCGGCCTCGATGGCGCGCGCTTCATCCGCCCAATCCGCTGGCTCGTAGGGATCCTCGACGCCAAGCCGCTGAAATTTTCCTTCGGCGGCGTCAGCTCATCCGACACCACGGTTGGTCACCGTTTCTTGGGCGCGCCGGAAATCCGGGTTCGCGACTTTGTCGATTACGAAAAGAAGCTGCGCGCCAATGGCGTCATCGTTCGCCCGCAGGAACGCCGCGAGAAAATCGAAAAGGAACTGGCCGCTCATGCCAAGCGCACCGGCTACCGCATCCACCAGGACAACGATCTCCTGCAACTGGTCACCTACCTCAACGAATTTCCAACCGTCATTGCCGGCGATTTCGATCCGTCGTTCCTCGAGCTTCCCGACGAGATCCTGATCACCGTGATGCGCGGCCACCAGAAATACTTCGCCGTCGAGAAACGCACCGGGGAACTGGCGCCGCATTTCCTAGCGGTCATTAATCTGGCGAAAGACACCAAGGGCCTGGTGCGTGCCGGGCATGAGCGCGTGCTTCGCGCCCGCTTCGCCGACGCTCGTTTCTTCTGGGAGTCCGACCAGAAAATCCCGCTCGCTGACTATCTGCCCAAGCTGCAGAAGGTCACCTACGAGTCGCGCCTCGGCAGTTACTTCGACAAGGTCGAGCGCATGCGCGCCATCGCCCGATGGCTCACCGAGCAGTGGTTCAATCTCGGCATGATCCAATCGCACGTGGCTGATGCCGATCGCGCCTCCGAACTTGCCAAGTGCGATCTCGCCGCGGAAATGGTCCGCGAATTCACCGAACTGCAGGGCATCGTCGGCGGCCTCTACGCTAAGGCGCAAGGCGAATCGGAAGAAGTCGCCGACGCCATCTATGACCACTATCGCCCTGTGGGTCTGGACGATCCCATCCCGCGCAATCTCACTGGCTGTGCCGTGGCGCTCTCCGACAAGTTCGACTCCATCGTGGGCTGCTTCTCGGTTGGCGTTGTTCCTACGGGCTCCAGCGATCCCTACGCGTTGCGCCGCGCTGCGCTCGGCATCGTGAAAATCATTCTGGATCGAAAGTTAACCCTCTCGCTGTCGTTATCTATTGGCGCCGCGGCGAAAGCGTTGCTGACTCATCCACCAAAGAAAACGCTCACTGAGCAGCAGGAAGCGCAGGTGCTGGAATTCCTTCTGGACCGCGCGCGCTTCGTGTTCCGCGAGAAGTCTGGCTACGCTTACGACGAAGTGAACGCGGTGTTCCGCCGCGGGGCCGATGATCTGGTCGATGCAGAGAAGCGGTTGCGCGCGCTGAAGTCCATTCGCAAGACCAAGAACTTCGAGCCGCTGGCCGTCTCGTTTAAGCGCATTCGCAAAATTCTCGAAAAGGCCAATTTGCCTGCATCCGAACCGCAGCAAGTTAACGTCGAACTCTTCGAGAAGGATGCGGAGCGCGAACTGCACGCGCTGGCTCGCAAGGTGGCTGGCAAAGTGGCGGAAGATAAGCGCGCGGGCCGCTACCAGGAAGCGCTGGAAGAGATTGCCGGGACTCGCAAAGCCGTCGATCGCTTCTTCGAAGAAGTGATGGTCATGGCGGAAGATGAAGCGGTACGTAAGAATCGTCTGGCGTTGCTGTCGGAACTGCTACGCGAGTTCACGACGATTGCGGACTTCTCTGAACTCGGCGGGGAAGAATCGCGGTGAAGAAAAATGTCGGCATGCCGACATTTTCCACAGGCACCCTGTAGCTCACCCCTTCAGGGGTGAGGGTTTTCGAGCCGCGGGCAGGTTGTCGGCTCGGTTGTGAAATGCCTCAGGCCTGAGGGCCTGAGCTACAGGGTGCGGGGCGGAATTGTGAAGCGCTGGAATGTCGGCATACCGACATTTCCATTTTGGAACTCTCGCGGCGTGCGTGCGTCACGGCGCATCTTGTGGAAGTTCGATAGACTGGTGAGTTCGAATACTTTGCGCCAGCTTGATGGTCGGGCGGATTGAGTAGTAGGAAGTCATAAAGTTTTGCTTGAAGCGGAGCTCGAGTGTTACTTGAGATGAAAATCTAGCGAGAAGTTTCTATCGTCGCACGTTGGGAAAGGTGTTTGAGTTTTTGTTGAGATGATGCTGAAGGGTGCCGGGCTAAAGCCCGGTCCCTACACAATGCTTGAGGTGAGAAGTTGCGGGAGCTTTTATCGTTGCAAGCGGGGAAGCCGTTCGAGTTTTTGTTGAAGTGCTGATGTAGAGACCGGGCTTTAGCCCGGCACCGTTTCAACAGGGTAGCTAGGCGCGCGTGGTGGGGCGGACCGGTCTTGGACGAAGTTTGGTTTCAAGTTCGAGTTTTTGTTGAGGTGCTCGACGGCACTACGTTTCAAGATTCGAGGATTAGTTGAGGCGTAGAGGTCGTTCGAATTTGCAGTTCGAGTTTAGCTTTAGCGGCAGCTTCCCCTGTGGAAATTGTCGGCATGCCGACCAAACGGCACTCCAAACCCAATTGAGTGCTGCTCCCCGGCATGTGTTCAACGGTGCAAACTAAGCGAGGCATAACGTGAAAAAGTGGGTCTATTTTTTCGGTGCAGGTAAAGCGGAAGGCGATGGCACGTGGCGCGACCTTCTGGGCGGCAAAGGCGCGGGCCTTGCTGAAATGACCAGGATCGGGCTGCCGGTTCCAGCCGGCTTCACCATCTCCACGGAGACATGCGACTACTTCTATAAGAACGGCAAGAAATATCCCAGCGAGCTCAAGAAGCAGGTCGTCGACAATGTCGCCAAACTCGAAAAGGCCGCCGGTAAAAAGCTGGGCGACCCGAAGAATCCGCTGCTGGTCAGCGTGCGTTCCGGTTCGGCGCGGTCCATGCCCGGCATGATGGAAACAATTCTGAACCTCGGCCTAAATGATAAGTCCGTGCGGGGCCTTGCGGGCGTAACCAAGAACGAGCGCTTCGCGTATGACGCGTATCGCCGCTTCGTGCAGATGTATTCCACCGTGGTGATGGGTATGTCCAAGGAAGATCTGGAGCACCGCCTGCGTTCCATGAAAGATCGCCTCGGCGTGAAGCTGGACACCGACGTTCCGGCCAATGGCTGGAAAGAATTGGTGGGCGAATACAAAGCCTACTTCAAAGAAAAAGCGGGGAAGGCGTTTCCGGATGATCCGATGGAGCAGCTCTGGGGCGCAATCGGCGCGGTATTTGGCTCCTGGAACGCGGAAAAAGCGGTCACTTACCGTCGCGTGGAGAAGATAACCGGTCTGCTGGGCACCGCCGTCAACGTGGTGCAAATGGTGTTCGGCAACACTGGCGACAATTCGGGCACGGGCGTTTGCTTCACGCGCGACCCGAGCTCTGGCGAGAAGATTTTCTATGGCGACTACCTGACTAACGCGCAGGGCGAAGACGTGGTGGCCGGCATCCGCACCCCGGTCCATCTCACCGAGTTGGAAAAGATCATGCCCAAGGCCTACGCGCAGCTCGAAAAGGTTCGCGCCAAGCTTGAGAAGCATTACAAAGACATGCAGGACATGGAATTCACCATCGAAGAAGGAACCTTATATATGTTGCAAACGCGCACCGGCAAGCGCACTCCCGCCGCCGCGTTTCGCATTGCGATGGACATGACCAACGAGAAGCTCATCACCAAGGAAGAAGCCATCCTGCGCGTGAAGCCCGAAGACATTGAGCGGCTGTTCTACCCGGTCATCGACGCCAAGGTCGACAAGAAATCGTTGGAGTCGAAGATACTGGCGCACGGCATTGACGCTGTGCCCGGAGCCGCAGTGGGTAAAGTCTGTTTCACCGCAGCGGAGGCGGAAGAGTGGGCCGCACGTGGCGAGAAAGTGATTCTGGTTCGCCGCGAAACCAGCCCAGAAGATGTGGGCGGCATGGCGGTGGCGCAGGGCATCCTCACCGCAACGGGCGGCAAGACCAGTCACGCGGCGGTAGTGGCGCGCGGTTGGGGCAAGTGCTGCATCGTCGGCGCGGAAACTCTGGAGATCGACTACAAAACCAAAACCATGAAGGCCAGCAAGAACGGCAGAGTGATTAAGCAGGGCGATTGGCTCACGCTGGATGGCAGTCAGGGCATCGTCTACGCCGATCAGATGCCGCTGGTCAGTCCGGAATTTCCCAAGGCGTACCAGACGGTGATGAAGTGGGTCGACGAAATCCGCCAATTGCGGGTGCGCACCAACGCCGACACGCCGCAGGACGCTCGCAAAGCGCGGGAGTTTGGCGCGGAGGGAATTGGGCTGTGCCGCACCGAGCACATGTTCTTCACCGACTTCGAACATCCGGAGAAGAGTCACGACCGCCAGCTGGCTATCCAAGAAATGATTCTGGCCAACGACAAGGAGACGCGCGTGAAAGCGCTCGACAAGTTGCTGCCGTTCCAGCGCCGCGACTTCGTTGGCATTTTCAAAGCGATGGACGGCCTGCCGGTGACCATTCGCCTGATTGATCCGCCGCTGCACGAGTTCGTGCCGCACGAGCGTGCCAAGCAGGAAGAGCTGGCCAAGGAACTGGGCATCAACGCCGAGACTGTGGCGCGTCGCGTGGAGCAATTGCACGAGGCCAATCCAATGCTCGGGCATCGCGGCTGCCGCTTGTCCATCACATATCCGGAAATTCTGGAGATGCAGGTGCGCGCGATTATCGAAGGCGCCATTGAATGCCAAAAGAGCGGAGTTAAAGTTTTACCTGAGATCATGATTCCGCTCACTCTCGACAAAAAAGAGATGCGCATTCTTGAGCAAGCCACGCGGCGCGTTGCCGATGAGCTGATCAAGAAGGCTGGCATCAAGCTGCCGTACCTGGTGGGCACCATGATTGAGCTGCCGCGTGCGGCGTTGCTTGCGGATGAGATTGCGGAGCCGGCGGAATTTTTCTCGTTCGGCACCAACGACCTCACCCAGACAACGATGGGACTTTCGCGCGACGACGCAGGGCGCTTTCTTCCCGACTATGTGGACGAGAAGAAGGCCGGGGTGTTCGCGGGCGACCCGTTCCAGACGCTGGATCAGAAGGGCGTGGGCATGCTGATTCGCTGGGGCATCGAGAAGGGCCGGAAGACGCGTCCCAAGTTGAAGGTAGGGATTTGCGGCGAGCACGGCGGCGATGCAGACAGCGTGAAGTTCTGCCACGACGTGGGGATGGACTACGTCAGTGCATCACCGTTCCGGGTGCCGATTTCGCGATTGGCGGCGGCGCAGGTGGTGGTGGAGAACAAGCAGAAGGCGAAGAGCGCGAAGAAGTAAGGCGCGTCAACGCGAAAGAAGTAGTGGTAACGACGGGCGCTGCGATGACGCGGCGCCCGTTTCGTTTTGCATGGATATGTCCTGTGTAGCTCACCCCCTTCAGGGGTGAGAGTGATCTTTGAGCACGCCGCGGATCGAAAACGACTGAGGCCTGAGCCCGGGTTACAAGGCTAGGCAGAGATAATGATTCGTCGCGCACGAATGTCGGCATGCCGACATTTTCCACAGGCTCCGCGACTTTTCACGCGAGCGCTGCGCGAGTACATATACGCTTGGGACACCCGCATCTCCGACTTAGCGATCGGACCTTGGCACCTTTACACACCCCATGCTCCGCTTGATCCGACTGCGCAACACGTCATTCCGAACGAAGTGAGGAATCCCTCTTGGGTTCCAATGTCGAAGGGGGATTCCCCACTCCGCAGACTCCGTTCGGAATGACGTGGTCGGTTGGCGGATCGATGGGGAAAGTACTGGCGTTTGATTGATTGCTGGGTCGGAGAGCCGGCGTGCCGCGCGCAATTCGACTAGGCGAGAGTGCGGAGGCGAAGAGGGAACTTGCTGGGCCGGCTGGCAGCCGGCGCTACCAAATCCGGTCTTGCTAGTCACAGGAAAGTATCACGACACTGTGACGTGACAACCGGGGCCGCACTCGGACAATCAGGTCCTGCTAGTGACTGGGAAGGATCATGACGGCGCAGTGTTGGCGGGGAAACCTGGGACGACAGCGGACCGAAATTTGGTGCGGAGTTCGCCTATACTGCAACGACAGCTGAAGTGAAATCCCGGCACGAGGTGTGCTTGCGTGAAGAAGCTTCGGAATGTTTTGGTGGTGGGGTTGGTTCTTCTGAGCGGGCGATTTGCCACGGGGGAGGAATCTGCTTTTGCCTCTCTGCCTGCCTCAGCATCGGCGGTACAACCTGCGGTTGCACCGCCAGCCAGATCATCTGCACGATTGGCGAGCTTGGTTACACTCGAGGAAAGCCTCACGCCTGAAGGAGCGAGCTACAGCGGCATGGCTCGCGCTGCTGCCGCGTCGCCACAGGCTGCGGGTGCGACGGAACGGGTGCGGATTACGCTACATGGACGCGTTGTGGATGAGGATGGATTGCCGGTCACTGAAGTTCAAGTAAAACTTCACATGGTCGGCACGCCGACAATTTCCACAGGGACGGATGACGCTGGGAATTTTTCTGTGGCGAATTTAGAGCCGGGTGAATATTTGCTGCGCGCAGAGAAGCCGGGGTTCTTCGTCCTGGAGAATCAGAAGATTCAACTCACCGCCGACTCGTCGTCGTTTACATTTACGATCAATCACCAGCAGGAAGTTCGCGAGAAGGTGGACGTGGTCGCGTCCGAGAATCGGGTGGAGACGGCCAACACTGCGCAGTCCGACGCGCTGACGGCGAAAGACATCATCGACATTCCGGTGCCGAGTTCGCACGACCTGCAACAGAGTCTGGTGGCGATGCCGGAAATTCTGAAAGACAACTCGGACCTGCTGCATGTAGCTGGCGCGCGCAACACGCAGGCGCAGTATCTGCTGGACGGTTTCGAGATTGGCGATCCGATCAGCGGGCAACTGGATGCGCGGCTCAGCGTGGATGCGGTGCGCACCGCGCAAGTGCAGACCGGGCGCTTTGGCGCGGAGTATATGCATCCGGGCGCGGCGGTTTTGAGCTTCGATACTCCGGAAGGCGACGACCGTTGGCGGTTTGCGACGACGGATTTTATTCCCGGAATCAACGTGCAGCAGGGTGTGCAGTTCGGGAATTATTATCCGCGGCTTTCGGTGTCGGGGCCGATCGAGCGCGGCAAATTGTGGTTCTCGGAATCGTTCAGCGTGCAGCACACGCTGAGCGTCATTAAGGGATTGCCGTCGGGAGAGAACGAAACTACGCAGTGGAGTGGCGATTCGCTGTCGCGGGTGCTATGGAAGGTCGCGCCGAATCACAGCTTGCACGGTTCGGTCCTCTACAACCAGACGAGCGATTCCTATCTCGGACTCGATGTGCTGCACCCGCAAACGACGACCTACGACTACACGGCGCATCGAGTGTTCGGCTCGCTGAAGGATCAAATCTATTGGGAGAAGACGCTGTTTGAATTTGGCGTGGGCGCGGACAGTGAAACGAATTTGTTCACGCCTCAGGGAACGGCCCCGTACGTTTTGCTGGTGAACGGCGCGGAAGGGAATTATTTTCAGCGCATCCATCAGGACGGGAAGCGCTATCAACTTTTCGCCGACGCGATTCGGACTTCGGTTCATTGGCATGGTGTACACACGCTTTCCGCGGGAGCGAATCTTTCCAGTATTGAGCTGACGCAATCGGCGGTGCGCGGAGAAATCCAAGCGCTGCGTGCGGATAATACACTGGATCGCGTCACCACGTTTGCGGGCCCTGCGCAATTTCATGGGTCGAATACCATGGCGGGTTTGTTCGTGCAGGATTCGTGGACGCCGAATCGCTACTTTATTATTCAGGCGGGCGCGCGGATGGACTGGGACCGCTTGCTGCAGGCGGCGATTGCGGAGCCGCGGGTGTCGCTGAATTTTCTGCCGTTCAAGGACAACCGCGGAAAATTTTCGATTGGCTGGGGAATTTATGACGTGCCGCTGAATCTTTCGGTGATTGGGCAGACGCAAGATCAACAACAGGTGGACACGCTGTACGACGCGACGGGAACGATTCCAGTGAGTGGGCCGGCGACGAGTCGCTTCGTGATGCCGGCAGGCGGATTGCAGCAACCTTATTTTGATATTGCGAGTGCAGGGTGGCAGCAGCGCTTCGGTACCAACACCATTGTGTCGATGGAATTGCTGGCGCGCGATGAGCATCACGGGTTGGTGTACGAAACGGTGACACCGGGGCAGATTGGCAGCGAATTTTTGCTGCAGACTTCGCGGCGCGACAAGTATCGAGGTGTGACGGTGTCGGCGCGGCGACAATTTTCGAATGGCACGGAATTGTTTGGGAGCTACACGCGATCGCGGGCGAGTACCGATCAGGTGTTGGACCCGCTATTGGGGGCGTTGTACTTCGCGCCGCAACAGCCTGGGCCGCTGAGTTGGGACGCGCCGAACCGGTTCCTGTCGTGGGGAAGTATTCCCACGCCGATTTGGGGAATTTTGTTTTCATATTTTCTGGAGTACCGCACCGGGTATCCGTTCAGCGCGGTGAACCAGCAGCAGTTTTTGGTGGGCGAGGCCAACAGCTTGCGCTTCCCGTCGTACGCGAGCCTGACCGTGGGATTCGAGAAGCGCTTCCGATTCAAAGGCTACGTATTCGCGGCGCGGCTTGCGGTGGTCAATGTGTTCGACCGGTTGAATTCAGACACGGTAGTGAACAACGTAGACGCGCCAAATTATTTGACGTTTTACGAAGGGCAGGGCCGAGCCATCACCGGCCGTTTGCGATTCCTGGGACGGAAGTAAGTTGAGCTGATTTGCGTCACCGCCGGAAGCGTCTTGCTGTCTTGTTGTTTCTAGCGTTTAAAGTTTTACTTGAATGGCATGGCGCTTGATGTGGCGGGGCGATGGAGTTCGGTGGCGCCGGGCTGAAGCCCGGTCCCTACATGCTGATGGGCTGGCAGAAGAAGTCGTGTGAGAACACAGCTATGCGGTGTAGGAGCGAGCAGTGATTAAAGTTGCGCTTGATGATATACTCCGCGGCAAGTATTCAGCTCGACAGCCTACGACTTGCCGTGAACGAAGTGTGCCCTACACCCGCAGGCCGTGATGTGCGTAGCGGCGGAGTTCACGAGTGAGCGCGGGATCCAACGGAGACAGGTAAACCCTGTCTGATGGTGAGCCCATGCAGCTTGCTATGCCCAGCCTTCCTCGTCGTGTGTTCTTTTTCTTTTTCTTAGTGACCGCCTTTGGCAGCGTGCGCGTGACCGCACAGGGTAGCGGTGCGGCCGCATTGGTCACGCAAGCTGTTGACGAAAAGAATGTGGTGGTGCTGAAGGGAAACGTGCATCCGCTGGCGCGTGCGGAATTTGATCGAGGCGCGGCGCCATTGAATTTGAAGATGGACCGGATGCTGCTGGTGTTGAAGCGCAGCGAAGAGCAGGAAGCGGCGTTGCGAAAATTGCTGGACGACCAGCAGGACAAGAATTCGCGGAGTTACCGGCAATGGCTAACGCCGGAGCAGTTCGGGCAACAGTTCGGTCCCGCCGACAGCGACATACAGAAGATTACCGCGTGGTTGCAGGGACACGGATTTCATGACGTGGAGGTGAGCCACGGACGCACGACCATTGAATTTTCGGGTAACGCGGCGCAGGTGCAGGCGGCGCTGGGAACATCGATTCATAAATATGTGGTGAATGGAGAAGAGCACTGGGCCAATGCCAACGATCCGCAGATACCGGCAGCGTTGGCTCCGGTGGTAGCGGGAGTATTCACGCTGCACAATTTTCTGAAGGCGCCGCAGGTGCAGATCGCAGAAGAAAGTTTTACAGCCGTGGCGCCAAAACCTGGAGAGCGGCCGCAGTTCACGTCGACGACCGGGAAGCACGCGCTGATGCCTGGGGACTACTACACCATTTACGGCTTTGGAACGCAGCCGCCGCTGACCAGCGCAGCGATCGCAGTGGTGGCCAGGTCGAATATCAACATTCAGGATGTCTTGTCCTTCCAGAATTACTCGGGTGTGGGCGGCGGTTACCCGCATGTGGTGTTGAATGGACCAGACCCCGGAGATCTCGGCGGCGGAGAAGAAACGGAAGCGGTGTTAGACACAACGTGGGCGGGAGTAACCGCACCGTCGGCGTTTCTGGACATCGTGGTTTCGCAATCCACGGCGACAACGGACGGCATTGATCTGTCGGAGCAGTACATCATAGACAATAATTTTGCCGACGTAATGAGCGAGAGTTTTGGTGGCTGCGAGGCGGGAGTGACAAGTTCGGAAGCTGCGGGAATTCTGGCGTTGGCTCAGCAAGCAGCGACGCAGGGTATTACATATGTTGTGGCGGCAGGCGATTCCGGCTCGGCAGGGTGCGACGACCCGCATACGGAAACAAAGGCGGCGAGTCCGCCGGGCGTAAACGTGCTGGCTTCGACGCCGTACACGGTCGCCGTCGGTGGAACGACGTTCAACGACGCCGCAACCACGAAATACTGGTCGCCGACAAATGCTCCTGGAACGAATGCCTCCGCGCTTTCCTATATTCCGGAAAATGTGTGGAATGAAAGTTGTGCGGCGGGCGCGACGGGATGCACGACGGCAAGCATCTGGGCAGGCGGTGGTGGCGCAAGCACGCTTTCTACCAAACCTGGCTGGCAGAATGGCGTGACAGGAATTCCTGGTGATGGAGCGCGCGATCTGCCAGACGTGTCGCTAACGGCGGCGGCTCACGACCCCTATCTGATTTGTCTGCGTGGTTCGTGTACCCCGGATGCGCAGGGACGCGTCAGTTTTCATGGTGTGGGCGGAACATCGGCAGCGACGCCATCGTTGGCAGGGATCATGGCGCTGGTGGTGGGGAAAACCGGAGTGCGATTGGGGCAGCCCAACTATGTGTTGTACCGATTAGCGGCGGCGGAAAACCTGGGGCAATGCAACGCGTCGAATACGGCTGCTTTACCGGCGAGCAGTTGCGTGTTTAATGATGTAACGGTGGGAAATAACGCGGTGCCGGGTGAGGTGGCGTACGGAACGCCAAGTGCGAAATACATCAGCGGAACGGGTTATGACCTAGCGAGCGGGCTTGGGTCTGTGAATGTGACTAACCTGATCAATCAGTGGAGCAGCGTAACGTTTAATCCGACGGCGACGGCATTTACGATCGCGCCCACAACGGCAACTCACGGAGATGCACTGAATGTGACGGTCAACGTGACGCCGAATAGCGGCAGCGGCGTGCCGACCGGAGTGGTGTGGATGCAGCAGTTTTATTCCGGGAACAGCGCTGTAATAGGAAACAACACGGCCGATTTCCTGCCACTGACGGCGGGAACA
>Ga0210396_10003433_pt1 | contig 15767 bp, 12 predicted proteins | sample IncBWH17OmetaG_FD_155466 | JGI IMG/M metagenome (GOLD analysis project Ga0210396, IMG submission 155466) | Forest soil microbial communities from Barre Woods Harvard Forest LTER site, Petersham, Massachusetts, United States - Inc-BW-H-17-O ... | reverse complement strand
ATTAGGAGCTGAATGTTCGGGCGTCAGCCGGACATTCTGCTGCCATAGCCAGTATCGCTTTCTAAAGCATGCGCTTTAGGGCGCGATGCTGGCTAACCGAAGACGCCTTTCGTTGATCTGCGCAAGCCATTTTTCCAGAAATCGCAAATCGCATGCAATCTGCGCCAACGAATCACGGTCCGCCGGGCGATCGCTCGGCCATCTAGCGTCGATCTCGCCCATCGCCTGAAGCAGTCCTTCTTTCTCGCAGGTGAGCCCTTCGGATATTTCCTCTAAATCTGCCAAAGTGGCTTGAGCTCCCCGGATCTTAATGGCGCGGAGTAGTGAGCTGGTCTCTTGGGTAAGCGGTTGAAACATACGATCAAATTGCTGCAAACCCGTTGCCATTCTCCCAAACCAGACGCTGACTCCGGCGCTTGCTGCCTTCGGCTTAGGCTCCTCACCAGAAAGCGCCAACAGATGCAAGATTCTCGACGCCGGGTCACGCAGCGTATTGAACGCCTCGTTTAGGGTCGCAAAATCGCCATCGGCCGCGCGATCTGGATGGCTGGTTTTGCTTTTGTTCGCAAATAAATCGCCCAGAACATCTACATCGAGCACCGGCCGCGGTTCTAGACCAAACACCGCAAAGAAATCGATCATGCCGAGAAACTCTCGCCACAAGAGCAATGAGCCACAGCGTTAGGATTGGTCACTTTAAACCCTCCCTTCTGTAGATCATCACTGAAATCGACGAGCGAACCGCTGACAAACAAAGCGCTCTTTGGGTCAACGACCACTCGAACCTGATTTGATTCCACTAGAATGTCACGATTCACCGGGCCGTCGACGAGGTCCATTTTATATTGTAACCCTGAACAGCCCCCTCCGATCACCGCTACCCTGAGCGCTCCCGTAGGTCGACCCTGACGTTCCAGAAGCTGGGCTAACTTGGCAGCCGCCCTTTGGGTGACCTTAACCAAGCGCTCATTACCTATTTTGTACCTAACCTCGACTCCTGGATTCACCAGAGAATATGAAGTCGGGCTGCCGAAAATCAACCAGCGCGCAATGCTGGCCGAGGCATACGCCTCGGCCAGCATTGCAGGCTACCCCTTCCGGATGACGATTTCGACTCGGCGGTTTAGTTGCTGTTCTTCGACGGAGCGATCTCCTGGAACTAATAGCCGACTCTTCCCGTATCCTTGGGTTTGAATCCGGCCAGGGTCTATACCCATGTTCTGCACGAGCCAATCCTTTACCGTCTCAGCGCGTCGTTCGCTCAACTCCATGTTGTATTCGTCACTGCCGAAGGAGTCGGTATGCCCTTCCACTTTGAATATCGCCTGTGGGTTCCTTTGAATCAGCCGGCCGAGTTTTTGCAGGCTAGCCGTGGCGCCTTCACGAAGATTGGCCGAGTCATAGTCGAAGAGCAGGTCCGTCGGCATCAAGATTGGAGCGGTCCCGCTGCCGACGCGGCCGGATCCCGACAAAAGTTCATCCAGGTTACTGAACCCTGATGGAATACCTGACTCGCCCGAGATATTGCCGTCGCCCGATTCATCGTTAGCAGCTCTCCCAAGGTTTTTCTTGTTGCCACTCGCTATCTTAGGCCTTGGGCCGGTAACACCCGGCTTTTCATTGATCAGCTTTTGCCTGCTATCGCTGAGCTCCTTGTCCATGACCAAGGCGCTCTCGGCTTCGGCTTTTGTGGCGGCATTCCGGGCTGCCTGCGTATCGATAGTCGGTTTTTCTTTGAAGTCCGGAGCTTGAGGCGTGCTGACTTGAGGCGCCGCCCGAATCTCCTTCATGTCTTGCTCGAAAGACCCGTCAAATTGTGTAACCCCTTTCGCACTTCCCCCAGCCGCGCCGTCGTTGGTGAGCGATTTACTTTGCTGACCCTCAGGCTCCAGCAATTTCTCATCGACTTGCAGCCGATTAACACTGAAGGCCCTTGGTACGAGCCGAGGGGTATTGGGGGTTTCGAAACTGTGCAGAATCTTTCTGCTAAAACCGAAGAAAAGAGCACCGTGCAGCACTAGGGAAAGCGCCGCCGCCGGCAATAACCAGCGAATGAGCGAGACCGAACTGTCCGCTACGTTATCTTCCAGAGAGTACGACATAGTCGCTCGCCCAAGATAACATTTCGCACGGCGGACGCCACTCATCCGTGAGAGGCGAGAAGCCAGAGGTTAGCGCCTCCATCTTGTCCACTTCGTCCACTCGGTCTACTCCGTCCACTTGTGGGACCCGAGGCGGACTATCTTAAGTGATCTGCTCGCGCAAAAACGCCGGTATCTCCGCGATTGCCAATCGCTTTTGCTCCATCGAGTCGCGGTAGCGGACCGTGACGGTGTCCCGGTTTGCGGGACCGTTTTCTCCAATTGTGTCGAAATCAACAGTGATTCCGAAAGGCGTTCCGGCTTCATCTTGACGGCGATAACGGCGACCGATTGCACCGGTCTCATCGTAGAAAACCGACATGTCGCCGCGCAACATCTCAACTATCTCTTTGGCCTTCCTTACCAACTGTTCGTTGTTCTTTAGCAACGGAAATACGCCGCACTTGATTGGCGCCATGCGGGGATGGAGCCGGAGAACAGTCCTAGTCTCAGATTTACCTTTTTCGTCCGTAACTGTCTCTTCGTCGTAGGCTGCACAAAGCAACGCCAGCAGGGTTCGATCGACTCCGGCGCTTGGCTCTACCACATGCGGAATAAAGTGGGTTTTGGTTTCTTCGTCGAAATACTCTAACGGCTTACCGCTCGTCTTCTGGTGTTGGGTTAAGTCGTAATCGGTTCGATAAGCCACACCTTCGAGTTCCTGCACACCGAACGGAAATTCAAACTCGATGTCATAGGTGCCCTTTGAATAATGCGACCGCTCCTCTGGCGGAATCTCATGAACGTGTAGTTTGTCCTTGGACAAGCCGATATCTGCGTAGAACCGCAGACGTTCCTTCAACCAGTACTCCAGCAACTCGGGTCCTTGATTTGGAAAGCAAAAATACTCGAGTTCCATTTGCTCAAACTCGCGCGATCTAAAGATGAAATTGCGCGGGTTGATTTCGTTCCGAAATGCCTTGCCGATCTGGGCGATACCGAACGGCAGTTTCTTGCGTGAAACCTCGAGTACATTTCGAAATTGTACGAATATCGACTGAGCCGTTTCAGGTCGCAGATAAGTGACCGCAGAATCATCCTCCGTGGCGCCCACGAAAGTCTTAAACATCAGATTAAACGCCCTAGGCTCAGTCAGATCGAAGCTGCCGCAAACGGGACACTGCTTTTGACCATTCTTCTCCGGCAATTGATCTGCCCTGAGCCGAGACTTGCAGTTGCGGCAGTCCACCATCGGGTCGCTGAAAGTAGTTTCATGGCCGCTGGCAACCCACACTTGGCGATTCATTAGGATCGATCCATCGAGGCCAACGATATCGTCTCTTTCCCTGACCATGCGGCGCCACCAAAACTCCTTGAGATTTCTTCTTAGCTCGACCCCGAGCGGGCCGTAATCCCAGCAACCGTTTAATCCACCGTAAATTTCGCTCGATTGAAAAACAAAGCCTCGCCGCTTACACAAGCTGACTATCTTTTCCATTCGATCAGAAGCGGCCTTCTTTTGGCTCATAAGAGAGGTGAAAAATGGCACAGCCTGCGGCTCCCGCAAATGCAATAGGCATTTGCAATAGCCAGTGTCGCAGACAAATGCCTGGTGCATTTGTCGGGGAGAAAGGCTAAACTTCTTCAGAGAATGCCGAAAGAGCCCATTGATCCCGCCGAGCAGTCCATCGGTGATGGCTTCCAAAAGTTAGTTCATCCGAAGAAGAAGACGCCGTCGGGCGTATGGGTGATCGTCGGGCTGGCGATCTTGTTTGCCCTGATCGCGTTTGGGATCGCGGGCTTTATTGTTTTAGAAGCCGTAATGGCAAAGCGGCACGGGGGAGAGGCCTCACCGGTAGTCGCCAGCGCATCACCGTCGGCTTCCTCGAAAATCAGCGCCACCGTTACGTCCCCAGCAGAGACACCCAAAAAGACCGAATCGCCGGCCGCCCAGTCGAGCGCCACCGCTGCTGTAGAGAACTCGCCCAGCGAAACCTCGGATTCGAAGGAAGAAGCGGATACTCGCCAGCAAGTGCTGACTCGAGTCGATCTAATGCGCAACATCTCTCAGAAGGAAAAAGATCAGCTCTACGCTCAGATAGTACGGGCTCATGGTTTTACTAAAATCGCGCTTATCCCCTTCCAAAGTGGCCGGACCGCACCCGGCTCAACCCAGATCGATGATCTGGTGAAGCGTATCCAAGATGCAGATGTTCAAAAACTGCTCAGTGATCCAACCGTTGTCCTGATCTTCGTCGGATACGCTGATACTCAAGGTAACGAAGACTCCAACCTCGAAATCTCGCGGACTCGCGCCGAGGCCGTGCAGAAATTGGTTTCGGCTCGATTGAAATTATCAAATCTGATGCATTCAGTCGGGATGGGCGGTCAGGAGCTCTTCGACAAAGAGAACCGGGAAAAGAACCGGGTCGTCGAGGTTTGGGCGGTCCAGCCGTGAGCCGGCTATAAGTTTTAGGTTCTAGGTTTTAAGTTTTAGGTTTTAAATCGCCCAGGCATTGGAACTGGAGACCGCGTTCTCGCTTATATCGTTGCGCGCGACTCGACCGCCCCAACTTAAAACTTTAAACTTAAAACGTAGAACCTAAAACCGTCTCCTCAGGCGGGGGCAATTTTCCGCGTTGCTCACTCGGGACGTATCTATTTAGATATGCTCGTCGTTCCCGCCTCTCACATGGATGCTCTAACTTATGCCGGACCCAGATCGTAAGGACACTGAACCGAAAATTGCATTGTCACCACCGGCCCTGTTTGCCCTTGCGGCCGTTATTTTCTTCTTAGCCGGTGGAATCTTCGCCTACGTTCAGTTGATCGGCCGAGGTCTTCAGAAGACGAGCGCGTCTGCAAGTCCGTATCTGACTCAAGAGCAAACTACTCCCGTTGGCACTCCATCTCCGACGCCACAAGAGACACCGACGGCGACACCCATTCCGACCACTACCCCGGTGCCCACGCCGACACCAGTCGCTACAGCAACTCCGACTCCCGTGGCGACACCGGAGACGCCGGCGGCCACTCCTGAGGCGACAGCCACTGAGACGACGACCCCCGCGGAGACCCCGGTTCAGCCCTCTGAGACTCCCAGCGCCTCACCCAGCGCGTCGTCAAATGCTGAGACGCAGCCTTCTGCTAGCGCTCAAGCATTTCCAACCGTGCAAAACAATGCCGCCGAGGAAGCGGAGGTCCGAAAAGAAGTATTGGCTCGGATCGACTTGCTCAAGGAGCTATCCCAAAAGGAGCGCGACTATCTCTATGCCCAAGTTGATCGGGCCCGGGGCTTTACCAAACTCGCGATTATCCCTTTCCCATCCGGTAAGACGCACCCGGAACAGTTTCAGATCGACCATCTCCTAAGTTACTTGCAGAAGCCTGAGTTTCAGAAGCTTTACGAAGATCCGACCGTTGTTTTTGTGGTGGCTGGCTACGCGGATAAGCAGGGGAACGAAGAGCAAAACCTGGATATCTCGAAGCAACGTGCTCAGTTTGTCGCTAAGATTTTGGAGACCCAGGCCAAAATCGCGAACACCATTCGCGCCGTTGGCATGGGAGGGTCAGAGTTTTTCGGCCATGGAACCCCTGACAAGAACCGGGTGGTAGAGATTTGGTTGGCGGCACCGTAAAATTCCCTAAAAAACTTGTTGAATAGGAATCAATTTTTCATAGCGTTTGGTTGCTGGCTCGATTGGCCCCCAGAACCCGTTCCCCCTCTGATCGAGCCAGCTTTTTCTTTTTCCCGGTAGGGATGAGCTCCCGCTCAGCCGGGCCTAATTTTTGAATCAGCTTGTTTCGCCACGATCTTCGGACGAGCAGGAGCTCGTCCCTACCGTTTTCTTACTCCAGCGGCACAACCGGCTCTTTCGCTTCGATGAACAACCCGTGAAGCAACCTGACCGCTTCTTCGACTTTTTCCCGGTCCACTAGCCAGGTGACCCGGAAGGACGAGGTCGCTAGTCCATAGTACCGAGTGCTGGCTTGCTCCAGGGCCTGCGAGCCGGCGCGCACCTTGTTATGGGAGGCGTTGATTCCGGCTCCGATGATACTGATGGCCCCAATTGTGTCGTTCCAGAGGGCATCCGGGTCGTGCTGGGTTAACTGCGCCTGCAGCTTCGAGCTCTGATGCAGATTCTCTTTCGAAATCACTAAGGTAAGACCATCCTGGTCCCTGCCCGTCGAGGAGACGTGAAGCTGTTTACCAGGGCATCCAAAGTCGTCCATTATGCTCAACAGACCGCTGACCTTTCGGGATTGGATCAAGAGCACCTCTTTTTCGCTGGACACGCCGACTACGGACCCGGGCAGTCTGGGAGCTAGCTTTCGGACAATGGTGCCATCCAGGGAAGGATCCTTACCTGGAATAGCGCCGGCCGTGGCGCGAGCGTAAATCGCGATCCCTTTTTCCTTCGCAAACTCGACCGCCTGCGCGTTCAGAACTTTAGCGCCGGATTCGGCCAGCTCTTGGGTTTCCTCGTAGGAAAGAACGCCGATCCTCGTGGCTGCCGGGACCACCCGCGGATCGGCTGTATAGACTCCGTCAACGTCCGAACAAATCTCGCACCACTCTGCTCCCAAGGCGGCTGCCATTGCCACCGCGGTGGTATCGCTGCCGCCGCGGCCAAGAGTTGTAATCTCTTTGCGATAGGAGACACCCTGATAACCGGCGACCACAACGATCTTTCCTCGGGCTAGCTCATCCTGGACGCGGAACGGGCGCACTTCGATGATTCGAGCATCGATATGCCGGTCATTGGTAATAATGCCGGACTGGCTTCCGGTGAAACTGATAGCGTCTCCACCCAACTCGCGGATTGCCATCGAAAGCAAAGCCATAGAAATCCGCTCGCCGGCCGACAACAACATATCAAGCTCACGCCGGTCGGGATTGGCCGAGATCTGTTTGGCCAGCGCAAGCAGATCGTCCGTGGTGTCACCCATTGCCGAGACCACGACCACCACATCGTGTCCCTCTTTCTTCGTTCGCATAATGCGTTCAGCCACCAGACGAAGCTTGCCGGCATCAGCCACACTGCTCCCGCCGTACTTTTGGACGACAATGGACATTGGTGAGGATTCTTCGGGGAGAGCGTTGCATCAAGCTCGAAAGAGTTAGCGGCTCGCGGTTGGTCGTTTCGTTCTCGTACTCGTCGTCGTCCTCGTCCTCGACAGGGGCTGCAAGGCGTGGTTAGTCATTTCGGCGAGCACCAGCGAGCAGACGCCGTTCGGATGGGACCTACGGGACTAACGGGACTAATGGGACTTATGAGCCACCCGCTAACTCATTTCTCGAGCATCTCATAAATACCCGACCAACGCCCGGGGACAGGGCGGAGAGCTAGCTGATTGCATCGCGCGAGCAGCACCTGGCTGGCTCCGTCATCGGGCTGGAGCACCAGCACTGATGAGAAGTGAACGGCGGCGCTGTGAAAGTCTCCATCGAAGTATTTTTTGAGGCCTGCCTCATACACATCACGAAGCTCTAGTTTGTCGGATGAGACCGTGCCCCGATATCCTAGCAACTCGAATACACCTGTGCCCTGGCTTCGTCCAAGCACGGCTACGCGGTCGATATAGCGCCACTCGAACCGGTCGGCAGTTTCTGTTTTGGTCTGGCCGCTCGCTAAAATTAAGGTGCCATAGAGCTTGTTTAACCCCTCCAACCGGCTCGAAAGATTGACCGGGTCGCCAATTGCCGAGTACGATAGCCGCTGTTGGGCCCCGATGTTCCCGACCAATACTTCGCCGGTATGCAGGCCGATCCGGGTCTTAAAGATGGGACGGTTTGCAGCTCGCCGCTCAGCTTCAGCGTCGGAAAGCTTTTGCACCACTTCCAACGCGGCTTGACAGGCTACTTCGGCATGCTTTTCCATCGGGGTGGGAGCATTAAAAAACGCTACAACCCCGTCCCCAACGAACTTATCCAGCGTCCCCCCAAATCTCTCCACCACGATATTGGTGACTACCTCGAAATAGTCGCCTAATTCAGCAAAAACTTCGGTGGGAGTGAGATTCTCACTGATCCTGGTAAATCCGGCGACGTCGGAAAAAAACAATGTGAGCCGCCGCAGTGCGCCTCCGCGCGTGGCATCTTGCTTTTGCAGAATTAATTCTCTAACCACATCCCGCGGAACGTATTTAACAAACGAACGTAGGCCCGATTTCATGCGGTCGAGCGAGTCGCCGACTATCACAATTTCGCGCACGGCCGATTTCGGCGGCGGCAAATTTGTCAGCTCAAATCGGCCAACCTGTTCGAGGTCTTTGCTGAGCTTAGTAAGTGGTGTTGCCAGCTGGTGCGAAAGCCAGATGGCAAACAATGTACCGGCGGTAAGCGCGACTAAACCGACGATGGCGGCTATGGCCAGATTGTTTTGGGCCGAGCCCATGAAATCACTTTCGAGTCCTACCACACCTGTGAGGAAAGTCAGTCCGCTCGGTAAAGTGAAAGGTGTAACCACCGAAACGTAACTTTGCCCAGCAAGATGGAAGGAGTGAGAACTGAACTGCCCGGTTTCAAACTTGGGTTGGTCGAGCTTATACAGTTTCTGAGATTGCTCCAGCAAGGCATCGCGCGGAAGCGACATTTCTGAGGCAACCCCGAGTGAGTCGCCGGACAAGGTGTCAACGAAGAGCAACAGTTTCCGGTCTTGAATGACCCGCCCCAGGAACTCATTGAAATCGCTGGTGGTAAAATCAGCCGTAAACACGCCGATCAATCGGCCCAGTTCATAGATTGCCTTACAAGCGCTGATACCGGTAATCCCATCGTTAAAGTTATACGGCGGCGTCCACACGATCGAGCCGCCGCCTGCGATAGCTTTTTGATACCAGGATCGAGTCCGCCCATCGTGGGAGCTTGCATTCCGAGGCGGTAACTGCGAGCGAGAACCATTTAAGTCCAATAGGAATTCTTCCGGCCGGCCATTATCGACATTCGGATCGGAATGCTTCACTCCGATCCGTCCTTCGGCATCCCGCCACGCACCGGTGAAAGCGCCGGTCGCTGAATCCGTAAAACTGAGCCAACTGACGTTCTCCTCCTGTCGGAGTCGTTCTGCCAGGAAAATTCCCAATCGATCGGAGTCTAACGGGTTAATCAATCCGCGATCGGTAAAATTCTTTAGCGCGGGCAAGATCTGTTCTGCCGGTTCGAAGATCCGGCTTATTTCACCGGACAGCGTGAGGCTAACCAGGCTAAAATGCTGTTGCCGGATTTCCTCGAGGGTCCGTGCCGAGCTGATATAACCAACAATCCCGATTGTCCCGACCGAGAAAAGAAGGGCGCCGAGAACGAGTTGTAAGATTGCGGTTCGAAACCCAATCGTCTGCCGTGGTCTTGATGCGTTCGGCGCGGTGGCCATTTTTCGGGGTATACTGGACTCGGTCGAGGCTCGTTCCAGAATAGCAAATAGCAGATAGCAAATAGCAACGTTTTCGCAACCTGGCGCTGGGAAGCCAAGCGCCGGAATTAGAATTTGCTAAAGAGGGCGAGCGGGGAGACGCGATCCCTCCTCAGTCTGGACCAGCCTAATGCCGTAGCAGCTTGCCGTTTGGCGTTCGGGGCAGCTCTGCGACTCTTCCAAACGAAACCGGCACTTGCCGGGGATCCAATCGTTGGCGCAAGAAATCGGCTAACCCTTGGAACGACTCGGTCTGCGAAACGATCTCAGCTGATAAAGCGCGAGTGGTCGGGTCGATGAAAACGCTGCTCTCTTGTACTCCCGGATAGCTATTGATGATTTGTTCGAGTTCTTCGCAAAAGAAATGAAGACCGTTCACCTCCAACCGGTTTTTGCTTCGCCCGACCAAGCGCAGATAGCCGGACTCATCCATTGTCGCGAAGTCACCCGTGGCATAACCATCAGTCCCCAGAATCTGGGTGCGCGGCCGCCAGGGAGCCAGATAAGCGTCTAAGAGACCGAGTCCGTTAACATACAGTTCGCCGGCTTGGCCAGACGGTACTTTGACACCGTTTTCATCCAGCAGGGTTACTTGGTACCCGGGCATCGCGGTCCCAATTGAGTCCGGTTTATCTTCGGTCTGATTGAGCGTGACCAAACCAACTTCAATAATACCCAAGGCTGGATTGAGTGGCCTTCCAAAGCGCCTCCGGAAGGCGTTTCGCGTTTTGGACCCGAGCAATGTGGTAGTACAGATAGCGAGCCGCACCGTTGCCAAATCGCCGGAAAGCTTTTCTATCAAGACCGAATAGGACTCCGGTGATCCATAAATGACCGTGGGTCCGAACTCAGAGGCGAGCTGTAATAAAATGTCAGGCTCCTCGGTTCTAGTGGTTAGCACGGTCGCGCCTCGTGAAAGATAAAGCAGAATAGAAACCACGAAATGATCGGCCATCGGTAGACGAAACCAGACCCGATCATGTGGGCTAATCCGAAGAACAGCGTCGGCCGTGGCCAGACGACCTACGATACTGTTGTGCCCCAGCAAAACTCCTTTTCTTGGGCCCGTGCTGCCGGAGGTGAACCTGATATAGGCTGGATTTGTCGCTCGATAATCGCGGTCCTCTTGAGTATCTACGAATCCGGCGAAAGGGAATCGGACGAGCTTTTTGTGGGCTCCTAGCAGCCAATGGAGTCCAGCAGCGCCGATGACCCGATCGAGTTCTGGTGGTGGAACGTTGATGCTGATTGGAGCTACTGCTAACCCGGCCGCCAAGATACCCAGCGCGTTGACCAGAAATTCCGGCCCTTCGGGGCAATACAAGCCGCATCGTTCAAAACGCCGGCATCCACGGGCCTGCAGCCAATCAGCCACAGCGTTGACTCGCTGCATCAAGTCCCCATAGGTGAGCCTCTCATTGGAATCGACGCAAGCGAACGCGACGTGGTCCGGCTGCAGTTCAGCCTGTTTTCGGATGAGATCTATGATGTTGGCAGCTTGCATCTTCATCCTCAGATAACATGCGTTCTGGGCCTGGCAAAGCAGTCAAGCGAGATGCCAAAGCGGCTCCCTCCAGTCGTCTGCTCAGCCTCGTGATCTCCTGGCTCTTGGATTCTGGCTCCTGACGCCGCTCCTCGAACTCCTTGGACTCCTTGGGCTTCTCGGCTTTATATTCCCCGCTGATGGCAGACAAACGGCAAAGAGTCGTCGTAAAGTTCGGAAGCGGGATTTTATCAAAGCCGACCCGGGACGGACTTCATGTGTCGCAGATCCGGCGATTGACATCCGAAGTCGCAGTACTGGCGTCGTCCGGCTACCAATGTGTTGTGGTCAGTAGCGGCGCGGTGGCGGCGGGAATGATGCAGTTTGGTATCCACGAGCGGCCAACCGATCTACCATCCATCCAGGCTTGTGCGGCGGTCGGTCAATCGCGCTTGATGCGCCTTTACGAGACGCTTTTCAGCCGGCACGATCTGCGGGTAGCACAACTTCTGCTAACGCACCAAGACCTCGATAGTCGTATGCGCTACGAGAACGCCCGCAACACCCTCGAGCGTCTCTTCCAATTCGGTGGGGTCATCCCAGTCATTAACGAAAATGATTCTGTCGCCGTGGAAGAGCTGAATTTCGGGGACAACGATATGCTCTCTGCCGAAGTCGCGATGTTGTGCCGGGCCACCCTGCTAGTGATATTGACCAGCGTGGATGGACTATTGGCAAACGACGGAACCAGGATCGCCGAAGTAAACGACATCGAGTCTGTCAGATCCTTGGCGACCAGGGAAGGGGGCGTCTATTCGCGAGGCGGCATGATCAGCAAACTCGAAGCCGCAAACTTTGCCCGACAGGCCGGTATTCCAGCGGTAATCGGTAGCGGGCTCCGACCCGGTGTCCTACTGCGAGCAGTCAAAGGAGAATCTGTGGGCACCCGTTTTGCGGTATGAGCGACGTCCGTGAACAACTCTTGGCGGCTGGCGCCCGCGCTCGCAGGGCAGCCAGGGAACTAGCGACTCGATCCGATCAGGAAAAAAGTGCGGCGTTGATCGCGGCAGCCGAACAGATAGAAAGCACCGAAGCTGAAATTCTGGCGGCGAATGAATCGGATTTAGAGCAGGGTGCTAGCAACGGACTCTCTTCCGCTCTCTTGGATCGGTTAAAGCTGGATCATGGCCGATTGGCAGCCATTTGCCGGAGCCTGCGCGAGGTGGCTCAGCTCCCGGATCCCGTAGGAGAGGTGATTAAGGAGTGGTCCAGGCCCGACGGACTACGTTTCAAAAAAGTCCGAGTTCCGATCGGGGTGATCGGCATCATTTTCGAGTCGCGGCCGAACGTTACCAGTGATGCGGCGTCTCTCTGCTTGAAGACGGGTAACGCCGTCATCCTGAGGGGTGGCTCCGAAGCGTTAGCGTCCAATATCGCACTGGGTAAGGCTCTCCGCGCTGGGTGCCGTCATGCCGGCATTCCCGAAGACGCGGTTCAGGTTGTTTCTTCGACCGATCGATCGGCGGTGCGAGCCATGGCTGAAATGGCCGAATTTATCGACCTTATTATTCCTCGAGGCGGCAAGCAGCTGATTGAAGCGGTGACTGCTTCCGCTCGGATGCCGGTAATCAAACACTTTGATGGTATTTGCCACGTGTATGTGGACCAGGCCGCGGATTTAGAGATGGCGCAGTCAATCGTCATTGACGCGAAATGCCAACGCCCCAGTGTTTGTAACGCGGCCGAGACGCTTTTGGTGCATGCTGGAATAGCTAAAGAATTCTTGAAGCGATGCGGGCCCGAGTTACAGCGTCGCGGTGTTGAACTGCGGGGAGACGCTGAAACCCAAGCCATCCTAGGCCCCAGTGTTCGCCCGGCGACCGATCAAGATTGGCGAACCGAGCACCTTGATCTCATACTTTCGGTGCGTGTGGTGCCAAGTTTGGCCGATGCCATCGCACACATCGAAACCTACGGTTCTCACCATAGCGACACCATCGTAACGAACGATGAACAGGCAGCCAACGAGTTCCTGAACAAGGTCGATTCGGCGGCTGTGTTTTGGAACGCTTCAACTCGATTTAACGATGGGGGAGAATTCGGTTTCGGAGCCGAGATAGGCATTAGTACAGACCGTTTACACGCCCGCGGCCCGATGGCGCTGGAGGAACTCACAATTTACAAATATCAGGTGATCGGCCAGGGGCACGTTAAGGCGTAGAGGCGAATGCGCGAATGGGCGAGACCGAACTTGGTGGGGCGAGGTTCCCGAGCGTTCAAAATGCGAAACCAAGAGCTCGAATTGGCTAAGCCGAGAAACAATGCTAGGCCGGTTGGCGTGCCGATCCGCGTCCCACCGTCTGTCCTACGGAACTAGCACTGTTGTAAACCTGATTTGGCGACGATATCTCACAGGTGCAAGCCGGTCCCAAACTCACGCCTAGGTGAATCAGTTTTGCAATTTGTAGGCAGGTACACGCTGGGGACGGCTCGGTGTGCTCAGCGGCACAGTGCACCAAATCTCTAAGGGAAGCGAGATCCTCTGTTAACCGGTTTTGGACATTCGGGAGCCTCGCCCCACCAAGTTTAAGCGCCCATTGTCCCTCAACCCGTACGCAGCCGCAACAACCGATGCCCGGCTTCATGCAACGTTTCATCGCGCTTAGCGAAGTGGAACCGGATCAAATGGTTCACGGGTTCTGCAAAAAAACTAGAGCCCGGCACCGCTGCGACCCCAATCTGTTTGGCGAGCCAATGACAAAAGGCGGTATCATTGGCATGGCCAAACTCAGAAATATCCACGAGCACGTAGTAGGCACCTTGCGGTTCAACAAAGGTTAGGCCTGCTTTTCGCAAGTACCCGGTGAACAGTTCTCTTCTCGCCGCATAATCGCGCGCGAGCTGGTCATAGTACGGCTGCGGAAAACGGAGAGCGGTCACTGCAGCTTTTTGCAGCGGGTGAGCAGCTCCTACTGTGAGAAAGTCATGTACTTTTCGCGCTGCCGGAATCACTTCCGGAGCCGCTAGTAGAAATCCTAAACGCCATCCCGTGATCGCATAAGTCTTCGACAACGAACCGACGGTCAAGGTCCGCTCAAAAAATCCCGGCAATGCTGCGGCGTAAATATGCCGATGCGGCGGGTAGACGATGTGCTCGTACACTTCATCCGTAATAATGAAGGTCCCAGTTTTCGCGGCGAGCTCTCCGATAAAGAGAAGTTCTTCCTTAGTGAAAACCTTGCCGGTTGGGTTGGAGGGGTTGCAGATGACGATTGCTTTGGGCTTTTGCGCGAAACGCCCGGCGTAACTCATCTGGGTCAAAATCGAATTGCGGCGGCCGCAGCGGAACATAGATCGGGTGAGCGCCCGCTAGAATCGTGTCCGCTCCATAGTTCTCGTAGAACGGAGAGAAAATGATGACCGAATCGCCCGGATTACAAGCGGTCATCAATGCAACGAGCATGGCTTCGGTTCCGCCACAGGTCACCACGAAATGTTCGTTGGGATCCAGGGACAGACCCATAAACCGCGATTGTTTAGCAGCAAGCGCTTCTCGGAACTCCGGTTGACCCCAGGTGATCGCGTATTGATGGTACTCGCCCTGTAATGCTTTTGCGGCCGCTTCCACCAGTTCCTGAGGTGGGTCGAAGTCCGGGAAACCTTGGGACAGATTGATCGCGCCGTACCGGTTTGCGACCCGGGTCATCTCTCTGATGACGGATTCAGTGAAGCGAGCCAGACGATGAGCCGTCGGTATTTTCCCCCCGCTCGGGGCGCTGGCGGCGTTATCGGCGCAATCGGCGTTAATCATGTCGGTATTTTTCCGGCGCTCATACCGGGCTCAACGTTCCCGGCGTTGGCGGCGCTCCCGGCGTTATCGGCGCAATCGGCGTTAATCATGTCGGTATTTTTCCGGCGCTCATACCGGGCTCAACGTTCCCGGCGTTGGCGGCGCTCCCGGCGTTATCGGCGTTAATCATGGTGGATGCAAGAAACGGTTTCCCGGCTATGTTCAACGGTCAGAACTGTCGTAAGAAAATGGAAGGCAGAAGAACACGGCCCGAAATTGGCGTCGAGATCTGGGTGATGGGTGCGGTCATTTTAATCTGTATGCTCGCCGTATGCGTAAGGCTCTGGTGGGTGCAGGTGAGGCTGGCGGATTACTATCGAAGCAAAATTAAGGGCGCCTCCCAAGTGACTGTCCGGTTACCGGCGGTTCGAGGGGAGATCCGGGATCGGAATGGCCTCTCTTTGGTAACGAATCGTGTCACCTACGACGTCGATTTCTATTTTCCTGATTTAGTGAGCGGCTATCGAGAGAAGTATGGCGAGGTGCCGAAAAAGGAGTACCTCCAAAAGGACTCGAGTGGGATGCTTCACAACCGGCGTGAGCCGGACATCGTTCAAATTGTCAACCAAACGGTGATTCCTCAGCTCAAGAAGTTTGGGTTGGCGGAACCTTACAACACCGAACGACTTGAGACGCAGTTCCGGAATCAGCAGTTGGTACCCTTCGTTTACCGGCAGGACCTCGATTTTTTGACTTTCAGTGAGTTCGCAGAACGAGACGTAGAGTTCCCCGGGTTGCAAGTACACTCAACGCCCGTGCGTCTTTATCCGTATGGTGCGCTCGCCGGACAAATCCTCGGATACGTTGGAGCTCCCAAAGATATCAGCCAGCTTCCGGACCTCCGGGATTTCAACTACTACCAACCCGACGAACAAGGCAGGAATAATCTCGAATACGCGATGGACGAGGTTCTGCGTGGTAAACCCGGTAAACGCATTCTG
>Ga0210396_10003432_pt1 | contig 15780 bp, 15 predicted proteins | sample IncBWH17OmetaG_FD_155466 | JGI IMG/M metagenome (GOLD analysis project Ga0210396, IMG submission 155466) | Forest soil microbial communities from Barre Woods Harvard Forest LTER site, Petersham, Massachusetts, United States - Inc-BW-H-17-O ... | reverse complement strand
TAGCTTGGCGGCATTTGCCCCATCGCGTCAGACCGATCCAGCCATGCTGCATTGGTGGGGCCGTTTCGAGCGCCTGGGCGCGAGCCCGGCAGGGGTGACGGCGGTGCTGCGGATGTGCGCCGAAACGGACGTCAGTGATATCGTTTCGTCGATACGCGTACCGACCTTGGTGATTCACTGCAAGGATGACACGCTCATCCCCCTGGAGACTGGACGTTTCCTCGCACAAAGCATTCCAGGTGCTCGGTTGATCGAGTTACCCGGACAGGATCATCTGTTTTTCCTTCACGAGCAGATCGGCGATTACATCGAGGAGTTCCTCACGGGATCAGTCTCCGCGCCGGAGAGCGAGCGCGTGCTGGCAACCGTTCTGTTCACAGACATTGTGGGGTCGACCGCGCGCGCCGAGCAGATCGGCGACCGGCGCTGGCGCGATTTGCTCGATGCCCATCACGCGAGCGTACGGCGGGAACTCGCACGATACCGTGGCAGCGAGGTCAAGTCGCTCGGCGATGGATTTCTGGCCACGTTCGACGGCCCTGCACGCGCCATCCGTTGCGCCCGTGCGATTACCGAGGCTATCCGTCCGCTGGAGATTCAGATTCGTTGCGGCCTTCACACCGGTGAGATCGAGATAACGGGCAACGACGTTCAAGGCATTGCCGTCCACATTGCTTCACGCGTCTCCGCGCTCGCAGGCGCGGGCGAGACCTTGGTATCGCGCACCGTGAAGGACCTTGTCGCAGGCTCCGGTCTTCACTTCGAAGAGCGGGGAAGACACGCACTCAAGGGGCTCCTTGAACCAATGGAGCTATACGCAGCTTCGCCCTGAAAGCTTGGTTTCTGCGGCGGCTTAAACGAGGCCGACGAATGTCGCCTTGTGGCCCTGGCTGTGTAAAAACGCGAAAGATTGAACCGCGGCGAGAATTACATTCTTCGTATCGTTCGGTAAGTTGAGTTCGCTTGCGCGTTTGACGGTTAAGGGCTGACAACTTCTTCTATCGCGGTCGCATGTCTTGGCGTTTTCACACAGCCAAGACCCTTTTCGGACATGGAGCGATGTCCGACTTGAGTCCGCTGTGCGCACCAAAGCGGACTCCGCCCATCACTACAGATTTATGGGTTCACGTCCTGGTCATGTCATCCAACTGCGGCTGAGGAGCGTGCTGCTCTGGTGCGCCTGGGTTGGGCCCCGCTGCGCAATGCGGCGGCGGTGCTAGTTCGGGGTACTACTCGCCTTGGTTCGTTTAGCCGGGGGGTCTTTCGCAGCAGCTTTGGGCGCCTCGACCGCGCGCGCACCACCCCAGGGGTCAGCGGGGGGCTGGTCGGGGATGTTGCGGAGCGAATTCTTGTAGGCCCTCTCGGTCGACTTTTCGGCCTCGATTTCAGATGGCGACTTGGGGGGCTGCGACGGCGGCGGCGGGGCGGCCTTTTGTGCGTAAGCAGGCCCGGCTACCAACAATGCCATCATGATTGCGGCTCGAAGAATTCTCATGCGTAGGCTCCCCTCCAATTTATTCTGCATATCACCGGGCTCCCGGTGGCGCCAACGACGCATTTGAACGCACTCTCAGGCAATTTTTAGCCGGGCGGCGTTCCTGTGGAGCGATCTGTCAACGCCGCTAGGCCACAAAGTGCTTCTGAAGATGGCGGCCGCCATTTTTGCCGCCATTCGGTATTATAGTAACGAACCTTAAGCCAGATGGAAAATGTTATCTTAAACATCAGACGATAGTGTCATGCCGTATTTACGGAGGAATTTGCATGACCTTCGGATTAGAGCGCCGAAGCCCGCTATTTTTGCGGCTGAATCTCGGACCCAAGGCTGCGATGAGCGCGGCCCTGTTGATAGCGATAAATACCGCGCTGTTGGTGGCGGCCGGTTACTGGTCGTTGACGCGCGACTTTGGCATCCGTGCCGAGCGGGATATCGACCTCAACCTTCGCACGCTGAGTCTGGCGTTTGGCGAAGCGTTCCCGGATGCAAAGATCAGCATTCGAGACGGCGTCGTCGACCGCGTTGTAATTTCCGAAATGCCCGAATTTGCCGATCACCGGATCGTGGACCGCGCCGTCTCCTATGTCGGAGGCAATGCGACGCTCTTTGTCTATGACGATGCATCGCAGCAGTTCGTTCGCCGAACCACCAATGTCAAAAAAGAAAACGGTGACCGGGCGGTCGGAACGCAGCTTGCGGCGGATCATCCCGGGCAAGCCATGCTTCGCCGCGGCGAGGCCTACAAGGGGCCGGCCGTACTGTTCGGCCGTCGTTTCTACACGGCCTATCAGCCGATATTCAGTGCCGCCGGCAAGGTGATCGGTATCGTCTATGTCGGCATTCCGACCTCGCAGCTCGACGCCATGCTGTGGCAGGCGCTCGGAGCGATGGCGATCGCTGCCGGCATCGCCGCCCTGCTCGCGCTCGTTATGACGATGGCGATGGTTCGCCGCGTCACCAAGCCCCTGAGGGCCGTGGCTCAGACGCTGACCGTCCTCGCCGAGGGAGGGACGGACGTCGAGGTTCGGTACGCGGATCGCCACGACGAGATCGGCATGATCGCGCGGACCGTCGGCGTCTTCAAGAACAACCGCATCGAGCGCCGCCAACTCGAGGCCGAGCGCATCAACGCTGAAAAGCTGGCGATGGACCGGCGCAAAGCGGAGCTCAATCAATTTGTCGAGGCCTTCCGCACCAAGATCGGCGGAATCATCGAGCAGGTGCTGAATTCTTCGGGACAATTCGAAAGGGATGCCCAGCAGCTTTCCGTGACGGCACATTCGACGGCAGAAATGTCCGGTCAGTCCGCCAATGCTTCGAGACAGGCTTCCGAGCATGTCCGCAGCGCTGCGAATGCATCGAACGAATTGTCCCAGTCGATCGTCGAAATCAGCCGCCGGGTCAAGGATTCCAACGGGGTTGCCGCCGACGCGGTCAAGCAGGCCGATGCAACGGATCAGCGAATGGCGGAACTAACGGCGGCGGGCGACCGGATCGGGGATGTGGTGAAGCTGATCACCTCGATCGCGGAACAGACCAATCTGCTCGCCCTCAACGCCACCATCGAGGCGGCGCGCGCCGGCGACGCCGGCCGCGGATTCGCAGTCGTTGCCCAGGAGGTCAAGACTTTGGCGGGCCAGACCGCAAAAGCGACCGACGAGATCAGCTCGCACATCGTCAACATGCAGCGCGCTACCGGCGAATCGGTGGAAGCGATCAAGGCGATCGGACTGACGATCGAGCGCATCAGCGAGATCACCAGCTCGATTTCCTCCGCGGTCGAGCAGCAAGGCACTGCGACCCAAAGCATCGCGGCAGGGGTCCAGGCTGCCGCCGGCGGCACCCTCGATGTCGCTGAAAACATCGAGCGCGTCGCTCGCGACGCCGGCGAGACGGAGACGACCTCGGGGCAGATGCTGAGATCGGCAAAGGCCCTGTCGGAGGTCAGCGTCCACCTTAGGGACGAGGTCGAGAAATTCCTCGACAGCGTTCGCGCAGCGTGACGCAAACACGCGACCTCGCCGCGTAAGGTGCGTCGGCCATCGAACCAGACGGCGGGTGCCGCCCACCGCCCCTCATGGGCGATGTGATAGCCCGGGTTCGAATTCTGGACAGGTTGATCAAGGCTAACCCAACCGCCAGCCGATCTCCTCCGCGAGACTCCTGTAGAATTCGGCGTCATATGCCTGCTCGGGCGTCTGTCGCACGCGTTCGTCCAGGCGATGGGCGTCGTCGCCAACCAGAATGCGCCAGTGCCCGGCCTTGACGCCATCAAGAATGATTTTCGCGGCAGCAGCCGCCGTCATCGGCGCATCCTCGCGAAAGCTGCGGGCGCGTTCGGCGGCCATCGCCTGGATTTCCTCATCCGACATCACGGAAGCGTCGATGCCGGCAGTTGTGAGACGCACGCGCGTCTGCGCGATCTCATTCTCGCTCAGCCGGTCGGAATCCGCACCGTTTTGCACTTTGCGCGAATTGGAGACGATCGAGGTGCCGATATGGCCCGGCATGACGACGGAGCATTTGACATGCGGTGCGTTGAGCCGAAGGTCGTTGATCAATGCTTCGGAGAACCCCTTCACCGCGAATTTCGCGGCGCTGTAGGAGGTGTGCGATACGCCGGGCCCGATCGAGGCCCAGAACCCGTTGACGCTCGAGGTATTGACGATATGCCCCTCGTCGGCCCTGACCAGCATTGGAAGAAAGGTGCGGACGCCGAGATAAACCCCGCCCCAGCAGATATTGAAGGTCTTCTCCCATTGCTCGCGGGAGTTGGTGAACAGGCTTCCCCCGCCGCCAATGCCGGCGTTGTTGAACAACAGATGAATCTTGTCGGTCGACTGCTGCTCTGCGATTTCATCGCGAAACCGTAGCAACTGGTCTTCGATGGAAACGTCGGCAAGATGCGTGGTGACGCGCAGGCCCTGCGGTAGCCCTTCCGCCTCGCAGAGCCGCCTGGTTTCCGCCATCGCCGCGGCAGAGACGTCGCACATCGCAACATTGCAGCCCTCGGCAGCGAGCTGGCGCGCAAGCTCGCGGCCCATGCCGGTGCCGCCGCCGGTAATGACGGCGATCTTTCCGGTAAATTCCTTCATGGGAGATCGAAGCCTTTCCGGTTCGCCTGGCGCCGACCCTGCGCCGGCACTGTAAAGCCGGCCCAGGTCAGATAGAGCCCGATCACCAGTGCAGGCGCGAGGTACAAACGATCATGCTCGCCATATCGGATCTGCTGCATCGTCCCGGCAAGCGTCTCGGACGAAAGCGCCAGGAGCAGAAGACCCTTGGCGAGGATCAACCACCCCACCAGCGTGACAACAATGGGCAACGCCCCGCCGGACCAGACATTATGACCCACTACCATGGCGACGCCGATCGCAAGGCTGATAATGGCATAGCTGAGCATGACCGGTCCGTCCGCGGCCGTGGCTTCGACAACGTTGCCGCCGTGGACCAGCAGGCCGGCCACCAGCAGGATCATGAAAAGTCCGATAGATCGCGCAAGAAAAACAGTGAGCCGGGACATCTGAACCTCCGCCGCATCCGCTGAGCCGCAATCCCCCCGAAACTTCCGCCACGCTACACCACCTGCTCCATGACAGGAATTTCAAACACGCGCCGCGGGCGACCGGCGAGGAATCGGCGACGCCGGCCGAAATCCGCTGGCCTTCCGAAGCCCCGTCGGCGACGTGCCGGGTTACACGCGAAAGATCCCGCGCGTATGAGCAAGCGATCAGCTGAGAACACCGCTCACAGATGGTGAGGCCGCGAGCGATTCGCACTTGGCGGCGGATGCACGTTTTGGCCTCTTGCTGACCAGTTTTGAAGCATCCTTCTCCGCCGCCGCGGAGGTGTTCATGGCGGCGGCCATCTCATCAAGAACCACCTTGTATTCGCCGGTAGCTTCTTCCGGACAAACGTCCTTCATTGCGGGCGACGCCTCTTGCAACTGTGTCGGCTCAAGGGCCCTGTGATCGAACCGCACCCGCTGGAATTTCTCGCCGGCAAACCAGACGCAAAGCACGCCGGTGACCTTGTTGTCATCGAAAATATCCGTGTTCACCGTATCCACCGTCATGACGGGGCCACCGGATTTCAGCACGACAAGATCGCCCGACTTGATAGCGGTCATTGGAAAACCCACGTCAGAGCGGCGAATCGCGTTGGATCGCGTCGCAATAATAACAAATCGACGAAACTTCTTCATCCGCGCCGAACCAAGGGAGACCCGCGCATCTCTCGCGCTCATCTGGCTACCAGCGCCGCCTGCATTTTGAAATTGAAGCGCGCGGTCAACATAAGTGCGACCTATCTGCCACTCAGACGCCAAATAATCGGCGCCGCCGCCGCGTCGTAAAATTTTAATTTAGACTATCGCAATGAACTGATTCGCGGCACGAACATTGCTTTAAACGAGCTGGCTGGAAAACTCAGGAGTGCGGCATGAAACGCCTCGTCCTTTGTACAGCGTTCGGATGCTTGATGAGCGTAGCGAGTGCCCGCGACTTCGGGCAATGGGAAGCGACAGACCCGCAAATACGCCAATGGTACCAGGCCTTGATGCAACCGGATAACCCGGCTGTCTCATGTTGCGGTGAGGCGGATGCTTACTGGGCCGATTCGTTTGAAGTCGACGGCGACAAATACGTTGCCATCATCACCGATTCCCGACCGGACGAGCCGTTGCGGCGCAAACACGTCGATGTCGGAACAAAGATTGTCGTCCCCAACCATAAACTGAAATATGACCAATCGAATCCGACTGGTCACGGGATCATCTTCCTCAGCAGGGGCGATTACGTGTACTGCTACGTCGCGCCAGGCGGCGTCTGATTTTTTGCGCAGTCGGGCGCGGAGAGTTGCGTACTGGTCTTGTTGGCCAGTCAATCTTGCGGCCATTTCCAGCGTGACCACTGGGCCCTGACGCCAGCCAAGGGCGGCCGGTGGCCCTCGCCGAGAGATTCCTTTGGGCTTAAGATAGAGAATCCCGACGGCCCTGTCCTCAACGAACTGCAACCGCGGTTTCGTCGCCGGCCTTAGGTAGACGATTACCAAATTCCTCCCGCAGTTCGGTTCGCTCGTGGAATACCTCGGACCCATCGGGGTTCCGATTTAGCACGATTGGCATCGGCTGCTGATGGCGGCCGCAACAGGACATGGGAGGAGATATGATGAGGCTTTCGTACATTTATGGACGTCCGGCGCTCGCTTTTGCGGCGATGGTGCTCGTGTCGGCATCCGCCTATGCGGAGGGCACCCCCGTACGCGTCCGGGGCACCGTCGTGAGCCTCGATGGCTCCAAGCTCGTCGTTCACGCCAAGGATGGCAGCGACGTCAAAGTCAACCTGGCCGACAATTATGCCGCGCTGGCCGTGGTCAAGTCCTCGATGGCGGATATCAAGGAAGGCACCTTCATCGGCACGGCGACCGTGACGCAACCCGATTCAACGCTGAAATCGGTGGAAGTCGTGGTGTTTCCGGACAAGATGCGCGGAACCGGCGAGGGTCACTATCCTTGGGACCTCGGCCCGTCGAGCATGATGACAAATGCAACCGTCGCGAACGCCGTGAAGGGCGTTAACGGTCAGACCGTAACGGTAACCTATAAGGGCGGCGAAAAGAAAATCGAAATCCCCGCCAATGTCCCGGTAGTTGCACTTGTTCCGGCCACCAAGGAGGAGATCAAACCCGGCGCGATCGTGTTCGTGCCGACCCAACGTCAGCCGGACGGAACCTTGAACGGCGGCGCAGTTCTCTTCGGCAAGGACGGCCTGACCCCGCCGATGTAGGAATCCTGAGCGGATCGCAAGCGAAGACGTCGGCGCTTGCGATCTGCCGTGTCGGGTTACGCGCGGATCGGGAAGATCATCTCCCAAACACCGGCGCCTTTGTAGGGGACAGACGCCTCAGGACCCTAAGCCGCGTGCTCTGGCGGGTCCGATTCCGATGTGGCTCCGAAAAACCTCGATATCTGGAAGCACGTCGAAGCTGAGCATGAAAATGATTGGTCGGAGCGAGAGGATTTGAACCTCCGACCCCTAGTCTCCCAGACTAGTGCGCTAACCGGGCTGCGCCACGCTCCGATCCCGTTCCCTTAGCTTCGATCCGGCTGGCGCGCAAGGCGCGCGACTGGCACCGGGCAGCGGCCAATGCCGGTTCCGCCGAGACGAGGTCGTCCGCGGCGATGAGGCGGTCAGCTACCCTTCAGCGCGGCATCAAGCAATTGCCGGCAGGCGATCAGATCCTGCAGCACGCCTTGCAGACGCTCGATGTCAAACGCTGGCGACAGCTCGGCCACCCCGGGGATCGGGTCTTCGTCGAACGCCTCGAGATTTCTGCCCCTATCGCGTCCGGCCAGGCGAGAAGCCCTGCGCTCCTCCCCGCCGTCATAATCGTCGTCATCGAGGTCGAGACTGGGGGCCTCGCCGTCATCCTGCTCCAGAATGCTTTGCCCGATCACCTCTTCGATCGCGCCGAACGAGGCTATCGCAGAGGCATCCGCCAACCGCTGCACCGACCCAATGCCGTGTTCTTTCAGAATGCGCTGCACGCCGCGAATGGTGTAGCCCTCGCCGTACAGCAGGCGGCGGATGCCCCGCAGCAGATCGACATCGTCCGGGCGATAGTAGCGGCGGCCCCCGCTCCGCTTCATCGGCTTGATCTGGGCAAAGCGCGTCTCCCAGAATCTGAGGACGTGCTGGGGGATGTCGAGATCGTCGGCGACCTCGCTGATCGTTCGGAACGCATCCGGCGCCTTGTCCAAATGCTCGCTCCCCTTGTCGTCGCCCCGGTTGAAAGATCGATCTAGTCGGTATTGCCGTCGCCGTTGGCGCCGCTGTGACCGTTGATCCGCTGCTTCAGAATGGCAGACGGCTTGAACACCATCACGCGACGTGGCGAAATCGGCACCTCGGTGCCGGTCTTGGGATTGCGGCCGATGCGCTGGCCCTTCTTGCGCACCATGAACGAGCCGAACGAAGACAGTTTCACCGTCTCGCCCTTCTCCAGGCAATCGGTGATTTCCTTCAAGACGAGCTCGACAAACGCAGATGATTCCGTGCGCGACAGCCCTACCTTCTGGTAGACGGCCTCGCACAGATCAACACGTGTGACGGTTTTTCCGGTTCCGGTCATCGCCTGCCCCAACTCACGGCGAACAAGTTCAATTCGTATCTGAAATTAAGAGCTTAACTAGCCACGGTCAACAGCGCTCATCAATGCAATAGCATGAAAGAAGAAAGCAAAGTACATCGATTTTTTAACGTGCCGCTTACCAGCGCAGGAGCGCCGAACCCCAGGTGAAGCCGCCGCCCATGGCTTCCAGCAGCACCAGATCGCCCTTCTTCACGCGCCCGTCGGCGACCGCAACCGACAGCGCCAGTGGAATTGAGGCAGCCGACGTGTTGCCATGCTGGTCGACCGTGAGCACCACTTTCTGCGGCGCAATATGAAGCTTGTGCGCCGAAGCATCGATGATTCGCTTGTTGGCCTGGTGAGGAACGAACCAGTCGATGTCCTCCGCGCTGGTGCCGGTCGCCTCGAAGGCATCGACGATGACGTCGGTTATCATGCCGACGGCATGCTTGAACACTTCCCGGCCCTCCATCCGGAGATAGCCGACCGTCTGGGTCGAGGAGGGGCCGCCATCGACATATAATTTGGACTTGTGCCGCCCGTCGGAGCGCAGGTGGGTGGTCAGTACGCCTCGATCGGAGGACTTGCCAGGCTGCGGCTGGGCCTCCAGCACGACGGCGCCAGCACCGTCCCCGAACAGCACGCAGGTGCCGCGGTCGTTCCAGTCAAGAATTCGCGAAAATGTCTCGGCGCCGATCACTAGCGCGCGTTTGAACGCGCCGGTGCGCAGGAAGTTATCGGCGGTCGCGAGCGCAAAGACGAACCCCGAACAGACCGCCTGCAAATCGAAGGCTGCGCCGTGGTGGATGCCAAGTCCGTCCTGGACCGCGACCGCTGTTGCCGGGAAGGTGTTGTCCGGCGTCGAGGTCGCCAGCACGATCAGGTCGATGGACTGCGCGTCTACCCCGGCATTGGCGAGCGCCGAGCGCGCCGCATGGATCGCCAGATGCGAGGTGAACTCGCCCTCGGCAGCGATATGGCGCTGGCGGATGCCGGTACGCTGCACGATCCACTCGTCGGAGGTGTCTATTCGCGCGGCCAGTTCGGCATTGGTCAGGACTCGCTGCGGCAAATAGGAGCCGCAGCCGAGGGCGACCGAGCGTATCGCAGTCACGAGACAGCCTCCGGCGCGGTCGGCGCCGGCGGGAGCACAGTGCCGTCGCGATTGAGCATTTGATTGATCTTGGTAAGGAGATCGTAGTGGACCATCTCATAGCCGCCATCCACCGCATAGGCAAAGCCTTCGGCGTCGGTCCCGCCATGGCTCTTGACGACGATTCCTTTCAAGCCGAGCAGCACGCCGCAATTGGATTTATTTGGATCGAGCTTGTCGCGCAGCGCCTTGAAGGCGTCTCTGGCGAACAGATAGCCGATCCTGGCACGCCACGTGCGCCCAAGCGCCGCGCGGAGAAATTCGTTGATTTGGCGCGCCGTGCCTTCGGCCGCTTTCAGGGCGATGTTACCGCTGAAACCTTCGGCGACGATGACGTCCGCGGCACCCTTGCCGATGCCGTCACCTTCGACAAAGCCGATATATTCGAGCTGGGGCAGATTCATCGCCCGCAGCAATTCAGCGGCTTCGCGAATTTCCTCGCCGCCCTTCACTTCCTCGACACCGATGTTGAGCAGGCCGACCGTCGGCCGATCGAGATCGAACAATACGCTCGCCATGGCGCTGCCCATTACCGCCAGCGCCATCAAATGATGGGCATCGCCGCCGATGGTGGCGCCGAGGTCGAGCACCACCGAATCGCCGCGCATCGTTGGCCATACCGCCGCGATCGCCGGACGGTCGATCCCGGGCAGCATACGCAGGCAAAACCGCGCCATCGCCATCAGGGCACCGGTGTTGCCGGCGGACACCGCAACGTCGGCGTCGCCCTTCTTGACGGCTTCAATCGCAAGCCACATCGACGAGGCCTTGCGGCCACGGCGCAACGCCTGGCTCGGCTTTTCGTGGTTGCCGACGGCGACATCGGTATGAATGACCCGCGAAACCGCTTTCATCGCCGGATGTTTTGCCAGTTGGGAGTCGATCACGGCACGATCGCCGAACAGCAGGAATTCCGTGTCGGGGTGTCGGCTCAATGAAATTGCGGCGCCGGGAATGACCACTGATGCGCCGACATCGCCACCCATGGCGTCAAGCGCGATTCGAACCTTTTGAGGCATGAACGTCCCGGAAATCTGATCTCTTGCGGACTTGAACGCTGGGCCGCGGAAACCGCCACGGTTAGCGGCGATCGGCGAAGCGCTAAGCTACGCCCCGGCCGGGCCGCGACAATAGCGTTTCCCGGCTCCGACACAACCTCTTGACGGCTTCCTTTTGGTGGCCCAGCCGCGCCGCGGCAGATCTGGAATATGTCAATAACTGCCACAAATTCAACGCACTGAATGAAATACGAGGTCAAGCCGAACTCAGATTTGTTGCCACGCAAGTTCTACCACGGCCTTTCAGCCGCCTTTTCCGCCCCCGGGGTTACCGGGACGCTTTTTAGAGGCCGGCGGCTTGGCATCCGGCTTTAGCGCCTTGAGCGCGGCAAACGGGTGATCATTGGGATCGACAGTTTCCACGGGGGGCTGGAAGGTCGCGCCCGGTCTGCGTGGGTAGGGATCCACGGCCAGGAACAACGCGTCGGTCGCGATCCGGCCAAGATCGATCACACCATCAATGATCGGCTCTGGGGGATCAGGAATCTCGGTGTCGCTTTCGGCCGCCTCATCCACCAGATCGGACAGATTCAGAATTTGCTCCGCTGGCGCGAAGACCAGATCGATCGGCTCGTCGATCTCGTTCTCGATCGGATCCAGTGTCACCACACAGGTCTGTCCAATCCGCGCCCGCACATGGCCCGTGACATGGAAGCGGCCACCGCTTTTGGGCGCCACATCGAGGGAAGCGCTCGCCGAAAGGACTTCCCGCAATCCCGCAACCTCCGCCATGGCCTTGCGCGACGCCTGGTCAGCGTCGAAGTTGCGATGCATTCCGGTGTCCGGGATTTGCGCCACGGTGACGCGGACGCTCCATGGATCTGCTTTGTTCATCGTGCTGATCGTCTCTGTTTACGGCAAGGCATTTGCCTCGGCCGGCAATGGGAATTTCCACGCCGCGCCCCACAGCGTAGCCTGGTCCAGACCTGTCAGACTTGCGATGGCTGTCTCGGCATAAGTGGCAAGCCGCCGGGCTCTTTCGATGCCCTCTCCGTTCAGGATGTTCCTGCACAACGCCTGTGCGAACGCCTCCCGGTCTGACGCAAAAGCGAGATCATAGGCAGCTGCCCGGCCATAGAACGCCTCCCCGAAGGCCTGCATGCGCTTGGGGACGGCAAGATCGCCGACACCCATTTCCCTCAAATTGGCGTCCATATCGTCGCAGAAGTGATCGAAAAGCGCCTGCGAAAGGTTCTCGCCGCCTTCGGTGGACTTAAGTTGCCGCAATACGATCCACAAATGCAGCACAAGCAGATCAAAACGACCGTTAACCGTGTCCGGTACGCCCAGATCACGGTAGAATGACGGTTCTCGCGCTTGCGTCACGATCATGCCATAGATGCCCTCGATGGTACCTCGCGAGGGTGCCCGGGGTTTCCTGAAGTGATTGAACGGCCAAAGCATTGTGGGTTCCGCAAGCGAGCCCCCAATGGTTTGCTGGGTGCCCGCGCCTGTTGCAATCCGACGTGCTGCCCGGTACGTCAATGCCTCACGCGATGCAAGGGGATGGGACCGGTTCCGGAATGATTGAATCCAGCCAGAAGCGCTCTCCGCGCGTCCTCGCAGTGCGCTGGCGCAGTATGCGCGCCGCCGCTGCGATCGCGCTGGTGTGCGCGGTGCTGGGCGGCTGCGGCGAGCAGTTCCAGAAGGGCTACATTCTGCCGCCGGGCGCGCTTGAGCAAATTCCCATCGGCGCAAGTCAGGATCAGGTGCTGATCGTGATGGGAACGCCGTCCACGGTCGCAACCCTCAACGGCGAAGTCTTCTATTACATTTCGCAGCGCGCCGATCGTCCGCTCGCTTTCATGAACGACAAGATCATCGACCAGCGCGTGATCGCGATCTATTTCGACAAGAACCGCCAGGTGAAACGGCTCGCCAATTACGGGCTGAAGGACGGAAGGATCTTCGACTTCATCAGCCGCACCACGCCGACATCAGGCCAGGAGATCAACTATGTGGCGCCGCTGTTCAAGGCGCTCAACTTCGGTCAGGGTCAGTAAGCCGATCGCGCGCAGCCGTCATTGCTGCATTCTTTCATCCGCCAAATTCAAAACCCCGCGGCTCGCACCGCGGGGTTTTGTCTTGGTCGGATTCGCCGTTCAGTGCGCCAGGATCGCCAGCAGCAACAGCGCCACGATGTTGGTGATCTTGATCATCGGGTTCACGGCAGGACCCGCCGTGTCCTTGTAGGGATCGCCGACGGTATCACCCGTCACCGCCGCCTTGTGGGCGTCGGAGCCCTTGCCGCCGTAATGGCCATCCTCGATGTACTTCTTGGCGTTGTCCCAGGCACCACCACCCGAAGTCATTGAGATCGCGACGAACAGACCGGTCACGATCACGCCCAGCAACATCGCGCCCACGGCCGAGAACGCCGCCGACTTGCCGGCCGCGCCGCCGCCGGCGATGAAGTAGATCGCGAAGTAGACAAAGATCGGCGACAGCACCGGCAGCAGCGACGGAATGATCATCTCCTTGATCGCCGCCTTGGTCAGCAGGTCCACCGCCTTGCCGTAATCCGGCTTGTCGGTGCCCTGCATGATGCCGGGCTTCTCGCGGAACTGACGCCGCACTTCCTCGACGATCGCGCCGGCCGCGCGGCCGACCGCCGTCATGCCCAACGCGCCGAACAGATACGGCAGCAGGCCACCGAACAAGAGGCCGACCACGACATAAGGGTTGTTCAGCGAGAAGTCGGGCTGCACGCCCTGGAAGTAGGGGAACTTTGTAGCGTTGGCGATGAAGTATTTGAGGTCTTCATTATAGGCCGCAAACAGCACCAGCGCACCGAGACCAGCCGAGCCGATTGCATAGCCCTTGGTGACCGCCTTGGTGGTGTTGCCGACCGCGTCGAGTGCGTCAGTGGCCTTGCGGACTTCCTTGGGCAGGCCGGCCATTTCGGCAATGCCGCCGGCATTGTCGGTGACCGGACCAAAGGCGTCGAGCGCCACGATCATGCCAGCCAGCGCCAGCATCGTCGTGGTCGCGATCGCAATGCCGAACAGGCCGGCAAGGCTGTAGGTGACGAGAATGCCGGCGATGATGACGATCGCGGGCATCGCGGTTGCTTCCATCGAGATCGCCAGGCCCTGGATCACGTTGGTGCCGTGGCCGGTGACCGAGGAGGCCGCGATCGATTTCACCGGGCGGTAGTCAGTTCCAGTGTAGTATTCCGTGATCCAGATGATCAGCCCCGTGACGACGAGGCCGACAACGCCGCATTCGAACAGCGCCATGCCGGTGAACTTCACGCCCGGCAGCGGACCGAAGCCGATCAGCCAGTCGATCACGCCGGCAACGGCGATCAGAGACAGGATGCCGGTGGCGATCAGGCCCTTGTACAACGCGCCCATGATCGATTGGTTGGCGCCGAGCTTGACGAAGAAGGTACCGATGATCGAGGTGATGATGCAGACCCCTCCGATCGCAAGGGGCAGCGTCATCATATTCACCAGCAGCGGCGAGTTGGCGAAGAAGATCGCGGCCAGCACCATGGTGGCGACCGCGGTCACCGCATAGGTCTCGAACAGGTCGGCGGCCATGCCGGCGCAATCGCCAACATTGTCGCCGACGTTGTCGGCGATGGTGGCGGGGTTGCGCGGATCGTCTTCGGGAATGCCGGCCTCGACCTTGCCGACGAGGTCGCCGCCGACATCAGCGCCCTTGGTGAAGATGCCGCCGCCGAGACGCGCGAAGATCGAAATCAGCGACGCGCCGAATCCCAGCGCTACCAGCGCATCGACGACGGTGCGGCTGTTGGCGGGAAGCCCCAGGAATTGAGTGAGATAAGCGAAGTAGATGGTGACGCCGAGCAGCGCGAGGCCCGCGACCAAAAGTCCCGTGATCGCACCTGCCTTGAAGGCAAGTTCGAGTCCGCCGGCCAGCGAGATGGTGGCGGCCTGCGCGGTGCGCACGTTGGCGCGAACTGACACATTCATGCCGATGAAGCCGGCGGTGCCGGACAGCACCGCGCCGATCGCGAAGCCGACAGCCACCAGCGTGCCGAGGAAGTAGGCGAGCAGCGCGAAGATCACGATGCCGACCATGCCGATCGTCATGTATTGGCGCTTGAGATAGGCCTGCGCGCCCTCGCGCACCGCGGCCGCGATCTCCTGCATCCGCGGATTGCCGGCATCCGCTTTCAAAACCGATGCCGTCGCCCAGATGGCGTAAACGATGGAAAGCGCTCCGCAGAGCACAATCACCCATAATGCTGTCATTGAATTTTGCCTCGGATCTACCTGATGCTCACCCCACGCCTGTCGCCGCGAGAGCGGCCGGCGCATAAAACAAGGCCTGCCCTGCCCAACAGGGCGGCCTCAAATCGGGCGGGACCATGCCAAAATCAAATCTCTCGCGCAACGCCGTGGAGCGCCAAAATGATCGATTTCGGCAGGCATTTTACGACCAAACCGACGCTTTTCGGCTAAATCCTAGAAATGACTGTAGGAGAGGCGCGGCAGCGGCATGTCCCTGCCCTGCGCATCCAGAAATCTCGGAGGCGACGCCTGCGCGATCACAGTCCCGATCGAGCTCACCGCCACTCCCGCGATATCGGCAGCTCGTGCGAACCGCTCAAAGCCTTCCTCGGGGATCGCGCATAGGATCTCGTAGTCGTCACCGGCGGAAACCAGATCCTCGATGCCGACGGCGCCAGCCGCGAGCGCTGCCGCAGCGGCTGCGGACAGCGGGATGCCCGGCACATCGATGACGGCCGACACGCCGGACGCCGCGCAAAGCTTGGCCAGATCGCCTGCAAGCCCGTCCGAGACATCAATCGCCGCATGGGCATAATCGCGGACCGCCCGGGCCAGCGCGTTACGAGGCTGCGGCAGGAGGTAGCGCCCGACCAGCATTTCCCTTGCCGCAGGGTCACCCGCGAGGGCAGCCGCCACCCTGCCCCCTCGGAGAAGGTCGAGGCCGAGCGCGGCGTCGCC
>Ga0210396_10003430_pt1 | contig 15796 bp, 13 predicted proteins | sample IncBWH17OmetaG_FD_155466 | JGI IMG/M metagenome (GOLD analysis project Ga0210396, IMG submission 155466) | Forest soil microbial communities from Barre Woods Harvard Forest LTER site, Petersham, Massachusetts, United States - Inc-BW-H-17-O ... | reverse complement strand
GGGGTCAGGTCACCAGGAATTGCGCCCGCGAAGACCCGTCCCGGAAGGTACGGTATGATGGCTTCTACCGCTGGCTCAAGATTGGCGGATGCGCTTGCGTGGCCCAATGGAAAATCTTTAGCCAATATCGCCGCGAGTAACCGTTCATACCGTTCCCTACGGGACGGATCTTTTTTCGTGAAGTATCCCTGGCAGTAAACTGCCAGGCTACCATCACTCGGTCCCTATGGGACAGAACCTTCCGACACCTGTCCACAAGATCGACTCTACATCACTCCAAACGGCTTTTTCGAGGACAGGGACGACGAGGAGTACGAGAACGAAGTTCTGCCTGACGGCCGCGCTTCTCTTTTCAACCAAATCGCACAGAGAGGCTTGAAACAGATCTCGGACTGGGAGAAAGCCTTGGGACAGGGTTCGAACCGAACTCTTGAAAGGTGACTTCCATGAAAAGTTTCTTCGCATCGTTCTTCGGTACGATCGCCGGTATCTGCATGCTGGTTGGCATCAGCGTGGTCCTTTTGATTTTTCTACTCATTGGCATTGCCTCGTCGGACAAAGGCGACGTGATCCCAAAGCGGAGTTTGCTTGTCCTGGATCTGTCATCCGGAATTTCGGATGCGCCGGCTCAAATTGATCCTTCCGATCTCCTTGATTCGTTGACCAGCGGAGAAGCAAAGCGCGTGACCCTGCACGATACGCTTCGGGCGATCGCTTCAGCAGCAAATGACAGCCGGATCTCTGGAATATTGATCAGCGGCAACGCGTTTCCCATGGACTGGGCTTCTGGTTATGCGGCGCTACGAGAAGTACGGGAAGCCTTAAAGGCCTTCAAGGCTTCGAGGAAACCAATCTACGCATACCTGGTGGCGCCGAGCACGCGCGCATTTTACGTCGCTTCAATCGCCGACAAGATCTATCTGGATCCCGCAGAGCCGATGCTTATCCATGGGCTATCGTCGGGTCGTCTCTACTTTGCCGATGCTTTCCAGAAGTACGGGATCGAAGTGCAGGTCTCGAGAGTCGGTAAATACAAGTCAGCCGTGGAACCTTACATCCTGGACAAGATGAGTCCCGAGAGCAAAGAACAAACAGAGGCTTTGCTAAGTGACCTGTGGCGAGACATCACGTCCGAGATCGAGAACGCGCGCAGCTTAGAGCCTGGTTCTCTGCAGAAAATCCTTTCGGAATCCGGCCTCATTGACTCGAAAACAGCCCTGCAGCAGAGATTGGTGACTGAGCTAAAGTCACTCACAGATTTAATCGACGAGTTAAAAAACGAGTACGGAACGGATAGCGTGAACCGTACATTCCGGCAGGTCTCGGTTTCAAAATATATCAATTCACTCGACCGAGACCGGGGTACGACCGAACCACACGGAGCGAAGGTCGCGGTCGTTTACGCCGAGGGAACGATCATTGATGGAGAGGGAGGTGGCGACAATCTTGGTGGCGATAAGCTCGCGAGAGCGATCCGTAAGTTCAGACTGGATCCGGATGTTAAAGCCATCGTTCTCCGGATAAATAGCCCGGGAGGCAGCGGCGCAGCCTCAGAGGTGATTTGGCGAGAACTTGCCGCCGCCCACAAGGTTAAGCCAGTGGTTGTTTCGATGGGAACAGTGGCTGCTTCTGGCGGTTATTATATCGCCACGGCTTCGAATCGCATCTTTGTCGAGCCCACAACGATCACCGGTAGTATTGGCGTATTCGGATTATTTCCGAACGTTCAGAAGCTCTTCAGTAGTATCGGTATTACCTGGGATTCCGTAGAGACGACCCCGTATTCAGATCTAGCAACGCCGTTTCGACAAAAGACCCCCGAGGAGATGGGAGTCATCCAGAAGTATATCGACCAGTTCTACCAGGATTTCCTGGAGCATGTTTCCCAAGCCCGAAATATCCCTGTCGACCAGGTAAACGAGATAGCCCAAGGACGGGTGTGGTCCGGCGAACAAGCGCTGAAACTGCATTTGGTTGATCAGGTCGGCGGTCTCCAGACGGCGATAGAGTATGCCGGCCAACTCACTCATCTGGCGCCACATCCAAAGATCGCGGAGTATCCGACAAAACAAAGCGTCGGCGAAGCGATTCAGAAAGCTTTGAGCGGAGCCGAACGTCCGCCGGTTTCGAAGCTGGACCCGGTTAGTCGTCAGTTGCAGTTCTTAGAGAAAAATCTCCGCCAGTTCTCCTGTTTCAACGATCCAATGGGGATCTATTCGTTGCTCCCGATTGGAATCGAGTGGAATTGAAGTTCGGTAGGGACGAGCTCGTGCTCGTCCGCCGGATTAACCGCCAGCCGTGACAGATGGACTGGAGGGGAGCCGCTTTTAAACGCTACCTGACACCTGAATTGATCGCGGAGACAACCGTCCTATCGCGAACTTGTTCTTTAATAGGCGGCTCCCGCGAACGTCCCACGGCGTCAATTGTTGGTTCCCTGCCCATTCTTTGATCTATTCAATGCATCCTGCTGGCGACACCAGCGGACGCTCGCGGGAGCCGCCCGCTCATCACACGGCAAGGCTAGCTCAACGCTGTGCTTCGGCGGCACGTAATGAAATTAGCAGACGCAAAAGCGGCTCCCCTCCAGGCGGCGGCTTATGATCTATAGGCGCTTGGCGGCGAATCGGTTTTCGCTGTATGAGCACGCTCAATCGTCTTCAGATACACCGACTCCAATTTTTCGATCTGTGTCTTTGAGTTGAATTCCCGACCGATGGTTTCGGCAGCGTGCTGACCGAGTTCCGCCGCAAGCGACCATTCTTCGGCCAGCCGGTGCATCCAATAATAGACACCCTCGAAGTCGCGTTCCTCTACAAGAACTCCATTCTGTAAATGCTCGATGGCTTCCGGAATACCGCCGTGACGAGTAGCAATGCTGCAAAGTCCGGTTGCCATCGCTTCCAAAAGGCTGTTCGGAATCCCTTCATTGTCACCGTCAGAAGTTGTCTCGCTCGGATGGATGAAGACATGGCTCTCATAATAAACTTCTAAGAGCTGTTCCTTGGTTAGAAACCCGATAAACGCCACTTTGCCGCCAATACCGAGCTGCTGCGCAAATTGCTCCAACCGCTTACGTAACGGCCCGTCGCCGGCGATCACCAATCTCGAGTTTGGCCATCGTTCGAGGAATCTGGCGTAAGCTTCAAGGGTGACTTCGACCCCCTTTTTCTCGATCAGCCGGCAAGCTTGCAGAAACTGAAACCGGCCGTCGTCCGGAAAGTTTCGAGGCCGGTACTCGAAATCTGAACCGGGTACCCCGGCTCTCTGTATCCGAATCTTATCCGGGCTACATCCTGCTGCGATAATCGACTTCCGAATCGAATGCGATCTCGCCAATAATAGGTCCGCAGCCTCGAAAACTTGCTTCAACCGGCGCTGACCGGAGGGGGTATTGAAGCCGACGGCGACATCAGCGCCATGAAAGGAGACGATTATCGGGATTGTCCGCTTGCGAAACAGTGGCAGCCAAAAAACGCCGTTATTGCCGAAGTAAATGTGCAGAAGGCTGATGTTGTTGGCGCGAATTAACTTCGAGAGCGCCGAGCACTCGGAGGGTAATGCCAACTGTGGACTCCGCAGGATCTGTTTTTGCCAGATCCGGCGAGCCCACCGGAGTTTTGACCGGTCCAACAAATGGACGAGCGGGTAAGGAAATCGATCCGAGTTTTCGCGCTTGAACGCGAACGCATGAATTCTTACCCGTTTCGGCCCGATCACTTGCCGATAGACATGCCACATCTCCGGTTTCAAGAAAGTCGGGCAAAAGATGCCAATGTTCGGGATGTCCAATTGCACGCGGGTTGCTGGATGGACGCTATCAGGCGAGCCCGCCGGTTGCATCCTGAAATCTCGATACGAAAAAAGGCCGGTTCTAACCGGCCTTTCTGTATTCCAAATTGACGAGTTTTTCGCTTAGAACGTGAACGAAAGGAACTTTAAAACGTATGGTCGGTCGGGCCTGTTATATCCCCTATTATTGGGAGTGTCCAGAGGATTGGCCGACATAACCTGTTGGCCGCTACCATAGCTTGCGGGAGCACCCGGGTTTAGCAGCTGATACTTTCTAGGGGCTGTAAACCACTTGTGCACCATGCTTGAGTTTGAGCCCTCCTCAATCGCCGGCCTCGGTGGAATCGGTTGAGGCCTAACTTTAGGCGTTGTTGTAAACTCCTGAGCGAACGCCCCCCCAGCGGAAAGACAAAAAAGAATCAACCCCAGCAGGAATCCTTTTTTCATATGCGCTTCTTTGTTTCTTACTTGTACGGATATACCGCAATCTCTTCCACAGAATAAGCCCGTCTTTGCCGATTTACTAGCACAATACATGGCGCTTACAGGTGATCCGTCGCCTATCCTTACGAGTGATCGATTGCTATCTTCGTTGGGCGGCAAGTCGGTTGCGTTCTGCAATGTCGAAGGGGCCGGCAGGGCGAAAAACTCGCTGCGACAATGGGATTATTTCTCCCGACGGCTATGCGCGCCGGTTTAGAGCCGCTCCGCGTCTCTGGTAACATGAACGGCTCAAAACGGCGCGATTTAGCCCAGTGAGGAACGAATATCATGGGCGCGCCGAGTTTTTCGCCCTACCGATCGTCGCTCGACTCATGCCGTCCGCCCTCACCGTCGTTTCGCCCAATCCGGCATCGTATACCCGTGATGGATCAAATCGAAAACGGTGAACGACTCGACCTTAGGGGCTTCGCGAATCTTCCGGGTTGGGCCGAAAAAGAAGTCGTAGGTTTCTTTTTGGCTGGGATCGTCTCGATCTAACGGACCGGCGCTCTGTTGGACCAGGGTCCCGTTGTCTACGTAGTAATACTCCAAGTCGCTCAATAGATTCGATTGATCGCGGTCCTTATTATCCAGCTCCAGGCTATAGCCCTGGACAAGGCCTTGCCGCTGGAGATCGGGTATCTCGCCGACATAGATATTGTCAAAATCGATCAAGACATCCGAATCCGCCGGCGTGATCCGTCGATACCCGTCGCCATCCTTTTGATAACCGACCCAGAGCCACGTATTCGGGCCCGATTTGCGATACCATGTACCTACAAAAATGTCCGGGCTACCGTCTCCTTGGATGTCCACCTCGACCTTTTTGATGACCCAAAGCCCACCGGTGTTCTGGACCCTGTCAGGAACCTTCATGGCCAGGAAATCCGCGATCGGGTCTTTTATGTCCTGAGCACTGGCGATTCCGCACAGCCACATGCTTAGATAGGTTAAGAATGCGAGAGGAGCACGGACCAAACGCCAAACGAGTTGCTGGTAAGACATCCTGTCCATAAGAAGGCAACCTTAGCGCCTGGCGGCGTGCTTGGAGTTCCTCTTGTTACCATCCGAAGCAGTCAGGATGTCGGAAATGCCCGTCCGATTTGAGGAATCACGAACCACTAGCTTCGGTTCAGTCAAAATTGATTTTGGACGCAACCGCTTCTTGTCCATCGACGCAAGGAGCAGCTCGGCTGCCAAATGGCCGATTTGCGAGCGTTGCTGGTCCACGGTGCTCAGCGGCACTCTCAAAAACCGCCCATACCGGTGATTTCCGACCCCGATCAACCCGAAATCGTCCGGCAGACTGAGATTGGCTTCCAGCGCCGCCTGCAGCACCCCGATAGCAATCGGATCGCTGGCAGCGAACACGGCATCCGGCGGTGACGCCAGCTTCAAGAGGCGTTGCATGGCTTCGTACCCTCCGGACTCTTCGTGGTAATGCGACTCGATCACCAGATCATCGTTCAGCGGAAGTTTTAGGGTGGCCAACGCGCGGCGATATCCACTCAGTCTACCAACTGCAGTGGTCACGGTGCGAGGCCCGGCGATGTGCGCGATCCTCCGATATCCCTGGGAATACAGATGCCGGGTCGCTTCAAAGCCGATCCCGCTGTCATCGCCTCCTACAAAGTTGAGGCCCGGTAAGCGGCGATCGATCAAAACCAGCGGGACTGACAATCCCAGCAAGACCTTACGCCAAGCGCTGTTGCTTGGTTCATGGGCCGAAGCGAGCAGGACGCCGTCGACCTGGTTGGAGAGCAGCATCCGGAGCATCTCTTCTTCGCGAGCAGCGTTTTCCTCGGTATTGCACACTAACAAATTGTATCCGCCAGTACTGGTGACGGAATCGATCCCTTTCAGGACCTCAGCAAAGAAAGATCGCGACAAGTCGGGGACTATGACGCCCAAGACGTTGGTCTTTCTGGTGACCAGGCTGCGGGCCAACGAATTAGGGTGATAGCCGAACTTTTTTACTGCTGCAAAAACTCTGAGCCGGGTCGCTTCGCTGATATCGTCTCGATTTTGCAGGGCGGCGCTGATGGTCGATACCGACAGGTTGAGATGATGAGCAAGATCCTTCAGGCGGATAGCCATGGTGTCCGAGTTCCGGAGTAAAGTCGCCGGAACAGCGGAGCAGTGTGCCGCAAAACCGGAGGGAAAAAAAGCGAAATAGTGGAGTTAGGGACGAAAATCGCCGAAATGGCCGCCTACTATAACGTTCTAGCTTGACAGTGGCTAGAACCTTATAGTTATGTGCGCTTGTTCAGCCTAATTACAAATTTTCACGCACGCCCAGTTTTATGACCGAATCGTCTATGACCGCTGTCGTCGAGTATGGTCCCAACCAGCTCAAACTTGAGTCTGTCCCCATACCTTCCGCTGCCGCTAACGAGGTGGTTATCGAAGTCGAGGCCTGCGGCGTCTGCACCAGCGATGTCAAAGCCTGGCACGGCGCTCCCCGATATTGGGGAGGGAACGGTCAGCCGAAATGGATTCGGGAGCCGGTTGTACCCGGGCACGAATTTATCGGTCACATCGTCGAGCTCGGCTCCGAAGTTGAGGAATTCTCCGTCGGCGAGCGTGTAATCACCGACCAGATCATCCCGTGTGGTCACTGCCGGTATTGCCGCCGCGGCGAATACTGGATGTGCGAGCGACATGACATGTACGGTTTCCAGGTCAACGGAGGATGGGCCAAGTACATGAAGATCGTGTCCGACTCGCTCCCTTATCTCTATAAGGTGCCGGAAGAGATCCCCACGTCGGCGGCGGTATTGCTGGAACCGTACGCCTGCTCCTTTCACACGGTCGAACGAGGCAATATTCAGATTGGCGATGTCGTGGTTCTTTCGGGAGCCGGTCCGCTGGGTTTGGGGATGATTGGCCCAATACTCCAACGAGGCCCTCAAGCCTTGGTGGTACTAGATCTCAAGCCGGAGCGCTTAGCCGTCGCCAAGCGATTTGGCGCCCATCATGTGTTGAACCCTGCGACCGACGACCTGGACAAGGCCATCGCGGATCTCACCGAAGGCTACGGCTGCGATGTCTATATAGAAGCGGCTTCCTCCGGTAAGAGCGTTTTGCAGGGTCTGAAGTTGCTTAGAAAACGCGGCACCTTCGTTGAGATGAGCGTTTTTGGAGGCGAGATCCCGGCGGACTGGAGCATTATCGGTGACTCGAAAGAGCTCACTATCTATGGCTCTCATCTGGGACCGTTCTGCTACCCCAAAGTGATCCGCGGTATGCTGGATGGCTGGATACCGACTGAAGGCGTTGTTACCTCCACTCTTCCATTGGCGGAGTTTGAGCATGGCCTTCACATGATGGAGACAGGGGAGAACGGTTCCATTAAAGCGATCCTCAAGCCATGAACGGCTACTCGATTGCCTGTGACGGCATATCGAAACAGTTCGACGGCGTGCCGGTGTTAACCGGGATCCGCGCAAACTTTGAGGCCGGAGCCGTCACGGTGTTGGCCGGGGAGAATGGTGCCGGCAAGTCGACGCTCTTCAAAATCATCGCGGGTCAACTGACTCCGGACGGAGGCGAGGTCCGACTATTTGGGGATTTGGTGACTCATTTCTCGCCCAGGCATGCGCAGCGGCTGGGTGTGTCGATCATTCCGCAGGAACTTCAACCGGTTAAAGACCTGACCGTCTACGAAAACTTGCTGTTAGGGAGTGAAATCGTTGGGCTGTTCGGATTCCTCAATCGCCGCAGAATGATCGAGGCCGCAAATCAGCTGATCACGGAATTTGGAGTGGAGCTCGATCCCAGGACGTCGATGCGGCGTCTGAATGTCGCCAGCACTCAGTTGGTGGAGATCATCAAGGCCATCTCCCGCCAGGCCAAAATCATTTTGATGGACGAGCCGACCTCCTCGTTGAGCGAGCACGAGATCGAACGCCTGTTTCGGGCAATCCAGCTCCTTAAAAAACGAGGAGTTACCATTTTGTACACAACTCACAAGATGGAAGAGATAGCGGCGATCGCCGACCACGTTGCTGTCCTGAGGGATGGTGTTCTCATCACCCATTGCCCGGCCGCTGAAACGGATCAGCACCGGATCATCACGGATATGGTAGGTCGAGAAGTGGAAGACCTGTTTCCACATCGTGATTGGTCCCGCCGGGCCGAAGCACCGATTTTGGAAGTAAACGATTTGCAGGTACGTGGGTACCGGGCGCGTAACAGCTTCAAAGTGAACCGGGGTGAGATTGTCGGGTTAGCCGGTTTAATCGGAGCTGGCCGGAGCGAGATGTTAGAAGCCATTTCCGGGATCCGGCCTAGTACCGGCCAGATTAAACTCGAAGGACGCACGATTCCGTTACGGAGACCTATGGCGGCGATCCGGGCGGGAATCGCCACTGTGCCCGAGGAGCGAAAGTCGGCTGGCTTGGTGCTTTCCATGTCGGTGCTGGACAACATGACGCTTCCCCGGGTTGGGTCCTACTCGGAGCCGGCAACGGGGTTGCTTCAGGACCGGCGACGGCGGCAGCACGCCCTGAGTTTGCTGCAAACCATGCGAGTCCGTTATTCCCGGTTAGGTCAGCCGATCTCGCATTTGAGCGGTGGTAACCAGCAAAAAATCGTATTGGCCAGGTGGTTGATGTCGTCACGTCCAAAGTTGTTTCTTCTGGACGAACCGACTCGCGGTATCGATGTCGGCGCGAAGGCAGAGCTTTACAAACTGATCGTCGCGTTAGCCGACGAAGGCGCAGGTATTCTCCTGGCTTCATCGGACATGAACGAACTCCTCAATTTAAGTCATCGCGTATTGGTGTTCCGCCAAGGCGCCATTGTCGGTGAGTTGGATCGCGAGGAACTCGAACAGGAGGTCATTCTCCGGCTCGCTATGGGTGTCTCGGTCAATTGAATGAAGATGGAAAACAGTCTCGCTCCGGTTAGACCGGTCGGCCGTTCAATGCCGCCTTTGAAATTGGATTACGTCCTGCGCTATATCACTGCGCTGGTGCTAGCCGTCTTTGTTATCGCATTAGGCCTACTGCATAACTCGTTCCTAACCGCCTCAAACCTGAACGTGATCCTATTGCAGGTTTCTACGAACGCCCTGCTGGCAGTGGGAGCAACCTTCGTAATTTTAACTGGCGGCATCGATCTCTCTGTAGGGAGCATTGTCGGACTCAGCGGCGTGGTCGGGGCTTTGCTAGCACAAACCGACGGACCCATGGCTGCGGCGATCGCCATCGGCGGCGGTGTGTTAACCGGAGCGGTCATCGGCGCGGTGAATGGTTTTCTGGTTTCTATCGCTAAGGTGCCGGCATTCGTAGCCACCCTGGGCACCATGACGATCGCCCTCGGCATTGCCTATGTCTTGAGTAATGGATCGCCTATCTCCGGCTTATCTGACGAATTCCTTTCCATCGGCCAGCTAAACGTCTTTGGGGTGCAACTACCCATCGTGGCCATGTTAGTGACTTTGTTTCTTTCGTTTCTCGCGCTCACTAAAATGCGTTTCGGGCTGCAGGTTTACGCCGTCGGCGGAAATGTGCAGGCGGCCAGGATCGCCGGCGTTAACGTTCGCCGGATTCTGTTCTCTGTTTACACAATTAGCGGGCTGTTGGCGGGCGCCGCCGGAGTTATCCTGGCTGCCCGGGTTACCGCTGGAATACCCACGACGGGTGCGGGCTATGAATTGAATGCCATTGCCGCCGCGGTGATCGGCGGAATCAGTTTGATGGGCGGACGCGGCTCCATTTGGGGCACTGCCATCGGGTTTCTTATCATTGGGGTCTTGGACAATGGCCTCAACATCATGAACGTCTCGCCTTTCTATCAGGAAATCATCAAAGGAGCGATCATCATCGGAGCAGTATTCGTCGACTCATTTGCCAATCGCAAAAGCGAGTAGTGGAAATCGCTGCGCCGGTGAAGATCAACTAACCACACGGAATGTGAACCAACCCTAACCCCCACTAACAACTATGTTAAAATTAACCAAGCTAGTGCTTACCGGCGCACTGTTCGCCTATCTAACCGTTCCTGCGCTTCAGGCTCAGGAGAAGCAGCGTACCATTGGGTTTACCGTTTATAGTATGACATCTTGGGTAACCTGGGGGAAACAGGGCGTGGATACTGTGGCTAAGGCAGACAATGTCAAAGTGCTTTGGAATAGTGCTGACGCCGACGTCAGCAAACAGATATCCCAGATCCAGCAATACATTAATCAAAAAGTCGACGCGATTGTGATTGCAGCCGTTAATTCCGCAACCCTCGGCCCGCAAATCGAAGCTGCCACCAAAGCTGGGATCCCGGTGATCGCTACCAACATGCGAATTGATCCTCCAGCGAATTCAATGGTGAAGACCTATGTGGGACCGAACGACGTTGGCGCCGGAGAAGGCGCTGCGAAATCGGTGGTGGACGTATTAGGCGGGAAGGGCGGCGTTGTCGTGTTACAAGGGCCGATCGGTCAATCCGCGGAAACCGATCGCACTCAGGGCGTCAAGAATATCCTGGCCAAGAATCCCGATATCAAACTATTAGCGATCCAACCCGCGAATTGGGATCGGACACAAGCCTATAACCTGATGCAGGACTGGATCTCTCGTTATGGTTCCGAGATCAAAGGGGTAATCGCGGAGAACGACGATATGGGTATCGGAGCGATTCGAGCTTTAGAAGAAAAAGGCTTAGCCGGCAAAATTCCGGTCGGCGGTGTAGATGCAATTAAAGACGGTTTAAGAGAGGTCAAGTCGGGCAACATGGTTGCGACCAACCTCCAAAATGCGGCCATCGAGTTAGGGATGGCCCTGCAAGCAACGGTTGATTTGTTGGACAACAAGCAGATTCCTCAGACGGCTCTGTTGAACATGCCCGTGATTAAAAAGGACAAAGTAGACTATTATTATTCTCAACTTTACGTTAAGCCTCAAGACTTTCTGAAGACCCTCCCTGAGTTGATCAAGAAGAACATGGCTTCTGGCGACTACGCGAGCCAATAGGCGGCGGTAGAAGACCAGCCGCGCCGAATCGTCCGCCGTAGTTCTGGGGAAGAAGGGGAGGGACGAAGCGGAAGGCCTTGCGAAGACCAAGCCTGTCGAGCCCTTCCAATCCTGATAAGATGAGACAATACCTAGTTAAGACCAACAATGCGGTAGAGGCTGTGATCCAAGGTCTCCAGGCCACCAGCCCGTTTCCGATCGAACGCGTCGGGTCTCACTTCGGCGTTACTTTCCGGGGCAACTCAGCGCGCAAAGCGAAGCTGCTCACTGGAGGCGGTAGCGGGCACGAGCCGCTATTCCTAGGTGCTGTCGGACCCGGGATGGCGGATGGCGCTATCGCCGGTGAGATCTTCGCGGCGCCGAATCCCGATTCAATTCTCGCCGTAACCGAAGCTCTCCAACCCTGCGAAGGTGTGATTTACCTTTATGGTAACTATTCAGGTGATGTGCTGAATTTTGGCTTCGCCGCCGAAGAAGCTCGGGCTAAAGGCATTAAGGTAGAGGAGATCCGAGTCCATGACGATGTCGCCTCTGCGGCGCCCGACGCTGCCAGCGAGCGCCGCGGAATTGCCGGGGACATTTTTGTTCTCAAATGCGTCGCGGCAGCCGCCGACCGCGGAGACAGCTTCTCCGACGTGCTTAGCCTGGGAGAAAGAGCTTCAGCTTGGACACGGTCTTTAGGGGTTGCTCTCAGGGCCGCGGCTTCTATCGATACCGGGCAACCAATGTTCGAGTTGCCGGTTGGTCAGATCGAGATTGGTATGGGCTTGCACGGGGAAATGGGTGTCCAGCGTTCCACCTTCGAGTCGGTGGAGACGCTAGTTCCGCGAATGCTGGATTTGATCCTGGCTGACTTTAAAAGTACCGGCCTCAGCTTGGATCGCGTCGCAGTAATGGTGAACGGGCTAGGTAGTACAACGGTACTAGAACTGCTCGCGGTTGCAGGTCACACCAGAATCAATCTCGAGAAGAGTGGCATCCAAAGCCCGCTGTTCAGGACTGGCCAGTTTGCGACGTCGTTGGACATGGCTGGGTTTTCGATCACGCTGACCAAACTGGACGATGAGCTGGAAAACCTGCTGAATGCCGACGCTCGCTCGTTCGCCTATTCGACTGTTCGGCCCTAAGTCTGACAGCCGGTTAGGATTTGAAGTTAATCATGGAAAAGAATCCACAGTCACTGAATCCGTCCCAGGTTAAAGAATTGTTGGCAAAGACGCTTTCAAGCTGGGTCGCTGAGCGTGACCGTTTGAACGAGCTGGATAGAGCTCTGGGTGATGGTGACCACGGCTCCACTATCTCGCGTGGGGCCCAAGCGGCTATCGATTCTTTGCAAACCGGGAACTTCTCTTCGGTGAACCAAGTGTTTGCTGCGGTTGGACGTGCCATGATGACTTCTATGGGTGGCGCGTCAGGGATGCTTTTCGGCCTCTTTTTTCGCTCGGCAGAGAAAATACCGGCGAGTGCGATACTCGATCTGGGAACACTCAGCGCACTGTTCGATCGCGGGCTTGAGGATTTGCAAGTCCGGACGAAGGCCCAGCCTGGCGACAAAACGATGTTTGACGCTTTGATACCGGCGCTAACATCGCTTCGAGAAAACCAAGGTGATCTCGTCGTGGCGCTCGATCAGGCGGCGAGTTCGGCCACGCAGGGAGCACAAAAGAGTGCTGAGCTGATACCAAAATTTGGGCGAGCGAAAACGCTCGGTGAACGCGCCAGAGGTACACCTGATCCGGGAGCTACCTCAGTGGCTATTTTCTTCAAGGGGTTAGCGGCGAACGCAAAAACGCTGTCGCCACAAAGCTGATACTTGATTTCTGCGGCACGGAGGGCGGCCATGGAAAGGCAATCGCACGCGCAAGACTAACCCGTCGCTGGAATTTCAACGATGCAAGCCGTCTTTGGAACAAACTGGAAGATGCGTAACGTCGATCAACGCACGGCGCAGCAATACTTGATCACCTTAGCGGACGGGCTCGGAGGTTTGTTAGACGATGGGGTGCAGGTCTGTGTCCTACCACCGGCAACGCTTCTTCCAGCGATGTCCGAGGTAGCGAGAAAAACATCGATCCGACTCGGAGCGCAAAATTTCCACTGGGAAGAGGAGGGCGAGTATACCGGAGAACTATCGACTGCACTTTTAAAAGACGCCGGGGCGACCATTCTCATGGTTGGGCACGCCGAACGGCGAGTCTTGTTCAATGAGAACGACGAGGTGATCAATCGGAAGCTGCTCCGCGCGCTTGAAGAAGGTTTTCATGCAATTTTGTGTATTGGAGAAGCGGATAGATTGACCCCTGAAGCGCATCTGCAAGAGGAATTGTCAGCTCAATTGGTAAGTGGGCTCCGCGGTGTAAATAAGGCCGATCTAAATCGTCTCATCGTTGCTTATGAACCCCATTGGGCAATTGGCAGGCGAGTTGATGCTGCGGCCCCGGTTACCCGAGTTAAGCAATCGGTTGAAGCAATCCGAGGAGCATTAAAGACGATTGTCGGAGCCGAAAATTCGGTCCGGTTAATTTACGGAGGTAATGTCAATCTGAGCAATTGCCGGGAGATTGCCTCCGTTAACGGAATTGATGGTTTATTTGTTGGTGGAGCGGCCGCTGATCCGGCGGGATTTGTCTCGGTTATCGGACGCGCTCTCGACGGTGCACCAGACTAGGGAGATTTCACTCGCTCGCCGAAGCGAGCTATATTGAGTCAATCGAGAAAAAGGAAAGTGAGCAAAGAGCAATACATGAAACCAATTGCCATCGGCGCGGATGACGCCGCAGTGGAGTTGAAGGGAGAGATTGTCAAGCACCTGAGAGCAAAGGCATTCCAGTTCACGATTATGGAGTTTTTTCCGACGATCCCATGCTTTACCCGGATATCGCCTTGGAGGTGGCGCAGGCGGTTGCTGACGGAAAACATGAAAGAGGGATCTTAATGTGCGGTACCGGAATCGGAGTTTGCATTACGGCGAACAAAGTTCCGGGGATTCGAGCCGCAGTTTGTCATGACCTTTATTCGGCAGAGCGGTCACGAATGAGCAATGATTGCCAGATCATGACTCTTGGGGCGCGGGTTGTTGCGCCGGAGTTGGCCAAGTCCTTGGTTGATGTCTGGTTGCGATCTGAGTTTCAAGCCGGCCGTTCCGGACCAAAAGTCGAGCGGATCAAAGAGATCGAGAAATCGTTAGCCATTAAATAACGCCGAATAGCCGCTAGCTTAATTGCCTAAATCTGTGTCCATCCTCCTTCGCTGCGCTACGGCGCGACGGGTCTGCGGCGGTCCCGTTCGGTTGCAGCTGATTTGGTTCTGCGTCTGGTGCAGTCTGGTATTCAACCCGATCGCCCAAGCGCAGAATGCGCCCAGTGAAAATTGGGTGGCAAGCTGGGGCTGTGCACCCGGGTTCGCTATCGGCCAGGAACTGTCTGATCAAACCCTACGCCAGTTCGTCCGGCTAAGTGTTGGCGGTGACCGGGTGCGTATTCGTTTGTCCAATGAGACGGGATCGCAACCGTTAGTAATCGCAGCCGCGCACCTGGCCCTGGCTGGTCGAGAAAAGGGGAGCATTGAACCCTCGTCGGACCATCTTCTAACATTTGCTGGCAGTCCTACGATTACCGTGTCACCTGGCTCGCTTGTGCTTAGCGATCCGGTGAACCTTGAGGTACAGCCGCTAACCAAACTGGCGATCAGTCTCTACATCACGCGGGACACGGGGTTATCGGTGATGCATCTGGTCGGACAAGAAACCGGATATCTCTCCGCCTCCGGTAACCAGGTAAGCCAAACGACGATCGCCAATGCGACTTCGGTCGCTGAACGTTACTTCTTGACCCGAGTCGAAGTCAGTTCGCTCGAAAACGCCGGAACCGTTGTTACCTTGGGCGATTCGATTACCGATGGCCGTGGATCGACGCCGGATGCGGATCGACGTTGGCCAGACCGGTTAGCCGAACGTTTAAATGAACGAGGATTAAGACTCGGCGTAGTAAACGCCGGGATTTCCGGGAACCGGATCTTGCATGACCTCCCCGAGATGGCGTGCGGACCCAGCGCACTATCCCGTTTCGATCGAGACGTGTTGAGTGTGCCCGGAGCAAAATTCCTGATTATTCTCGAGGGCATCAACGATATCACTCATCCTGCCGGCAATAGTCTGCCCGAACAAGCGGCGACCCCGGAGCAGATCATCGGCGGTCTTGAGCAACTCATCGCCAGGGCGCACGGCAATGATCTGAAGGTCTTTGGAGCTACTTTTCTTCCGGGCGAAGGCGAGCCCGAATATACCGCGCAGACAGAAGCCGCCCGCTCGGCGGTAAACCAGTGGATCCGCACGAGTCATAGGTTCGATGCCGTGATTGATTTTGAAGCCGTGGTCCGGGATCCGGAGCATCCAACCCGGCTGCGCCCGGACTATGATTCGGGAGATCACGTGCATCCGAATGATGCCGGTTACCGAGTCATGGCGGAAGCGATTGACCTGAGGGTGTTCGAGGGGCGGTGAGGGCGGAGGAGATAGGAGCTAGAATCTAGGAGCTAGGAGAGCGCACGGTATG
>Ga0210396_10003429_pt1 | contig 15798 bp, 13 predicted proteins | sample IncBWH17OmetaG_FD_155466 | JGI IMG/M metagenome (GOLD analysis project Ga0210396, IMG submission 155466) | Forest soil microbial communities from Barre Woods Harvard Forest LTER site, Petersham, Massachusetts, United States - Inc-BW-H-17-O ... | reverse complement strand
AGGGATTCCGTCGGTGCTAGTAGGGATCTGGGTGATTTATTACCTGGATAGCAGTATTGAGGAAGGAAAGTGGCTGACGAACGAAGAAAAGAAACTGCTGGCGAAAAATCTGGAAGCTGAAGATCAACACAAGACCGAGCACAAACTGGGCGATGCGTTTGCAAGCGGAAAAGTTTGGGTGCTGTGCGCGATTTATTTCACGCTGATGATCGGGCTGTATGGAATCGCGTTCTGGCTGCCGACGATTGTGAAGGCGTTTGGGATTAAAGGATATTTGGGAGTGGGATTAATTACGGCGATTCCGTACGGCGTTGCGGTGGTGGGAATGATTTTGTTGAGCCGTCATTCGGATAAGACCGGCGAGCGGCGGCTGCATTACGTGTTGAATGTTACGGCCGGCGCGGTGGGATTGATTTTGAGCGGAGTGTTTGCGGGGAATCCAGTGGTGGCCATCGCGTGTTTGTCGGTGGGAACGCTGGGAGTGATTGGGTCGATGCCGTTGTTCTGGCCGTTGCCATCAGCATTTCTGGCGGGAACAGCAGCGGCAGCGGGAATTGGAATCGTGAATTCGGTGGGAAATCTGGGCGGATTTGTGGGGCCGAATATTCCGGTATGGGCGAAACGGTTTTCTGGCGATCCATCGGCGGCGTTGTACATTATTGCGGCGATTCTTCTGGTTGGGGCGTTACTGGCGTACTTATTTATACCGAAGAGTCTGCGGGTGCGCGTGGGCGTCTAGGATTGCGGCGAGGAGAGTGCGCGAATCGAGAAGATATTCACCAGACTACAGTGTTTCCCCTGATGCAAAGCGTATCTGGAACGTGCTAGAAATCGTCTAAGAGTAGTGAAGCGACGACCCGAGATCGATGCAGCGCGTGGGTTGATGCTGGTGTGGATGACGACGACCCACCTGCCTACAGTCCTGAACAATTATTCCAACCAACCATTTGGATTCGTATCCGCCTCAGAAGGATTCATCTTTTTGTCCGCGCTATTTACCGGATTGATTTACTGGAGGATGGCGGAGCGCGAGGGTTTGCGCGAGATGCGCTGGAAGTTGTGGATGCGTGCGGTGCGGCTGTATTGGTATCACGCGCTGTTGCTGGCGTTTGCGTTTTTGGTGGCGGTGCCGATTGCGACGCATGGGGATCGTCCGGGACTGCATAATTTGCTGAATTTTTACTTTACGGCTGGACCGGCACGGGCGGTAACGGAAGCGGCGCTGCTGATTTACCGGCCACCGCTGCTGGATATTTTGCCGATGTACATTATTTTCCTGGTGCTATCGCCGATCGCCGTGACGTTGGGGAAAAAAATCGGATTTGCGCCGCTGTTGAGCGCTGCGACGTGTCTCTGGCTACTGGCGCAACTTGGGTTGCGGCAAGCGATCTATGATTTGAGTCATGTTTTGCGATTGAAAATTCCGTTGAATGAGATGGGGTCGTTTGATCTGTGGGCATGGCAACTGTGCTGGATTTTGGGGCTGTATTGCGGAGTGAAGTGGGCAAGTGGCGATTTGAAAGTGGAGGAGTGGGCGCGGCGAGTGACGATTCCGGCAGCGATTCTGGCGGTGGCGTTTTGTGGTTTGCGGTACGCGACCGGATACGGGCTGGACATGGGCCGGTTCGCGGTGCTGTTTGATAAGTGGCACCTGGGGCCGCTGCGGATTGTGAATTTCGCGTGTGCGTCGGCGTTTCTGATTCGTTTTCAGGATTTCGTAAAGCCGCTGGCGGTGCGACCGCTGGTGATGATGGGGCAGGCGTCGCTTCAGGTGTTTTGCGTGCACCTGCTGTTCTGTTTTGGTGGGCTGACGCTGCTGGGGAACGCTGCGATGTTGAGCGGACCGAAGCAAGCGGTGCTGTATGTGACAGCGCTTTCGGCGATGTTGGTGACGGCGAAAATCTTCGCGAAGAGTGCGCAGAAAATAGAAGGGAAGCATGAGCCGGTTCCGGCGGCGGTGCAGAGTTTTGAAACAACGCCAAGAATGACGTCGACACGCCTGGTGGAAGCGCCGTTAACGATGAGTCAGGAAAGCGCCGAGCCAGGAACGCGACACACATCGTAAGAAAGCATATTAAGACAGATGATTGGCGGCTTGACTTGCTGCCTTGACTTGAACTGCCCCCCGCCCTAGACTTCGCTAGCTCAGAGGTTCCCGCCCCGGAATGGATTTGTGAAGCACCGCACGCGCATTCTCGCCGAGTTTGCGGTTGCCATGGGACTTCTGGGACCGATCGCGTTGGCACAAAAGCCTCCGGTTCCAGCTCCCACTCCGTCTCCTGCGCCTCCGCCGTCTTCGTTTCCGGGACGCCCGACAAATCCCAGTTCATCAAGTTCGCAGCCGGATGTATCCAATGAGGATATGGTGATGTTGCTGATGGGCCGCGTTTCGACGAACGACGGCACAGCCCTTCCAAATAATGTGATGATTGAGCGGATTTGCAACGCCAGCGTGCGTCAGCAGGTGTATGCAACTTCCGCTGGCGACTTCACTATGCAATTGGGATCGAGGACAGATACGTTTGTTGATGCCAGCGGCGAAGGGACTTCGCGAGACAACTCGAGTAATAGAGATTCGGTCATGGGAATTCCACGACGGGAGTTATGGAATTGTGAGCTACGCGCCTCAGTTTCCGGTTTTCGCTCGAGAGCGGTACACCTGGATACTGGGCTGACCACTTCCAGCAGGACGATAGATGTGGGTGCGATTGTGGTTCAGAGAACGACGAAAGTGGAAGGTATGACTGTGAGCGCCACGCCCTACAACGCTCCCAAAGATGCGGTAAAGGCTTATGAGAAAGGCAGCGAAGCCGAGAGGAACGGTCAGCTTGCGAATGCGCGCAAATATTTTGAACAGGCAGTCCAGATTTATCCGGAGTTTGCGAGCGCCTGGTTTAAGTTAGGCTCGGTTCTACAGAAGGACCACCAAAACGCCGCCGCCCGCAAGGCTTACCTCCAAGCCACGACCATCAATCCCAAGTTCGTGCCGCCTTATCTGTTTCTTGCGGAAATAGCCGTCGATTCACAAAATTGGACGGAAGTTCTTCAATTTACCGGGCGTATCTTGGAACTCGATCCCTTGAATAAGACGAATATCACTGGCTACATCGTGGATCTCGATCCGGTGAATTACGCCGAGGCCTATTTCTACAACGCCGTCGCGAATTTCAAGCTCAACCACATCGACGAAGCCGAAAAGAGCGCACTGCTCGCGGAACATATAGACTTGCGAACTCGCTTTCAGGAACAACTACATCTGTTACTGGCTGAAGTTTTTACGCGAAAAGAAAACTATGCCGCTGCCGTCTTGGAGCTCCGAACTTACCTGGAGTTGGCTCCGCAGGCGAAAGACGCGGATCAGGTAAGGGAGCGCTTAGCAAAATTGGAGAAGCTGAGTAGCGCGGCATCAGCTAACTAACTTTATTCCCTGACGTTACGTTTTCCGTTTCGTGATACGGAATCGCGTGCTGCCGCGTTTCGGGTGTGGGTGTGGGCGCTTGTGAGATGACGTGTTGGCGCGCATGCGAACAGCGTCTTGTGCCGGCAAGATGCCGGCGCCACAAGACCAATTTTTAGAGAGTTGGATGCGACTTCACGGAAGAGGTGGGTTGGACAGCGGCTTGGTTGGGGTGCGGTGAAGAATCCAGACCAGAGGGCCGAGACTGAGTGTTTTTGTATTAACATGCGAGCACATCGTTATCCACGTAACAAATAAAGGTTTTTTGGGGAAAGATTGTTCTCGAGCACGTCGTTAGCGGTTAACTAAGAAACGGAGAGTTAAAATCGCTGAGCCGGAACGATTTGAAGTCACCGAGGACAATGCAGGTCTTCGAAGGCTTTTGCTCTTTTTCTCCCTAAGTCTGGGGTTTATCGTCGCCATTTGCGGTGATTCCATCCAAGGTGACGGAATTTCCTACTTGGATATGGGTGACAATTTTTTTGCTGGTGATTGGAAGGCAATCATCAACGGTCTTTGGAGCCCGCTATACCCCTTCCTTCAGGGCATAACCAGGTGGGTATTCCGGCCGAGTCTACGATGGGAGCCGACGTTAATATACGCGACGAATTTCCTGATCTATGTGTCAACGGTTTTTGCATTCGATTTCTTCTGGAAGAAACTTTTCCGCCTGTATCGATTGCTGGCGTCAGAGCGTCAAGCAGACTCAACGGCCTTTTCTGAACGGCAATTCCTGGTATTTGGATATGCGATTTTTCTATTCATGCACCTGGATCTGGTGGCTTTCGTTACGCCGGATATGCTTTTGTCGACGATTGTCTACTGTTTAGCTGGTCTCACGGTAGAAATGAAGCTTTCGGGCAGCAGTCTGCGAAGGTCGTGCCTGCTGGGAATTTTGTTGGGGGCTGGCTTTCTGATGAAAGCTGTGATGTTGCCGTTGGCACCGAGTTTCCTTTCCTGCGCAATGTTGCCAAATTACCGGAGGCGGCTCTTTGCTTTGAACTTGTTGGTAGCTTTGTTAGCGTTCGGTAGCGTGGCGAGCCTGTACGTCTTCGAACTCTCAAAAAAAGAGGGACACCTTACCGCGGGAGAGGCAGGCACCCTCAACAACGCTTGGCATATTGATGGTGCTCCGATTATTCACTGGCAAGGTGAGATTAGTGGTATTGGGAAACCGGCGCATCCGACGCGAGAAGTTTTTTCGTCTCCGTTGATCTACGAATTCGAAACGATGCCCCAGGCAACGTATCCTCCGTGGTACGACCCGTATTATTGGAACGAGGGAATTAAACCGAGATTCAACGCAACAGCCCAACGGCTAGCTTTGGGACGAAGTTCTGCTCAATTGTTACGAGCGTTTTGGTCGCAAAACGGGTTGATCGCATGCATCCTGGTACTCCTCGCGCTCGGTGGAGAGCCGCGCAGGTCACTACGAGATTTTGTGAGTGTCTGGTATGTGTGGCTTCCTGCGGTCACGGCGTTTGGGCTGTACGCCGCTGTCTGGGTCGAACACCGTTACGTAGCGCAATTCTTCGTAATATTGTACGGCGCTGTTCTTACCACGATTTATCTGCCAGAGCGCCTGGAGGGGCGGAAGATTATTCGAGCGGTAACGATTGTGGCCGTGTTGTTATTGACCAGTAGAACGCTCATCGTTTTGGGAAGGTCCTGCATAGATGGCCGTCGAGCCAGCACAACACAAATGGAGATCGCCGAGAGGCTATTGGCGCAGGGCGTTCCGCGCGGAGCAAAGGTTGCGTTGCTGGATGCTGGTTTAGGAGAAGAATGGCAGAAGCTGATGCGGTTGTCTGTCGTTGCCGAGATCCCCGGGGAGGAAAAGACAATTTTTTGGTGCGCAGACGATCGAAAGCGTAAGTTGATTGACGACGTCCTGAGTGAAGCGGGAGCGAGCGTGGTGATTTCTACAGATGTGCCAGATTGGGCTCAGACCGCGGGTTGGGAGCGAGTCGGCACAACAACGGTGTACTTCCACAGGCTGCGACTGTAGGACCTGACTTCAAAAATTCAGATCGATCTCTCAAGCGGTTGCTGTGTGGTGGGGCGCAGTGAGCGCATCGGGACGATGCAGTGTTTCTCACCTTCACCTTAAACATCAGGGGAATTAAGCCTTGGTCCCTCGTTGAAACCGTACGTTGCTCGGGGTTCCTACACCTCGGGTGGTTCTGGGTGGAGGAGTTTGCGGCGGTAGTAGCTGGGGGAGAGGTTGGCCCAGCGCTTGAAGGCGATGGAGAAGGCGGCTTCGGAGCGATAGCCGACGCGGTTGGCTACGGTGGCGATGTTGGCGGAGCCATCGAGGAGCAGGCTTGCGGCTACGTGCATGCGCCACGCGGTGAGATAGCTGAGAGCGCCTTGACCTACTAGAGCGGAGAATTTTTGCGCGAAGACGGCTCTGGAACAGCCGGCTTCTTCGGCCAGAGATTGCAGAGTCCAACGGCGTTGCGGAGCAGCGTGCATGCAGGAGATGGCACGGCCTACGAGAGGATCGCGGATGCCGCGCAACCAGCCAACGGAATTGTGGCCGTTGGAATTGTGATCATCGGTGGCGAGATAGGCGCGGAGAGATTGCATAAAGAGAAGTTCGGCGAGTTTCGCGATTACCAGATTTGAGCCGGGATGCTGTTCGGTAAGCTCCTCGGCGATGGCTTTCATGGCCATTTTTATCCACGAGAAACTGCCGTTGGTGCCGGCACGGAGTACGAGCACCGGTGGCAATGCGGTGAGTAGAGGATTTTTGCGCGGGTCACCGAAATAGAAGATGCCGCTGAGCAGCACGCTTTGCGCGCCGCCGCCTCCATGCTGGAGATGGACGGTTCTTCGATAACGAATACCGGGCTTCCATGGCTCGGCACCTGCCGCGGCGAGGAGCGTCAGAAGAGGAACGGGAGGCGCGCCTGCAGAGTTGGCGCCGCAAACCTGATGAGGCTCTCCGCTGGGGAGTACGAGGAAATCTCCCGCACAAAGATCGTGAATGGCGTTGGTGGTTTCGATTCGCGCGTTGCCGGATAGCACGGCGTAGAACGGTGCGACGCTGCTTGCGCATTTTTGAATGCGCCAGGGCTCAGTGGTTTCCAAGCGGCCGAAGACGCAGCTTTCGTGACGAAGATCGGCGAGAAGTTGGTCGAGTATATCCATAGTAAGACGCTCGCGAATGAAAGACAGACGGAAGCGCATAGACCGTCTGCACTCCCTCACATCTTAGAGTGCAGGAGTGGCTAAGAGGGTTCATCAAGAAACAAACAAGGAGAGCAAAAATGCGAGTTTTTCTTACGGGTGCTACAGGGTTTGTGGGCAGTGCGGTTGTTCCGGAGCTGATTAAAGCAGGTCACAAAGTGACGGGACTGGCGCGCTCGGACGCGGGTGCCAAGTCGCTTGCGGCGGCCGGTGCGCAGGTGCACCGAGGTGATCTGGAGGATTTGGAGAGTTTGCGACGTGGAGCTGCGGCTTCGGATGGAGTGATTCACACTGGATTTATTCACGACTTCACGAGACTCAAAGAGGTGTGCCAGGTAGACGAGAAAGCCATTGAGGCTCTTGGCTCGGTGCTTGTTGGCTCTGAGCGGCCGTTGATCGTTACTTCGGGAACCGCGATGATTTCGCCGGGGCGGCTTGCTACGGAAGAGATGGCGCCTCCTAAACCCACTGAGTTTCCCCGTGCTTCGGAAGAAGCAGCGGCTTCGCTGGCGGAACGGGGAGTGCGCACATCGGTGGTGCGCCTCTCGCCATCGGTGCATGGAGACGGCGATCACGGGTTCGTGCCTACGCTGATCAACATTGCACGGGAAAAGGGAGTTTCGGCGTATATAGGCGAGGGACGGAATCGGTGGACGGCGGTGCACCGGTTGGATACTGGCAACCTTTACCGGCTTGCGCTTGAGAAGGGTTCGGCAGGCGCGCGTTATCACGGAGTTGCGCAAGAAGGGATTGCGTTTCGAGATATTGCGGAAGCGATCGGAAAGGGCCTGAAGATTCCGGTTGTAAGTTTGACGGCGGAGGAGGCAACGAATCACTTTGGGTGGTTCGCGGCGTTCGCGGGAATCGACTGCCCGGCGTCGAGTAAGCTGACGCAGGAACGGTTGGGGTGGCATCCGGTGCAGACCTCGCTGCTGGGTGACCTGGAACGAGGGAGTTATTTCAAGTTGACGCGGGAAACAGTTGGAGCTTAGGGCGGGGATGGATGGAGATTGCGGCGGGTGTCGTCGAGTCAGTGGCGGCGGCACCCGCGACGCTATTTTGTGCCGGCAGGCTGCCGGCGCTACCAGGCGGCTTTGGCGAGACGCCGGCGCTACAGGTCAGGATGCAGTTAGATGGTGCGTTGTTGCAGGGATTCGACGGTGTGTCCGACGCGGTGGGGGACTGCTTTCCAGGATTTTGCCTGGGCAATGCTGATTACGTGGAAGATGGTGTATAGCGGGACGAAAAATGTGGGGATGAGGCTGAGGGGAAGAATGGTCATCGGGACCATGGTTGGACCCTGGGGAGCGAGCAAGGGCGCGGTGACTCCCAGAGTTACGGCGAGGACGAGGTCAGTGATTCCGAGAATTTGCCAAAGAATAAAACTGTTGCGATGAGCGGAAGTGGCGAGTCTCCAGGCGACAAATGCGGCGGTGACGCCGATGGTCATGTCGCCGTAGCCTGCCGGTAAGGCGAAAATCGCTGGGAGAATGCCGCGAGCTTCGGAAAGCACGAAGATAAAGCCCAGGATTCGCGAGGAGTGCGCGGCGGTGAGCAGCACTGGATTCAGTGAGAGAACGAATTGGCGGAAGGACGGGGATACCGCGGACCACAGGGCAAAGGCGAGGATGGGCGCGAATGCGGCGACAGCAACGGCCACGCCGATGCGATTGGAAGCATTTTGAAAGAGATGCAGAGCGGACGCGGAGAAAGCTGAGACGAACCAGATTACGATCAGTGCGAGTGAGAGTTTTGCGTAATTCTTCATAGCGAGCCTCCTTGAGTGGTGACGAGTTCCAAGAGTTGTTGAGTTAGCTGAAACAAATTGTTCCAGGGCTGTTCTCCCCACTTATTGCGTACGTGTGATTGCACTTTCTGCCAGAGGGGCAGCGCACGGCGGAAGTGTGCTTTGCCGGCGGGGGTGAGGCGGAGGAGGCGTTCGCGGCGATCGTGGCCACGGCGTTCTGCCAGCCATTTGTGGCGGAGCATGATGGCGAGAGTACGGGTGAGGGTGGTGCTATCCATGGAGAGGATTTCGCCGATGCGACCTTGAGAGGCTTCGCCGATTAGCGAGAGTGCTTGCAAGATGGTGAATTGGGAGGAGCGAAGGCCGCCGGGGCGGAGGGCGTCTTCGTAGAGCTGGGTGAGGCCGCGGGAGGCACGGCGGAGAGTGGCGCAGAGACAGGGAAGAGCGGGAGTGGAGGAGTAGGTGTGGAGCTCATGCCGAAATAGATGCATATACATCTATTGTGGTTGCACCGGAAATTTTGCCGATTAGGGCTTTACGGAACGCGGGCTAAGGGTTTTGGCGCGAGTATTCGCCGCGGAATTCTAACGCCCAGGTGGCGCCATTGTCCGTCGATTTTTCCCAAGACTGCTGGACTTGTGTGTCTGAGACGCGCCGCACCTTGATGCGATTTAGGATAGTCTCGCCATTCGGGCCGCGACTGGGGCCGGTGAACTCCGCAGAACCATTTTCGATTTTTCCTTCAAAGATGTGAACTCGGCCCTGGTTATCGGCGAACAGGCCGTGCCAACGGTTATCGTCGGGGCTATATGCCAGGAAATTCTTGCCGGTGTGGCCCTTGCCACCATCCCAACTCTCGATGAGCAGGCACTTGTCCAGATCCAAATAAACTTCGCTGGACGCGGTGCTGGGCATGCCCGGAAACGTGACATTCCAATTGCCGAGCCAGAAGTCCAGTTGACGACTGTTCGGATTCGCGGCGCACGATGGCGCGCCGGTGGCACCCAACGCGCGCGGAGTGGACGAGCAAAGCCACACTGCGATGGCAACCAGGAACGTAGATTTTCTGAGCCATCTAGATCTAAGGACCAATAAATTCTGAGACATAAGCGAATTCCTTTTTTCCCGAAAGCGAAGCTGCGAAAGCGCAGTTTGGCCTTGCGCGTCGCTTTGGGCGGTGAATGCCGGCAACAATAGTTTGAGGGATTGCGGGACATGCGCACTTTCGCTATTGTGACAACTAATGTCGCAAAGACGCCAAAGTGCGATTTTCGAACGGCTGCGGGATAAACATTCTGAAGTCAGGACGCTCACCCGCGATTATCCCGCGGGCCACATCATTCCATTACATTTTCACGATGTAGACCAACTCGTCTTCGCCTCGCATGGGGTTATGACGGTGCGAACGGCGAATGGCACATGGGTGGTTCCGACGCAGCGGGCGGTGTGGATCCCCGCGAAAGTCGCGCATAGCATCAGCATGTCTGGGTTAGTGGCGATGCGGACGTTGTACGTCAGGCCGCGATTGGCAAAAACGCTACCGCGAGAATGTTGCGTGGTGAACGTGTCGCCGCTATTGAAGGAATTGATTCTGCACGCGTGCGGCGCGAGCAGGCTGAGCCGTGGGATTGAATGGCAACGACACTTGATCGACGTGATTGTCGATCAGTTCGAAACGATCCAGATGGTTCCACTGCAGTTGCCACATCCGTCGGATGCGCGGGCGATGCGAATCGCAAAAATGCTGCTGGCGAATCCGAGTGACCGGACGGCCCTGGCGCAAATCTGCAAAACGGCGGGAGCGAGTAAAAGGACTGTGGAACGAATTTTTCAGGAAGACGTGGGAATGAGCTGCGGAAAATGGCGGCAGCAGGTGCGTTTGATGGAGGGGATGCGACTGCTGGCGGAGGGAGCGAAGGTTACTCACGCGGCGCTGGAGTCGGGGTACAGCACGGCGAGTGCATTCATTGCGATGTTCCGAAAGGCGCTGGGGATGACGCCGGCGAAAATCTTCGGGAGTGTGCGGATGGAAATCAGGAGGACGAAGACTAAACGCAGAGACGCAGAGTACGCAGAGAAAAAGAGGGAGGAGTCAGGAAAGGAATGAATCTAATTTTTGCGGGCTATTTTTGTAAAATGTAGTGTTGCGCTTCAATCAATTCGGGTCTTTGAGGTAGGTCGGCGCGACGACAAACCCTCAGCAATGCGAGAAAGTATTTTTGAGCGGCATCGCGGTTCCCGCTGAGTTGAGCTGCGCGCGCCGCTCCATAGAGTGTGCGAAATCGGCCTGGTTCTGTTTTTATGGTCAATTCAAACTGTTCCAGTGCCAGCGTGGGTTGATTCAACTGGAGTAACATTTCGCCTAACAATTCGCGTGCCGGCGCCAAAGGCCCGGGGGTCACCGCACTTTTTTCTGAGCCATCTTCCAATTCCGCTGCCGACTTCATCAGACGCAGCGCGTCTCCTTTGTTATCCGCAGCCAGCGCCGCCCATGCTTCGACGGCTAGTTGCTGAATTTCCACCTGGCGCGCCCAGTAGTTCTCGTCGGCCTGCAACAGTTGCTCTCGAATCTTTCGCAACGCTGCCGCTGAATCGTTGGCCGTCGCCGCTTGCCGGAGGCGCGCGGCGCCGAATCCGCGGGTGAACCAGGTGATTGCATCGGTATACGGAAACGGCGTTTCGCCGAGGGGTAGTTGTGCGGCCTGGTTCCAGTCTTGACGTTCGAGAGCGTAGCGCGCCGGGATTGCAGCCAGCGCGAAATAGGCAGCTGACGGGCCGCCGGCGCCGCTGATTACCGCATTGGGATCGAAGCGTGTGGCAATCTCCGGCAGGGATTTCACGATCTGTTGCGCCGCGTGGTCCTGCCCGGTTTGCAAGTACGCATAAATTTCGTAGTCGGTGGCGTGCAACTCTTCCGCAGTCTGTCCATCGCGCCGTGCTGCTGCGGTCGCGGCTATGTTGCTGTCGATCGATTCTTGCCAATAGCCGGTGCGGGTGAAAGTGTGCGATGGCATGTGCAAAGCATGTGGCGCATCAGGCGCAATGTCTGAGTAACGCCGCGCCGCTTGCAGAGCTTTCGGTGCCAAGGCTGGGACGTCGTAAGTATGAATGATGTAATGAGCCAATCCTGGGTGCGTCGGCTCTTCAGCGAACAGTGTTTCCAGAATCGCTCCGGCCTTGAGACGCCCGGCATAGGTTTTGTCTGCGGGATCTTCGGAGGCGGCGAGCGCCAAAGCGTAAAAGATTTGTGCCTCGTGATCGTCGGGATATTTTGCGGCGACTTGCTGCATAGCGTCGCGATAGGCGAGCAAACGGGTTTGTTGCGGAGTGCTCTCGAAGGAGTTGTACAACTTGCCGACTGCGGAGATATAGGCCCGTTCGCGATCGGTCTTTGCGCCAGCGGCCTTGCCGCGTTCAGCGTTCTGCTGTCCCGCCTGCAATTGGCTTTTGTCTTTAGCTCCCAACGCGAAGGGATTACTCCAATCGCTAAGGGCAATTCCCCAGTAGGCGATTGCGCAGCTGGGATCGGCTCCAAGCGTTTGGTGGAATGCGGCGATGGCGCGGCTGAACTGGAAAGAATGAAGCAAGGCCACGGCGCGATTAAATTGTTGCTGAGCTGTTTGGTTGCAGGAAGTGGAAAAGTGGACGGTGCCCAACTTCTCAGGAGTTGCAGCGTGCTGATGTTCCTGAGCGCGGATGGTCAGGAGAATGGCCGCGAAGAGTTTTGCGCCGATCATTTGGCTGGAGAAGAGTCTGAGGAAGTGTTGCGGCGATCGGCGCGTTGATGGGCCATTGTATAGAAGCTATCACACGTTCATTTTGGCCTCAATGACAGCGACGACACAAAGATGGTTGTGCTACATGGTTGGGCGTGTTGCAAATGGGTGGTCAATGCGTAGGTGGGAAATTGGTTTCCGCCGTGGGCAGCAAGGGTATGGCGGTGATATCGAAAGAAGGGCCGCCGCTGGGAATACAATCGCCTTCTTCTGGAACGATGTGGAGCGAGGCGCGCGCGCAAGCACTGATATTGGTCACCGAGTCTGCAGATATGCGATGAATATGTTGGCCCACCGTGTATTCGATTCTGTCGGTGAACTCGCGAACGTCATCGGCACGAAGTACCTTGCCGTCGACCAAATGTAAGTATGCGGGTTTAGGAGGAGGTTCGATCTTGAATGTGAATGAGAGCGGAATCTCTATTTCAACGGGGTTCCCGCCCACCACCTTTCCGAATGTCGAGTAGATGATCCACTGACGAACTGCCTTGATTGCGGAATCCGAGAGAAGTGGATCACCAGAAATAGCTTGTAAGCTGGCGATTGAATTGTCGTCAGCAATCACGAGGGTCAACTTGACCACACCTTCGATGTGCGCAAGCCGAGCCTCTCGCGGGTAAATGGGCTCTACGAATTTTATGTTGAAGCAACACAGATACTCTTGCTTCAACTGAATTCGCCTTACATTGGAGGCGGGCGTGGGGCTTTGGGGCGGTGTCTGCGCAAGGAGTATAGACAGCAACGAGTGGACGAAAACTTGAGCGGAGAGCACGGGAAGAGCCATGAAGGCGTTATAACACGGAAAAGTTGACAGCTGATCGTTCTGAAGTGGTGGATTTTCAAACTTAACAATTAGGGTGGTGGCGACAACGGTAAGCGAAGATTGCGTGTGGCGGGTAAGGTGCCGAGCGTGCTTGAAGTTCGAGCGTCCGAGCGTGCGATATGCGGTTGAGTATGGAGAACCCAAGAGGACAGCCCCTTCGAGGCTCGGTGTAAACAGGAATGGCTGTGCTACGGAGATGGATTTTGCGTGGAGACAGATTTTGGTTTGGAGGGGGCTACAGATTAGCGGCTAGGAGGCGGCGGCAGTGGCGGGCGATTTGTTGTTCTTCTTGGGCTTGGACTATTTGGATTTTTTGGAGAGTTAGGCCTAGGAATTCCAGGTCATGAGTTATGGCGTTGCGGACTTGCTCGCTGTGTTCGCCGATGCCGCCGGTGAAGACGAGGAGATCGATGCCGCCTAGGAGAGCGACGTAGGCGCCGATTACTTTGCGGACGGCGGTGGCGAAGGCGTCGAGGGCGAGTGTGGCGTGGGGATCTTTTTTTGCGACGCGGTCTTGCAGGGCTTTCACATCGCTTTCGCCGCCGGAGAAGGCATAGAGTCCGCTTTTGTGATTGATGAGATCTTCGATCTGGTCGGCGGAGAGATCTTCGGTGCGGAGAAGATAGAGGATGACGCCGGGATCGAGATCGCCGGTGCGCGTGGACATGGGAATACCGCCGGTGGGAGTGAGTCCCATAGTGGTGTCGACGGATTTTTTGTTGCGAAGAGCGCAGAGGCTGGCGCCATTGCCGAGATGGGCGAAGATGGCGCGATCGGGAAGCTGCTCGCCGAAGTGGTGGACGAGCGATTCGTAGGATAAGCCGTGAAAACCGTAACGACGAACACCGGCGTCGAAATAACGCTGCGGGAGAGGGAGATGTGCGGCCACTTCGGGCATGGTCTGGTGGAAGACGTCGTCGAAGCAGGCGAACTGCGGGACGTTGGGGAAGATTTGTTGGGCGGAGGCGATCAGTTTTAGTGCTTGGGGAATGTGGACCGGCGCGAAATGAACGGCGACGCGAAGTTGTTCGAGGAGCTGCGGCCTGATGCGTTGGTGGGTGACGAGTTTGGGGCCGCCGTGGACGATGCGATGGCCCACGGCGATAGGAGTGGAGTGGATGTGATCGCGGATGGCTTTGGCGACGGTGGCGAGAGCGTTGGCTTGCGATTCGTGGATGCATTCGCTGTGGAGAAGGGACTCGCCGGAGGAGGAGCGGATGTGCAGGGAGCCGTTGTGATGGCCGATGCCGTCGGCGCTGCCGGTGAGGAGGGGAAGCTCGTCGGTGGGGCCTTGGGAGTAGACACCGAATTTGAGGGAGGAGGAGCCGCTGTTGATTACGAAGATGAGGTTGGTGGTTTGTGGCGGATTCGGCATGGTTTGGCCTTTTTGTTGTGTTTTTGTTAGGGCGGACGGATTTGCGATTTATTTGGGGTTGAGGTCCTTCGCTGCGCTCAGGATGACGGGGAGTGATGGTGGGTTGTTGGGAGGATTGGTTATAGCGATTTGCGTGGGGTGGAGAGGTTGCCACGATCCCTCCGCTGCGTGACCCGGCGCGCCGAAGAGCGGCGCGGAGGAAAAGGCCGGGTCACTTCGGTCGCGATGACGGGGATTGAAGCGAGATGGGGAAGTCGGTGTGGCGGAGGGTCTAAACCCCCACACGTAAATGCGGCGTGTGGGGCACCCCGGGCAACAAAGCTCGGGAGTCATCCGGGCCATTTCCAGGTGCGGATTTCTGGGCGGTCTATGCCTACGGCGTGAGCGTAGTTGATGCTGTCGATGATTTGGCCTTTGAGCCATTCCTTGACGTGGGCGCCGATGGAAGAGAGGCGTGGGACGCGATCGATGACGTCGATGGCGATATCGAAGCGATCGACTTGATTGAGGATGGCGAGTTCGAGGGGCGTGTTGATGTTGCCCTTTTCTTTGTAGCCGCGGACGTGGATGTTGTCGTGATTTCTGCGGCGGTAGGTGAGTTTGTGAATGAGTGAAGCATAAGAATGGAAATTAAAGATGACCGGTTTATCGATGGTGAAGAGGGAATCGAAATCGCGATCAGAGAGGCCGTGAGGATGTTCGGTGTCGGGCATGAGGCGGAAAAGATCGACAACGTTGACGAAGCGGATTTTCAGGTCGGGAAAATGTTGCTTGAGAATAGCGACACCGGCGAGTGACTCCATGGTGGCGATATCGCCGGCGCAGGCAACGACGACGTCGGGTTCGGTGCCATCGTCGGTGGAAGCCCAGTCCCAAATGCCGATGCCTTTGGTGCAGTGAGTGACGGCGTCGGGCATGGAGAGATATTGAAGATGGTCCTGCTTGTCGGCAACGATGACGTTGATGTAATCGCGGGAGCGCAGGCAATGATCGGCAACGCTGAGCAGGCAGTTGGCGTCGGGCGGAAGATAGATGCGAGTAACGGCGGGACTCTTGTTGGTGACGACGTCGAGGAATCCAGGATCCTGGTGGGTGAAGCCGTTGTGATCCTGGCGCCAGACCAGCGAAGTGATGAGGATGTTGATGGAAGGAACGGGAGCGCGCCAGTCGAGTTCCTTTTTTGATTTCTCGAGCCACTTGGCGTGCTGATTGAACATGGAATCGATGATGTGGACAAAGGCTTCGTAGGTGGAGAAAAAGCCGTGGCGACCGGTGAGAACGTAGCCTTCGAACCAACCTTCGAGGGTGTGTTCGCTGAGCATTTCCATGACGCGGCCTGCGACGTCGAGTTCGCCACCATCGGCATCTTCTGGCTTGAATTCGGCGAGCCAGGTTTTTTTGGAGGCGGCGTAGATGCCGGTGAGTCTG
>Ga0210396_10003428_pt1 | contig 15801 bp, 13 predicted proteins | sample IncBWH17OmetaG_FD_155466 | JGI IMG/M metagenome (GOLD analysis project Ga0210396, IMG submission 155466) | Forest soil microbial communities from Barre Woods Harvard Forest LTER site, Petersham, Massachusetts, United States - Inc-BW-H-17-O ... | reverse complement strand
CGTACTCGTCGTTCTTGGTCCACAGCTCGATCTGGGCGATCGTCTGGTTGGCGAAGCTGTTGCTCATCACGAACGACGGGTGCCCGGTGGCGTTGCCCAGGTTCAGTAGCCGGCCCTCCGAGAGCACGATGATCGACTTGCCGCTGTCACCGAACGTCCACAGGTCGACCTGCGGCTTGATGTTCAGTTTCGTCGCCCCCGAGCGCTCCAGAGCCGCCATGTCGATCTCGTTGTCGAAGTGGCCGATGTTGCCCAGGATGGCGTGGTCCTTCATCGCCTTCATGTGGTTCAGCGAGATGATGTCCTTGTTGCCGGTCGCGGTGACGACGATGTCGGCGTCGGCGATCGCGTCCTCGACGGTCTTGACCGGGAAGCCCTCCATCAGGGCCTGCAGCGCGTTGATCGGGTCGATCTCCGTGACGGTGACCCGCGCGCCCTGGCCCTTCACCGCCTCCGCACAGCCCTTGCCGACGTCGCCGTAGCCGCAGATCAGCACGTTCTTGCCGCCGATCAGCGCGTCGGTGCCACGGTTGATGCCGTCGATCAGCGAGTGCCGGGTGCCGTACTTGTTGTCGAACTTGGACTTGGTCACCGAGTCGTTGACGTTGATCGCCGGGAAGGCCAGATCCCCGGCCGCGGCGAACTGGTACAGCCGCAGCACACCGGTGGTGGTTTCTTCGGTGACGCCCTTCACCGACTCGGCGATCTTCGTCCACTTGGTCTTGTCGGTCTCGAACCGGTTACGCAGGACGTTCAGGAAGACTTTCCATTCGGCGGGGTCGTCGTCTTCCGCGGGCGGGACCACGCCGGCCTTCTCATATTGCATGCCGCGCAGCACCATCATGGTGGCGTCGCCGCCGTCGTCGAGGATCATGTTGGCAGGCTTGTCGGGGTCGGGCCAGGTGAGCATCTGCTCGGCGGCCCACCAGTACTCCTCGAGCGTCTCGCCCTTCCACGCGAACACCGGTACGCCGTTGGGCTCCTCGGGGGTGCCGTGCTTGCCGACCACGACCGCCGCCGCCGCATGGTCCTGGGTCGAGAAGATGTTGCACGACGCCCACCGGACCTCGGCGCCCAGCGCGGTCAGGGTCTCGATCAACACCGCCGTCTGCACGGTCATGTGCAGCGAGCCCGAAATGCGGGCCCCCTTCAGCGGTTGGACCTCGGCGTACTCGCGGCGCAGTGACATCAGGCCAGGCATCTCGTACTCGGCCAGGTCGAGTTCCTTGCGGCCGAAATCCGCTAGCGACAGGTCGGCAACCTTGAACTCGAGGCCGTTACGAACGTCGGGGGTCAGCGCATTTTCGGTCGTCGTCATCGGGGTAGCTCATCCTTTTAGTTAGCTTGGGTATGTTCTTCCGCCACTCTAGTCCGTGACATTCAGGGCAGGCCCGATGCCCGCGCTGATCAGGCGTTGATGACGCCGTGACGCTCGGCGAACGGCGTCATCAAGCGCGCCAGGTCCGCCGCGACGTCGTGGTCGGCTTCCGGCGGCATCGACACGTAGCTCAAACACAACCGCACGATGGCACGCGACAACACGCCGGCGTCCTCGTCGCCGATGGCCACCCAGGTCTGGTCGAACGCCGCCACCAGCCGGTCCGACGCGCGGGTGATGATGGGCGCGCTGTCGGTGGTGATGAGCTGCAGCAGATCGGGTTTGGCGACGCCGGTCAGCAGCGAGATCACCAGCGGATCGGCTGCCGACTCCGCGAAGAACCTGCGAAACCCCTGCAGCATCGCCGCGGAGAAGTTGCCGACGTTGGCCTCCAGGGCGGAGGCCACGGTGTCGACCAGGCGATCGGCCAGGCGCAGGGCGTAACCCTGCGCCAGGCCCTGCCTTGAGCCGAATTCGTTGTAGATGGTCTGCCGGCTGATGCCCGCGGCACGGGCCACGTCGGACAGCGTGATGGCCGACCAGTCCCGAGTCAGCAGCAGGTCGCGCATCGCATCCAACACGGAGTCCCGCAACAACGCTCGCGAGGCCTCGGCGTAAGGAATCCGCTTCACAGGCGCGACCATAGCGCTCGCGACGCTCACGATCGAGCGATCTCCACCATCACGAAGTCCGACTTGGCCGCGCCGCAGTCCGGGCAGCTCCAATCGTCGGGGATGTCGTCCCAGCGAGTGCCGGGCGCGATGCCGTCTTCCGGCCAACCCAGCGCCTCGTCGTACTCGAAGCCGCATTGGATGCACTGATACAACTTGTAGTCACTCATGGGTTTGCCCTAATCCTTTCGAAGCTCGTTAAAATCTGGTTTCTCGCGCACCGCGCAGTCTGGGCAGCGCCAGTCGTCGGGAACCTGCTCCCACGGTGTGCCCGCTGGAAAGCCTTCCCTGGCATCGCCTTTGGCCTCGTCATACATGTAGTCGCAGACCGGGCACTGGTAGGCGGCCGTCATGCCGAAGCTCCATAACGGGCCAGCAGCTTTTCACGTAGCCGCGGTTGCAGGTTCACCTTGGTGATGTCGCCGCCGTAGTGCTCCAGCACCCGGTGATCCATCACCTTGCGCCACAGCGGCGGGAAGTAGGTCAACGAGATCATCGACGCGTACCCGCTCGGCAGGTTGGGCGAGCCCTCCATACTGCGCAGGGTCTGGTAGCGGCGGGTGGGGTTGGCGTGGTGGTCGCTGTGACGCTGCAGGTGGTACAGGAACAGGTTGGTGACGATGTGGTCGGAGTTCCAGCTGTGCACCGGCGCGCAGCGCTCGTAGCGGCCGTTGGCGTTCTTCTGCCGCAGCAGCCCGTAGTGCTCGAGGTAGTTGACAGCCTCCAGGAGGGAGAAGCCGAAGACCGCCTGGACGATCACGAACGGAATCAGCGCCGGGCCAAAGACCGCGATCAGCACGCCCCACAACACCACTGACATCGCCCAGGCGTTGAGCACGTCGTTGGACAGATACGTTTTGGGATTCCACGGGCTTTTCCAGACGCCGGAGCCCTGCCGGCGCAGCCGCTGGGCTTCCAGCCGAACCGCCGAACTGAGGCTGCCAAAAACGCTGCGCGGCAAGAACTCCCAGAAGGTCTCCCCGAACCGCGCCGACGCCGGGTCCTCCGGCGTGGACACCCGAACGTGGTGACCGCGGTTGTGCTCGATGTAGAAATGCCCGTAGCAGGTCTGCGCCAGGGTGATTTTGGACAACCAGCGCTCCAGCGCATCCTTCTTGTGGCCCATTTCGTGCGCGGTGTTGATGCCTACGCCCCCGAGCACGCCGACCGACAGCGCCACGCCAAGCTTGCCTACCCAGCTCAACGCGCCGTCAAAGCCAAGCCAACCGAGGTTCGAGGCGGTGAACAGATAAGCACCCAACACCACGCTGAGGTACTGGAACGGGATGTAGATGTAGGTGCAGTAGCGGTAGTACCTGTCGTTCTCGAGCCGCTCCATCACCTCGTCGGGCGGGTTCTGCCCGTCGGGCCCGAAGCGCAGGTCGAGAATGGGCAGCAGGACGTAGAGCAGGATCGGACCGATCCACAACGGCACCTGCGCGGCGGCGTGCCAGCCGAGGTGGTTGAGGCCGGAGATGATCGGCAGCATCACGAATAGCGCCGTCGGGGCGATCAGTCCCATCAGCCACAGGTAGCGCTTCTTGTCGCGCCACTCCGCTGCTTCGGGGGCCACTTCGTGGCCGAGCTGAGTGGTCATATGCCAAACCTCCTTGTGAGTCACACCACGTCTAAACCACGTCGGAGTTGGACAATACGGCAGTCTGCGTCTTGTGTCTAGACATAAGATGCTAATTTGTAAACTGCATCACGCCACGGCGCTGGGTGTCTGGGCTTGCTCGGCCTGGCGGCGGCCCTGCACAGAGTGCCGGCGCCCATATCCGACATAGATCGCGGTTCCCACCACCAGCCAGACACCGAACCGGACCCAGGTCAGCGCGGTGAGGTTCAGCATCAGCCAGGCGCACGCGCATATCGACGCGATCGGAAGCCACGGCACCCCCGGCGCCCGGAACCCGCGCTGCAGATCCGGCCTGGTCCGGCGCAGCACGATGACGCCGGCTGATACCAGGACGAACGCGAAGAGTGTCCCCACGTTGACCATCTCCTCGAGCTTGCTTATCGGGAACACCGATGCCGTCGCCGCCACCACCACCGCGACCAGAACGGTGATCCGGACGGGGGTCCCGTGTGAACCTGTCTTGGCCAACGGGCGCGGCAACAGCCCGTCGCGCGCGATCGCGAACAAGACCCGGCACTGGCCGAGCATCAGCACCATCACCACGGTGGTCAGCCCCGCCAAGGCCCCGATGGCAATGATTTTGCTCGCCCAGTTCACCCCATTCGCGGTGAACGCGGTGGCCAGGTTTGCCGTGCCGCGACCCGGGACCGTCTTGAGCTGGGTGTAGGAGACCATGCCGGACAGCACCACCGAGACCGCCACGTAGAGAACGGTCACGATCGCCAGCGACGCCAGGATCCCCCGGGGGACGTCGCGCTGAGGCCGCTTGGTCTCCTCGGCCATGGTGGCCACGATGTCGAAGCCGATAAACGCGAAGAACACGATCGATGCCCCAGCCAAGACGCCGTACCAGCCGTAATGGCTACTGTGCGCCCCGTTCAGCAGCGACAACACCGACTGGTTGATGCCCGTCGCGTCGGCCCCGGCTTCCGGCTTCGGAATGAACGGCGAGTAGTTGGCGGATTTGATGTAGAAGGCGCCAACCACCACGACCAACACCACCACCGACACCTTGATGGCGGTGATCACCTGAGAGAACCTCGACGACAACTTGGTGCCAAGGGCGATCAGGGTCGAAACCGCCGCGACGATCAGCAGGGCGCCCCAGTCGAGCTGGATTGCTCCGAGTTTGACTGTGCCGCCCGCGAATCCGAACACCGTGCCCAAGTAGCTCGACCAGCCTTTGGACACCACCGCGGCGCCGACCGCCAACTCCAGCAGCAGGTTCCAGCCGATGATCCACGCCAGGAACTCGCCAAAGGTGGCATAGGAGAAGGTGTATGCGCTGCCCGCCACCGGCAGTGTCGAGGCGAACTCCGCGTAGCACAACGCGGCCAGCGCGCAGGTCGCGGCGGCGATCACGAACGATATCCAGATGGCCGGGCCGGTGATGTCGCCGGTTGTCGACGCGGTAACGGTGAAGATGCCCGCCCCGATCACCACCGCTACCCCGAATACCGCCAAGTCCAACCACGTGAGGTCCTTGCGTAGCCGGGTGCCCGGCTCTTCGGTGTCGGCGATCGATTGCTCGACCGACTTCGTGCGCCATCGCCCGGCCATCAACCCGCCCTTTCGGTGCCCGCTGGACCGCACAGTACTGGGTAGTCTGCGGGAATGCCGGGCAGCGCAGAAAACCCGAGAGACCATGCGGTAGTCATCGGAGCGAGCATCGCCGGGTTATCCGCCGCGCGGGTGCTCTCGGACTTTTTTGTCCGGGTGACGGTTTTCGAACGCGACGACCTACCCGGCACCCCGGCAAACCGGGCGACAGTGCCCCAGGACCGCCATTTGCACCTGCTGATGGCCCGCGGGGCGATCGAGTTCGAGAGCCTGTTTCCGGGCTTGCTGAAGGACATGGTGGCCGCGGGCGTGCCCATGCTGGACAACCGGCCCGACGGCATCTACCTCGGCGCCGCGGGCCACGTCCTCGGGACGGGGCATAGGCTGCGCAGGGAATTCACCGCGTACGTGCCCAGCCGACCCCACCTGGAGTGGCAGCTGCGCAAACGCGTGCAAGACATCGACAACGTGGAGGTCGTGCGTCGTTCCGTCTGGCAACCGCGGTTCGACCGTGCGCGGCAGCGCGTGACCGGTGTGCTGTTGGATTCCGGCGAGTGCCCAGATCTTGTGAGCACCGACCTCGTGGTCGACGCGGCCGGCCGTGGCACCCGGCTGCCGGTGTGGTTGACGCAGTGGGGATATCAGCGCCCAGCTGAAGAGACCGTGGACATCGGCATCAGCTACGCCAGCCACCTGTTCCGCATCCCGGAGGGCCTGATCCAGGAGAAGGTCGTGGTCGCCGGCGCCTCCCACGATCAGTCGCTGGGGCTGGGCATGCTGTGCTACGAGAACGGCACTTGGGTGCTGACCACCTTCGGGGTGGCAAACGCCAAGCCGCCGACGACTTTTCCCGAGATGCTGGCGCTGGCCGACGAGCTGCTGCCAGCCCATTTCACCGACGCGCTGGCAGGGGCCGAACCCATCGGCGACCCGGCATTCCACGCCTTTCCGGCCAGCAAGTGGCGCCGCTACGACAAACTCGACCCCTTCCCCGCCGGGATCGTCCCGATCGGCGATGCGGTAGCCAGCTTCAATCCCACCTTCGGACAGGGCATGACGATGACCTCACTCCAGGCGGGCCATCTGCGACGAGCGCTGCAGTCCCCGAATGGCGACCTCGCCGCCGAACTCAATCGGGCCACCTTCAAGACCACCTACCCGGTGTGGATGATGAACGCCGTCGCCGACACCAGCTTCCATCACGCCAACGCCGAACCAATCCCCTGGTGGTGGCGACCCTCCGGTGCGCTGTTTGAGCAATTCCTCGGGGCAGCCGAAACCGAACCCGTTCTCGCCGAATGGTTTCTGCGCCGGTTCTCCCTGCTCGACAGTCTGTACATGGTGCCGCCCCCGCGGATAATCGGCCGCGCCATCGCCCACAATTTGCGCCTGTGGTTACGGGAGCGCTGGGAGCACCGTCGAGCCGTCAAAGACCGACGCCGAACCGTCACAGCCCTACGGTCGCCCTGAACAACTTGGTGGGCTCTTGCGCAACCAGCCGGATCGGGCCGTCCTCGGCCGCCACCCAGGCAGCCATGCCGCGTTCCAACGTGAGCGACTTGGACTTCCCGTGCACCGTCGCCGCACCCTCGGTGCACAACAGGATCTGCGGGCCCTCGTGGCGCGACGGCGCGTCGATCTCGTGGCCGAGATCATCGCCGTCGAGCGTCAGCAGCGCGACCGCGAACTCGTCGGTCGGGGTCTCGTAGATCAATTCGGGTCCCTCGCGCCGGGTCTGCGCCCGCAGCCGCTCCTCGGTGGTTGGGGTGAAGTCCAGCACCCGTAGCAGCTCGGGTACATCGACGTGCTTAGGGGTGAGGCCTCCGCGCAACACGTTGTCGGAGTTGGCCATCACCTCCACTCCGACACCACGCAGATAGGCGTGCAAGTTGCCGGCCGGCAGGAAGATGGCCTCGCCAGGAGCCAGGCTGATGCGGTTGAGTAACAGCGCCGCCAGTACACCGGCGTCACCGGGATAGCGTTCGCCCAGTTCCAGCACTGTCTTGGCCTCTGACTGAAATTCGGTGGCGCCGGAGCTGACGTACTGGATGGCACCGTCCAGCACGGCAGGCACCAGGACGTCGATGTCGGGCTGGGGTGCGGTGATCCAGGTGGTGAAAAGCGCCCGCAGACCGTCGGCGTCGGACTGGTCGTTGAGCAAATCGATGAACGGGTCGAGGTCGGAGACCGCCAATGCCCGCAGCAGCTCGGTCGTTCGAGACGCTTGACGAAATCCGGCCAGCGCCTCGAACGACTGCAGCGCCACCAACAACTCCGGCTTGTGACTGGTATCGCGGTAGTTGCGGACCGGCGAGGACACCGGAATGCCCATCCGTTCCTCACGCAGGTAGCCCTCGACCGCCTGATCGGCGCTCGGGTGGGCCTGCAGCGACAGCGGCTCATCGGCCGCCAGCACCTTGACCAAGAACGGCAACACGTCACCGAACCGGGCGCGCGACGCGGCGCCGAGCTGTCCCTCCGGATCGGCGACCAGCACCTCCAGCAACGAGGTTTCACCCTGTGCCGTCTTTAGCCAGGCCGGGTCACCAGGGTGCGCGCCGAACCAGAGTTCGGCCTCGGGGTGAGCGGCCGGCACGGGCCGCCCGGTGAATTCGGCGATGGCGGTGCGCGATCCCCACGCGTATGTCCGTAACGCTCCGCGTAGCAGTTCCACCGTCTACCTATCCCCGCACCAGCCGCAAGTAAACCGCAGCCATCTCCAGCCGAACGGACAATATCGCCAGCTGCTGCTCGGGGCGGCCGGCACCGGTCGACGCCGGTAAAGCGCCGGACGCAGCCAAGCCGCCGGGTGCGTCGGGCACGTCCTCGGCCGCGACCAGGTAGATGTCGTTGAGCCCGGCTACTCGAGCGGCCACCAGCGTCCGCTCATCGCCCAACGTCAAAGCCAGCACCCGCAGCCGCTCGGGTAGCGGTCCGTCGATCTCTTCGTCGTGAAAGAGAGCATCTACCGAAGCAGAGGCATCGCCCAGCTCCGAAGTCGCCTGCAGTGCCACAATCGCGTCGGCCAGCCCGGTTGCGGCGGCAACCTGGTGCGCGACTCGCAGCAACACCGAACTCCCATGCCGGGCCAGCGCGATTGTCGCGGCACAGTCGCCGGCCAGCGCCACCTGGCGACCGGAAACCCGCGCGGCAAGTGTTTTGGCCGGGTTGGTGAACAGCTCCCGGCCGGCGCTGTTGCGCAGTGCCTCGGCGTCCAGCTCGTCGGCGAGCGACGCCATATCGATGCGCAGCCCGGAGTCCACGGTTTGCAATGCGGCCAGGCCCGCGGCCAGATATCGGCACAACCGGAATTCTTCGGGAACCTGCAGCCGCGGCTCCAGCACCGCGACGCGCCCCGCCGTGCTGTCGCGCAGCGGACCTTCATACGGCGCCACCACAACAACCCGCGCGCCCCGGCGCACTCCGGTCGCGGCAGCCCCGACCAATGCGGGATCGCCGGGATCGTCGCCCGCGACGATCAACACGTCAAGCGGCCCGACCCACGGCGGCGCCTCGCTGACGACCGTGATCGGCTCGTCCGCCTTACCACCCAACGTCGCGGCCAGCATGGCCCCGGCGGTCTCGGCGGTACCGCGTCCGGCCACCCAGATCGCCGAGCGTGGACGGTCGTCAACGCGCAGCGACTCCAAGGCGCCTTCGTCAACCGCGGCGACGACGGCGCGCACCTGAGCGCCGGCCATCGACGCGACCCGCAGCAACCCCTCCCGGTCGGCGGCAAGCAAGCCCTCGGCGTCTTCGAGATCGATCACCTGGGTGGTGTTCACGGTCTCGCTTCTCTAGGTGTTGTTTGGGGTGCGGCGTAGGCGGCGATTTGAGCGCTGACTTGTTGCACCACCGCGTCGACGTCGTCGGCACTGCGTCCCTCTACATTGAGCCGCAGCAACGGCTCGGTGTTGGAGCTGCGCAGATTGAACCAGCTGTCGTCGCCCAGATCCACCGTCACCCCGTCCAAGCGATCGATGGAATGAATCCGGTCGCCCAAAGACTTCAGCACCGCGTCCACACAGCCCGACGCGTCGGGCACGGTGAAGTTGATCTCGCCCGACGATTCGTAACGTTGGTAGTCGGCGGTCAGCTCCGACAGCGGCCTTTGCTGCTCACCGAGGGCGGCCAGGACATACAGCGCGGCCAGCATCCCGGAATCGGCGCCCCAAAAGTCGCGGAAGTAGTAGTGCGCCGAATGTTCACCGCCGAAAATTGCGCCGGTTTCGGCCATCAGCGCCTTGATGTAGGAGTGTCCGACCCGCGAGCGCAGTGGTGTGCCGCCGCGCTCGGAGACCAGTTCGGGCACCGCACGAGAAGTGATCACGTTATGGATGACGGTGGCGCCGATCTCTCGCTTCAGCTCACGAGCGGCCACCAGACTGGTCACCGTCGACGGCGAGACCGGCCGGCCGCGTTCGTCGACCACGAAGCAGCGGTCGGCGTCCCCGTCGAAGGCCAGCCCAATATCAGCACCGACGGCGCCGACGAATTTTTGCAGGTCCACCAGATTCGCCGGGTCGAGCGGGTTGGCCTCGTGATTGGGAAAGGAGCCGTCGAGCTCAAAGTACAACGGCAACAAGGTGATCGAGTCGATCGGGCCGAGCACCGCCGGCGCGGTGTGACCGGCCATGCCGTTGCCGGCGTCCACGGCCACCCGCAGTGGACGCAGCCCGGAGGTGTCCACCAGCGAACGCAGAAACATCCCGTAGTCGGCCAGCACATCCCGATCGGCAATGGTTCCGGGCCGGCCGTCATATGTTGCGACGCCGGCGATCAGATCATCGCAAATGACGGCTAGCCCGGTGTCTGCACCGACCGGTTTGGCGGCCGCCCTGCACATCTTGATGCCGTTGTAGGCCGCCGGGTTGTGGCTCGCGGTGAACATCGCGCCGGGGCAATCCAGTAGCCCCGCGGCGAAATAAAGCTGATCGGTGGACGACAAACCAATTCGCACCACGTCGAGGCCCTGACTGGTTACCCCAGCCGCAAAGGCGGCCGAGAGCGTCGGCGAACTGTCCCGCATGTCGTAGCCGATCGCCACCTGTCGCCCACCCTCTGAACGCATCAGCCGCGCGAATGCGGCGCCAATCTCAGCGCTCAGCGACTCGTCGATCTCTTCGCCAACCAACCCCCGGACGTCGTAAGCCTTGATGACACGGTGGACAGCCGCGGCGGGCCGAGCCATGCGGGGCCTCCTGACGCCATGGATTTCTTCGCCTCTTCGCCGTCAGCCTATCGGCCCGGGATAGATGCGGCCCGTGCTAGTCCTGATTGTGGCGACCCGCTTCGCCCGGCTCCACCGCGCTCGCGATCGCCACTAGTCCCGATGGTGGCGACCCGCTTCGCCCGGCTCCGCCGCGCTCGCGATCGCCACTAGTCCCGATGGTGGCGACCCGCTTCGCCCGGCTCCGCCGCGCTCGCGATCGCCACTAGTCCCGATGGTGGCGACCCGCTTCGCCCGGCTCCGCCGCGCTCGCGATCGCCACTAGTCCGCAGGATCGGGCAGAACCCGCAAATGCCCACGCCGGCGTCCGGAACGATGCTCGGGTGGCGCGAGTACACCACCGCTCGGCGCGGTGGCATGGGCTCCCGCATGGTGAACATAGGGGTTGGAAAAGGGGTCTGCAAAGCCGTTCATCGGAGCACTGGTTCCGCCTGCGCGCGGCACACGGTCACCGCCCTCCCGCACCGCGTCGGCCAGCGCGACCAGATCGTCCTCGTCGGGGTGGGTGGGTAGCGGCCCGGCGTGACGCACGAGTTCCCATCCGCGCGGCGCGGTGATTCGGCCGGCATGGCCGACGCACAGATCCCACGAATGGGGTTCGCGCGTAGTAGCGAGCGGGCCTACCACTGCCGTGGAGTCCGAGTAGACGAATGTCAACGTCGCTACGGCATAGTGCGGACACCCGGGCCGGCAGCAGCGACGGGGAACGTTCACGACCGAAAGGCTATCGTGCGGAAACGCCACCGAAGCGCCGGACACGCGCATCCGTTCGGGGCGCGATGTGTAACCGTTACCATCGGCGCGTGAGCGATTCGCGCGGCTCTCCTCGGCACGGTAGGTCGGCGCCCCGATCGGCTTCGCACCGAGCTGCTCGGAGGGGCCGCGATATGCGTGGTCCGCTGCTGCCGCCGACGGTGCCGGGCTGGCGCAGCCGGGCCGAGCGGTTCGACATGGCGGTACTGGAGGCATACGAACCCATCGAGCGGCGCTGGCACGAGCGGGTGTCGGAGCTCGACGTCGCGGTCGATGAGATCCCCCGCATCGCCGCGAAGGACCCCGAGAGCGTGCAGTGGCCCCCCGAGGTCGTCGCGGACGGCCCGATCGCGCTTGCCCGCTTGATTCCCGCGGGCGTCGACGTCCGCGGCAATGCCACGCGGGCGCGAATTGTCTTGTTCCGCAAGCCTATTGAGCGACGGGCGAAGGACACCATCGAACTCGATGAATTGCTGCACGAGATCCTGGTGGCTCAAGTGGCGATCTATTTGGACGTCGAGCCCTCGGTCATCGACCCGATGATCGACGACGACTGACCTGACCAGGGCTGGCCCCGTCAGATGATGGGTCAGATTATGCCGCGTTTGAGGCGGCGGCGCTCGCGCTCGGAAAGACCGCCCCAGATGCCGAAACGCTCGTCGTGAGCCAGGGCGTACTCGAGGCACTCGTGACGTACCTCGCAACCCAGGCAGATCTTCTTGGCCTCGCGGGTGGAACCACCCTTCTCGGGGAAGAAGGCCTCGGGATCCGTTTGCGCGCACAGCGCACGGTCCTGCCATTGGTCGGTGGTCGCCGGCAGCGGTTCGGGTTCGAATGCGACTGGCGCCTCGGCAACCAAGCTCAAATGCGGTCGGGCACTTAACGCCTGAGCCGTCGGCGCCGCGCTAATAGTGGTGTGCGGTGTGCTGCCCATTACGCCTCGAAGGTGCTCATAGGACATGCTCCGTCCGCCTCCTCACCTTTTGGTTGGAAGTGATGATTCCCGCTGTTCTGATGTACAGACAATTCGAACAAGTGATCGAATCTCGGTCTGCGACACCGGAACCGGCCGGCCAACCGGGAAATGACACTGATGTGATTAGACACGGGTTGACCTGCCGGGTCAAGCATTACGGCGCATTTCCATATCATCTCGTGACCAAATTTCGGCGTTTCTGTTGTAATTGGGCTTCGGCGTGTCGAGTGGAACTGCTCACAAACCCGTCGCGGGTACTGTCGTGCGATGTGAAGGTCACCGTTCTGGTCGGCGGAGTAGGCGGCGCCCGCTTCCTGTTGGGGGTGCAGCAGCTGCTCGGTCTGGGTCAGTTTGGGACCCAATGCACTCCAGGCACTCCAGAAACTCTAGCCACCCACCACGAGCTGGCCGCCGTCGTCAACATCGGCGACGACGCCTGGATCCACGGGCTGCGGGTCAGCCCGGATCTGGACACCTGCATGTACACGCTGGGCGGTGGCGTCGACTCGCAGCGGGGCTGGGGCCAGCGCGACGAAACCTGGCACGCCATGGAGGAACTCGCGCGATACGGCGTGCAGCCCGACTGGTTCGAACTCGGTGACCGAGATCTGGCCACCCATCTGGTGCGCACCCAGATGCTGCGCGCCGGCTACCCGCTGTCGCAGATCACCACCGCGCTGTGCGACCGTTGGCAACCGGGCGCCCGGTTGCTGCCCGCCAGCGACGACCGCTGCGAGACGCACGTGGTGATCACCGACCCAACTGACGACAGCCGGCGGGCGATCCATTTCCAGGAGTGGTGGGTACGCCACCGCGCCCAAGTGCCGACACACAGCTTCGCTTTTGTCGGAGCTGAAAAGGCCAGCGCCACAAATGATGCAGTTGCGGCCATCACCGACGCGGACATCATCTTGCTGGCGCCTTCCAATCCGGTGGTGAGCATCGGCGCCATTCTGGCTGTCCCCGGTATTCGCGGCGCGCTTCGAGCGGCCCCCGGCCCGGTCGTCGGCTACTCGCCGATCATCGGCGGAAAGCCATTGCGCGGCATGGCCGATAAGTGCCTTTCCGTGATCGGGGTGGAGTCCACCGCAGAGGCGGTGGGCCGGCATTATGGGGCGCGGCGCACCACCGGGATATTGGACTGCTGGCTGGTGAACGACGGCGACCACGCCGACATCGAGGGAGTCGCGGTGCGGTCGATTCCGCTGTTGATGAGCGACCCGAAGGCAACTGCTCAGATGGTCAGCGCCGGGCTGGAGCTTGCGGGCGTGGCGGCGTGACCGGTCCGGCATTCGAGCATGGCTCTGCCTCGACGATCGAGATCCTGCCCGTTAGCGGGCTCCCCGAATTCCGGCCCGGCGACGATCTGAGTGCTGCCGTCGCGGCGGCCGCGCCATGGCTGCACGACGGCGACGTTGTGGTGGTCACCAGCAAGGTGGTGTCCAAGTGCGAGGGCCGGCTGGTGCCGGCTCCCGAAGAGGCTGAGGCCCGAGACCGATTGCGGCGCAAGCTGGTCGACGACGAGGCGGTGCGCGTGCTGGCACGCAAGGGCCGGACCCTGATCACCGAGAACCGGCTCGGGCTGATTCAGGCCGCCGCCGGTGTCGACGGATCCAATGTCGGGCGCGACGAACTCGCGCTGCTGCCAGTCGATCCCGACGCAAGCGCCGCTACCTTGCGGGCCGGACTGCGCGAACGACTGGGTGTCACCGTCGCCGTGGTGATCACCGACACGATGGGCCGCGCCTGGCGCAACGGCCAAATCGACGCCGCCGTGGGCTCGGCAGGGCTGGCCGTGCTGCACAGCTATGCGGGCGCCGTCGACCAACACGGCAACGAGTTGCTCGTCACCGAGGTCGCGGTGGCCGACGAGGTCGCCGCGGCCGCCGATCTGGTCAAGGGCAAACTGACCGCAATGCCGGTGGCCGTGGTGCGCGGGCTTCCCATCACAGACAACGGCTCGACAGCACGACAACTGCTGCGACCCGGTGAAGAAGACCTGTTCTGGCTCGGCACCGCCGAAGCCATCGAGCGGGGTCGCCGGGAGGCGCAGCTGTTGCGTAGGTCCGTGCGCCGGTTCAGCGACGAGCCGGTGCCGCCCGAGCTGGTCGAGGCCGCCGTGGCCGAAGCGCTCACCGCACCGGCCCCGCACCACACCCGGCCGGTGCGGTTCGTGTGGCTGCAGACCCAGGGTGCCCGGACCCGGCTGCTGGACCGCATGAAAGACAAGTGGCACGACGACCTCACCGGCGACGGCAGGCCCGCTGACGCGGTACAAAGGCGAGTGGCACGCGGCCAGATCCTCTACGACGCGCCAGAGGTCGTCATCCCGTTCATGGTCCCCGACGGCGCGCACAGCTACCCCGATGCCGCCCGCACCGACGCCGAGCACACCATGTTCACGGTCGCGGTCGGGGCGGCCGTGCAAGCGCTGCTGGTCGCATTGGCGGTGCGTGGGCTGGGCAGCTGCTGGATCGGCTCCACGATCTTCGCCGCCGACCTGGTCCGCGCCGAGCTGGAGCTGCCGCCCGACTGGGAGCCGTTAGGCGCCATCGCGGTCGGCTACGCCGCTGAAGCGGCTGGTGCCGTTGGGTTGCGCGACCCGGCCGCGGTCGCGGACCTGCTGATCCGCAAATGAAGACGTTCGCCGGCAAGACGGCCGCGTCGGCTGACAAGGTTCGGGGCGGCTACTACACCCCTGGCGCGGTGGCCCGGTTCGTTGCCCGCTGGGTTCGCGCGGCGGGGCCAAAGATCCTGGAGCCGTCCTGCGGTGACGGCGCAATCCTGCGTGAGCTGGCCGCGCTCACTAACCAGGCACACGGTGTGGAACTCGTCGCACACGAAGCGGCGAAGTCGCGCGCCTTCGCCCCCGTCGACACCGAGAACCTGTTCACCTGGCTTTGCAACACCGAGGCAGGCGGCTGGGACGCGGTCGCAGGCAACCCGCCCTATATCCGCTTCGGCAACTGGGCATCCGATCAACGAGAGCCGGCCCTGGAGTTGATGAGGCGCACCGGCCTTCGGCCCAGCCGGTTGACCAATGCCTGGGTCCCGTTCGTCGTCGCGAGCACAGTCATGGCGCGCGACGGCGGACGGGTGGGCCTGGTGCTGCCCGCCGAGTTGCTCCAAGTCACCTACGCCGCGCAGTTGCGCGACTTTCTGCTGAGCCGATTCGCCGAGATCACCCTGGTGACGTTCGAGCGGTTGGTGTTCGACGGCATCCTGCAGGAAGTCGTGTTGTTCTGCGGTGTCGTCGGTGCCGGCCCGGCACAGATACGCACGGTTCATCTGGGCGATGCCGACGCACTCGCTCACGCGGATCTGGGCGTCGCCTCTGCTCCCGCGCTGCTGCACGAAAAGGAGAAGTGGACCAAGTATTTTCTCGACTCCGCTCAGGTCCGGCTGCTGCGAACGCTCAAGCAGTCCGACACCTTGACCCGACTCGGCCGCCTGGCCGACGTGGATGTGGGCATTGTGACCGGCCGCAACAGCTTCTTCACCTTCACCGACCCCGAAGCCCAAGCACTGGGCCTGACCGCACACTGCGTCCCGCTCGTGTCGCGCAGCACCCAGCTCTCCGGCCTTGTCTACGAC
>Ga0210396_10003427_pt1 | contig 15803 bp, 12 predicted proteins | sample IncBWH17OmetaG_FD_155466 | JGI IMG/M metagenome (GOLD analysis project Ga0210396, IMG submission 155466) | Forest soil microbial communities from Barre Woods Harvard Forest LTER site, Petersham, Massachusetts, United States - Inc-BW-H-17-O ... | reverse complement strand
CGGTGCTCGGCTATCTATGGACGCTCGTACGACCGTTGCTGCTTTTCGGAGTCCTTTGGGTGTTCTTCACGAAGGTCGGCCACGTCAACGATGGCAAGAAGCCTGGCGAAAAGTTCTACGGCGCACAGCTGCTGGGATCAATCGTGCTGTTTACGTTCTTCGCGGAAGCGACGACTGGTTCGGTGCGCAGCGTTGTGGACCGCGAGAACCTGGTACGCAAGATCCACTTCCCCCGCCTGGTGATACCGATCTCGATAGTACTGCTATCGCTGTTCAATCTCGGCCTTAACCTGATCGTGGTCGCCATCTTTGCTATCAGTGCGGGTGTTCGCCCGATGCTCAGCTGGCTCGAGCTGCCTTTGATCGTCCTTGCATTGATCCTGTTCGCGACCGGCATGGCGATGCTGCTCTCGGCGTTGTTCGTGCATTTTCGGGACATTCAACCGATCTGGGAAGTGATCTCCCAAATCCTGTTCTACGCCTCGCCTGTGATCATCTCCATCCAGACGGTGATCGCCAAGCTCAGCCAGACGCTGCTGCACATTTACATGCTCAATCCGCTCGCCGTTATCTTTCAACAGTTTCGCCACGCCATGATCACACACGCGACGCCGAGCGCCGGCCAGGTGCTCGGAAGCTGGACAGCTCTGTTTGGGGCCCTAGCAATAGTGGTAGCGATCTTTACGATTGGCTTCGCCGTTTTCAATAGTGCAGCGGCACGAATAGCGGAGAATTTGTGAAATGGACGTCGCGGGCCTGGACAACCGACTACCGGAGATCGAGGCAGAGAACGAACGCCTGCGCACCCGGGTCGCCGCTCTCGAAACAGAGCTGGTCGATGTGCAACATCGAACGAACACTGCGGTCGCACAATTCCAGGAGCGCGTCTACTGGCTTGACCGCTGGCACGTCGACCTGAACGCGCTCATGCGCCGCCGGGGGGCCTCTGAGTTTCGCGCCACGCTGCGCGCTGTGAGGTCTGTCGGGCGAGCCTACAAGCGACTGCGGCGCAGTATGGGGAGCTCGTGAAGCGCACAAGTGCGGTCATCCCGGTCAAGGACGGGGATCGCTATCTGGAGGAGCTGCTTGCAGCCCTTGCGGGCGAGGGCGTCGAGGAGATCCTTGTGATCGACTCGGGCTCGCGGGACCGCTCGCTGGAGATTGCCCGCGCCGCGCATGTGGAGCTCCTGGAGATCGACCCCCGTGAGTTCGCGCACGGGCGCACCCGCAACCTCGCCGCCGAGCGCACTTCCGGCGAGCTGATCTGCTTCCTGACGCAGGACGCCACTCCCTGCCCAGGCTGGCTTGCCGCCTACCGTGAGGCGTTCGCGTTGGATGAGCGGGTGGGCGCCGCATATGGTCCCCATCTTCCGCGCCCCGACACGAGCCCGATGATCGCGCGCGAGCTGACCGAGTTCTTCTCCGGCTTCTCTCCGGACGGGCGCCCGGTCGTTCAACGCGCCGGCGGCGAGACGTTCCTCTCCAATGTCAACGCCTGCTACAGGCGCACCTGCTGGGAGGAGATCCGCTTTCGCGATGTCGCCTACTCCGAGGATCAGGCGTTCGGGTCCGACATGCTGGAGGCCGGTTGGAGCAAGGTCTACCAGCCGAGCGCAGCTGTGCTGCACGCCCACGACTACGGCGCCGTGGAGTTCATGCGCCGCTATTTCGACGAGTACCGTGGCCTGCATGAGAGCACCGGACACGTCGAGCCATTTGCTCCAGCCGGCGCCGTTCGCCATGTGGCAAGCGCAGTGGCCGCCGATAGACGGTGGATGGCAGAGCGAGATCTGGACAGCCTGCAGAAGGCCCGCTGGACAGCACGCGCCACCGTTCACCACGGCGGCAGGCGCGTCTTCTCGGCGCTGGGCTCACGTGCCGAGAAGCTGCCTCCGACACTGCGAGCCGGACTGTCGCTCGAGGGTCGCGGAGGGGTGGCTGGAGAGAGCAACACCGGGACCGTCGGTGGGGAGCCCGCCGAGGGGACAGGCGGTGGCGAGCAGACAGTGCCTGCCCTGCCTTCCACGACGCATGTGGACACAAAGATCGCCCACGACGACTACGACGTGTGCGTCCGGGTGGCAAGCAATGGAGCGGCCCCCCTGCTCGATCCGGTCGAGGGCATGGCCGACCGCGAGCGGCTGCGCCTGGCGATGGTGATTCCGCCCTTCAGCCGTGGCAGCGGCGGGCACAACACGCTGTTTCAGATCTTCTCGCGCCTGGAGCGCCGTGGACATGCCTGCAGCGTGTGGCTGTCGGACTTCCATGGCTACATGCGAGCCGTGTGGCCGGCGGTGATGCGCCACGACATCAGAGAGTTCTTCGCACCGTTCGAGGGACCCGTCTACAGAGATTTCGGCTCCTGGCAGGGCGCAGACGTGGCGATCGCCACCGGCTGGCAGACCGTCCATGAATCGCTCTTGCTGGACAACTGTCGCGCCCGTGCCTATGTGGTCAACGACCACGAGCCGGAGTTCTTCGCCACCTCGACCGAGCGGGGACTGGCCGAGGACACCTACCGACACAACTTGCACTGCATCGCGGCCAGCCCGTGGCTGCGGGATGTCCTGATCGAGCGCTACGGCGCGAGCGCGGACGCGTTCGAACTGGGGGCAGACCACGAGACCTATTGGCCACGGCCGGTCGAGCGGCGCCAGGACACCGTTGTGTACTACGCCCGCCACACCACGCCACGGCGCGCGGTGCCGATCGGGCTGATGGCCCTCAGCGAGCTCAAGCGCCGCCGTCCGGACACCCGTGTGGTGCTGTTCGGCGCCGACTCGCCGCTGCACGCCGCCTTTCCCTACGAGCACCTGGGCGTGCTCACTCCGGAGCAGCTGTCACATCTCTACTCCCAGGCCACCGTCGGCCTGTGCCTGTCGCTCACGAACTTCTCGCTAATGCCAAAGGAGATGATGGCCTGCGGCCTGCCATGCGTGGAGCTCTCGGGCGTCAGCGCGGAGTCGATCTTTGGCGCAGACGGGCCCCTGGAGCTTGCACCGCTCGATCCGCAGCGCATCGCAGACGCGCTCGAGCAGCTGCTCGATGACCGCGATCGCTGGGAGCGGCGCTCCCGGGAGGGCATCCAGTTCGTCGCCTCCCACACCTGGGAGCGGGCAACCGATGAAGTCGAAGCTGGATTGCGACACGCGCTGCGCCAGCGCGAACGGGCCACGGCCGCCACAAGCTGACGCCTGCCGCGCTTCCGCGACAGGCTACGGACGGGAAGCGCGTGCCTGCGGCGTGCTCCGTCCGAGCCACCTAAGTAAAAAAGCTCCCCAGCGTCAACAGCTGCGAGGCATAGCAGAGCCCCATCATCCCGACCACGAGCGCTGTGGCAAGCGGCACCTGCCAGCGGCGCCCGAAGCCGAACGTCCCAGCGACCACGATCGCGGCAAGCGCGGTGATCGCCGGGAAGATGTAGCGGCCCTGTTCGGCGACCACGGTGCGCCCGCCGATCGGGGTGAAGAAGGCGGCCTCGACGGCGAGCAGCACGGACACCGGGAAGGCCAGGATCACCAGGACCTCGAAGAACCGCGTTCGTATCGCTTGGCGGTTGCGCGCGGCGGCCGTCAGGGCCAGCAGGCCGACGATGACCATCGTCGCCACGATCACGTAGTAGACCCAGCGCGGGAACACGAATGTGTACCACCCGAACGCGCCCCAGCCGCGCACCACATAGATCTGGTAGAACGGCCAGCCCTGGGGGAACAGGTGACCCATGAAGGGCAGCCGTGGCAGGAACAGCTCCCACAGGTAGACCAGGAAGCGTCCGGGCATGTGCTCGGCCAGGCTCAGCGAGCTGGTTACGGCAAGCGCCGCCGGCGCCGCGTGCTGACCGGCGACGGTGCTCGGATAGAACACGGATTCGAGCACGTGCGACCAGCCCAGCTGCACGACCGCGAACCCCCCCACCAGTGTGGCCCAGGCGCGGCTGGCCCTGAGGCTGTGGTTGCGCCACGCCAGGCCCACGAGGCCGACGGCGGCCGCGGGATAGATCTCATATCCCGTCTTCTTCATGAGCGGCGCGATCGCGAGCGTCGCCCCCAGGCCCAGCGCCAGGCGCCAGCTCAGGCCCCGTCTCAGCCCGCGAATCAGCAGGTAGAGCGTGAGGGCGGCGGCCGCGTTGATCCCGTTGTCGTTGTTCACGGCGCCTGCCATGAAGCTGAACATCGGATGGAACGCGACGAGCAGCCCGGCGGCGGCGGCGGCGAACCGCTGGCGTGGCAGCAGCTCGATCACGATCCCGAAAGCGCAGGCTGCCACCAGCGCGCCCAGCAGGGCCGACACCAGGCGCATGATGGTGAGCTGCGAGAACACAGATCCCGAGCGCACGAGCTCGTAGGCCAGCGCCGTCAGACCGTAGTAGCCCGGTGGATGCGGCGACCCGGAAGGTGTCGCACCACCGCCGTTGTCGCTGGGGTGGGGAGTCACGGCACGGAGGTGTTCGGCCGTGCGTTGCTGCACAGCCAGCCATGGCGGTCGCCCGATCGGGGAGCTCGACTGCGCGTAGATGTCGACCGCGTTCATCGCCAGCGTCTGATCGGTCGAGAACGGAGGGCGAGCATCGGCCGTGCGCGCGGGAGAGTGCCCGGTTGTGGCGAGATACTGCCCGTAGGCGAAGTGGTCGGGCTCATCGGGGGCGTTGAAGGCCGGCGTGATCAGCGCCCAGCAGCCGGCGTTGAGGAACGCGACCAGCGCAATGACCATTGCGGGGCGCAGCGCGCGCCCACGCAGTCGCAGCGGACGCCCAACCGCGTTGTGTGCCAACAGCAGCAGCGCGAGCAGCCAGGTGAGCGGCAGCACCAGGAACAGCAGGACGGGATAGGTCCAGGCGCCGACGATGCCGGGACGGAACAGGGCGGCACGGGAGAAGATCTTCCCGGCGGAGGACAGCAGCGAGCGTTCCTTGCCGGGCGGCGGCAGGAACCACACGGCGATGCGCTGGTCGACTGCCGTTCCCGCGAGCCGCGAGGGAGCGTATCCGTATGGCAGGCCTGCCATCCCGGCGACCCCGACGGCGCCGTTGAGCGGACGCATGCAGACGGTCGCAGGCACATATGCGGGCGTGCTGGGGCGCAGCGGGATCGGAGCCTGCAGGAAGCCCTGATTGCCTGCCCCGATCGGCGCGCTCACGCGCGCGGTGCTGGTGCTGCCATCGGCGATCACGCTGACAGCAGCCCGCACGCTCGGCTGCTGGGCGAACAGGGCCATCCGGACCTGGCCGGTGCCGGCGGGCAGGTAGAGGCCGGGGACGCACAGCTGCTGGCCGCTGTCGACGTATACGGCGATGCCGGAGACGTCAACGCTGTCGGTGCCGGTGTAGTAGGGCCGCGGGATCGCGAGCTGCCACAGGATCAGGGCGAAGGCGAGCGCGCCGACGAGCGCCGCCGGCAGCCACACCGCGCGCGCCCCCTGCAACCGGCTCGAGAGAGATCGACGTCCAGGCGGGGGCTCCGTCCGCGTACTTGACGAGGACGCGATCTCCGCCGTGGAATCGCTCAACGCCGCAACCCGAGAATCGACAGGAGGAACGAGGAGAAGAAGATCTGGATTCCGACGATCAGGAACGTGGCGGCGACCACGGCGAGGTGTTCGTCGGCAAGCGAGCCGAAGCCGTGGGAGATCCAGGTACCGACGATGATGCCGCCCATCACGATCCCCAGGAGCACGAACAGGCCGCCGAGCAGCAGCCCGTGCTCCAGGCGAAAGCGGGCGCGCATCCGGTCGAACCAGGGGTCGCGCTCGTTCATGAAGTAGGTGCCGTAGGCGTGGGCGCACAGCCCGAGCGCGAGCACCTGGGTCCCAACAACCATCAGCAGCGAGCCGCCGATCAGCGCGTGGATGCCCCAGGAGCGCCCGAAGAAGTCAAGGCCGCCGCCCACGAGCGCCACGATCAGCGTTCCGAGCCCGGCGAGCAGCATGCCGGGCACGACGAACAGGTGTGTGGGGCTGTGCACCAGCAGGAAGCGCAGGTGACGCCAACCGTCGCGGAAGCTCGACAGCTTGCTCTCGCCGCCGCGGGGGTGGTATTCGATCGAGAACTCCGCGATCCGCAGTTTCTCCTTGGAGGCGCGGATCACCATCTCCGAGGCGAACTCCATCCCGGTGGTGCGCAGGTCGAGGCGTGGCAGCACATCGGTGCGCAGCGCGCGCATCCCACAGTGGGCGTCCTTGACGCCCGTGCGGAAGAACAGGTTGAGCAGCCCGGTGAGGATCGGGTTGCCGATGTAGCGGTGCAGCCATGGCATCGCGCCTGGCTGGATGTTGTCCATGCGGTCGCCCATCACGAGCTCCGCCCCGCCGTCGAGCTCGGCCACGAAGCGTGGGATCTCGTTGAAGTCGTAGGTGAGGTCGGCGTCGGCCATCACGATGTAGCGCCCGCGCGCGGCCGCGAAGCCGGCCAGGTAGGCGCTGCCATAGCCGCGCCTGGGCTCTGAGACCACACGCGCGCCGGCGGCCTCGGCGAGCGCGGCGGAATCGTCTTCGGAGGCGTTGTCGACGACCAGCACTTCGCCGTCGATGTGGTTCTCGCGAAGCACCTCGAGCGCGGTGCGCACGCACAGATCGATGTTCTCCGCCTCGTTCAGGCAGGGGATCACTACCGACACAAGCGTCGATCGGGAATCCTCGGCGGCCTCGGTGATTGTGGGCCTGCTCTTCTGTGCGGTGCTCATGGCTTTTTCGGGCCCGCGCCCACTGCGTGCAGGTTCGGCCTTAGTCGAGATAACGCCCGACAGACCGAAAAGTGGCGCACAACGTCTCAAAACGGGCGCGCTATCCGGGTCAGAATGCTAGCGGACGCGGCGGAGGCCGCTTTGGAAGCAGCTTTCCTGGCAGTCTCCCGGAGCGATGCGCGTCTGTCTGATCTACGACTGCCTGTTCCCATACACGGTGGGCGGCGCCGAGCGTTGGTATCGAAATCTCGCCGAGCGCCTTGCCGAGGAGGGGCATGAGGTGACCTATCTGACGTTGCGCCAGTGGGAGCGCGGCGAGCGCCTGGATCTCGATCCGCGCGTGCGGGTGGTGACGGCCGGTCCGCGGATGGCGCTCTACACCGGCGGGCGGCGGCGCATCCTGCCGCCGCTGGTGTTCGGCGCAGGCGTGCTGTGGCATCTGCTGCGCCACGGGCGCCGCTACGACGTGGTGCACACGTGCGCGTTCCCCTACTTCTCGCTGCTGGCAGCCGCGCTGGCACGGCCGCTCGCCCGCTATGGGCTCGTTACGGACTGGTTCGAGGTGTGGAGCAGCGACTACTGGCGTGGCTATCTCGGCGGCCTCGGTGGTCGCGTGGGCGAGCTCGTGCAGCGCCTGTGCGCACTTGTTCCCCAGCGGGCGTTCTGCTTCTCCGAGCTGCACGGCGCCCGCTTGCGCGAGCAGGGCCTGCGCGGTCCGATCACGGTCCTGCGCGGCTTGTACGCGGGCTCGAGCGAGCCGGCCGTGCCGCGCGAGGCCGACCCGCTGGTGCTGTTCGCGGGCCGGCTGATCCCCGAGAAGCGGGTGACCGTGGGCGTGGCGGCCGTGGCGAGCGCCGCCCGGCGGATCGAGGGCCTGCGCGGCGTGTTCTACGGCGACGGGCCCGAGCGCGAGGCGCTTCGCGCTTCGATCTCCGAGCACGGGGCCGACTCGTTCATCTCGGCGCCCGGCTTTGCCGAGGGGGAGCTGGTCGATGCCGATATGGGGCGTGCCCTGTGCGTGCTGCTGCCCTCCGAGCGCGAGGGCTATGGGATGGTGGTGGTCGAGGCCTCGGCGCATGCCACGCCGGCGGTGGTGGTGGCCGCGCCTGACAACGCCGCGGTGGAGCTGGTGCAGGAGGGCGTCAACGGCAGGGTCGCCGCCGGCGCCGATCCCGAGACGATCGCCGAAGCGATCGTGCGTGTGCACGAGGCCGGTCTGGAGATGCGCAAGAGCACTGCGCGCTGGTTCGCCGAGCATGGGCGCAGCCTGTCGCTCCAGTCCTCCTTGGAGATGGTCCTGGAGAGCTACGCTCCACCGCAGCAGTGATCGCTCGCGCTCTTGCTGAGCGTGATCTGTGCAAGAGCTCCAGCGCAAAGCCCAGCCAAACCCCTCATCGGAGCGGTGATGTGCGCGCGTAGCTGTCGAGCGTGGTTCTGGCTGTGCGCGCCCAGGTGAACTCGCGGGCGCGCTCCAAGCCTCGCGCACGCAGGCGGTCGGCCTCGCGGCGGTCGGCCAGCAGCCGCTCGATCGAGGCTGCGATCGCCGCCTGGTCGCGGGGGTCGAACATGAGCGCGGCCTCGCCGGCCACCTCCGGCAGGGAGGACGCGTTCGAGCAGGCCACCGGCACGCCACGGGCCATGGCCTCCAGCACCGGCAGCCCGAAGCCCTCGTACAGCGATGGGTAGAGGAACGCCTCCGCGACCTGCCAAAGCCCCTCGAACTCCTCACCAGCGAGCCAGCCCAGGAAGCGCACGTCTCCTTGGAGGCCGAGCGAGCGAGCGCGCTCGCGCAGCTGGGCCTCGTGCTCCGTGGGGTAGCCGGGCAGCACCAGCAGCGGGCGGCGCTCGGGGGGGATGCGCGCCAGGGCCTCGATCAGCGCGAGCAGGTTCTTGTGGGGTCGCTTGGCGGAGAGGCTTAGCGCCACGCGGCGCTCGCCGAGCTCCAGGCGCGCCCGCAGGTCGCGCTCTGCCAGCGGCTCGCAGCGCTTGACGGCGCCGAGGCCGAGGGGCGCGACGTCGATGCGATCCGCGGGGGCGCCAAGCAGCTCCACGAGATCGCGCTGGGTGCTGTGGGAGTCGACGATCACTCTGTGGGAGCGGCGCACCGCGAGCGGCACGAGCACGCGCATGCCGAGGTCGCGGATGCCCTTGTGGGCCTCGGGGAAGCGCGCGTAGATCAGATCGTGGACCGTGACGATGCGGCGAAAGCGTCCCCAGGAGGGGGCGGTGCTGGCCATGCTGTGCAGCAGCTCGACGCCCTCGCGGGCGGCGAGCCGCGGGAGCAGCATCTGCTCGCCGCGCACCCACTGCAGGCGGTTGCGGGCGTTGACGGGCACGGTCACAGCCGGCAGCAGCTCGCCCCAGGGCCCGTCTTTCGCAGCCGCCGCCTCGCGGTTGATGAACGCGGTGAAGCGCATTTGCGGCGCTGCCTCGATCAGGGCGGGGATCAGCTCGCGGGCCGCGACCTCCATGCCACCGGTCTCCCCGGGAACGAGGAAGATCAGGTTCAAGCCGACGTGCGTCGTTGGGGCGCTCAAGACCGCGACAGGCTAGCGCGCTCGCGCTGAGCGGCACCGCGCTGTCACTACGATGGGCCGCCATGCGCCCCACGATCGATGTGGTTGTTCCGGCTTATGACCACTACCAGCTGACGAGCGACTGCTTGCGGCATCTGCGCGAGCAGAGCGTGGAGCACCGGGTGATTGTGGTGGACGATGGATCGAGCGACGGCACGCCGGCGCGTCTGCGTAGCGAGTGGCCGCAGGTGACGGTGGTGGAGCTGGGCGCCAACGGCGGCTACACAAGGGCCGTCAACCGCGGGGTGAGCGAGGGCGACGGCGAGTATGTGGTGCTGCTCAACAACGACGTGCAGCTGCGCCCGGACTGCCTGAAGCGGCTGGTGGCCCCGATGACAGCCGATCCCAAGGTTGGATCCGTGGCGGCGCTGATGCTGAGGCCGGGCGGGACCAGGATCGACAGCTTCGGGGTGACCGCCGACGCCACACTGGCCGGCTTTGCCCGTCTGCAGGGCCACCCGCCGGGGGATGCTCGCAGCGGCGCTCCCGTGTTGACAGGACCGGAGGGCACAGCCGGCGCCTACCGGCGGCGCGCCTGGGAGCAGGTGGGCGGGCTGGACGAGACGATCGTGGCCTACATGGAGATCCTTGATCTGGCGCTGCGCCTGCGCAGCGCCGGCTGGAGCACGGTCGGCGCGCCGGATGCGGTGGGGATCCATCTCGGCTCGGCCACCTATGGGCGGCGCTCGAGCAGGCAGCGTCGCCTGGCGGGGTTCAGCCGCGGGTACCTGATCCGCCGCTACGGCGTGCTCCGCGGGCGAGCCGCCGTGCGCACGCTGGTCACAGAGGCTGCGGTGGTGGCGATCGATCTGCTGAGCTGCCGCGACGCCGAGGCGCTGGGTGGTCGCGTGCAGGGGTGGCACGCCGCGAGCGGCCGCGCGGTCCACGCGCGACCGCCGCGGGAGGCGATCGACTGGTCGATCTCGCTGTGGCGGTCGCTGATGCTGCGCCGCGGCGCCTACGGGCCGGCGGGCGGCGACTAGGCCGGCTTCCCCCAGGCGTCGCGGGAGAGCCTTCGGCGCAGGCGCGGCGGGGCGTCCTGCCAGTCGCGAGTCCTGTTGTCGGCGATCAGCAGGTTCTCCTGGGCGCCGCTGCGGAAGGTGTGGCTGGCGTGCCATTCATCGACGTCGTAGCCGCGGCCGTCACGGCCGACGACCAGCGTCCGCTGGCCGCGCTCCAGAGTCGTACGGGTGATGCTGCGGTGGCCGCTCTCCAGCAGATAGGTCGCGCGCTTGTCGCGGGCTGCCTGCAGGTCCAGGTCAAGCAACGCGTCACGCCTTGCCATGAAGCCGGTTGTGCGGATGTGGGGGTTGGGAAAGCGGGGATAGTCACGCCGGGCGGCGCGCAGCCCGGCGAGCTGGTAGGCCCAGTACAGCGGCCGGCCGCGGACCCACTCCGACTGGCTCTCCCAACTGGCGGTCGCGCCCACGAGCCCGACGTCCGGCTCCTCGAGGCCGCGCGAGAGCAAGCCGAGCCAGCCGTTGGCCAGGATCACGCTGTGGGAGTTCAGGAAGCACAGGCGCGGATGCTCGAGAGCGCGCGCTGCGAAGCCGTAGGCGGGCAGGTCCAGAACCGGGCTGTCGAGCTCGATCAGGCGATGGTGGGTGCCCTCGAGCTCGGCCAGCAGCGCGTCCTTTGAGCTGCCGTCACCGACCGTGACGTCCCCAGCAGGCGCGGCGCCCCCAGCGGAGGCGGCCCCGGCGCCGTTGAGCACGATCGCAAGCTCGTGCGCGGTACCCGCCGGGTGGGCGTGGTAGGAGTGCAGGAACCGCCGCAGAGGCTCGGGTCCCAAGGGGGCCCATACGAGGTGGACAAGCCCGATCATCGCCGGCCGGCGCGTGCGACCTGCTCGAGCTGAGCGAGGCTGACGGTGCGTGTGCGCTGCACGGCGCGGCGCTTGCGCAAGGCCGCGGGCAGCCCGCCCAGGGCGTCGCGCATCGCGCGGGCCCAGACACGCAGCTTGTGCGCGCGGGCGGCGGCCGCCAGGTTGCCGAGCTGGCCGTGTAGGAGAGCCGGGGCGTGGCGTGCGAGCGTCGCCGCGGGAAAGCACTTGACGATCAGCCAGATCGGGTTTCGCCAGGTGTGATAGCCGATGAAGTCGGTCATCCCGCGACCGAGCGTGGCGCCGCCTCTGTGGTAGAGCACGGCCGAGGGTACGTAGCGACAGCGCACACCGGCGAGCTGGGCGCGGAAGGCCCAGTCGAGATCCTCGTAGTAGGCGAAATAGTCGTCGTCGAAGCCTCCGACGAGGTCGAGCGCGGAGGAGCGATAGACGGCCGCACCCCCGCACGGCCCGAAGATCTCCTCCGCGGCGGCGTACTGTCCGACGTCTGGATCTCCGTGGCCGCGCCGTCCGCCGCCGCCGCGCCAATCGAGCAGGTCTCCCGCTCCGTCGAGCACCGTCCGATCGGTGAAGTCGAGCATCTTGGGCGTGACCGAGCCAATCTCGGGGTGACGGCGCAGCTCGCCGACAAGCTCGGCAAGACAGCTTGGATCGAGCTCCATGTCGTTGTTGAAGAGTCCAACCAGCTCGCTGTCGGCCTCAGCCAGGCAGGTGTTCAGGGCGGTGCTCACCCCGCGCTGCTCGGCGCCCTCGACGACCCGTACCTGCGGCCACTGGGCCTTGAGGTATGCCACCGAGTCATCCGCGGAGCAGTCGTCGACGATCACCACGGTGAAGGAGCGAAACGTCTGGCGCTGCAGCGAGGGCAGCATCACTTCCAGCAGGGCGCGGCCGTTGTAGTTGGGAATCGTGATCGTCAGCTCCGGCGCTTCCTCGGCCGGGAGGTGGGAAGCGGACATGTCCACTGCCTCAGCGCTCATGGCCGGCGCCCGACTCTCCTGTCGGCTGTGGGCGCTCGCCGAGCACGGGGTCCATCTGGGGTCCCCAGGCGAATGCGGAGAGCACGCGGCGGCGGTCGAGTCCTCCGTTCGCATAGGTGCGGGTTTGGTTGTCGGCGATCATCAGCTGCTCCTGGTCGCCTTGCCAGAAGGTGCGGCTGAGGTGCCAATGGTCCCTGTCATAGACCGTGCCGTCCCGGCCAACCACGAGCGTGCGCAGCCCCCGCTTTTGGACCTGGCGGGTGAGGCTGTTGTGGCCGCTCTCGAGCGCGTAGGCCTCCATCTTCTGACTGATCCCCTGCATTTGCAGCTCCGCGAGGGTGGCGCGCTCGGCCATGAACCCGTTGGTGCGTATGTGGTGGGCAGGGAAGCCGGGGAAGCGCAGGAACTGCTCGGGCATCGGGCCGAAGGACTTCAGCGTGGATATCACCGAGGTGGACAACCTGCGACGGGGTAACTCTATCGCGGTTTCAGCGTGGGCCTCATCGGTGGGTGTGCGCATCCGCTCGATTTCGGCGTTGATCGCGTTCATCTCCCCGCGGGTGACGCTTCGCTTGGGGATCACGCTTCGGTAGGGATTGGGCAGGAACAGCGAGTTCAGTACGGCCGAGCGCAGGCTGGCCCAGGACCCAGTGGCTCCGACGAGCCCGGCGCCGGGCTGATCGAGTGCATGCTCGAGCTTGGCCAGCCAGTCGGGCGCGAGGATCGTGCTGTAGGAGTTCAGAAAGCACATGCGGTCGTGCTCGAGGCGTTTGACGGCCTCCGCGTAGGCAGCCAGATCCTGAACCGGCTCATCGAGGCTGAGCAGACGATGCTCGATCCCTTCGAGCTCCGCTTCGAGCTCCGCGCGCACCCGGTCGTCCACGCTGTTCAGCAGGATCACCAGATCGTGATCGGCGCCCGCGCGATGCTGGCGGTAGGAGTCAAGGAATCGCCGCGGCCAGGCAAGTCCGAAAGGCCCCCAGACGAGGTGTACGACGGCGATCATCGGGGAGACTGTAGCGTCGTGTCTTAGAGGGCAGGCGGCTCGCGATTCAGCGCGATCGCCACCGAGCGGCGAGGCCCGGCAGGAGGTCGAGCAGCTCGGGCGGGAATGCTCGCGTGGCGAGCAGGCACGCTGTGAACAGCGCGGTCGAGATCGCGAGGCGGGCGATCACCGGTATGCCGGTCATCGCCAACGGCAGGAGGCCGAATGTAGCGGCCAGCGCCACCTTGGGCATCGTGCGCAGCGATGGCCGCAGCTGCGGGCGTCCCCTCACGACCGCCAGGCACTGGACGACGGCGAGCAATATCTCGGCAAGCGCAGTGCCGATCGCGGCGCCGCGCGCGCCGTCGAGCAGCACCAGCGGCGCGACCATCATCGCGTTGACCGCGAGCGCTGTGACGCTGATCGCGAGGATCGTGCGGAACAGCCCCAGGCCGAGCAGGCCGTTGGCCCAGACGAGGCTCACGAACATTGCGCCGAGCCCTACGCCTTGCAGTGCAAGCACCGGCACGGCCGGCGCGAATTCGGCGCCTCCGATGATCGCGATCGCAAGCGGCGCGCCGACCGCGGTGGACACCGCCACCCAGGCGCCCGCGATCAGCGCGACCTCGAAGACCCTTCCAAGCGAGTAGCCCAGGCGATTGTGATCGTCGCGGGCGGCTCGCGCGAAGATCGGGAAGGCCGCGCCCGCCAGCAGCGCGGGAACCGCGGTGAGAACTTCGATGATGCGAAACGAGGCGCTGAAGTAGCCGAGCTGGGTGCTGCTGGAGAGCGCCGAGACGAGCAGGATCGACACGCGGAAGTAGAGCGCAGAGGCGGCGATGGCGGCCGAATAGGGAATCATCGCCCCCATGAACTTGCGCCACCGCATCCAGCTGAAGGTGGGGGCGAGCGTGCGGGTGCCGTGGACGAGCACGACCGTCGCCACGAGCACGATGGCCCCCACGGGTATCGACATGCCGAGGAACGGCAGCAGGGTTGCGCCCGCCACAACGAGCGCGACCGTTAGCAGCGTGGTGAGCAGCTGGCGGGTGAGGTCGAGTGCGGCGACCCATCCAAGGCGCAGGCCGACCACGAGTGGCAGGGCGAAGTTGTCCTGGGTTGCCTGCAGCAGCAGCCCGACGCAGGCGAGCGCGACGCCCTCGGCCAGGGTCGTCGAGTAAGCGGCCCTGGCGATGGCGACGATGATGACGCTTCCGATCAGGGTGAGTGTGATCCTCAGTCCGAGCAGGTCTCGCGCCAGCGACCAGCGCTCGTCGACTGGGCGCTGCGCCATCTCGCGCAAGCCGACGGCCGTCAACCCGAGATCCGAGAAGGCCCCCACGATCGCCACGAGCGTTAGCGCGTTCACGTAGCTGCCAGTGTCGGTGACCCCGAGGTGTCGAAACAGCAGCGAGGCCGACAGGACGCTGATGAGCGCGCCTAGGATGTACCCGCCGACACGCATCGCTCCGCCGCGCATCGCGGCGGGCCCGGCGGCGGAGGTCGAGAGCACGTCGTCGTGTCCGTCGGGCCCGTCCTGGACGACTGCGGCGATCTCGTCAGATAGAGGAGGTGTGTCCGCGATAGCCGGGGATGCTAAAACCCTCGCGTGAACTCGGTCGTATTGGATCGCGCGCGGGGCGCGCTGCAGATGGTTCGCAGCGATCGCGCGCTCGTGGCGATCGCTGACGCTCTGCGGGGCGCGGTGGCGCTGGAGCCGGGGGGTCCAAGCGCTCTATTCAGGCGGCGAGGACTGGTCCCGGTGTATCCGCGGCTGAAGGCGCTCGACACGCTGGACTTCAGCGAGCAGACGCTGTGGTCGGGCTCACAGCCCACTCGCGAGGTGCGCAACACACTGATCGGAGAGGCGGGCAGGCTGGAGGACGTGCAGGACGGAGCCTACGATGCGCTGCTCGCCTCGCATGTGCTCGAGCATCTCGCCGACCCGCTGGGAGCGCTGGGGCAGTGGCAGCGGGTGGTGCGCCCCGGCGGCCACGTGCTGCTGGTGATGCCACACCGAGATGGCACGTTTGACCACCGCCGGCCGGTGACCTCGATCGAGCACATGCGCGCCGACGCCGAACGGCAGACCGGCGAGGACGATCTGACCCACTTGGAGGAGATCCTTGAGCTGCACGACCTGGCGCGCGACCCGGGGGCGCCCAACCGCGAGGTGTTCGAGCAGCGCTGCCGCGAGAACGCCTCGACGCGGGGGATGCACCACCACGTGTTCAACTCGCGCAGTGTGGTCGAGCTCTGCCAGGCGGCTGGTATGGAGGTGGTGGCGATGAGGCCCAAGCCGACCTTCAACATCATCTGCCTGTGCCGCGTGGGGGGCGAGAATGGCAAAGGACTGAGCGACGATGAGCTCGAACGGATCCTGAGGGAGAGCCCGTTCGAGTCAGACCGCGCCGTCGCCTAGTCAACGCCGATGGACGCCTGGGCCTCCGCGATCTGGCTCAGGGTCAGGGCGCGCGGGCTCTCGCCGTCGCGGGAGGCCTCATACCAGGCAACCGTCGCCGCAATCCCCCGCTCGAGTTCGAGCGGTGGCGCCCATCCCAGCTGCTCCCGAGCCTGGGAGGAGTCGAGCTTGAGATTGTGAGTCTCGGGTGGGTGGGCCGCGTCGTCGGCTGTCCAGCGTATGCCTCCGGGCCAGAGCTCAGAGAAGCGCTGCACCAGTGAGGACACGGTGATGGCGTCATGCTCGTGCGGCCCGAAGTTCCAGGCGCGGGCGTGGTCGGG
>Ga0210396_10003422_pt1 | contig 15807 bp, 8 predicted proteins | sample IncBWH17OmetaG_FD_155466 | JGI IMG/M metagenome (GOLD analysis project Ga0210396, IMG submission 155466) | Forest soil microbial communities from Barre Woods Harvard Forest LTER site, Petersham, Massachusetts, United States - Inc-BW-H-17-O ... | reverse complement strand
AGGTCGGGGGGGGCGGGGGGGGGGTGTTGGTGACGAACAAGATGTTGCCGTTGGGGTCGATCGAAAGCAGGCTACCGTCGGTAAAGGTGTTCGTGGCGCCGATATACACGAAGCTTCGCACCGTGGAGCGATCGTTCGGGTCGGTGATGAACCGCACGCCGCGCGGTTGTCCGGCGTGAATCGCCCGGTCGCGCGCGCCCGACAAAAACGTCTGCAGCTCCCGCGCGCCGTTGCGAATGCGGTCGGAGTTGAGCGTGGCGTTGAGTAACCGCATCGTGAGCACGGCCAGGATCAGGATGATTCCCAGCGAGACCAACAGTTCCAACAGCGTGAACGAAGCGCGGCCCGCCGCCCACTCCGGTCGACGCCGGCGAACTTGACGCTTGTGGTTTTGGCGTTTGTCACTCATTGCTGATGGTTCGAGATGTTGTCGTACATCGGACCCCGGTTGAAATAAGTCGGATCGCCGGTTTGCAGCAGCTCGGGCTGCGCCAGGATGCCGAAGTTCGCGGCGTCATAAGGTTCGTAAAGGCCAAGTTGCCCGTCCGAACCGCACGAGATGATCAGCGGCACGCTCCAGGTATTGGGAGTGATCGGGGGCAACGGAATCGACCCAGAGGGCGATTCGCTGATGTAGTTGGTGGCGATGCCCCACGGGTCGTCCGGATCGATCGAGAGTGGATCGATCAGCACCTGCCAGCTCAGTGCCGGGGTCGACGTTCCGTCCTGCACGCTGCTGCCGACAATCTGCGTGCCGCTGAATGGAGAGGTGCCGCTGGAGGTTCCAGCCACGACGCACTGATAGATGACTGAGTAGTTGCTCGACGTGTTGCCGGAAACAACCTTTGTTCCTAGCGCGTACGAAGTGTTCGCGGCCCACACCGGCAGCGAAGGACGGGGCATCGCGCCCACCATTGCCAGCGTCAGCGGACTGGGTGGAATGAAGACGGAGGGGGGCGGGCTGCTGACGGGCTGCTGCACCACCTCGTCGATTGCACCCGAACTCGCGCGCGAGCCGCCGGTATTCGACGAGGAATAGGCGGCCGCCCGGACGAGTCGCGTCGGCCAGCGGTAGAAGCGCAGAGGTTGCCCCCACGCGTCGACGATTTCCGGAATGCCGTCATTGTCGGTGTCGGCCGTTTCGATGGCTTTCAGGTCGCTAGCGCTGGGCGGTTCAGTATCGAACAGCGCGCCCTTCGTGAGAATGAGGTAGAGGCATTCGGCACTGTCGGTGACTGCGACGTGCGACGCGCCGCGCGGATTGGCATTTTGGATTGTCTGCGGCAGTTCGGAATACGTCTGCGGAAAGTTCTGCTGAAAGAGCTGCTTGACCGCGATGACCTTCGCCACCGGAATGTTGTTGCCGACAGCCGCCAGAATCCCGGGGCTGACGTAAGAGGGAGCGCCGCTCCCGGCGATTTGATCTTGTTTCTGAATCCAGCGACGAAAGCCGTTGATGCGGTCGTTGAGCATCTCATCGACCTTCTTGATCGTCGCACGCGTGGCGGCTGTCTTTGCCGCATTGGCCACGCGGGGAATCACCGCCACGATGGCCGCGGTCAGGAAGGCGATCAGTCCGATCACGACCAGGATTTCGATCAGCGAGAAGCCGCGCCGTGCGCGACCGCGTGCGGCGCGCCGTCTGCCGGGCCGAGAGGAGGGGCTGAGGCGGCTCATCGGTGCTCGATTCAAAATGAGTCCAGGGTACGGGTCAAATCGCCGGTCCAACCGGGACCCTCAGCGCGATGGCTTGTCAACCCGGGACATTTCCGTCGACCCGGGACTTGAACTCACACAAACCGGCCCGCGGTGCTGGCGAATCTTAGGGCGCCAGGGGTCCCGTGGAAAAATTTGTGATGTTATCGCGCTCTCCCGAGCGCGTTCCGACCAACAGGCCCTTGGGATCGCCCGACTCGTATTCGCCACCGGTGCCATAAATCGCATCCGAGCCCGGCGAGATAATCTGATAGGAGTTGGGGTTCCAGGGTGGCGACGGATTCGATGTCGTGGATCCGTTGGGCCCAGTGCGGTAGACGTCGGTGAACGTCCCCAGGGGAGGGCTGGGCGTCAGCTCGTTGGTGACGTCGTAACCCTGCCCGTTGTAACTGCTCAGGTAGAGATAGGGCTGACTCTGTCCGGGCAGCGTGTCCTTGTAGGTGTTCATCGAGCGGAGCGAGCCGCCCGATGGCTGATAGCGGAACAGTCGGCTCGCGTCGAACTCAGTAAAGCGGTCGCGGTTGGTGCCGACGACGGTACGGTTTCCGCCCGAAACCGAAATACCGAACGGGTCCGCCGGATTCGGCGAAAACCCCGCCGGTGTTCCGCCAACGGACAGCGGGTTCAGAGTGGCCGGCACTCCGCCTAGGAAGAAGACGAGGCATTCGGCCCCGTTGAGCGGGATGGCCCCGGCAGACGGATTCGTCGTGCCGTCCCCATTGAAGTTGCCGTCGCCGTTGATGTCGATCTGGCCCCCTTCGGCCGCGTACGTGAAGTCGAATTGCGGCCAGATCTGGCGGATGATTCCCATCGAACGCGGGTCGCTGTTCCAGCCCGAGGACTGTTCATAGAGCGTGATGCGGCTTGGCGGCTCGACGCCAAATTTCTGTTTGAAGGCGGCAATTCCCTTGCTGAGGTCGCTGATGTCGACACCGACCTGGGCGTTGCGGGCCTTGATGTTGGCCGCGCCGGCCACGGTCAGGATCAGGCTGGCGAGGATGCCGATGATGGCAATGGCGATCAACAGCTCGAGCAGCGTGAAGGCTGCCGGAGCACGGCGGGGGCGGGCCGGGCGACGGGAGCGCCCCGGGGCAGAGCATTGCATGGGCGGCAGACTCCTTCTGGGTCCAAGTTTCAGGGGCCCGTTGGCCAGGTTAACGCGCGGTTTTTGCTGCCGATGCTTAGGCCACCGCGAGTTTTGGAAACAACGGGAACCCAGAACGCTGGGACGAGCCGTGAACGTTCGCTTTTTCGGACTTTGGATACACGCTTGGGACGGACTGACCTGGCCCGTCAGGCCAGGCTGTTCAGCAGCTTGATCAGCGGCATGAACAGGGCGATGACGATAAAGCCCACGATGAGGCCGAGGATCACGACCATCATCGGTTCGAGCAAGTTGATCAAACCTTCGACGAGGACTGAGACTTCCTCGTCATAGACGTCGGCCACCTTGTAGAGCATGGTATCGAGCGCGCCGGTTTCCTCGCCGACGTCGACCATGTTGACCACGAGGTCGTCGCATACGCGGGATTCCTTCAGGGGGACCGCCATCGATTCCCCTTCACGGATGGCCGCGTAGATATTGTCGAACGCCCGCCGGAACACGGCGTTGCCGGCCGTGTCGCGAGCGATGATCAACGCCTCCAGGATGGGCACGCCGGAAGAAATGAGTGTGCCCAAAGTCCGCGCCGTGCGGGCGACCGTCGATTTCTCGACGATCTTCCCCAGGACGGGAATCTTGAGCAGGATCTTGTCGCAGATGTACTCGCCCATCTTGTTCTTGCGGATGATCTTCAACAACAACCAGAAGGCGATCGGAATCACGGGGATCAGGTACCAGTAATCGACCACCAGGTCCGAAATGTAAATCAGCCAGATGGTGATCGAGGGGAGCTCGATGCCGAAGTCCGCGAAGATCTTTTTGAACTTCGGAATGATCCAGTACATGATGAAGCCGACGATGCCCGTCGCCACCGTGATGACGGCGATCGGGTAGATCATGGCGCCCTGGACTTTGCGCTTCAGGCTTTGGGAGCGCTCCTTGAATTCGGCCAAGCGTTGCAGAATGATTTCGAGCGCACCGCCCGCTTCACCCGCCTTGACCATGTTGACGTAGAGGTTGTCGAAGGCCTTGGGCTGCTTGGCCATCGCCTCTGACAGCGTGCTGCCCGATTCGATGTCTTCAATCACGCCGATGAGCGAGTTCTTCAGCGGTCCAGGCTTGGATTGTCCCTCGAGAATCCGCAGGCTGCGAAGAATCGGCAGGCCGGCGTCCTGCAGCGTCGAAAGCTGGCGGGTGAAAGTGCACAGCTGCTTGGGGCGCACGCCACCGATCGAAAACGTCGTCTTCTTCTTGGCGGCCTTCTTCTTTTGTTCGACGCTGGTCTTGCCTCCCTTAGTCTTGGTGGAGCGACCCTTCTCCTGGATCTTGGTGACGAAGAAGCCCTTTTCCTTGATCTTCTGTTGGGCTTCCGCCTCGGACCCGGCGTCGATCGTTTCCTTGATCTCGAGGCCGGTGTTGTCCATCGCCTCGTACTGATAGGTTGGCATGCCTGTCTCCGCCTACTGAATCGAGCCCTCTGCCTGTTCCCATTTCGATTCGCGATGCGTTTGTGCGAAGTACGAAGTCCGAGCGATTTGCGCTCGTCACTCGACGTCTTCCATGACGGTCTCGCGCACCACTTCGTCGATCGTCGTCACTCCGTCAAAAATCAGCTTGAGGCCCGACTCCCGCAGGGTGGTCATTCCCTGGGTGCGGGCGAAATTTCGAATATCGTCGACTGACGCGTCCGAGGTAATCATGTCGCGAACGTCGTCGTTGATCTCCAACAATTCGTAAAGGCCGGTGCGGCCCTTGTAGCCCGAGTTGTTGCACCGGGCGCACCCCTTACCGTAATAAAAGCCGTATTGCCGGGCCTGGTCGATGGGCAACTGCAACTCCATCAGGAGTTCGTCGCTAGGCTCGAACTCGGTGCGGCACTCCGTGCAAATCTTGCGGACAAGTCGCTGTGCAAGAATGGCTTCGAGAGTCGCCGTGATCAAGAAGGGTTGCACGCCCATGTCGCGCAGACGCGTGATTGCCGACGGCGCGTCGTTGGTGTGCAGGGTGCTGAAGACCAGGTGCCCGGTGAGCGCGCTTTGAATGGCGATTTCCGCCGTCTCGTAGTCGCGGATCTCCCCGACGAGAATCACGTCCGGGTCGTGCCGCAGAATCGCGCGGAGCACGTTGGCGAACGTGACTTCGATATCGGGATTGACGGGAACTTGAATCAGACCGTCGATTTCGTATTCGATCGGGTCTTCGGTGGTGATGATCTTGGTCGAAACTTCGTTGAGCTCGTTAAGCGCGGAATAGAGCGTGGTGGTTTTGCCGCTGCCGGTCGGTCCCGTCACCAGCACGATGCCGTTGGGGTTGCGAATGATCTGGCGGAAGCGCCGCAGGATGGTCGCGTCCATGCCGATCTTCTGCAAGTCGAGCTGCACGACCGTGCGGTCGAGCACTCGCATGACCACCGACTCGCCAAACATCGTGGGGAGCACGCTGACGCGGAGGTCGACCGGGTTGCCGCCGACGTTGAGCTCGATTCGGCCGTCCTGTGGCAGCCGCCGCTCGGCAATGTCGAGCTCCGCCATGACCTTGATACGCGTGGTGATTGCGTTGGCCAGATGCCGCGGGGGCGGCACCATCTCGTACAGTACGCCGTCGGCACGAACGCGGATCTTGAACTCATCCTCGAAGGGCTCGAAGTGGATGTCGCTCGCCTGGTCCTTGATCGCCAGGAGGAGCACCATGTTGAGCAGCTTGCGGACGGGTGCGGCCGACGCGATTTCCTCGTCCGACGCCAGGTCGAAGGCGGCCTCCTCCTCATCTCCCTTGTCGAGCCCCGCCTCCTTCAGTTGATCGATCACTTCTTCGATGCTGTCCTGCTTGTCGGCGTAGTGGCGCTCAATCGCTTGCTCGACGTCGGCAAGGTTCGAGACGGCCCCCCGCACGTCGTAACCGAGAAAGTTGCGCAGGTCGTCCAGTGCGGCCACGTTCTGCGGGTCGGCCATCGCGACGGTGAGCACGTTGTTCTTGAGCGAGACGGGCATGATCTTGTAGATGTCTGCCATCGTCTGTGGCACGATTTCCAGCACGTTGGGCGGGATGTTCGTCTCCGCCAGGCTGACGACCGGCATGCCCCATTGCTCAGCGAGGGCTTCGGTCACCTGCGCCTCGGTGACGAGTCCCATGCGGATCGCCACCTGCCCGATGATTTCCCCGGGACTTTGCTTCTGCTCTTCGAGCACGTCCCAGAGCTGGTCCTCGGTGAGATACCCGAGGTCGACCAGGATTTGCCCCAGACGTCTCTGTGCCATGCGCCTCGGACTCCGACGACGGGGACGTCGTCTCGCGGACTTTAGTTCGTCGCGGGAACAGAACCCGCGGCTCGATCTTCGGTTCGACGACCGGTGGGAATTGACCGGGATCTCGGTGAACTCGACGGCAGCCACGCCGAAGGCCGTTCCAACCGGCTTTCGCCGCGCGTCACGCGGTCTCCTTCATCTTTTCGCCACGCTTGTATTTGCCACTCGTTAGCGGAATCGGGCCTTTAATCTTCGTCCTCTTCGACCTCTTCATCTTCTCCGGATTCGTCGTCAAAGAGTCCGCGCTTGGCACGTTCCAACTTCGCCTTGAGTTCGCCCGGATGATTGGACTTCATCACGATGTCCTGCTCTTCGACCAAGCCGTTCTTCCACAGGTTGAACAGTGCGTCGTCGAGCAGCTGCATGCCGAATTTCCGCCCCGTCTGGATCGACGAGTTGATGCGGTATGTCTTGTTCTCCCGGATCAGGTTGGCGATGGCCGGCGTCACCACCAGCATCTCGTAGGCGGCCACGAGCCCCTTGGGCTTGCGCGGCAACAGGGCCTGACTGAGGATGCCGATGATCGACGTCGACAGCTGCGTCCGGATCTGCTCCTGCTGACTTGTCGGGAAAACGTCGATGATCCGGTCGACCGTGCCTTGGGCACCGGTCGTGTGCAGCGTGCCGAATACTACGTGTCCCGTCTCGGCAGCGGAAATGGCGGCCGAAATCGTCTCCAGGTCGCGCATTTCTCCGACCAGGATCACGTCGGGGTCCATTCGCAGCACGCGACGCAGCGCCTCGGGGAAACTCGGCACGTCGACGCCGATCTCCCGTTGGTTGATCATCGATTTCTTGTGTTGGTGGTAGTATTCGATCGGGTCTTCGATCGTGATGATGTGATGATCGTGGTTGTTGTTGAGCCAATTGATCATGCTGGCGAGGCTGGTCGTCTTGCCGCTTCCAGTCGGACCGGTGACCAGGAACAGGCCGCGAGGCCGGGTGATCACGTCTCGGACGGCTGCCGGCAGCCCGAGTTGCTCGAAGGTGAGGAAGTCGCGCGGGATCTGCCGCAGCACCATCGCGATGTGACCGCGCTGTTTGAAGACAGACACGCGGAAGCGGGCTTTATCGCCGTAGGCAAAGCCGAAGTCGGTCCCCCCAACTTCTTGCAATTCCTGCTGGTTGCGTTCGGGCGTGATGCTCTTCATCAGCGCCGTCGTGTCCTCGGGACCGAGGGTCTTGGTCTCGAGCCGAACCAGGCGACCGTGCCGCCGCACGCACGGCGGTTGGCCGGTCGTGATGTGCAGGTCGCTGGCGCCCTCCTTGACCACCGTTTCGAGCAGTTTGTCGATTTGGATTGTGGGCATTCAGTTCTCGCCGTTGCGGACGCCGGGCCATTATTGGCACGCGTGTTTCGAAACGCCACTCTCGGAAGGGATGTCACTAGGTAGAAACGCTGAATTGGCCGGACCTTACTTTCGGCCCCTCATCGCTTTCTCAGTCTTCGTTAAACTTCTCCAGTCGATAGACTTCTGCCAGTGACGTAAGTCCCTGCAGCGCTTTGTCCTTCGCATCTTCGACAATCGTTTTCATGCCGAAGAGCCGAGCTTGGCGTCGGATATTTTGCGTTGGCTCGCTGCGGAAGGTCATTTCGCGGATCGTTGGATTCATGGTCATCAGCTCGAAAACGGCGATCCGCCCCCGGAACCCCGTATGCTGACAGTGATTACAGCCTTTGCCCCGCACAAACGTGGCGGCGGCCGCCTGATCGGGAGTCACGTCAAAATGATCCAGCTCCGCCTGATCGGGTCGATATGGCTCTTTGCACTTTGGGCAAACTACGCGGACTAATCGTTGGGCCATTACCGCCATCACGCTGGATGCGACCAGAAATGGCTGCACGCCCATGTCGATCAAGCGTGTAATAGAACTGGGCGCATCGTTCGTATGAAGCGTACTAAAAACCAAGTGTCCAGTTAAAGACGCCTGAATGGCCATGTCGGCAGTCTCGGCATCTCGAATCTCGCCGACGAGAATCACATTCGGCGCCTGTCGCAGCATGGCGCGGATGATCTTGTCAAAGGTCAGGCCAATCGATGACCGGACCTCCACTTGGTTGATGCCGGGCAGATAGTATTCGACCGGATCCTCGGCAGTGATGATCTTACGATCAGGTCGGTTCAGCTCTCCCAGCGCGCTGTAGAGGGTCGTGGTCTTACCGCTACCGGTCGGGCCGGTGACCAGAAAGATGCCGTTGGGTCGTCGAATGATGTTCTGAAAGGTCCTGTACTTTTCTTCACTAAAGCCGAGGTTCCGGATACCGATCCGGATGTTCTCCCGGTCAAGGATCCGCAGGACGATCGCCTGGCCGTGGTGGGTCGGTAAGATGCTGACCCGCATGTCGAACTCACGGCCGGAAATCCGGGTCTTGATCCGGCCGTCCTGGGGACGCCGTTTCTCGGCGATGTCCATGCGGGCCATGATCTTGATACGGGAGACAATGGCCCCCAACAGCCGCCGGGGAGGGCTGTCGCGCTCGATTAGCTCGCCATCGATCCGGTAGCGGATGCGAACCCGGTCCTCGAACGGTTCGACGTGAATGTCGCTGGCACGCATATTCACGGCTTCGCTAAACACCAAGTTCACCAGCCTGATGACGGGAGCGCTGTCGTCATCCTCGGCGACCATCGCTTCCGCGGCTTCGGTCTCCGTGAAGTCGATGGCCGTTTCGGTGAATTCTTGGAGCATCGAGTCGACCGACTCGGTTTCGCTCTGGCCGTAATGGCGGTTGATGGCCGTTTGAATCGAGTCGACGGGCGAAATGGCGACCTTGATGTCCCGATTCAAGATGAACCGCAGCTTGTCCAGCACTTCGACGGCCATCGGGTCACTGACCGCCACGAGCAGGGAGTCGTCCTCGAGCGAGAGCGGAATCACCATGTTTTCGCGGGCGACAGACTCGGGCACGAGCTCGATGACCGCCGGCGAAATCTCGCGTCCGTCGAGATCGATGAACTCGTAGCCGTAGGCGTCCGCCTGGGCTTTGCCGACGATGGCGCCCGACACGTAGCCGAGTCGCACGAGCGCGTCGCCGACGCCGATGCCCATGTTCGAGGCCATGTCTTCGGCCTCGGAGAGCTGGTCGGCGCTGATGACTCCTTGCTTGACGAGTTTTGCGAGCCAATCGACGGGCATTAGAAGAACCTCGATGCGCCGATGAACGTCGTTGCCGACCGATCCGTGTCGGCGCGCGGAGCGCGAATCAGTGGCCTCCGTGAACGCGGCCGCAGTCAACGGCAATTCCGGCGCACGGGCGCCTGGGAAATCGGTTGGTCAATCTGCGACCGGAAGCGATCCGCACTCGACGTGAAACACGTTCGTGACGCCCGCCGCCGAAATGCTTTGGGCCACGGCAAGGGAAATGCCCCGAACGTGACACGCTCGATTTTGATGCGGGCCATCTGAAGTGTCAAGGAGCCATCGACTTCGGATCGACGGACGAATTCCGCATGGATTGCCGCGCGCGGGAGCGACTGCGTGGTCGCCCCAACTTGCCAACGGGCGACCGGGTTGCCAAACGGATTCGGGCGGCATACTCTTGGCCGCGAGTGCGACTTCCAACCCTTCCGGTCAGCGAGATCCAGACTGAGGGCACCGTCGATCGTGAGCGAAGATCGCTATCGCGATGTGGCCATCCAAGCGGCGCGCGCCGGCGGCGAAGTGCTGCAGCAATGGTCCAAGCGGTTCACGGTCCGCGAAAAGGGCCCGGCCAACCTCGTGACCGAAGCCGACTTCGCTTCGCAGGAGACGATCGTTCGCATTATCTCCGCGCAGTTCCCCGATCACGGCTTTCTGGGCGAGGAGGAACTCGACCGTAGTTCGACCGGTCCGCCATTCCGCTGGATCATCGACCCGCTCGATGGCACGGCCAACTATGTGCATGGCTTTCCGTATTTCGCCGTTTCGATTGGGCTGGAGTACGCCGGCCAGGTGATCGTCGGCGTGATTTACGACCCCACTCGTGACGAAATGTTCGTCGCTCAAAAGGGTCGGGGCGCGTGGTTGAACGAAGAGTCGATTCGCCCCTCCGCCGTTGACGATTTGGGCAAAGCCTTCGTCGTCGCGAGTCTTCCGTCAGCCGTCGATGCCGGCCATCCGTCGGTCGAGCGGCTGTTGCGCGTGCTGCCGCACGCCCAAACAGTTCAGCGCACGGGCTCGGCAGCGCTTAACCTGGTTTACGTGGGCTGCGGACGGATCGACGCCTTTTGGTCGACCAGTCTGAAGCCGTGGGACGTGGCGGCCGGTTCCTTAATCGTGGTCGAGGCGGGGGGAGCCATCACCAGCACCGGTGGACGCCCGTTCGACATTAATGTGCCCGATCTGCTTGCCAGCAATGGATCTCCAGTCCACCGCCAGCTAACGGACCTGCTAACCGACCCACTCGCGTCGTAAGGATTATGACGGCCGTACGGCGGAACGGTTGCCAGAGCGGCTGAACCAGGGCTCCGGTGCTTTTTCGAGGTCGGTCGGGCGACTATCATGGAACTGGGGGCTCTGCGGTCACTTTCCTCTTTAATTGGTGCGGTCCCTCGACCCACCTTGGGAAGTCGCCGAGCCACACCCTGCTCGTCACCCGCGTCCCCCTGAACTTCGCACGCCCGTCTTTGCGGGGACCGGTCAGCCGCCGTTCGGCGGAGTTATGCGTCAGTGCCCCGTTCCTGGGGCGGCAGGCAAAAAATCCAAGGCCAGCGAGAACGAGTGTCTCTTACGTGACACATCGACACCTCAGGATTCTGTGTGCGGTCGGCCTCGCTTGCCTGGCGTCGCTGTCGGTTGCGGCGCAGGATCGCCCCGTCACACCCAACCGGGGCTCGGCCGAGCGACCTGCGCCCGAACGGGAAGCGGCGGCCACCGGGGATCAGTCGGTCGCCCCGTTAACGAATTCGACACGGCCAACCGGTGAGTCGCCGGCTTTGAAGCGAACGCGGCGGGTGCCGGCATTCCCCTGGTTGGCGCCACGACAAACCGATGACGCCGCGTCTCCCGCCACGGAAAGCACCACTCCGCTGGCTCCGCGTCCCGGCGACCTGATCCGTCTGGGGACGAAAGACGGCCAGGTCGAGTGGGCCATCTGGGGCGAAACCTTCGACAAGTTTCTCGAATTCCTTCGCTCGCAAAACGGTGCCGGTCGCTCGGATCCTGACTACAGCATTAGCTCGATTTCGATCAAAGGCACGGAAGAAGGCGACTGGGCGAAGCTCGACGTTCGCTATGAGATCCAAGTCGACCGGCCGGATATCACCGTCGGTGTGCCGATCGGCTTGCAGGAGGGGGCGGGCAGCTCGGCTCCCGAGCACAGCGGGCCGGGTGAGTTTCGCGCGGCCGATGCGCTCAACCGGCAGAAGGCGCACACGATTTATTTGCGCGGCAAGGGGCTGCACATCGTGACGATTCCGCTCGTTGTGCCGATCCGCCGTCAGCTCAATCAACGTCATCTGCAGCTGACGATCCCGCCGGCAGCCGGCAGCCAGATCACGCTGACTGTGCCGAAGGAACACTGCCAAGTCAAACCGCTCGACGACGCGCCCGTTCGCGCGATCAGCGTTCCCAAGGGCACGCAGATCGAAGCCGTCGGCATCAAGGGGACCTTCGATCTCGCGTGGGAGAGCCCGCTCGACGAGGCGCACGCGCGGACGGTGTTCGACGTCTTCAGCAAGTGCAGCGTGGCCATGGACCGTGATCGCATTCAACTGGGCGTGCTGCAGACGATCGACGCCAAGCAGGGCAACCTCGCGTCGGTCCGCGTGCGCGTGCCCCGCAGCTTTCCCCGTATCGCGGGGCAGCAGCTCTACGTCTCGGAAGCGCGCAAATACGGCCCCGCCGACATCGATGCCAACGGGTTCATCAAAGTTGACCTCAAGCCGGCGGGCACGGGCCGCCTCGAGCTGCGCTGGGATCTCGAAGGTCCGCCGCCGCCTAGCGGCCTGCTCGCGCTCTTGGGCTTCGAGGTCGAAGGCGCGCGTTCGGACGGCGGCGACATTTCCATCACGCCGACCGAAGGTTTTCATTTCGACTACCGCGGCGGCAACAACATTCGGCGGATCAATGTGTCGGCGTTGGGGGCCGGCTTGGCCGAAAGCGCGTACGCCTTTTCGCAGCCCTTCCGTCTGGACCTGGCGATCGAGGAGATCCGCCCGCAGTTCTCCGTGGAACCGGCGTACTTCGCCTTGCTGTCGCAGGGACGCATCGAGCTGACATCGCAGCTGCGGATTCATGTGCGACAAGGCGCGCTCCGCGAGCTGAAGTTCACGTGGCCCGATTGGAAGAAGCAGGGTTGGACGATCGACCAGTTGCCTGACTTCGCCGATCTGGCCGAAGCGGAAAAACCAGTCGGCGAACATCCGGCTGCGGCGGCAGCGCACGACGACTCGACGCTGGGGCTGCGGCTGAACGGTCGCCGCGGTGACGATTTCGTTGTCACGTTTCGGGCCTCGCGTCCGGCGCCGACGTCCGGCACGACGGTCCCGCTCTCGCTGCCGCAGCTGGCCGGCTCGACGATGACCGGCGGCGTGCTGGTGGCCGCCGACGCCGAGAACGTCAAATCGAATCTCGAGCCGCGAGCGGAAACGGCGGTGCGATCGATCGCGCCCGAACGGCGCGACGCGCTGGGTGCCCCCGATTCGTTTCGCGGTCTACGGCAGGTGGCGCTGCGGATCGATTCGCCGAAGGCGGACTTCGACGCGACAGTGACGACGCAGCAGCAGAAGATCGATACCGAGTCGCGTGCCAAGATCGAAGTGCGAGCCGGCCGCCTGCAGGTGGAGCAGAGGATTCAATACCGCGTCAGCTATGAGCGCCTCTCCGAGGCGACGCTGGTGCTGCCCAAGGAGCTGCGGCGTGCCAGCGTCCAGTTCACCGTCGACCGGCCCGATCTCGAAGCCAAGATCGATCCGAGTTGGACGACGGGCGAACCCAACGGTTCGGACATCGCGCGGATTCCGCTCTCCCCGCAGCCGCGGATCGGTACTTTCGAGTTGTACGCCCATTACTCGGTCCACTTGCCCGAGTCGCCCAGTCAGGCGGTCGAAGTACCGATCCCACTGGTGCGCTCGCGGGACAGCGCGTTCAAAACATTGCGAGTCGAATTGCACGCTCCGGACGACAGCGAGTTCGAGGTGGTGGACGATTCGTGGATTCCTTCGCTCGCGATCGACAAAGGCAGCACCTACGCCTGGACGGCCAAAGGCGAACAGTCGGTGCTGCCGTTGCGGCTCGTGCGAGTGACGGCTCTGGCGTCCCCCGGCGTGAAGATCGGCCGGGCCCTCGTTCGCTCGACGCTCGATCCGACCGGCACGGCCCTCACCACCGCCCAGTACCGCATCCAAGGTCCCGTCTCGCGGATTGCCCTCACGTTGCCGGCCGGCTCGACCGAACCGAAGTTCTGGCTCGACCGGCTGCCACTCAAGCCCGAGCGGATTCGCGAAGCGCGGCCGAACAGCGGGGAGTATCTGCTCGACATCGGCGCGTTATCGCCCGAACCGGAACCCGTGCTCACCGTGCAATTCGGAGATCCGAACGCGCAGTCGTGCGATCTGATCGGCAGCCATACGCTGGGCGCCCCGGCCTTTCCGGACAACACGTCGGTCGAGTCGACGGTTTGGGAAGTCACATTGCCGTTCGAGCAATATCTCTATTCGGCGCCCCGCGGGTTCATCCCTGAATTCCGCTGGCAGCGCGACGGCGCGGTGTGGGACCGACGCCCGACTCCGAAAGCTGCCGACCTCAGCCGCTGGCTGGTCGGTGCCGCACGGGCCACGGCGGACGACGGCAATACTTACGCGTTCAGCCGCTTTGGTCCCGCGCAGACAATCGTCGTCGGCTCGATGGCCGGCTCGTTCGTCGTTTTTGTCGGAGCGGGACTTGCGCTCTTGGCCGCGTTCGTGTTGTTGCGGCTGCGGGCGGCGAGAAGTCTGCTGACGCTGTTTCTCTTCACGTTTGCGGTTGCCGTCTGCTGTCTGTGGTACGCCGAAGCGGTCCGCTTGCTCCTGCAGCCCGCGTTGATCGGTTTTCTTCTGGCGTGCGTCGCGGCGGTCATCGATGCGCGGATGCAAAAGCGCCGCGGCCGATTGCTGCTCGAACCGCCGGGCGCGGCGGAGTTCGTCACCACCGCGACTTCGCCGTCGTCGATCGAGCGGCATCTCGTTCCCGCCGCCGACCCCGAGGCGCCCACCATCAATCGGCTCTCCGCCCAAGACGGCTCTCACGGCTCGCAGGCGCTCTCCGCCTCGGCGAGCGGGAGCCGCCCATGACCGGCGACGGCCATGACGGCAAGCGGCGTGTGCTTCACTCGGCGCGACAGCTCGTGGCGAATTTGACGCACGGACGAGCGATCGTCTTGGCAAGCGCGCTGGCCCTTTCGCTGATGGCCCGTGATTCCACGCACGGCGATTCGACGCCGGCCTCCGATACGCCGCCCAAGCCGCGGCTGTTGTTTGTCGATGCCGACCATCCGTCGACGTGGCCTCAGGCCTTGGAGCCAATTCCGGCCGGCGAGCTGCGTCAATTGCTGGCGGCGGACAAAGATTCGGGTCGCGAACCGACCGGCGTTCAAATCGAGCAAGCCCTCTATCGCGCGACGTTTCGTGACGGAGCGCTCACCCAAGGCCACGCCGAAATCACGGTCGGGCGGGGAGCTCGTCCGACGCTTGTGCCGCTCGAGCGTTCCGGCACCGACGCGGCGCATCCGATCGATTTTTCGCAACTCCACTGGGTCGACGCTACGGCCAAAAAAACTGCGTCACCCGCCGGAGATGCGGTCCTCTGCGGCGTGGACCGCAACGGGCGCCGCGTTGTCGTGGCCGAGTTGGGCCATTCGCGGCTCGCCGGTGAGTGGTTGCTCGCCGGCCGGCCGACCTTGGGAGGGGCCGAATTCACGATTAGTCTGCCCCCGGTGGTCATCTCACAATTGGTGTTGAACGTTCCGGCCGGGCTCTCGGTCGAATGCGACCAGGGCGTCCTCATTTGTCCGCGCAAAGATGTAAAGTCGGTCGATGGCTCTGTCGCCGGCGCACCGGCCGTTTGGCGGCTCGAATTGGGCAGCCGTTCGAGCTGCCGTTTGCGGATCGTATCGAAAGCCGCCGCGGCCAGCCGTCGCGTGTTCTACGACGAAGACACCACGCTCGTCCTGGCAGCCGACCGCTTGCGGCTGCAGTCAAAGCTCCAGTTGGAAGTGTTCGGCGCGCCGCTGCGGACGCTGAAATTGGCTGTCCCCGCCGGGCTGCGCGTGGAAACAATTACTTACGGGGACGACTTTCCACTGGCTGTTCCCGCCAATTCGCCCGATGAAGCCCGGGAGCTTACGCTGGAGTTGCCCGAGCCCATCCTCGGCAAGGGGCGAACGATCTCAGTGGAGGCTTCGGCCCCGACGCGCACACGACAGCTGTGGAACTTGCCGCAAGTCGAAGTGCCCGGCGCCGTGCTGCGCGACGGACAGTCGCAACTCACCATCCGGGCACCGCTCAAACTCGTGCGCTTCGGTGGCGAGTCCGGGCTCGCGCAGTCCGAGGCTCCCACTTATTCGATCGACGGCGAAGAAACGTTTCTCTTGCGTCAGAACGCCTACGATCCCGCGCTGGCGATTGAGGTCGCCGAGCCAGCGCCCGCGCTGAGTGCGCGGACGTTCGCCCGGCTCGACCTGCGGCCCGATCAGTGCGTCCTGGCGGCCGACATTGTGTGCACGGC
>Ga0210396_10003421_pt1 | contig 15811 bp, 11 predicted proteins | sample IncBWH17OmetaG_FD_155466 | JGI IMG/M metagenome (GOLD analysis project Ga0210396, IMG submission 155466) | Forest soil microbial communities from Barre Woods Harvard Forest LTER site, Petersham, Massachusetts, United States - Inc-BW-H-17-O ... | reverse complement strand
TGCTCGCGCCTCAAAGGCACCGGCGCGAGAGCAAAGGTGGTATTTTTCGCCGGCGAGGCGCTGGCGCGACGAGCCACTGATCACGGTTCTTGGTCTTGACACCATGAGGCCGATCGCCGCTGAATCAGGCGGCGATCGGCCTCAGCTTTAGCTGGTGACTAGAGCAGCCCGAGCAGTTGCAGGTCGGTGATGTACTTGACGATGATCGGCGCCGAGACATGCGGAATGTCTTTGTCCGGCCCAATTTTCGCTTCCTGCACGGCCGCACGGAACCGGTCGGTCGGAGCCATTGATCCATTGATCGGCTTGTCCGGCCGCTGGTAGTTGTGCAGCAGCGGCAGCAGCGAGTACTGACGCTGGCGCTCCGGCAGGGCCCGCAGCGTGGTCTCGAACCGCTCCAACCAGGTGGCGTAGTCGCCGACCCGCTGGATCGAGTACCCGGCGTCGATCAGCCAGTCGACGTACTCGTCGAGGCCGATGCCGTCGTCGTACGGGTTCATCACATGGTAGGTCTGGAAACCGTCCACCACCTGGGCGCCCAGATCCGAAATCGCCTCGGCGATGAACTCGACAGGAAGCCCGTCATAGTGCGCGCGCTGCCGGTGGCCCTCGCCGTCCAGCTCGTAGAACGAGCCGGGTGCGACACCGGTGGCGACCAGGCTCAGCATCAGCCGGGTGAACATGTCCGGCAGGTTCAGCTGACCCGCATATGTGGTGTCGGCCAGGATCATGTCGCAGCGGAACACCGCGACCGGCAGACCGCACAGGTCGTTGGCCTCGCGCAGTAGCACCTCGCCGGCCCACTTGCTGTTGCCGTAGCCGTTGGCGTAGCCGTCGTTGATCTGGCGGGTGGCGCTGATCTGACGGATGTCGGCGTCCTCGACGAACGTGCCCGGCTTGATCTGGTCACCCACACCGATCGTCGACACGTAGGTGTACGGCTTGATCTTGCTGGTCAGCGCGATCTTGATCAGCTCGGCGGTGCCCAGTGCGTTCGGGCCGAACAGCTCGCTGTACGGCAGGACGTGGTTGACCAGGGCCGCGGGGTCGACGATCAGGTCGACGGTGTCGGCCAGCCGCTGCCAGGTCTGCGGGTCCAGGCCCAGATTGGCCTCGCCCTTGTCACCGGCGATGACCTCGAGGTGGTCGGCCGCCAACTGCTGGTAGTGCTCGAACAGCTTCGGGTCGCCGCTGTCGAAGGTCTTGTCCAGCCGGGCGCGCGCGTCCTCGTCGGACTTGGCCCGCACCAGGGCGATCACCTTGCCGTCGACGAAGTCCATCCGCTCCAGCCACTCCAGCGCCAGGTAGCGGCCAAGGAATCCGGTTGCGCCAGTGAGCAATACGGTGCGCACCTCACTGGCAGGCCCGGGCAGTCCAGGCGCGGCGGCCAGGGTGGCCTCGTCGATGAACTTGTCCAGCGTCAGGTCGGCAGCATGCACCTCGACCGCGTCGCGGCCATGCACCGCCGCGAAAGTGGGCCGCTTGGTGCCCTGTCGCTCGCCCTCGATGTAGTCGGCGATGGCCTGCAGGTCGTTGGCCGGGCTGACGATCACACCCACCGGCACGTCGACGTCGAAGATCTCGTGCAGCAGGTTGCCGAATGTCAACGCGGACAACGAGTCTCCACCCAGATCGGTGAAGTGGGCATCGGGCGTCAGATCGGAGTTGGCGGCACCCAGCATGGCGGCCGCGGCCCGGTTGACCGTTTGCAGCACCGGCGCCTGCGCACCGCTGCGGCGCAGTTCGGACAACTCGTCGGCCTGACCTTGCGCCAAGTCGGAGTAAAGCTGCTCCAGACGCTCGCCGTAGTGCTGCTTCAGCTTCGGCCACGCCAGCTTGCGGATCCCGGTCAGCAGACCGTTCTCCAGGGTGAACGGCGTGGTCTCGACGATGAAGTCGCGCGGCACCTCGTAGGACTGCAGGCCGGTCTCTTTCGCGACGTTCTGCAGCGACTCGGCGATCCGCGGCTTGAGGGCCTGAATATCGTTGCCGGCCAACGCATCCTCGGTCGGCACCACAACCGCGAGCAGGTAGGGCTGCGCGCTGTTGCCGTAGACGTAGATCTGCCGGACCAGCGGGCTGTTGCCGAACACCGCCTCCAGCTTCGCCAGGGTGACGAACTCGCCCTGGGCCAGCTTCAAGACGTTGTTGCGGCGGTCGACGTAGACCAGCCGGTCGGGACCGACCTCCGCGAAGACGTCGCCGGTCCGGTAGTAGCCGTCGGCGTCGAAAACGTTGGCGGTCGTTTCGGCCCGCTTGTAGTAGCCGGGGAACATGTTCGGGGTCTTGAGCAATAGCTCGCCGCGGGGGTGCGGGCGGTCAGTGGCGAAGTAGCCCAGATCCGGCACGTCGACCAGCTTGTAGTCGATGACCGGCGGACGCTGGATCTCGCCGTCGAGCAGGACCATGCCCGCCTCGGTGGAGCCGTAGCCGTCCGTCAGATGCATCTCGAGCAGGGATTCAACCCAGGCCTTCAGCTCCGGGGAGATGGGCGCCGAGCCCGTCATCGCGAAGATGTAGCGCCCGCCGAGCAGCTCCTGACGCAGCTCGACCAGCACCTGAGACTCGACGGTTTCGCGGTCGGCGCCTGCGGAAATCCGTCGGCCGACCTCACTTTGGTACTCGCCGTACAACATCTCCCAGATGCGCGGGACGAAGTTCAACTCGGTCGGCCGCACCAGGCGGAGGTCCTCCAGCAGCGTCGACAGATCGCTCTTGGCGGCGAAGTAGGCGGTGCCGCCGTTGCCGAGCGTGCCGTACAGGGTGCCGCGGCCCATCACGTGGCTCATCGGCATGAAGTTCAGGCTGATCGATGCTGCGCTGGGCCCAAACCAGTTCTTGGTCGACCTGCTCCACATCTTGGCGACGTTGCTCTGCGGGTACATCGCGCCCTTGGGGGCGCCGGTGCTGCCCGAGGTGTAGATCAACAACGCCAACGGATCGTCTGCGCCAGACTCGAGAGCAGGCACCGCCGGCAGTGCCGCGCCGTGGTCGCGCAGCTCCTGCAGCGTCTCGATGTAAACGCCTTTGTCGTCCAGCCGCTCGTGGGCAGTCTGCAGCGCCGCGCGGTGGTCGTCGACCTCGGTGCGATAGTCGAAGATGACCAGCCGGCCGGGCGTGTGGCCCGCGTCAGCGGCAGCCAGGATCAGATCAACCCCATCGGAGAGGTAGTCGACACTCGCGGCGACAACCGTGGGTTCGGTCTCGGTGACGATCGGCAGCAATTGCGCGATCGCCGCGCTGGTCTGCAGCGGAACCGACACGGCGCCGATAACGCCCAGCGCGATGTCGATGTTGGCGTAGTCAACGCTGGTGAAGCCCAGCACACAGACACGGTCACCGGCTGCCACCACTCCGTCGGTCAGAGCGCGGGAAAGTGCGTCAACGCGGGTGGCCAGCTCGCCGTAAGTGACGGTGTCGAACCAGGGGAGCAGCTTGGCCGACGTGCGGCCGGTCTGCGGGTCTTGGACCAGCTCGACGGCGCGTTGAGCCAGCGCCGGACGGTCGGAGTAGCCGTCCAGCACGGCCTTGACGACCTGCGGTAGGTGCAGCCCGGCGTCTTGAATGGCCGCGTTGACGGCGGCATCGGGGCGCGCGGCTGCGAACTGCAGGTCGATTGCGGCCAACTCTTCGGTGCGGAGTTCTAGGCGGTCTTGGCGTTCCTGGGCATCAATCGACATAAGGAAACCTCGCAACTTGTGAATTGGGAAATTTGTGGGGCGCTCCGTTGCGCCTAACCTAATGAGTACTACGTTAGCAAAACTAACGGTATTCCCGTAAGGGTGTGGCGGGTCAGCACTATGTGATGTTCTGCACGACGTTCGCGGTGAGCTGCCGCTAAAGCTCACCGAGCAGCCCGGCAATCACCTCGAGGCCCTCGGAAAGTAGCTCGTCGCTGATCGTCAGCGGCGGCAAGAACCGCACGACGTTGCCGAATGTTCCCGCCGTCAACACGATCACTCCTGTCGCGATGGCGGCGTTGGCCAGCGCGTTGGTCAGCTTCGCGTCGGGCTCGGCGTTGTCGGGTTTCACGAACTCGACGGCGATCATCGCGCCGCGGCCACGTACATCGCCGATCCGATCGTCGGCGGCTTGCAGCGCGAACAGCCGGTCCTTCATCAGCCGTTCGATCTGACGGGCCCGCTCGAGCAGCCCGTCGGCCTCGATCGTGTCGATGGTGGCCAGCGCGGCCGCACAGGCGACCGGGTTGCCGCCGAACGTGCCGCCAATGCCGCTGGTGTGCGGGGCGTCCATGATTTCGGCGCGGCCCGTCACGGCCGACAGCGGCAGGCCGTCGGCGATGCCCTTCGCGATGCAGATCAGGTCGGGCTCGATGCCCTCGTGTTCGCAGGCGAACCACGCCCCGGTCCGCGCGATACCGGTCTGTACTTCGTCGGCGACGAAGACGACGTTGTGCCGGCGACACCAGTCCAGCAGCGCGGGAAGGAATCCCTCTGCCGGGACGATGAAGCCGCCTTCGCCCTGGATGGGCTCGATGACGATGGCGGCCAGGTTCTCGGCGCCGACCTGCTTGGCGATGACGTCGATGGCACGCTGGGCGGCCAGCTCACCCTCGGTGGCCAGTTCCTTGTCGATCAGCCCGTCGCGGAACGGATACGACAGCGGCGCCCGGTAGATCTCCGGCGCGAACGGCCCGAAGCCGCTCTTGTACGGCATCGACTTCGCGGTCAGCGCCATGGTCATGTTGGTGCGGCCGTGGTAGGCGTGGTCGAACGCCACCACCGCGGGCTTGCGGGTGTACGACCGAGCGATCTTGACGGCGTTCTCCACCGCCTCGGCGCCGGAATTGAAGAGCACCGAGCGCTTTTCACCCGAGCCGGGCGTGAGCCGGTTGAGATGTTCGGCCACCGCGATGTACTCCTCGTACGGAGTCACCATGAAGCAGGTGTGGGTGAAGTCGGCGACCTGCGCGCGGACCGCGTCGACGACCCGCGGTGCCGAGCTGCCGATGGTGGTCACCGCAATACCCGAACCCAAGTCGATGAACCGGTTGCCGTCGACATCCTCGACGATGCCGCCGGCGGCGCGGGCCGCAAACACCGGCATGGTGTTCCCGACGCCGTGGGACACCGCCGCGGTTCGGCGGTTGGTCAGTTCCAGCGATGCCGGACCGGGGATCTCGGTGACGAGACGGCGACTCTGTTCGACAGCGGACACGTCAGCAGCGTAGCCCGGCGACGATGCGAGCCGCGAGGCTCGCTGAGAAGTCGGGCCGATCAGATCCAGCCGTGCCGAGCCCCGGCCACGAGGCCCCGGAATTAACCGGCCGCCGTATGTCCTAACTCTCGGCACACATTCGTCGTCGGGTCCCAATACTGGCCGGGGTCGCAGTTCAGCGGCTGCGGCCCCTGGCCCAGCGGCCGGCACACATTGCCCGTCGGATCCCACCACTGGCCGGAGTCGCAGTCCGGCGGGTCTGCCGAGCTCAAAGCCGGCAGCGCAATCGTCACCGCCGCCATGGGCATCAGCGCCATCGCGGCGATCGGTGCCAGACGGCGAACGAACTTCTTCATCTACAAACCTCCCGTCAACCACAACGTCACGGCGCACCAAAAACTGGGCCGTCGATCGAGTCGACGGTAGCAAAGGAGCGGACCGGCTCGCGCGCAGTCAAGGTGCTTCATTTATGCAGGAGCGGGGGAGCGTATATGTACACCGACTGGCAGATGTTCCGCAACGGGTTGTAACGCCAGCCGGCGACGCACTGGCACACGTCGTCATTCGCATCGAACGATGCGCCGTAAGGACATGGCAGCGGCTGGCACGCATTGGAATGCGGGCTCCACCATTGGCCGTCGTCGCATGGCGCCGAACTCGCTGTCGGCATCGTCATAGCCCCCATAGGCATCAACGCGATCGCGGCGACTGATGCTAGGAGGCGCATGGACTTCTTCATGTGCCAGCCTCCCTTGCAGGATACGTCAGGGCGGGCCAAAAATGGGGCCGTCGATCGAGTCGACGGAAGCAAACGAGGCGACCGGCTGGCGGCGAAGTCGGCGTGGCCGCCGCAGCGGATATCCCAACGCGATCACCGCGGCCAGGGCCAGCGGGTCGGGCGCGCCGAGCAAAGCCTTCACCTTCTCCTCTTCGCGGATCGCGATCGTGGTGATGACACCGCCGAGGCCCTCGTCGTGGGCCGCCAGCAGAACGCTCCACGCGAAGGGGTAGATGGAGGCGCCGGCGGCGAACGTATAGCGGTCCGCGTCGCGGTCCACCGCCGCCAACATCGACAGGTCGGCGAACAGCGCGAGCAAGACCGGGGCTTCGTCGAAGTGCTCAGCCAAACCCCCCGGCGCTGCGACATTTTCAGCGGCCAAGGCCGCCGCTTCGGCGTCGCGGTCGTTGGTCGGAGCCCACGGCCGCAACCCGGCGGCGACCATGGCCAGATAGTCCTTGGAACCCCGCAGGTAGGAATCCCGTAGCCGGCGGCGTTTGTCGGGGTCCTTGACGACCACGATCCGCCACGCCTGCGCATTGGCGCCGCTGGGCGCGAACCGCGCGGTGTCGAGCACCCGGGCCAGCACAGCGTCATCGACCGCCTGATCGGTGAAGTCGCGGACCGCCCCGGTGGTGCGCAACGCGTCGTTGAGCGACACCGACGCCTCAACGGGCGGCGCAGCGGCCCGTTGAGGCGTCGGTCGATCAGGCGTGAGTTCCATCGTCTACGTGTTCTGCCACTGTCTTGTCTGCGCGTCAAGGCGCCGGGCCTGGTCGGCGGACGACGGCGTAGTGGCACACTGGTGGCTGACGCGGTTCCTGGGCCGTTCCGGTCCGACGCGAGACTCACACACCAATAGAAGATCTAGGAAAGATCGTTGCCGTCATGAACCAAATGGTTGTCTTCTTCCCGCTGCTCGTCGTCTTGGGGGCGTTCATGTTTTTTGCGTCGCGGCGGCAAAAGCGCGCGATGCAAGCCACCATCGATTTGCACGAGTCGCTGCGCGTCGGCGACCGGGTGCACACCACGTCCGGGTTGCAGGCAACCATCACCGGTATCACCGACGACACGGTGGACCTGGAGATAGCGCACGGCGTGGTGACCACCTGGATGAAGCTGGCGGTTAGGGACCGGATCGAGCCGGAAATCCTGGACACTGAGGCCGAGGAGGCCGACGATCTCGCCGACGACCCGGAGCGCCTGCCCAGAGACTGAGTTTGGCGGCCCGCCCCGTACCCTTTGCGGGTGCCGTCGAATTGATCGACGCGCGGAAAACGAGCGCGGGCCGGTGACGACCCGCGAGGACCGGATGAGGAGACTCGACACGTGGCATCGCCATCGACGCCGGTGCACCCTGCCCGTTACCTGACGGTATTTCTGATCCTGCTCATCGGTGTGTACTTGCTGGTGTTCCTCACCGGAAGCAAGCGCGCCGACCCAAAGCTCGGCATCGACCTGCAGGGCGGCACCAGGGTCACGTTGACCGCACGAACCCCGGACGGGTCACGGCCGTCACGGCAGGCGCTGTCTCAGGCGCAGCAGATCATCAGCGCCCGGGTCAACGGTCTGGGCGTGTCCGGCTCTGAAGTCATCGTCGACGGAGACAACCTGGTCATTACCGTGCCCGGGAAAGACAGCAGCGAAGCGCGCAATCTGGGTCAGACGGCACGGTTGTTCATCCGTCCGGTGATTCAGGAGCTTCCGGTGGAGGGCGGTCCGCTGCCGCAAAGCCCACAGGGGTTGCCGGGTCCGCATGGCCGACCGCGGCTGCCGCTTGGTCGACAGCCCGGCGGACCCGTGCCGGGCGGACCCATTCCCGGGGCACCCGCGCCCGGTGGACGAGTGCCCGGCCTGCCTGTGCCCGGCGGCCCCGTGCCGGGCGCACACCCTGGCGGACCCGCGCCCGGTGGGAACCCTGGTGGCGCGCCGCTGCCGGGTGCCGGTGGGCAGGCCGGCGGACTCCCGTCCGGCGGCGATGCGGGGACCGCACCGGGAGGCTTGCCCATGCCGGGCGAGCTGCCGTTGCTGCCGGGTGAGCCGGCGCCTGCGGCACAGCCACGGCCTTATCCCCTGGATCCACCGCCTACGCCGGCACAGCCCACGGCGGCACCGGCCCCGCCGGGAGCTCCACCGCCCGCACCGGTGCAGGCCGGGCCACCCGATCCGCGGATGGCTACCGCCGAGCGCATCGCCAAGCAAAGGCAATGGCGCCAGAGCACCAATCAGGGTGTGCAGTTCGTAGCGCTGCAAGTGATGGCCAGACAGTGCAACCAGGAAGACATTCTGGCCGGCAACGACGACCCCAACTTGCCGCTGGTGACCTGCAATACGGAACACAACGAGGTGTACCTGCTGGCGCCGTCGATCATCAGTGGCGACCAGATAGCGAACGCCAGCTCGGGAATGGACCAACGCAGCGGCGGCTACGTCGTCGACCTGCAGTTCAAGAGCGGGGCAGCCAACACCTGGGCGGACTTCACCGCTGCCCACATCGGCACCCAGACCGCCTTTACGTTGGACTCACAGGTGGTGAGCGCACCCCGGATCGAGGAAGCGATCCCCGGCGGCCGGACGCAAATCCACGGCCAGTTCACCTCAGCCCAAGCACGCTCGCTCGCTAACGTCCTCAAATACGGCTCGCTGCCGTTGTCGTTCGAATCGTCAGAAGCTCAAACCGTCTCGGCGACATTGGGATTGACGTCGCTGCACGCGGGTCTGATTGCCGGTGGCATCGGACTGGCGCTGGTGCTGCTGTACTCATTGATGTACTACCGGGTGTTGGGGCTGCTGACGGCGTTGTCGCTAATAGCCTCCGGCGCAATGGTTTTGGCGATCTTGGTATTGCTTGGCCGATATATCAACTACACCCTTGACCTGGCCGGTATCGCCGGTCTGATCATCGGTATAGGGACGACGGCCGACTCTTTCGTGGTGTTCTTCGAACGCATCAAAGACGAGATCCGCGAAGGCCGTACGTTCCGGTCGGCGGTTCCCCGCGGCTGGGCGCGAGCCCGCAAGACCATCGTGTCGGGTAACGCGGTGACGTTCTTGGCCGCTGCCGTGCTGTACGTCCTGGCGATCGGTCAAGTGAAGGGCTTCGCTTTCACCTTGGGCCTCACCACGATTCTCGACATCGTCGTAGTTTTCCTGGTGACCTGGCCGCTGGTGTACCTGGCGTCCAAGTCCACGTGGCTGTCCAAGCCGGCATACAACGGCCTGGGCGCGGTGCAACAGGTCGCGCGCGAACGGCGGGCAGCTCAACTGACGGGACGGGGGTAGCGAGATGGCCGACGAGACGACCGCCGTTGAACTCAGCGATGACACCGCAACCGCTGTGCGTCCAACCGGTGACGAGACCTTCGCGGACCTGCCCCGCCACAGTTTCCTATCGCGTCTCTACACCGGTACCGGCGCTTTCGAGGTCATTGGCCGGCGCCGGCTGTGGTACGGGGTCAGCGGGACGATCGTCGCAATCGCAATCGTCAGCATCGTGTTGCGCGGGTTCACTTTTGGCATCGATTTCAAGGGCGGCACCACGATGTCAATGCCCGCCGCAGGTGCGACGGGCACGGTTCAGGTGAGCCAGGTGGAGCAAGTCTTCCGGCAGGCGTTGGGCAGCGATCCCGAGTCCGTGGTGGTCGTCGGCAACGGCTCTTCGGCCACCGTGCAGATTCGCTCCGAGGCGCTGTCCAACGACAAGACGACCAAACTGCGCAACGCCCTGTTCGACAAATTCCAGCCCAAGGGCGCCGACGGCAAGCCCAGCATGCAGGCCATCTCCGACTCGGCGGTGTCCTCGACCTGGGGCGGTCAGATCACCAGGAAAGCGGTGATCGCGCTGGTGGTGTTCCTGGTGCTGGTCAGCCTGTACATCACCGTTCGCTACGAGCGCTATATGGCGATATCCGCGTTGACGACAATGGTTTTCGACCTGACGGTCACCGCCGGGGTGTACTCGTTGGTCGGCTTTGAAGTCACCCCGGCCACGGTCATCGGCCTATTGACGATCCTGGGTTTCTCCCTCTACGACACCGTCATCGTGTTCGACAAGGTCGAGGAGAACACCCACGGCTTCGAGCACACCGCCCGGCGCACCTTTGCCGAGCAGGCCAACCTCGCGATCAACCAGACGTTCATGCGCTCGATCAACACCAGCCTGATCTCGGTGCTGCCGGTGCTGGCCCTGATGGTGGTGGCGGTATGGCTGTTGGGTGTGGGCACGCTGAAGGACCTGGCGCTGGTGCAGCTGGTCGGCATCATCGTTGGTACCTACTCGTCGATCTTCTTCGCCACCCCGCTGCTCGTGAGCCTGCGTGAACGCACGGCGTTGGTGCGGACGCACAACCGCCGCGTGAACAGGCGCCGCGGCCCGGAACCGGAACCGGTTACGAAAAAGAAGGAGCCGCGCGCTGAGTCGGCCGACGATGAGCCGCGCAAACAGAGCAAGGCACCGCTCGCGGCCAGTGGCAGCGCGGTGGGGAGCAAGCCGGCTCCGGGTGCGCGTCCGGTACGGCCGGGCGCCGGGCGTCACCGTCCGACCGGTAAGCGAAACAAGCAGTAGCCGTGGTGGCTGCCCGACGTTGGCGTGTGGCCGCCAGCTGGCTGGCGGTCGCGCTCGCTGCAGCCGCGCCGGGCACGTTGACGGCGTGCTCCGGCAGCGCCGCCGGTCAGATCGACTACTTCGTCGACGGCGCGTTGGCCAGCTACAACAGCAATACCGTCACCGGTGCCGCGTCGGCCGGCGCGCAGGCGTTCGCTCGCACACTTACCGGGTTCGGCTACCACGGGCCCGACGGTCAGGTCGTCGCGGACCGCGACTTCGGCTCGATTTCGATTGTCGGCGGTTCGCCGCTGGTGCTCGACTACCAGATCGCCGACAACGCCGTCTATTCCGACGGAAAGCCGGTCACCTGCGATGACGTGGTACTGGCGTGGGCGGCCCAATCCGGTCGGTTCCCCGGCTTCGAAGCCGCGAGCCAGGCCGGCTATGTCGACATCACCTCGATCGACTGCCAACCGGGACAGAAGAAAGCCCGGGTGTCGTTTGACCCTGACCGCAACATCGTCGACTACAACCAGTTGTTCGCCGCGACAACGATGATGCCGTCGCATGTCATCGCCGAGGAGCTGGGGATCGACATCACCGGGGCGCTGATGAGCAACAACTTGCCGGCCATCGGGCGCATCGCGCAGCTGTGGAACACCACCTGGGATCTCAAACCCGGCATTGAGCCGGGCACGATCGCCAAGCACTTCCCGTCGTCGGGGCCATACAAGGTCGAATCGATTTTGGACGGCGGCGCGGTGGTGCTCGTCGCGAATGACCGCTGGTGGGGCGCCAAGCCGATGACCAGGCGGGTCACCGTCTGGCCGGAGAAAGTTGATATCCAGGACCGACTCAATGACAAGAGCGCCGACGTCGTCGACGTCGCGGACGGCTCGTCGGGAACGTTGACCACCCCGGACAACTACGTACGCACCGATTCGCCGTCGGACGGCATCCAGCAGCTGATCTTCGCGCCGCGCGGCCCGCTCGCCGATGTCGCCGCGCGCCGTGCGCTGGCCTCGTGCACACCGCGCGATGTCATTGCGCGCGACGCCCGGACCCCGATCGCCAACGCGCGGCTGCACACCGCGGCCGAAGACGCCGTGGGACGGGCGGAAAACGTCCCCGAGGCCGGGCAGTATTTGAAGTCGAACCCCGCCGGTGCCCGCGGTGCATTGGGCGGCAAGCCGCTGGCCGTGCGGATCGGCTATCGGGCGCCCAACGCGCGGCTGGCCGCGATTGTCGGCGCGATCGCCAAGGCCTGCGCCCCGGCCGGTATCACGGTCTCCGACGTCACCTCCGACTCCACCGGCCCGCAGACGCTGCGCGACGGGAAGATCGACGTGCTGCTGGCCAGCACCGGCGGTGCGACCGGCAGCGGTTCGACCGGATCGTCGGCGATGGATGCCTATGACCTGCATACCGGCAACGGCAACAACCTGTCCGGGTACACCAACGGTCAGATCGATGGGATCATCAGCGCGCTGGCGGTGTCGGCCGACCCCGCCGAGCTGGTCCGGTTGCTGGCTCAAAGCGCGCCGGTGCTGTGGGGTGACATGCCGACCTTGCCGCTGTATCGCCAAAAGCGGACGTTACTGACGTCGAAAAAGATGTATGCCGTAAGCGGTAACCCGAGCCGATGGGGCGCCGGCTGGAATATGGACCGATGGGTTCTGGTGCGGTGACTGCAGCGGGCGGCGGTTCGGTATCTGACCTCGCTGACATCATCGCATCGCTGACCCGGGAGGTCGCAGATTTCCCAACGGCCGGAGTCGAGTTCAAGGACTTGACCCCGTTGTTCGCTGACCGCCGGGGGCTGGCCGCCGTGACCGATGCGCTGGCCGGGTTGGCGTCCGGTGCCGATTTGATCGCCGGTATCGACGCTCGCGGATTCCTGATCGGTGGCGCGCTCGCCACCCGCCTGGGCACCGGCGTCCTGGCCATCCGCAAGGGCGGCAAGCTGCCGCCGCCGGTGCGCACCGAGCAGTACCAGCTCGAATACGGCGCCGCCTGCCTGGAGATTCCCGCCGAGGGGATCGAATTGGCCGGTCGCAGCGTTGTGATCGTGGATGATGTGCTGGCGACCGGAGGCACCGTGAGTGCGGCGCACAGGTTGCTCGAAGGAGCCGGTGCCCGGGTGACGACGGCCGCGGTGGTGCTGGAGCTGGTCGCACTGGGAGGTCGTGAGCGGCTCGCGCCGCTGCCGGTGCACAGCTTGCGGCGCATCTAGCGGGGGCAATCAGTTCTGAGCGATATCCTTGAACGGCGGAGGTGACGAACTTGGCGGATGACAAAGGCACGGCGGTTCAGCCGCCTACCGAACCGCTGCAGGTCGCCGACCTGCCTTCCGCCGAGCCCACGGCGGCCGCACCCTCGATAAGTGTCAAGACACCGACCAGCGCGTCGCGCCGGGTTCGGGCCCGGTTGGCGCGGCGAATGACGGCCCAGCGCAGCGCGCTCAGCCCGGTCCTCGAACCGCTGGTGGCGGTGCACCGCCAGATCTATCCGAAAGCCGACCTGGCGTTGCTGCAGCGGGCCTACGAGGTCGCCGAGCAACGGCACGCCACCCAGCTGCGGCATTCGGGGGACCCGTACATCACCCACCCGCTGGCCGTGGCCAACATCCTCGCCGAGTTGGGTATGGACACCACCACGCTGGTCGCCGCCCTGCTGCATGACACCGTCGAGGACACCGGTTACACGCTGGACGCGCTGTCGACTGATTTCGGCGAAGAGGTCGGCCATCTCGTCGACGGGGTGACCAAGCTGGACCGGGTGGTGCTGGGCAGCGCCGCCGAGGGCGAGACGATCCGCAAGATGATCACGGCCATGGCGCGCGATCCGCGGGTGCTGGTGATCAAAGTCGCCGACCGGCTGCACAACATGCGGACCATGCGCTTCCTGCCGCCGGAAAAGCAAGCCCGCAAGGCCCGCGAAACGCTGGAAGTCATTGCGCCGCTGGCACATCGGCTGGGTATGGCCACGGTCAAATGGGAACTGGAGGATCTGTCGTTCGCGATCCTGCATCCCAAAAAGTACGAGGAGATCGTGCGGTTGGTCGCCGGCCGAGCACCGTCGCGCGACACCTACCTGGCCAAGGTGCGCGCCGAGATCATCGCCACCCTCAACGCGTCGAAGATCAACGCGGTGGTCGAGGGACGGCCCAAGCACTACTGGTCGATCTACCAGAAGATGATCGTCAAGGGCCGCGACTTCGACGACATCCACGACTTGGTCGGCGTCCGCATACTTTGCGATGAGATCAGGGACTGTTACGCCGCTGTGGGCGTGGTGCATTCGTTGTGGCAGCCGATGGCGGGCCGGTTCAAGGACTACATCGCCCAGCCGCGCTACAGCGTGTACCAGTCGCTGCACACCACGGTCGTCGGCCCCGAAGGCAAGCCGCTGGAGATCCAGATCCGCACCCGCGATATGCACCGCACCGCCGAATACGGCATCGCGGCGCACTGGCGCTACAAAGAAGCCAAGGGCCGCAACGGAGTTCCGCATGCGCTCGCAGCAGCCGAAATCGACGACATGGCCTGGATGCGTCAGCTGCTCGACTGGCAGCGTGAGGCGGCCGACCCCGGCGAGTTCCTCGAGTCGCTGCGTTACGACCTTGCGGTGCAAGAGCTTTTCGTGTTCACCCCGAAAGGTGATGTGATCACGCTGCCCAACGGGTCGACGCCGGTGGACTTCGCCTACGCCGTGCACACCGAGGTGGGGCACCGATGCATCGGCGCCCGGGTGAACGGCCGACTGGTGGCGCTGGAGCGCAAGCTGGAAAACGGGGAGGTCGTCGAGGTCTTCACGTCCAAGGCGGCCAACGCCGGGCCGTCGCGGGACTGGCAGCAATTCGTGGTGTCGCCGCGCGCCAAGACCAAGATCCGCCAGTGGTTCGCCAAGGAACGCCGCGAGGAGGCGCTGGAGACCGGCAAAGAGTCGATGGCCCGCGAAGTTCGCCGCGGCGGACTTCCGTTGCAGCGCTTGGTCAGCGGCGGGTCCATGGCCGCCGTGGCCAACGAGCTGCACTACGCCGACGTGTCCGCGCTCTACACCGCGGTCGGTGAAGGTCATGTATCGGCCAAGCATGTGGTACAGCGGCTGCTGGCCGAGCTGGGCGGTATCGACCAGGCCGAAGAGGATCTCGCCGAGCGGTCCACTCCGGCGACCATGCTGCGGCGCCCGCGCGCCAGCGACGACGTCGGGGTGGCGGTGCCCGGTGCCCCTGGCGTTTTGAGCAAGCTCGCCAAATGCTGCACGCCGGTGCCCGGCGATCAGATCATGGGATTCGTCACCCGCGGTGGTGGAGTCAGTGTGCACCGCACCGACTGCACCAACGCCGCGTCGCTGCAGCAGCAGGCCGAACGCATCATCGAAGTGCACTGGGCGCCGTCGCCGTCGTCGGTGTTTCTGGTCGCCATTCAGGTCGAGGCGCTCGACCGGCACCGGCTGCTGTCGGATGTCACCCGCGTGCTGGCCGACGAGAAGGTGAACATTCTCTCGGCGTCGGTGACCACATCGGGTGATCGAGTGGCGATCAGCCGGTTCACTTTCGAGATGGGCGACCCCAAGCACCTGGGGCATCTGCTGGACGTGGTCCGAAACGTCGAAGGTGTCTACGACGTCTACCGGGTGACATCTGCCGCCTGATATGGCGCAGACAGCGACCAGATGACCACGGCCGGACAGCGCGCCCTCGTGATGGGAGCCAGCGGCAACGTGGGTGCCTGCGTCACCCGTCATCTGGTGTCTGATGGCGCCGATGTCCGGGTCCTGTTACGAAAGTCGAGTTCCACCAAGGGAATCGAAGGCCTCGACGTCGAACGTTGTTACGGCAGCATCTCCGACACGTCGGATGTCGCGGCGGCCATGTCCGATCGCGACGTGGTCTACTACTGTGTCGTCGACACCAGGGCGGAGCTGAGAGATCCCGCCCCGCTGTTCGAGACCAACGTCAACAGCCTTCGCAAGGTGCTCGACGTGGCGGTGAACGCGAATCTGAAGCGATTCGTTTTCCTGAGCACGATCGGCACCATCGCCATCGGCAGAAACGGCGAAACCGTAGACGAGGACACCCCTTTCAACTGGGCTGACCAAGCCGGCAGCTACATCGAGTCGCGGCGCCAGGCCGAACAGTTGGTGTTCTCCTACGTCGCAGACCACGGGCTGCCGGCCGTGGTCACCAACGTGTCGAACCCGTACGGTCCACCCGATTGGCAGCCGCGCCAGGGGATGTTCGTGCAGCTCGCCGCGCTGGGAAAGCTGCCGTTCTATATCCGCGGCGTCGGGGCTGAGGTGGTCGG
>Ga0210396_10003419_pt1 | contig 15813 bp, 16 predicted proteins | sample IncBWH17OmetaG_FD_155466 | JGI IMG/M metagenome (GOLD analysis project Ga0210396, IMG submission 155466) | Forest soil microbial communities from Barre Woods Harvard Forest LTER site, Petersham, Massachusetts, United States - Inc-BW-H-17-O ... | reverse complement strand
CCCGGCGACCGCGCCGGGATCGATGAGTACCACTCGCGGCGCGCCGAGACCCGCCGCTTCCAGGGCCCGCGATTTGGCGGCGATCGCGATTCCCTTGGGCCCCGCGCCCAGCACGGCCAATGTAGACATGATCGCGAGGATAACCTGGCCGGCCGGCCGGGTACCGAAACACGGGCTTGAACATGCGGTGGCCTGGGAGGAAGAGTAAGGGGGGTCACCCAATCGAAGGAGAGTCGATGAAGACCAAGGCAGCCGTCGTCTACGAGCCAGGTAAGCGCATCGAGATCGAGGAGCTCGACCTGGGCAGGCCGCAGGACGGTGAGGTTCTGATCCGCTACCTGTACGCGGGCCTGTGCCACTCGGACATCCACGTCGCGCACGGGGACCTCGAGGCACGCCTGCCGATGGTGCTTGGACACGAGGGCGCCGGGATCATCGAGGAGGTAGGGCCGGGCGTGACACGGGTGAAGCCCGGTGACCACGTCGTCTGCTCGTTCATCCCGAACTGCGGCACCTGCCGCTACTGCGCGACCGGGCGCCAGTCGATCTGCGACTGGGGCGCGACGATCCTGGAAGGCTACCTGCCCGGCGAGCATTTCCCGTTTACCGGTCCTCGCGGCCAGTACGGCGCCATGTGCATCCTCGGCACGTTCAGCCAGTATGGGGTGATCCATCAGAACTCGGCGGTCAAGGTCGACGATGACCTGCCGCTGGACAAGGCCGCGCTGGTCGGCTGCGGCGTGCCCACCGGCTGGGGTTCGGCCGTTAACACGGCCAAGGTCTCCCCTGGCGACACGGTCGCGATCTACGGCATCGGCGGCATCGGGATCAACGCCGTGCAGGGCGCCCGTTACGCCGGCGCCAAGAACGTCGTCGCCATCGACCCGCTGGAGAACAAGCGCGAGAAGGCCATGGAACTCGGCGCGACTCACGCGTTCGCCACCGCGGAGGAGGCGCAGGAGGCCATTACCCAGATGACCAGGGGCCAGGGCGCCGACTCGGCCATCCTGACCGTCGACCTCATGACCGCCGAGGTCGTGGGGGCGGGGTTCAACGCGGTCGGCAAGGACGGCATCGTCGTGCTGACCGGGCTGAACAAGCTGCTGGAGCCGACCATCCAGCTGCCCGGAACCATCCTGACGCTGTTCCGCAAGACGGTGAAGGGCAGCCTGTTCGGTGACTGCAACCCGACCACCGACATCCCCAAGATCCTTGGCCTGTACCAGGCCGGCGATCTCAAGCTCGATGAGATCATCACCAGGACCTACACCCTGGATCAGGTTAACGAGGGTTACGAGGACCTGCTGGCCGGCAAGAACGTGCGCGGCATCGTGGTTCACGAGCACTGACCTGATGCCGATCCAGGTTGTCGGGCGCCGGCGCGAGCTGGAGCTGGTCCGGGCCGCGCTCGCTTCCGGCGCCCACATCCTGATCGAAGGACCGCCCGGCACGGGCAAGTCCACCCTGCTCCGGCAGGTCGCGGAGTCCCGGCACACCGAGTTCGTCCTGGTCGAGGGCAGCGCCGAGCTGACCCCGGCGCGCCTGATCGGGTCCTTCGACCCGGCTCTGGTCCTGGAGCAGGGCTACCGGCCGGAGAACTTCTCCGACGGCCCGCTGGTCCGGGCCATGCGCGACGGCGGCCTGCTGTACGTCGAGGAACTCAACCGGGTTCCCGAAGAAACGATCAACGTGCTGCTCACCGTCATGTCCGAGGGCGAGATCAACGTGCCGCGGCTCGGGCGGATCGCCGCGGACCCGAGCTTCCGGCTGGTCGCGGCCATGAACCCCTACGACTCGGTGGGCACGTCGCGGCTGTCGATGGCGCTGTACGACCGCACCTGCCGGATCTCGGTCGGATACCAGGACGCCGAGCAGGAACGGCAGATCGTGCGGCTCTCGGCCGAGCAGGCCAAGCCGGCCCTGGTCGCCGAGGCCGTGGCCCTCACCCGGGCCACCCGCGAGCATCCCGACCTGCGCTCGGGCGCCTCGGTCCGCGGCGCCATCGATTACGCCCGGCTCGTCCCCGAGCTGGCCGACATCCGCGCCGTACCGGCCGACGACTGGCAGGCCGGACTGGACGCAGCCCTGACCACCCTGTCCGGGCGCGTCCGGCGGCACGAGTCCTGCCGGCGGTCTGCCGACCAGGTCATCGAGGAGATCTTCGGCAGCGTGCGAGCCGCCCGCTCTGACTCGGCGGGAGGCGACGCCAGCCCGGGGGAATGACCGGCCCGCCGTCCGCTCCGGCGGGCGGCGGGCCGCGCCGGCCGGCGCCGAAGTCGGGACGGCCCGACGGCAAGACCGTCGGACGGCACGAACTGGCTCGTCACCCCCACTTCGCCGAGCTCAGCCCCGAGGTCGGGGTGCTCGATGAGGAAGCGATGCGCCGGGCGCTGGCCGGCGACCCCAGCGCGTTCGAGTTGCTCGCGCTCATGACCACCGCCACCGACGAGCGCCTGCGGGCGGCCGCGATCCGGCTCAGCTCGCAGATCGTGCTGGACCGGGCCCGGGCCGGGAAGCCCTCGATGCGGGGGATCTCCCGGCTGCGGCCCGCTCGCGGCGCCCTGGACGGCGATCTGGACATCGACGCCTCGATCGAGGGGGTGTCGGCCGCGCGGACCGAAGCCCGGCCGGTCGGGCACGACGACCTGACCACCGTGCACTGGGCCCGGTCGCGCACCGCCTTCGCGGTCGTGGTCGACCGGTCCGGCTCGATGAGCGGCGCGCGGCTGGCCGCCGCCGCGACCGTCGCCGCCGCCTGCGCGCTGCGCGCCCCGCAGGAGCACGCCGTCTTGTCCTTCGCCGCGACCGTCGAGGTCATCAAGCCCCTGGCCAGCGACACCGCGCCCGCGGTGGTAGCCGGACGGCTGCTGGGCCTGCGTGGCCACGGCGTGACCAGGCTGGCCGATGCCCTGAGGGCCGCGCACGAGCAGCTGGCCCGGGCCCGGGCCCGGCGCCGGGTCGTCATCCTGTTGTCCGATTGCCGCAGCACCGATGAGGACGACACCCTCGAGACCGCCTGCCGCCTGCCCGAGCTGATCATCTTGGCCCCGGCCGACGATCACGACCAAGCGGCCCAGCTCGCCGGCCTGTCCGGCGCCCGGTGGGGCCCCATCGCCCACCCGCTGGACGCGGCGGCCGTCCTTGACCAGCTCCTGGAAGCCCAGCCAGCCGCCCACGACGTCCCCACCTGAGTCGCTGTCCCTTACCGAGATGGCCGCCCGGCCCGCCAGAACTTAAGGTTCTGGCATGGACCTTGCATACGAACCGATGGTGAACCCCGGCGTCCTGGTCGAGGCGCTGAGCCGCGGGCTCCCGGCTGAGCGGCTCGTGGTCGATCCCGACGTGCTCGCGGCCATCTCGCACGACGACGCGGAGTGGGCGCCGACCGGGCAGGCCGCCGTCGGCGTCCGGGCCCGCTCCGAGGCCGAGGTCCAGCACGTGGTGCGCGTCTGCGCCGAACTGGGTGCCCCGGTCGTCCCGCGCGGGGCGGGTACCGGGCTGTCGGGCGGCGCCAACGCGGTCGGCGGCTGCGTCATCCTCGACCTGTCGCCGATGAACCAGATCCTCGAGATCGACCCGGACAACCTCCTGGCTGTCGTCCAGCCGGGAGTGATCAACAATGACCTCAAGGCCGCCGTGGCCGAGCACGGCCTGTGGTACCCGCCCGACCCGGCCAGCGCCCCCTGGTCCACCATCGGCGGCAACGTCGCCACCAACGCGGGCGGCCTGTGCTGCCTGAAGTACGGCGTCACCCGCGACTACGTGCTGGGCCTGCGCGCCGTGGTCGGCGGGCCGGTGGATTACGGCGAGGCGGTCCGCCTCGGGCGGCGCACCACCAAGGGCGTGGCCGGGCTCGACCTGGTCTCGCTGTTCGTCGGCTCGGAGGGCACGCTCGGCGTGGTGACCGAGGTGACGCTGCGGCTGCGCCCGGCGCGAGCCGGGACGCCGCGGACGGTCGTCGGCGCCTTCGCCGACCTGGTCACGTCCGGCCAGGCCGTGGCCCAGATCACGCGCCGCGGGCTGACCCCGGCAGTCCTCGAACTCCTCGACCGGGCCTGCCTGGAGGCTGTTGAGGACTGGAAGCACTTGGGCATCGAGGCGGACGCGACGGCGCTGCTGCTGGCCCGGGTCGACACGCCGGGAGAGTCGGGTGCGGCCGAGGCGGCGGACATCGCCGCCACGATGACCGATACCGGGGCCATCTGGGTGGAGCAGTCGACCGACGACGCGGAGGCCGAGGCGCTGTTCGAGGCCCGGCGGCTGGCTTACCCGGCGTTCGAGCGGCTCGGCCCGGTGCTCACCGAGGACGTCTGCGTCCCGCGCTCCCAGGTTCCCGCCATGCTGGGGCAGGTGAACGAGATCGGCGCGCGGCACGGGCTGCGGATCGCGACGGTCGCCCACGCCGGCGACGGCAACCTGCATCCGATGCTGGTCACACCGGCCGGCGACGACGCCGCCCGGTTCGAGGCGCAGGCGGCGTTCGAGGAACTGCTCGACGCGGCGATCGCGCTCGGCGGCACGGTGACCGGTGAGCACGGCGTCGGGATCCTCAAGCGCGATGGCATGCGCCGCGAACTCGACCCGGGCTCGCTCGCGCTGCAGTCGGCCGTGCGTCACGCGCTGGACCCGCGCGAGATCTTCAACCCCGGCAAGAATTAGCCGTCACCTTCCACACCAGGCGTCTACCCTGTGTTCATGCCGGGGAGGAAGCGCGATGGCCGACGCCGATGACGTGCGGCGCGTCGCGCTGGCTCTGCCGGACGTGGAGGAGATCGACAGCGACGGCTTCGATTTCCGGGTCGGCGGCAAGGGATTTGTCTGGTCCTACCCCGAGCGCCTTCCCGGCCAGCGCCGGGTCATCCGGACCGACATCGCGGTGCTGTTCGTGGGGGACGAGGGCGAGAAGCAGGCTCTGCTCCTGGGCGAGCCTGAGGTCTTCTTTACCGCGCCCGGGTACGACGGCTGGCCGCTGGTGATGTTGCGGCTGGCGGAGGTGGACATCGAGCGCCTGACCGAGTTGGTAACCGATGCGTGGCGGATGCGCGCCCCGCGAGACCTGGCGGGCGAGCTGGACGGACCCGGCTGAGCGACGCGGGGCGACCTGTGGCGTCACTCGCCGCCGTCGGCCGGCGCTACCGGCGCGGTGAGCTCCAGCTGGATGCCGTCCGGGTCTTTGAAGGACAGCACGTCGATGCCGAATGACGGCAGCCGCGTGATCACGCCATGGGTCACGCCCTGCTCGTCGAACAGCGCGGCCGCCTGCTCCAGGTCCTCACGGCTGGGCACGGCGAAGCTGAGATGGTCCAAGCCCACTCGGTCCGGGTCGAACTGGTCCCCGGCGGGCGCCATCGGCCGCAGTCCCATGACCAGGTTGCCGCGGATCATGACCACGCCGCCGAACAGCACGCGGAACACCTCCTCCGCCGCCGGGTCGCCGGGCGGGGGCGATTCCGCCGCCACCTGGAAGCCGAGCAGGCCGGTATAGAACTCGCGGCTGCGCTGCACGTCGCACACCGTAAGCCGCAGGTGATGGATGTCACCGGCTGGAATCTGCCCTGTCACTGCGCTCTCCTCCCACGCGAGCCAACATCACCCTCATACCATCCCAGTTCACGTACGCGCTTGGACATGCTCCGGCCCGGGAAAGGTGCCACGGTGAGCATTCCGGCGCATATCGCGCGACTGAGGGCGGCCGTCGGACACGACCTGCTCCTGCTCCCGTCGGTTTCCGTGCTTCCCGTTGACCAGGCCGGGCGGCTGCTGCTCGTCCGGCATGCTGGCCATAATGACGGATGGGGCCTGCTCGGCGGTGCCGTCGAGGTCGGCGAATCCCCCGCCGAGGCGGCGGTCCGCGAGACCCGAGAAGAGATCGGCGTCGACGTCCGGCTGGTGCGATTGCTGGACGTCCTCGGCGGTCCGGACTACCAGGTCAGCTACCCGAATGGAGACCGCACCGCCTACGTCACCGCGGTGTACGAGGCCGCGATCATCGATGGTTCCCCGGCCGTCAGCGACGAGGAGCTCAGCGACGTCGCCTGGTTCGCCCCCAAACAACTTCCCCGGCTCGAGCTGAGCCGCTTCTCCCGTGCGCTGCTCTCGGCGACCGGGTATCTCTGAGCCGGGTCAGCTACCCGGCGCGGGCTGGCGGTCCGTGGCTGTGCAGGACCTTGGTCCGGTCCGGGTTCCAGGCCGTGGTGGTCCCGTCGGGATTCAGGACCAGGGTCCAGCCCCACCGGTGGATCACGATCTGGTGGTGATACGAACACAGAAGCAGACAGCCTTTGAGGCTGGTGTGTCCACCGTTGGCTTTGTGTTTGACATGGTGGACCTCGCAGGCCGCGGCGGGCTGGCGGCAGCCACCGGGCCACCGGCATCGCCGATCGCGCAGGATGACCGCGTTGCGGATCCCGGCCGGGATGGTCTTGGAGTAGCCGATGTCCAGCGGCAGGCTAGGCCCGGACAGCCGCGCGCCCAGCTGCCGGGTCCGCAGGAACGAGGCCAGCCCACCCGGCCCGGATAGGAGGTCGGCGGCCTTGCCGATGATGGCCTGAACCAACGCCTCCCGCGACGGCGAAGCCAGGCCCGGGGAGCTGGGGACTGGCGAGTCCTGGTCCGGGTTGTGGTTCTCGGCGGCGTTGGCGGCACCGTGCTCAAGACGGTCAAGCTGGACGCACATGCGCACCAGGTCATCGATGACGCTGAGGTCCACCTCGCCGGTGACCACCGCGGTCAGGGCCGCATCGCAAGTGGCGCCCCGGGCGGCGTCCCCGTCCAGCCAGGCGCCGCCGTCGCTGCCGCCCTCGGAGGCAGCCGCTCGGTGCGCAACCCACCGGGCCCGCATCTCAGCGGCCCACTGGTCTTCCAGCTCCGAGTCGTCCATCGCGCGCAGCTCGGCCAGCGAGACGTGGACCATCGCCTTGACTGGCTGTCCCGCCCGCTCGGGCAGCAGACCTCCGGCCACCAGGCGCCTCATCGCCTCGTGGAGCGCGTCGTGGTACCGCTGCTCCCGGGTCCGGGTGTCCTCCGCGCCCATCGGTGCCGACAGCGACTCCAGGACCGCGGTCCCCACCGCCGCGCACTCCGGAGTCAGGTCTGCGGAGAGGACGCCCGCCCCGCCGAACGTGGTCTCCACCGTGACGCGTCGGTCCTCGAATGTCTCGTCCGGGTCATCGCCGTCCTGGCCGGGGTCAGACAGCGAGCGAGCGTATATCTCCGCCGCCAGCTCGACCAGGTCGGTCAGCTGCGCCCCGGCCTGCGCGGCGGCCAGCAAGATCGCATCCGCGGCGTCCCGGCTGTCCCGGGGCAGCTTGTCATCCCACTCGCAGATCTTCCGTGCGTAGGACTCGGAGACGGCGCCCTCGGCCAGCGCGGCGACGATCCGCGGATGCCCGGCGGCGCGACGGACCCACGCCAGGTGCATCGCCGCGGCACCCTTGGTAATCCGGGTCCGGTGCATCAGCCACGACCGGGGACTGTAGTCGGCGTCCGCGGCGTAGCCCTGGCCCGCGGCGAACGCGCCCAACACCCGGGCCCGGGTCGCGGTCTTGACCGCGTCCAGGCGCTCCAGCGCCTGCAGGCACTCCGCCTGCGCCTCGACCGCCATCTCGCCCGCATCCGCGGACAGGTATCCCATCACCGCGTGCAGCATGCCCAGCGCCTCACGGGTGCTGGCAAACGACGGCGTGTCACTCACCGGGATGGTCACCTCCATCCGGATGCGGGCGAGCTGGCAATGATCAAATTTTCAGTTTCTAGTTCGATGGTACTCGGCAGGTACGACATTCCGGGGAACGCCACGCCGATCTGCGTTAGATAAACAAGCGAAGCTACGGCTCGGGCTTAGCTGCCCTAGCGGGAACTGGCCAGGACGCGGTCGATCCAGCTGATCAGCTCGCCGATGATCTCGTCCCGGTTGGTCTCGTTCAGCACCTCGTGCCGGGCGCCGGGATAGGTGCGGACCGTCACGTCGGTCAGGCCCGCGGCCGCGTACCGGTCGGTCAGCGGGGTGAGCAGCGCCAGGCCGCCGTTGACCGGATCGGCCTCGCCCACGGCTACGTAGAGCGGCAGGCCCGGCCTCATGGCCGCGACCTGGGCCGGGTCGGCGACCCGGCGGGCGCCCAGGAACATCAGCTTGGCCGAGCCGGGGTCGATCCCGAAGCCGCAGTACGGATCGGCGACGTAGGCGTCGACGATCGTCTCGTCGCGAGACAACCAGTCGAAGGCGGTGCGCGCGGGCTGGAACGCCGCATTGAACATGGCCAGGTCCAGCGGCTGGTCCAGGTCCAGAGCCGACTCGAGCACATCGATCGCCGCGGTGCCGGTCAGCGCGACCCCGTCGACGTCGGCGCTGTGATCGAGCAGGTACTGCTGCACGGCGAACGACCCCATGCTGTGCCCGAGCAGGATCAGCGGCAGGCCGGGGTGTTCGGCGCGGATGCGGGCCGAGAGCAGGCCGATGTCCTCGACCAAGGCTGGCCAGCTGCCGGGCCCCATGTCACCGAGTGCCTCGGGGTCGGAGCTGGCCCCGTGCCCGCGGTGATCCTGCGCGTAGACGGCGAAGCCGGCGTCGTTCAGGGCCCGGGCCACGTACTCGTAGCGCTGCGCGTGCTCACCCATTCCGTGGGTCAGCTGGACCACCGCCCTGGGCGCACCCGCCGGGTCCCACCGGTAGGCGGTGATCTGCGTACCGTCCGACGACGGATAACTGAACGTGCTCGATGGCATCTGGGTGTCCTCTCGCTGCGGGCACAGTCCGGCCAAAGGTACGGTGTCAGCGATCCAGCCCGCCGCGGGAGATCAGCTGCGCCGCGATCACGTTGCGCTGAATCTCATTGGTGCCTTCGCCCACGATCATCAGCGGTGCATCGCGGAAGTACCGTTCGACGTCGTACTCGGTCGAGTAGCCGTAACCGCCGTGGATCCTGACCGCGTTGAGCGCGATCTCCATGGCCGCCTCCGAGGCGAACAGCTTAGCCATCCCGGCCTCCATGTCACATCGCTGGCCGGCGTCGTAGCGCTGGGCGGCGTAGCGCACCAGCTGCCTGGCCGCGGTGAGCTTGGTCGCCATGTCGGCCAGCAGCCCGCCGATCGCCTGGTGCTTCCAGATCGGCACGCCGAAGCTCTCCCGCTGCTGCGCGTAGCGCAGCGCGTCGTCAAATGCGGCCTGGCCCACCCCGGCCGCTCGGGCAGCGACATTGATGCGGCCGATCTCCAGGCCTTTCATCATCTGGGCGAAGCCATGACCCGGCTCGCCGCCGAGCAGGGCGTCGGCGGACGCGTGGTAATCCGTGAACGACAACTCGCAGCTCTCCACGCCCTTGTAGCCGAGCTTGGGCAGATCACGCGAAACCTCCAGCCCGTCGCCGTGCTCGACCAGCAGAATACTGATGCCCGCGTGCCGCGGCCGCGCATCCGGGTCAGTCTTGCACAGCAGGGCGATCAGCTGGGACCGGCGGGCGTTGGTGATCCAGGTCTTGGCCCCGTTGACCAGGTAACCGTCGCTGTGCCGCCGTGCGGTCGTGGTTATGGCCTGCAGGTCGGAACCGCCGCCCGGCTCGGTCAGCGCCATCGCGGCCCGGACCTCGCCGGTGGCCATCCGGGGCAGGTAGCGCTGCTTTTGCTCCTCGGTGCCGAAGTGCAGCAGCATCTTGGCCACGACCGTAGGCCCGCCCATCACGCCGGCCAAGGTCATCCAGCCACGAGCCAGCTCGGCGGTGACCTCCGCATAGCACGGCGTCGAGACCGGCGCGCCACCGTAGGGCTCGGGAATGGCCAGCCCGAAGATACCCATGGCCTTCATCTGGCCGATCAGTTTCTCCGGGTACTCGTTGGCGTGCTCGAGCTCGCGCACCACCGGTCGCACGTCGCGGTCGACGAACTCCGTCACTGTGTCGACGACCGCCTGTTCCTCTGCGGAAAGACTGCTCACCATCTGCTCCCTGAGGGTCGGCCTTAGCATTCAATTAGACCCCTCCCGTCTGGAGGAGCGTGACCATGGAGTCCTCGCCCCCTGAGGGGCCATACTTCGACGAGCTGGCCGTCGGGCAGGAGTTCGGGCGCGCGCCGGGCCTCACGCTGACCTCCGGGCTGGCCGCCGCGCACCAGGCCATTACCGGGGACCGGCTCGCGCTGGCCACCGACCACGAACTGTGCCGCGAGGTCACCGGCGGGGCCCCGCTAGCGTCGCCGGGCCTGGTCTGGGACGTGGCCATCGGGCAGTCCACGGTGGTCACCCAGCACGTCAAGGCCAACCTCTTCTACCGCGGGCTGGCCTTCCGCCGCGCTCCCCGGCTCGGCGACACGCTGCGGACCTCCACCCAGGTCGTCGCGCTCAGGCAGAACCGGCCGCGGGCCGGCCGCGCGCCGACCGGCCTCGCGGTCCTGCGGATCACCACCGTGGACCAGGAACAGCAGCCGGTGCTCGACTTCTGGCGCTGTGCGATGCTTCCGCTGCGCGACCGGGACCGGCAGACCGGGCACGCCGACGAGCTGGCCTCGGTCGGCCAGTCGGCCAATATCGCAGACGCAGCGGCGCTGGTCAGCGGCTGGCGGTTGGACCGGTTCGGCCAGCTGGTCGCGGGACCTGGGCTGGCCGAGCTGCGAGCCGGGCAGACCTGGGCCGTGCCCGGCGGCGACGTGGTCTCCAGCGCGCCGGAGCTGGCCCGGCTGACCCTCAACGTGGCCATGGTCCACCACGACGCGCAGGCCGCCGAAGGCCGTCGGCTCGTGTACGGCGGGCACGCCATCGGGCTGGCCCTTTCCCAGGCGGCCCGCACCCTGCCCTCCCTGGTCACGGTGGCGGCCTGGCACGGCTGCGACCACCTCGGCCCAGTGCACGAGGGGGACACGCTGCGCAGCACGATCTCCGTCGAGCAGGTCGATCCGCTGCCGGGCGGCGGCGGGCTGGTCCACCTGCGCTCCCAGGTCCGGGCCGAAGCGCCCGGCACCGACAGCGGGCTCGGCTGGCCCCGCGGCGCCAGCTCGCCGAGCGGACTCGGCTGGCCCGGCGGGGGAGCGGGACACAGCGAAGGATCCGCGCCGCGGGACGTCCTGGACTGGCGTTACATCGCGGTCGTGGCCTGATGCCGGATGCGCCGAACCACGGACCGTTCGGCCAAAAGCTTTTAAGACCGTCCTGGCAGGGCCAGCCGGCGTGCGGCCCGCACCACGCTGGCCCGGCGCCGCGCGTGCTCGGCCGGGTCCTGGTCGTCGGTGCCGGTGAGCATGCGGGCGAGCTGGGGCGCGGAGAACCACCACGCGTTCAGCGCGATGATCAGGAACACCAGGTGGGCCGGGTCGAGGTCCGGGTCGAGGAGGCCCTCGTCCTGGGCGGCGGTATAGGCCTGCGCCTTGCTCTTGTAGTGGGCGGTCCGGTTGGCCTCGTCGGCCACCGGGCCGCCGGACAGGTTTTCCCACAGCAGCAGGCGGATGAGCTCGGGGTGAGCCGCGTAGTAGTCGTAGGTGCGCCCGGCGAACTCGCCGATGTCCTCCAGGCCGCTCTCGGGCCGGCCGACCGAGGCGGCGAGCTTGTCGAGTTCGTCGGTGAGCACCGCCTCGAAGAGCGCCTGCTTGTCGCCGAAGTACTTGTACAGGCGTTCCTTGTTGATTCCGGCGCGTTCGGCGATGCTGGCCATGGTTGTGCCGTCGGGTCCGCGCTCGGCGAACTCGACCGTCGCCGCCTCCTTCAGACGGCGCCGCGTCCCCTCGGTATCCCAGGCCATGCCGGTAAGCGTACGCTATATCAACTCCAACGTTGCGGTTGGAAGAATCGGGCGCTACGATCAGAATGCAACCGCAACGTTGGAGATGCATTCAATTCTAGGAAGGAACGGACATGGCGGACAATGTTCCCGGCGGGACCCTCACGCTCGCGGACGACCTAACCCTCAGCCGCATAGGCTACGGCGCCATGCAGCTGGCCGGGCCGGGCGTCTTCGGGCCACCCCGGGACCGTGGCCAGGCCCTGAACGTGCTGCGCGAAGCCGTCGAGCTGGGCATCACCCACATCGACACCAGCGACTTCTACGGGCCGGTGGTCGTCAACGAGCTCGTCAGGGAGGCCCTGCACCCCTACCCGGCCGGTCTGCACATCGTGACCAAGGTGGGCGCGCGACGCGGCCCGGACGGCAGCTGGCGGCCCTCGCTGGCGCCCGCGGACCTCACGGCCCAGGTTCACGAGAACCTTGAGCATCTCGCGCTGGACACTCTGGACGTGGTCAACCTGCGCCTGCCCGAGCACGGCGTCAGCGAGCAGGCCCTGGCCGAGCAGTTCGGCACCCTGGCCGAACTGCAGAAAGAAGGCCTGATCCGCCACCTTGGCCTCAGCGCCGCCTCCGCGGCCCAGCTCGGCCAGGCGCAGGCCATCGCGCCGGTCGTCACCGTGCAGAACCTGTACAACGTGGCCGCCAGGCAGGACGACGCCCTGGTCGACCTGTGCGCGGCCGAGCGCATCGCCTACGCCCCGTTCTTCCCGCTCGGCGGCTTCACCCCGTTCCAGTCGCGGGTCCTGGCCGACGTCGCGGCCCGGCTCGGCGCCTCGGCCCATCAGGTCGCGCTGGCCTGGCTGCTGCAGCGCTCGCCGGCCATCGTCCTCATCCCGGGCACCTCTTCCGTGGCGCACCTGCGCGAGAACGTCGCCGCCGCGGACCTGGACCTGCCCGCCGACGCGATCGCGGAACTAGACAGCATCGGGCGTTAGCCACCGATAATGGCAGGGATGCGCGGAGGGCGGCGATCTATGTATCCAGGCACGTACGCGGCTCAGACGCCGGACCGGATCGCCGCGGTCATGGCCCGGACCGGGGAGACCGTCAGCTACGGCGACCTCGAGCGGCGCTCGGCGCAGCTGGCTCGCGTGCTGCACGATGGCGGGCTGCGGGCGGGCGACGCGGTGGCGCTGCTGACCGAGAACAGCCTGCGGGCTCTGGAGGTCTACTGGGCCGCGATGCGCTCCGGCCTGTACATCACCGCGGTCAACTACCGCCTCAAGCCGGACGAGGTCACCTACATCGTCAACGACAGCGCCGCCGCCGCGCTGATCGTCTCCGCCGACCAGGCCGCGACCGCGACGGCGCTCCGGGCCCCGGCGGTCAAGCTGCGGCTGGCCTTCGGCGGCGCGGTACCGGGGTACGGCAGCTATGAGGACACCATCGCGGCCGCCTCGGACACGCCCCTGGACGACCAGCCGCACGGCGCCACCATGCTGTACTCCTCTGGTACCACCGGACGGCCCAAGGGCGTGCGGCCGCCGCTGCCCGGCGTCCAGGTGGGCGAGCCCGCCGAGGGCCTGGTCGAGCTGGCCCGCCTGGCGTTCGGCTGCAACGAGGACACGATCTACCTGTCGCCCGGGCCGATCTACCACGCGGCGCCGCTGCGTTTCTGCGGCGCGGTCCAGGCCCTGGGCGGCACCGTGGTGATGATGAAACGGTTCGATGCCGAGCAGGCCCTGCGGGCCATCCAGGATCACCGCGCCACGCACGCGCAGTTCGTGCCGACCATGTTCGTCCGCATGCTTCAGCTCCCGCCGGAGGTCCGCGACCGCTACGACGTGTCCAGCCTGCGGGTCGCGATCCACGCCGCGGCGCCCTGCCCGGTCGAGGTCAAGCAGAAGATGATCGAGTGGTGGGGCCCCATCCTGGTCGAGTACTACGCGGGCACCGAGGGCAACGGCATGACGGCCATCGACAGCGGCACGTGGCTCACCAAGCCGGGTACCGTCGGCCGCCCGATCCTGGGCACGGTGCGGATCTGCGCCGACGATGGGACCGAACTCCCCGCGGGCCAGACCGGCGGGGTCTACTTCGAGCGCGACGAGGTCCCGTTCACCTACCACAACGACCCGGCCAAGACCCAGGCCTCGCAGCACCCGGCCCACCCGACCTGGACCACGCTGGGCGACATCGGCTACCTCGACGAGGACGGCTTCCTGTTCCTCACCGACCGCAAGGCGTTCACGATCATCTCCGGCGGGGTCAACATCTACCCGCAGGAGACCGAGAACGTGCTCGCGCTGCACCCGGCGGTCTACGACGTCGCGGTCATCGGCGTCCCCGACCCGGAGATGGGGGAGTCGGTCGCCGCCTTCGTCCAGCCTGCCGCCGGGGTGGTGCCCGGGCCCGAGCTCGAGCAGGAGATCATCGCGTTTGTGAAGTCGAGGATCGCCGGCTTCAAGGCGCCCCGGACCGTGTGCTTCGTCGATGACCTGCCGCGCAGCGAGGCGGGCAAGCTAGTGAAGGCCGAACTCAAGGCCCGGTACGCGCGATGACCTAGGCCGGATCGTCGGTGAACAGGGTCAGTTGCAGGTCGGCGGGCGCGTCCAGCCGGGCGTTCAGCGAGGCCCACGGCGTCCGGGTCGGCTCGGCGATGACGGTAGCCCCGGCCGCGGCCAGCTCGCCGGTCGTGGTGGCCGAATCGGCGACCGCGAACGCGAGCCGAATGTGCCCGGCCACGCGCCGGCCCACCTCGACCTCGTCGATGTAGGCCGCGTGCGGGGGATCGGCCAGCTCCAGCGTGGCGCGTCCGGCCTCCAGGATCGTCACCCGGCCGCCGGGCGAGCTATAGGCGGCGCGCTCGGGCAGGCCCAGCACGTCGCGGTAGAACCTCAGCGCCTCCTCGTAGTCCGATGCGGTGACCACGAGGCGCATCTCCGTCACCCGCGGCGCGTTGTCCACCGGTTCACCTCCAGGTCGGCGGGAGCCCGAACCGGCCCAACAGCCCCGGGTCCCCGAACACCACGATACGGGCGATGCCCGTGGTGGCGGCGGTGAGCACCACGATCCCGAACGCCCGGTAGATGCCGTCGGCGCCCCGCTGGTAGGCCGCCGCGGCGGGCTGCCCGTTGGCCGCGGTGGGCACCATCCGCCACTCGCCCGGCGAGCCGAGGCCGGCCACCGCGGTGGCGATGGCCTCGCCGCCCGTGAACCAGACCGACGACGGCGGCAGCTCCAGCGCGGCGTCCCGGCGCAGCAGCCGCTCCAGGGCCGCCGCGTCAGCGTGCTCGAACGCGGCGATGTACGCCTCGAGCAGGGCGCGGGCGGCCGGCTCAGGCGGCTCGGCGAGCTGGCGGCCGGCCGGGGCCACGTCGCTGAGCCGGGCCCGGGCCCGCTGCAGCGCGCTCTTGACCGCGACCGTGGTGGTGCCGAGCATCCGGGCCACATCCTCGGCCGGGAAGGCCAGCACCTCACGCAGCAGCAGGACCGCCCGCTGCCGGGGCGGCAGGTACTGGAAGCTCGCGATCAGCGCCAGCCGCAGGCTGTCCCTGGTGACCGCGATGACCGCCGGGTCGTCGGCCTCCCCGGTCACCAGCGCGTCGGGCATCGGCTGCAGCCACCCGAACTCGGACCCTGTCTCGTGGTCCTCGCCGGGGCCGCCGAGGCCGGACGGCAGCGCCCGGCGGGTCCGGTGCTGCCGGGCGGTCAGGCACGTGTTGGTAGCGATCTGGTACAGCCAGGTGCGTACCGACGACCGGCCCTCGAATCCGCGGTAGGACCGCCAGGCTCGCAGGTAGCTCTCCTGCACCACGTCCTCGGCGTCATCGACCGAGCCGAGCATCCGGTAGCAGTGCGCCAGCAGTTCGCGCCGGAACGGCTCGGTCAGGTCGGCGAACTCGGCGTCCGTGATCGTGTCAGCCTGCTGCGACATGACAGTCATCCTCCCGCGTGGTCACCGGGGTAGACCGCCGGGCCGCCTAGAAGGAATCGCGATTCCTTCTCCGCGTTCGGCGGGTCTTCAGTGGCATCAACCCCAGACAACACCGATGTGAGGCAGACATGAACGAGCTAGCGGGCAAGGTGGCCCTGGTGACCGGCGGCAGCC